>Ga0306924_10005206_pt1 | contig 12795 bp, 13 predicted proteins | sample sta12Can44000111_FD_203756 | JGI IMG/M metagenome (GOLD analysis project Ga0306924, IMG submission 203756) | Lab enrichment of tropical soil microbial communities from Luquillo Experimental Forest, Puerto Rico - statanox.12C.anox.44.000.111 (v2)... | ecosystem: Environmental > Terrestrial >... | reverse complement strand
TCGACCGCCGTCCGCTCGCGACCGGGATCCCGGACTACGGCATCTACCTGGTGCGCCACGGCCAGGCGCGGGCACGCCGGATCGCGGCCGGCTCCGGCGTGCAGCCCGCGGCGGGCGGGCGATCGGTCTGGGTGACGAGCTTTACCGGCGCGCATCAGTGCACGCTGCGGGAGATCAACCTCGCCGGGCGGCGGCTGCGCGGCCCGCGGCCCGTCCCGTGCTCGGCAACGCTGACCGACCCCGGTGGCGGGGCGCTGCTGGGGGAAGGCCGGTCGGTCATCGACCCCGCCACCGGCCGGGTGCTGCTGCACGCCGGCAACTTGTGGGCGATCGCCGGCCACCTAGCGCTGACGGTCGGCGGGCCGCGGCACCCGCTCACGCTGACCGACCTCGCCACTGGTGCGCGCCGCGCGCTGCGCTGGCCCAGCCCGATCGGCGGCCCGCAGGCGGGAGCAGACCAGGCGGCCGTAGCCCCGGGCGGGACGCTGATCGCGCTGAGCTTCTCCGACCCCGCTTACCAGGGCACCGGCACGCAGGTCACCGACGTCTGGCTGCTTGACCCCAGCACAGGCCGCTGGCAGCACCTGCCTGGCATGCCGGCCGACGTCGCGCTGAAATTCACCAGCATGTCCTGGACCAGCGACGGCCGCCTGGTGATGCTCGCGCAGACGCCCACCAGCGGCCCGGCCAGCCACGTCGTCATCGCCATCTGGCGCCCCGGCCAAGAAAGCCTCGCCGTCCGGACCGTGCACATCCCCGCTCGCGACAGCGGCAGCGACAGCTTCATCGCCTGGGCGCGCCCGGCTAGATGACTCCCACGCCGTCGGCCGCACGCCAGCCAGCTTCGCCGCCATTTCAGCCAGCACTGGAGGCTCCAGCGGGGCCCGACGTTCGTACCTGCACAGCAGCCCGCGACCCCGAGACCAACCGGGTCGGACCGAGTCGCCCGGTCAGGAAACCCGCTGCGCGCATTCGATCATGCACAAGGCCGCCGCCGCGCGACCGTCCCACGGACTGTCCCATCCGCCCCGCCCGATGAAATGCCCCGGTGAAGGCAGGCCAACGGCAACGGCTTCTCCGCCACGCCAGAACACCCGTTCGGGCGAGCCATGGGCAGCCCGGTAACTGACCACAGCCGTCGACCAGATCGGCGGCTACTTGCGCACCCGCGGTAGACCAGCCCCGGCCACTGAGCATGATCCGACTTCGGCCCGGGTGCGCCTCCCGCGAAATCAGGCGTCAAGTTGATGACCCCGCCTGTGCAGACCAGACGGGTGCACAACATCAGGTTCTGGCACAGTACGCGGAGCGGAACAGTGCCGGCACGCCGCCCGGCAGCTTGACGGGCACGATGTCCTGTAATATTTTTCAATGAAAGGAAGATATTCCAGTAACAAGTCAATGGGTGCCTGACTGCCGAGAAGCCGACATCCCGCGACGGAGCCTCGAATGAGCGACGCCATCACCCAGCAGGCCGGCCAGGCCATCCGCGCCTCCGACGGCGAACGGGACCAGGTAGTGGCTCAGCTGCAGCGTCACTTCGCCGACGGCCGCCTGACCCAGGCCGAACTCGGGGAACGGGTGGGCGCCGCCCTCGCGGCGCGGACCAGGGACCAGCTGCGTGCCCTGACCGCGGACCTGCCCGGCGCGGACGCGGGGCCCGCGCGGCCGGCCATGGCGGTGGACCCGTGGCTGCTGTGCCTGCTGCTGTGCCTGTGCCCGCCCGCGGGGGCCGCCTACTGGCTGCTGTCCCGCCGCGGCATTGGCGGCGGGTGGCTGCCGCGGCGGCCGCTGGCCGGCATCCCGGCCTGGGCGTGGCTCCTGATCATCGCCGCGGCCATCGCCGCCGCCCACAGGTGAGCGCCGGCGGCGGCCCGGTCCCGGCGCCCCGCGCGGCCGCGCCCAAGGGGTGGCACGGCGTGCACAAGGCGCTCGCCGACCCGCTGCGGATCCGGCTGGTGGAGTGGCTGATGGAGCAGCCCCGATCGGCGCGGGAGCTGGCCGACCGCGCCGGCCTGCCCGCCGACCGTCTCTACTACCACCTCGGCCAGCTCGAGCAGGCGGGGCTGATCGAGGTCGCCGAGTACCGGCGGCTGGCCCGCGGCAAGGCCGAACGAGTGTACGCCCCGGCCGAGGCCGAGCCCCCCGGCGACGACGCCAGCCCGCAGGAGACCGCCGCATTCCTCGGATCGGTGCTGGAGGCCACGGCGATGGACATCACCGCGGCATTCCAGGCCAAGCAGGCAGGCCGCCGCCGGGAGGTCGACGTGACCCGGGCCGCGGTGCGGCTGACCGACGAGGCGCTGGCCGAACTGCGCGGCCACCTCGCCCAGATCGCCGCCCGGTCCGCCGAACCCGGCGCCGAGGGAACCTGGACGCGGCTGGTCCTGGTCCTGGCCGACCTGCAAGACCGCCCCAGCCCGGCAACCCCGCCAGCCAGCCCCGCCTAAACAGCGCAGCGGGCACCCCCGGGCCAGCACTACCGCCGCCGCACCTGAGCACGACCCCGACGGGCGCCACAGAACCGCCGGCTACCAGCGGCCGCGAGCGCACGAGAATCGAGAATGCTGCGACCGAACCGCCCCGATCGGCGGATCGGCGTGCGATTATCACAGTCTCTCTGCTGTCCGGTCGGTGGTCGGCCGGCCTCCCCGCGAAAGAGCCATTCCAAGAGCCAACGAGGCCGACATCAGGCGACGTCCAGCTACGCCAGGCGACTGTCGAGCCTGGTCAAGTGCCCACAAAGCGATACCGGGCGACGTCCAGCGACGCCCGGACCGTGACTGGGGGTCAAGGGGTCGCCGGTTCAATCCGGCCGTCCCGACTGGTAATCGAACTTTTTCGAATATAGTTATGTCACACAAGAGCCAACAAAAGAGCCAACTTGTTGTGCAACGGCCCTCCCAGAGACGCGCGCCGAAGGTGTCACACGCCCTTACCGGGCATGTGCCACCACGGCAGAGCCGACCAAGGCCCACAGTCACGGAGCCAAAGATCACCGAACCGCCCCACATCTGCACGGCGACCCCGCCAACTGCCAACCGGCCGGCGCCATCCGCGCCCACCGGCGGTACAGCACCTGCGGGACACGGGCAGACCAAGGCGCTCAAGCTAGGCCCCCCCACGGCCGCCGTAGACGCGAGGCAGCCGGCATGGAACGCCGCCCCTCGGACGGGCCGCCACGACTGCAGCGATCTGCACCGCCCCTGGACACAGGCTGCATCCTCACTACGGCGAAAGTGCCGTCCAGGTCAGCAGCCAATGCGATGCACGGACAAATGAGTTCCCGGACTTTAAAGCTGACGGCTCGGCACATGACCCCCCCGTAATAAGTGCGCATAACGCCGACTCGGCGCGCTGGGCCGGCGGGGCAATCACCGCAGTGAGTGCGCGCAGATTATCTGCTTCTGCGTGGGGCGACAATGGGCGGTCATGATGTTCACGGCCGCGGCGGCCGCACAGCCCGCAGGTGATCACCTGTGGGCTGGCTGCTGTCCGGCGGGCTGGTGACGTGTGACCAACGACTGCCAACAACAGCGGCAACGGTCAGCCAGCGCTGGCACTCGATGGCAGCCGGGCACGCGTGCGCATCCCAGCCCGGGTTTGGCTGTGCCGGGCCTGGAAAGCAGATGAGTCGTCTGATGCCGCGTGGGCCCGCCGTAGTCGTCGAGCAGGCAGAGGGCTTCCTGACCGACTGCCGGGCCGCGGATCGGGGGGCGCTAAAGCTCGGGGCGCCGGGCCCTGGGCATTGTTTGGTAGTCGCGGGGGCTGAAGAAGGATGGCCTCTCGATCTCGGCCGTTCTCCCGCCCGAAATTTCGCGAAGGAACTTTGCGAGGCGACGGCCAGCGTTCTGGGGACCATAGTTCTCACGGAACCAGTCGCGTGGTGCGAGGCTCGTGGACATTAGATCCCCGATCGAGCGGATGGCTTCTTCGTCGTCGCTGAAAAAGCTGCCCGTGGCTGCGCAGACGTATTTCCACCCGCCGAGAATCTCACGGTTCACTAGCAGTGGCACATCCAGGCACATTGCCTCTGCCATGACTCTCGGGCACGGATCCCACGTGTTCGGGAAGAAGGCGACCCGACTCCTGGCGAGGCAGCCGATGAACTTGCGCCATGGCAGCTTTGGGGCCAGCTCGATGAGCGGATGGTCGGGAGCCCCAGCCACACCGTCGACGCCCACAAGAAGTCCGCGCAGCCCGAGCTCCTCGGCAAACCGGACGGCGCAGACCTTCGCGAGCTCCCAGTTTTTTCTGCGGAAGTTGGACGGCTCGGGCATGCACGAGTAGATGAAGTCCCAGCGCTTCTCGACTGGCCCCCGGTTGTGGGCAATGTCCCAGATCCAGTCCGGATTGATGTTGTCTGAGTTGCTGAAGAGAATCCTGGGCAACGACGAGGGCAAGAAGTCGTCTGGGTTCCGGAAGCAATGTGCCCATCCTTCGATGGACCCAAGACAGGGCTCGTGCAAGCCATCCAGCGGGCCCCGGTCATCGGGCAGGTTTCCCGGCAGGCCCCCGATCATCGGAAAGACGCCCTGGCACGTCATTCCGATCATCTGATGGTCCCGCGCGAGCGCGTCGAGGGTCTGCAGATCATCAGGCCCTGTGATGCGACCACGAATGACGGCAAAGCCGACGTCGCGAAGCTCCCCATCGACGATATAGCCAAGCTCCCAGGGGAACTCCTGGCATCGCTCCCTCGGCGCTTGGGACCGATCACGCTTTGGCGGCGGCCCGGCGGCTGGTCTGCGTCTCTGGCGATTCTTGCCAAGCGGCGGAAGGTCAAGAAACTCGACGACCTGTTTCGTCATCTGCTGGGGGTCGGCGAGTAGATCCTCAATGCAGACTTCGAGTGCCGAGATCGAATGCCGTGCGAAGAACCTGCACCAAGACCTGTCCTGTGCGCGTAGGCAGTTCACCAGGTCGTTGATCCGCGCCGGATCGGGCGTATCCCCGCAGAGAGCGACGGCCTGGCGGCGGTGGTCGCGGCGGCTAAGGTGCACGTACCTCGGGTTGGCGAACCACACGCTCAGCCGCTCGCCGTCGGATTGCGACGGCCCGGCGCAGGGGATCGATCGGACCGCGTCGACGAGCCACAGGAACTGCGGCCACAGAATGGTTGCCGCAAACAGACCGGTCGGCGCTGTTCCCACCGCGATCGCGTCGTTAAGGTACTCGTCAAGAAACGACGGCGCCGCCGCCGATGCCCCTCGCAGGCGAGCCACAAGCTCGACCCGCGCGCGCTCAAATAGCTCCCGAGGTGGCTGTATGCCTGCGATCTGCGCCAGTAGGTCACCGAACGCTCCCTCCCCAGCTCCGGGCGTCGTGAGCACCAGGCACGAAACCGATGGGATGACCGGGACCTCAGCTGCCATCTGACCGGGACGGGGGCCTGCCTCCGGGCATGGCCCACCGGACGCGCCTCCGTGCACCCGCCTCAAATCTGCTCTGCGCGCCGCGAGCTGCCGCCCCTGGTGCGGGGATCGGGCTAGGCGCCGGGCCTGCGCTGGCGCTGGGGCTCGGGCTGGGCGGCGGGAACGGGCTGGGCGTCGCGCTGGGGCTCGGGCTGGGCGGCGGGAACGGGCTGGGCGTCGCGCTGGGGCTCGGGCTGGGCGGCGGGAACGGGCTGGGCGTCGCGCTGGGGCTCGAGCTGGGCGGCGGGAACGGGCTGGGGGCGCTCCGGCCGAACCTGCTGCGGGTAGCCCTCCTCCTCACAGACGCGTCCGCGGTTGACGCCGCCGCCGCCGCCGCGGAAGCCGACGCGCCCTCCCCGACGAGTCCACGGATCAATGTTCGCCTGCTGATCTGCTTCTCTAGGTAGGCCTGGATCAAGTCACGCTGTGACACCGCGCATCACCTTGTCGATCACGCCGGGAGCACGCGTTGCCGGGTTTCGGCGACCGCGGCTCGCGCCGCCCTCACTTGGCGGTTTTGGCCCCGACATGACCAAGCACCGCGCTGCGGCTCCGCTCGTTCAGGGACTGATACCACACCGGGCGAGCGCCCGCAAGTCTCAAGTCGGTCTTGGGCCTTCCGGATGTCCGGGAGGACTGGGCTTCTACTGCGCCTGTCGCGTCACATTCCCGGGGTAAACGGTCACGAGCGCAGGTTCCCTCGCAGGCGGCTAACCGCTAAGCGGCCCGTTACTAAGCGGCCGTTACTGTGCGCCTTCGGCAGGTCCAGCGGGGGTGCGGAGGAGGCGCAGGAGGCGCGGGTCATTGTGCCCGTGGTGCCGAGCCCACCCGAGCGGGGTGCCCTGGTGCAGCCTGTCGCGGGTGTCGAGCGGTGCGCCGCGGCTGACCAGCAAGCTGGCCGTCTCGTAGCGGCCCATCCATGCCGCGAAGTGCAGCGGCGTCAGGCCATAGAGCGGGGCGCGGGCGGGGTCCGCACCGTGGTCCAGCAACCAGCGGCACGCTTGCGTCCGGCCGAGGTGCGCAGCGAGTGCGAGCCCCTCCGCGATCGCGTCAGCATGATCAGGCCGGATCGCCCGCCCTGCCCAGCCTATGTCGGAGAAATCTGGCCGCTCATTCAATGCACGCCCGAGCAGGCGGCCGCGAGCGTCGAACCACTGCGCCATGCGCGCTAGGTCGCCTGCGGCGCATGCCAGGTAGAAGACGTCCGGCACGAGGCCGGTGCGCGATATCAGGACGTCCGCTGCCTCACGGCTGCCGTGGTACGCGGCGCTCTGCAACGGCGAAAGTGCCGCGGTGGCCCGCGGATCGGCGCCAGCGTCGAGCAGCCAGCCGACTAGGTCCGGCTTGTTGAAACACGCGGCGATGCCTAGCGCATCGTCGAGCGGCGCACCGGCCTCTATGAGCACGTCAACGACATCGCGCGGGACCTGGCCAGCCTCAGGTTGAGCCGCCACGCCGAGCAGGGTCGCGCCCGGGTCCTCAAGTTCCAGACCGGGATACTGGCGCAACAGCAACCGTAGCTTGGCGGCGTCTCCGGCCCAGATGGCTGCCTCAGCCTGCTTCCATGGCAACTCCGGGGGCAGCCGGCTGTAGTGCGTGTCCTTGGCGCGGTCGGTCGCTTCTGCCAGCTCGGCCCAAGTCCGGAACCCGAACTCGCGAGCGATACATACCCGCGCTTCAGCCTGCGTCGCTCGCGCCGCGACAGCCTGGTCGTCCAGGCCCGATAGCCTTGGCACCCGATCGCGCAGCCGCAGCAGCGCATCCTGATCGTCAGCCCGCGCTGCCTCAAGCAGGCGATCGGCCTCGGCCGCATATTCTTCGTGGCCGAAAGCTCCCACGCGGTAGACCTGCCGCACCGTCGTAGCCTGCTGCTTGACACTATGCATAAACGCGGGCCAAGACCGGTAGCCGTGCTCCAGCGCCAGCACGTGCAGCGCATCGGCAAGGACGAACCGGTCGGCGATTCGGCCGCCGAGAACGTTGCGCGCCCTGTTAGCCGCGTCGGCGTCTCCCGCACGGACGGCACGAAGCAGCGACTTGGCCTCGGCGCGGTATTGGCCGGCCCCCTTGGGCCGCAGTTCGTGATGAAGCTCTTGGTCCATGGCTCCTCCCCAGCCGCCCGATGTCCGCCTACTCGGGCAGGGAGGTGCGAGGACTACGCACGACCTGAGACCGCTATGCGAGGTGGGCAGAACCCTCTCCGCGGACTGGAGGCACCCTCGCGCACCGCTTCGAGTCTGCCACACCCGCGACACCAGTAGGAGTACCGTGTTGCCCTCGCGTCTGCCAACGTGTGAGGGGGCAGCCGGCACCCAACAGGTTCACGTCCCGCCCGCCAGCCGCTCATCAGCTAACGCCGATCGCCCAACAGCCGGGATCAGCAGCGGCCACAGGCCGCCGAGCTCAGCGCGCTGCCGGCCGTGGCCGGCAGCGGGCTGGACCGGCCGCCGGGCGGACAGCCTGCGCCGCTTCCTACCGCGCGGGCGGCCGGCAAGCAAGCAAGGTTATGCTCTCTCAGCTTCCTCACCTGCGATGCACGCCGCCCCGTTCTCGTGCGCAGGGCCACTGCCGGTGGCCGGCGCACGGCGGGTACCCGATCAGGCGGGGGTGACGCCGAAGGACCGGGCGGCATGGCGGCGGGCCAGTTCGGTGGCGGGATCGAGGCTGAGCACGAAGGTGCCGGGGTGAGCGGCGATCCACCGCTGCGCGGTAGCTGGGCCGGTGAAGTGCCACACGTAGTGGCAGAAGGTCGTCATCACCTCGTCGTCCCATGGCCGGCCGGGGCTCAGGAACGACAGCACCGTGTGCGGATGCGACGCGGCTGTGATAGCGCCGTTATCGGCGAGGTGGTAGTTGATGGCCTCACCGCTGACCGGGTCGGCGGTGGCGACCTGCAGGTCTCCGATGACCTGAGCGAGGAACAGCGGGTCCCACGCGCACCAGGCATGCAGACCGGTTCCAGCACGGCGGATCCGGTGCGGCATGGGCGCCAGGGCCAGGCCCCAGAACCCGGTCACCTGGCCACGGTCGTCCCAGAACACGCCGGGCCATGATCGCAGCAGCTGCCCGGCCCGCGAGGCGGGCATCCCGGCACCGGCAGCCGCGGCGGGGACGCTGACCGGCTCACCGGCGGCTAGGAGCCGGACCACGGCGGCGGTCAAGCGGCGGGCGCCCTCGTCCAGGGCAGGCGTAGCCGCGGCCAGCGCCGCGTCGATCGCGTCTACGGACGATGCGGGGATTTGTGCGGTCATCTGCGGGAGCTCCTTCCCCGGCGGGCCGGGCCCGGGTGCTCGCCCGCCGCACCCGGCAGGCCGGTCGCCTGTTACGCTAAACCTTCCTTGCAGATGGAATGTCAAGGGAGCCGGAAGATGAGAATCGGCGAGGCGGCCGGTCAGGCCGGTGTCACGGCCAAGACGGTCCGGTTCTGGGAGGACCAGCACCTGCTCCCGCCCCCCGCCCGGACCGCAGCGGGCTACCGCGACTACGACCCGGCCATGGTGGAGCGCCTCGCATTCATCCGGCATGCCCAGGCCGCCGGGCTCACCCTGGAGCACATCCGCCAGGTCCTCGACATCCGCGACAGCGGCCAGCCGCCCTGCGTCCACGTCACCGGACTGATCGCCCAGCGGCTGGGCGAGGTGGAGGCCCGGCTGGCCGAGCTGACCCGCACCCGCGATCAGCTGGTGATCCTGGCCGCACGCGCCGCGGCGCAGGACCAGGCCGATTGCCGGGGCTACTGCTCGATTATCGCGGGCTGACGCACGGGCCGGCACCTTGGCCCTTGACCTTCCAGCGGAAAGGAAGGTCTAGCCTGTGGCAAGACCCGAGTGAGGAGCGGGATGATGGAGCTGACCCTGCTAACGGTCCCCGCCTGCCCGCACGCCGCCATATTCGAGGAGCGGCTCGCGGCCGCGCTGGCCAGTCACCCCGGCGTGGTGGTTCACCGCCGTCAGGTGGCCGATGAGCGGGAGGCCGCGGAGGCGGGGATGCACGGGTCGCCGACGCTGCTTATCGACGGAGTGGATCCCTTCGCCGCGCCGGGCCAGCCTCCCAGCCTGTCCTGTCGGCTCTACCGGGACGCAACAGGGCGTGCCGGCGGGGCGCCGCCGGTAGACGCACTGCGGCGAGCACTCGAGCAAGCCAACGGCCACGGCTAGACCCGGGGCTCCCAGTGTGGCCCCAGGCGGCAGCCACCAATCTGAGCGGTTGCGTCAAGCGGCGGCGTGCCCGCCGCAATATGTCTTCCGCGGGCCGACCACGGGCCCAGACCCCGGACCGTGGCGGACGCAAGCACCTTGCGTCCTCGCCAGGTGCCGTGGCGGCAGTCCCAGCGGACAAGCGGTCGTGCGAATGCTGTAGATCGCGCCCCGGCTGCCACGCCTGCCTGGGTTTCCCGATCGGGTCACCAGACGGCTTGACCTTTCGGTCCTGAGCACTAAAATGACTGACTAGTCAGTCATTTTGATGAACTATCGCCGAAGATCGCGGCCTACGGCAGGATCTCGTCCAGGCCCGGCCGCGGCCATCGGGAAGGAGGAGCGTTGACCACTCAGGAGACCCAGAGCACCCCTGCTTGGCCTGCGGCTGGTGCGCTGCGGACGCTGGCATCGGACGCCGACCGCGACACTGCCGTGGGCTTGCTCAACGCGGCGTGGGCCGAGGGCAGGCTGACTGCTGACGAATACGATCAGCGGCTGAGCTCCGCGTACGCCGCGCGCACCTGGCAGCAGCTGGACCAGTTGACCGCGGACCTGCCGGCCCCGCCAACCGCCGCTATCGGGCAGCCGGTGCCCGGGATGTTCGCCGGGGCGGACCTGTGCCTGCTGTGCGCGCTGCTGGTCGTGTGCCCCCCGGCCGGGGTCGCCTGGCTGTTCTTTTGCTGGCATCGCTCACGTAACGATCCGGATCGGCGGCTCGCCGAGGCCAGCGGTCTCGCTGTCCGGGGGGGATGATGACCGGCGGGGGCGTGGCGGAGCGGTTCCGCCGCGCCGTGGAGCCGGCCGTCCGCGGTGTCGCCGGAGTGGTGGTGGCGGTGGCGTTTTTCGCGGTCGCGGCCGCGGTGGGCGGGCGCGGCGGGTTGGCGATCGCCAGCGCCTGGGTCGCGGCCGCGGGCAGCTACTGCCTGGCGAACTTCTGGCACTGCCGGGAGACGCACTGCGCGGTCACCGGGCCCGGCTGGACGCTGGCCGCGGTGCTCGGCTTCGCCGCCGCGCTGGCGCCCGGGACCGCCCTGTCCTGGTACCGGGTGAACGTGGAGACAATGGTGTTCGTGGTGATCCTGGCCGCCGGTTATGGCCTGGAATATATGGTGGCGGCGCGGACCGGGCGCCGCGCGCTGGGACAGGCGGGCCAGCATGCCCAAGATCGCTGAACAGACACGCACGGCGCGGCGAAGCCAGATCGTCGCCGCGGCGCTGGCCTGCTTCGCGCGCGCCGGGTATCACGCCACCACCATGGCCGATGTTGCCACGCAGGCCGGGGTGTCTAAAGGCACCCCGTATTTGTATTTCGAGAGCAAGCAGGCGCTGTTCCTCGCGCTGCACGAGGAATGGGGCTGCGGGCTCGCCGACCGGGTGAACGCGGCGATCGCCGCCCTGCCCGAGGCCGGGCGCCGCTCGCCCCGGCAGGTGCTGCGTGCGGTGGCGGCCGCGGTCGCCGGGCACGTGCTGGCGGAGACCGAGACCTGCCGGGTGCTGATGGAGGCACGGGCGCTGGCCGCTCACGAGCCGGTGATCGCGGCAGCTGTCCGGGCCGCTGACACGCGCACACACGAGCAGCTGGAGGGCCTGTTCGCGGCCGGGGTGCAGGCCGGGGAATGGCCCGCCGGTACCGACCCGGCGCTGGCGGCCCGGCTGTTCACCGCCGGGCTGTATGGGCTGATGGCGCAGTGGCACCTGGCGCCGGGCTCGTTCTCCTGGCAGGCCGCGGCGGCCGCGCTCGCCGACGGCCGCCCGGACGGCTCCGCGGGCGGCATGTCCCCCGGTGACTGACGGGAACGACCCACCCAGAACAGGGAGACCCCCGATGACCCAGACGGCAGGCCCAGACGTGGACAAGGGCTGCTGCGCCGCGGCGCTCACCCGGCCCGCCCGGCAGGTGCACCTGGCGGTGCTGGCCGCTTTTGCCCAGACCGGCCAGGCGCCCGGCCGGGGCGAACTGGAACGCATCGCCCGGGCCAGTGGCGCCGATCCCGCGGTTGTGCTGGCCGAACTGGCCGAGCGCGACGTGATCGCCTTCGGCCGGGCCAGCGAGATCCGCGCGGCCTACCCCTTCTCCCCAACCCCCACCCCGATCCGGGTGAGCTGGGAGGGCGGCCCAGTCGCCTACGCCATGTGCGCCATCGACGCACTCGGCGTCTCGGCCATGCTCGGCCAGCCGGTCACGATCACCGCCGCCGAGCCAGGCACCGGCCGCGTCATCACCGTGCACGCAGACCGCGACCAGGCCCGCTGGGACCCGCCGCACGCGGTCGTGTTCGCCGGTGCCACCCGCGGCGACTGCGCTCACGCGGCGGACCGCACCTGCGGCTACATCAACTTCTTCACCAGCGCCCGGGCCGCACGCACCTGGGCGAAGGCCAACCCCGCAGTCACCGGGACAGTCCTAGGGCGGGCGGAGGCGCTGAGCGCGGGCATCGCGGAGTTCGGGGCCTTCATGCGGACCGGGGACGGCACCGGCTCACCGGCCGGCCCGGACCAAAGGTGAAGAAGGTGACGCCGAGGCTGGACGGGCCATCCGACCGGATCGCTGATTACGCGGCTGGAGGTGCGCAGATCGGGGGTGCGTTGGCGTACGGATAAGACAGCTATGGCCACGAAGCTTCCCGGGATTTCCGCGGCCTACGGTCCATACGTGCGGCCGAAGACTCTGGCGGTGATGTTAGGAGTTCATGTCTGCGGCGAAGAACAGCCCGATCAGCGTGCCGTCGGCACGGGTCACCACCACCCGGGTCACCTGGGCGTGGCCCATCCGGTGCGCCAGCGCCGCGGCATCTTCGCTGGGCCGCACCGTGGACACTCCGGGCCGCATGACGGTCCCCACCTCAGCCTCCCCGGGCGCAGCCGCCAAAGGGTCCCGGTAGGCGGCACCCATCACCACCCCGGCTTGGTTGAGGACCAGGACCGGCCCGAACCCCTGGGCCGCCAGCAGCCGCAACGCCTCCGCCACCGGGGCCCGCTCCCCGGTGGTGGCCACGCCGCGGCGAGTGAACATGCCCGCCAGCTGGGCGGTGCCCTCGAACGGCAGATCGGCCGCCAGCCAGTCCGCTTTGCCCGCCACATAGTCATAGACCGGGCCGAACCCGGTGGCTTCGAGCCGCCACGCGGCCCGCGGGCTCATGTCTCAATACCAGTCGTGGCAGTAGACGATGACCGGGCGGGAC
>Ga0306924_10005204_pt1 | contig 12796 bp, 14 predicted proteins | sample sta12Can44000111_FD_203756 | JGI IMG/M metagenome (GOLD analysis project Ga0306924, IMG submission 203756) | Lab enrichment of tropical soil microbial communities from Luquillo Experimental Forest, Puerto Rico - statanox.12C.anox.44.000.111 (v2)... | ecosystem: Environmental > Terrestrial >... | reverse complement strand
GCATTGTTGAGGATCTGCTGCAGCCGCGCCTCGCTGTTCTCGAGCTCCCGCTGGACGCGGGCACGCTCCGTCAGGTCATGGCGCAGCTTGGTTTGCGTGTCGGCGACTTCGAGCGCCATCGCGTCGAAGGCGCGGCTCAACCGGCCCAGCTCGTCGTCACCGGTGAGTGCGCTGCGCGCGGCGAGGTTTCCGGCGGCGATCTGCTCCGCAGCTCCGACCAGTCGCGCCGTGCGGCGGGTCAGCAGAAAGTGGAAGACGAGCCACATCCCGAGCGCGAACACGGTGACCCAGCCCGCCCAGTACAGCGATTGCTGGATGACCTGGGCCCTGGCCTCTGCCTTGTAGCGCTTCAAGTCGTAGCCGAGAAACACACTTCCGGTGCGCGATGGCTTGAGCTCCTCGCGCTCGCTGCCCAACAGGATGCCCGCGTGACCGAGAAGCTCGTCACCGGTTGAATCGATGCTCATGCCGGCGCGACGCTGGCGGATGTCGCTCGCCGCCTGATCGAGGTCGAACTGCGGCAGCACGCCCGCGATCGACTGGCCGAGCCAGGCCTGGCGCGTCGAGGCGATGACGACGTTCTGGTCATCGGTCATCGCGGCGAACGTCACGTCGTGATTGTGAGCGAGCACGGCGATTTCGTGCATCGCGGCCACGGTATCGCCCTTGAGCAGCAGATACTCGAGCGTGCTCTGCAGGCGCGACATCTCCTGCGCCAGGCGCTTGCGGCTGTCGTCGACCGCTTCGCGCTCGGCCTGCGGGACGTGATACAGCAGGTTGACCGCGCACAGCGTCGCGGCGAACGCGAGCAGGATCAGCGGGACCGTGACCTTGAGCGACGCCGGAATCCGCATGTTCAGTTGGCGAGTGCCTTGAGCGGGCCCGGCGCGAGCACTTCCTCGATGGTGAAGCTCGAGCGCAGCAGCTTCGCGTCCAGCATCAGCGACATGAGTCGGCGCCCGGAGACCGCGAGCTCCGGCGTCGTGCCGTCGAGCATCTTGAGATTCTCGGCGCGCGACGGGACATGCAGGCCGCGCTGCGCTTCGAGGAACTGCTCGCCGGTCGTCTGCTGGCGAACGCCCATGCGGCGCGCGGCCTCCTTCGGCTCGCGGCTCATGTAATCGATCGCATCGAACCAGCCGGCGAGGAGCGCCTGCACGGCCTTCGGCTGCTTCTCGAGCACGCTCGCGCGCACCGCGATCAGGTCGACGATCTCGCCGGGAATCTGGCTCGAGTCGAAGAGTGTCTTCCCGCCAGCCTTCAGGAACTGCGTTCGGTAGGGATCGAACGTGACGGCGCCGTCCACCTGGCCTTTTTCGAATGCGCTCGGCTGCTCATTGGACTCCATGTGCACGACGTTCACGTCGGTCGCCTGCATGTCGTTGATCGCGAGCGCGCGCGACAGCACGAACGCGCCGAGCGCGCTCGACTCGACCGCCACCGACTTGCCCTTGAGGTCGCGCATCGTGCGCATCCCGTTGCGCCCGACGATCGCGTCCGCGCCGCTCGACACGTCGATGACCAGGATGATCCGCGGCTGCAATCCATCGACGGCGAGGCCGAACAACTCGTCCATGCTGATCACCATGCCGTCGATCGCCTGGTTTCGGAACGCGCGCATCACTTCGCTGGCGGACGGGTATTCGACCAGCTGGACGGTATCGGCTGGCAGCCGGCCGAGGTCACGCGCGAGATACAGCGGCTCGCCGCCGATCCAGACGTTGGTCCCGATACGCAGCGCGCGCTCCGGTTCCCCCATGCAGCCCGCGAGCGCGAGGGCGAGCACGGCACAGCCGAGCGCGAGCACGTGCCTGAGGATCGGCAGGCGGCGCATCGATGTCACGCGCCGTCGGGAACGAACATGTAGCCTTCGTTCCGGATGGTGCGGATGAAGCGCGGCTGTGAGGGATCCGGCTCGATCTTCTTGCGCAATCGCATGATGCGCAGATCCACGCTGCGGTCGAAGGGATCCCACTCCTGCGCCTGGTGCAGGTTCAGGATCTGCTCGCGCGACAGCGCGCGATTGGGATGCTGGGCGAGCGCCTTGAGCAGGTCGAACTCGAGCGGCGACATCGCCACTTCAGCGCCGGCCTCGTCGGTGAGGCGATGCGCACCGATGTCGAGCACGCAACGCCCCATGCGCACGCGCTCGGCCCCGATCTCGGCGTGAGCGTCGCTCGACGTGCGACGAAGCACGCTCTTGACCCGCGCCATCAGCTCGCGCGGATCGAATGGCTTGGGGACATAGTCGTCCGCGCCCATCTCCAGCCCGACGATGCGATCGACTACCGTGCCGGCGGAGGTGAGGATGATGATCGCGATGCCCGCGTAATGCTCGCGCAGATGCCGCGCGAGGCTCAATCCGTCTTCGCCCGGCATATTGATGTCGACGAGCGCCAGATCGATATCTTGCTCCGCCGCGAGGCGCTTCGCAGCGCTTGCGTCCTCCGCCGCCAGCGCTGCGTAGCCGTGCGTCTCGAAATACTCGACCAGCACGTCGCGCACATCGGGTTCGTCGTCGACGACGAGCAGCGTCGCTCGCGCATCCGCGGACAAATCCTTGGATTTGGTGGTCGGCTGGCGCACGTGGCGGCGTTCCCCGGACGGGAGGAAGGGCAATCGTACGCCGACTGCGCTCGGGTGTCCCCGATCGAGGACACGGCTTACGCTTCGAGGAGGAACGGGCGTTGCCTGCGACCGCTCGGCCCGCAAGACACTACTGTCTTCCGCTGGCGCCACGTTTCACACTCCTTCTAAACCGATCCTGGTTTGATCGGCTGCGTTGATCCCCGGCGCCAAGGATAAACCCGCGGTCGCGCGCCCGGTGCGCCCCGAGACGTGCCTGAAACAAACGAAACAAAAAGGCCAGTCAGGTGAAATCGGGGTGGTGCACACCCTCTCTAGACTCGTGGCTTGAGCAATGAACACGGAGAAGGAAGCGTGCAAATGCGAGATCGATACGCCGCCGCGGGATCACCGGTGGAATGGTTTTCCGCAGCTTCGTGTTATCTGCACGACGCGCAATGCTTCCAAGGAGTGTGTGAGGTGATTGCAAGCGAAATGAAACGCAATGCCGACGCCGAAGGGTTCAAGCCTCGGCTCAAGATTGCCGCGTTGCTGCTCGGCACGTACGTGACGATGCATCTTGCCGTCGGGGGTGCCATCCAAATGCTGCGAGCGCCCGATGCGTTTGAGGTAGCAGCGATGGACGTCGCGACGTCGTGCGTGATGCGCGACCACGCGGCTTCGACGCAGGCGGCGGCGACCCCCGTGGGCAAGCGGGGCGCGTACGCATCGGTGGATGGACCGCAAGAGCGCTTCCTGCATTGCCGGCACGGTACGCCGATGGCGTCGGAGTGCCCATTCAACTTGAGCGACTCGGGACGTTAAGTCGATCGACGAACACCAAAAGCAACTCGCCAGAAAGCGTCATCAGCCAACGAAGGTTCTCATGGAAGCGACAACAATGAGCTCATCGACACAATTCGATTACAAGGCTCCGTTCGACGAAGCGCCGGATTTTGGCACGGTCGTGTCCACGAATCCGCTGACGATCCTGCCGCCGGGGCCACCGGCAGGCAACGACTCGGCGCTCGACGATCAAACGGTGTCGTTCGATTCCGCGAGCGCGGCAGACGCGATCGACGCGTGGGCGCGGCACGCCGCGGCGGCAAACGGATTCGGCGATCTTCCGACGCCGACGGCGCGCACCGCGAATGCGGCGCCACGCGATGGACCGTGGTCCGGCTACGATTGGTACCGGTCCGCTCGGACCGCGCGCTCGCGCGCGCTCGGCGAAGTGCTCGAGCGCTTGGGGTTCGTCTGCGCGGCTCTGGTTCGTCGCCTCTACGGGCGCTACCAGCGCAACCGGCGGCGCGCAGCGCAGCAACGCATTCTTGCGGACCTCGACGATCGGACGTTGCGCGACATGGGCTTCCATCGCAGCGAAATCGGGTCCGTGGCTGCCGAGATGGTGGGTGACGCCGAACGCACGCGCATTCTGCGGATCCTGGCGAGTTTTCCCAGCGCCGGGTAAGGCGCAAAACCGAACGCCTGGGCGCTCGGGGGACGGAACAGGCGACAACTGAGGAGACTTCGATGCAAAGCTACCGGACTTCCTTCCCCCGAGCGACGATTGGCGTGATGTCGATCGCGATGACCGCGGCCACGTTCACCGTGTTCGTGGCGGTGCCCGCGACGATCGAGGCGCCGCGCGACGAAGCGAGCGTCGTCACGCTGGCAACGGTCACACCGCTTCCCATCGCTGCCGCGAGCACATCGTTGCGCATTCCTGCAGCAAACGACGACTCGGAACTGAATGTCTGTACGGAACCTGCTGCGCGGGCGGGTCGCGACCTGCTCGAGGATTAGCGTAGGATGCCGCCGAGCTAGATCCATATTGTCGCCGTGCCCGAGGCGCGGCGACATGCGAACCTGTCCTATCGGAGCGACTGCAATGACCAAGGAGAACACTTACAACGGGGCCTGCTTTTGCGGGGCGGTTCAGTTCACTGTCACCGGTGAGCCGGTTGCGATGGGTTATTGCCACTGCGACTCGTGCCGTCAGTGGTCGGCCGGTCCCGTCAACGCCTTCACGCTGTGGAAGCCCGATGCACTGCGCGTGACGCAGGGCGCCGATCGCATCGGCACGTTCAACAAGACGCCGGGAAGCTCGCGCAAGTGGTGCAAGACGTGCGGCGGACATCTGTTCACCGAGCATCCGCATTGGAACCTCGTCGACGTATACGCGGCCGTCACTCCGCAGGTATCGTTCAAGCCCGGTGTGCACGTGAACTACCAGGAGACGGTGCTGCCGATCAAAGACGGCCTGCCCAAGTTCAAGGACGTGCCGGCCGACATGGGCGGGTCGGGCGTCGCCCTTCCGGAGTAAGGCACTTCACCACCGTCGACAGCTCTCGACACGCGATCGCGTCGGCGTCGCCCGTGCGTCGTAGCGCCTAGCGCGTGCGCCCGCCGCGGCCCTTTCGACGCGCGGTCGGGGCGCTGGAGAAATTGCGCCGGTACCAGCGCGAGAAACCGCTCGGCGCCGCAAATCCGAGCATCGACGAAACCTCCGCGAGCGAACGCGCCCGATCTTTCATATAGCGCTCCGCGAGCTCGCGCCGGACCGCATCGACGATTCCCGAAAAGGTTTCCCCTTCGCCGGCGAGCTGCCGGTGGATCGTCCGGCGATTCATGCCGAGGTGCTGGGCGGCCAGGTCGATCGTGCAACGGCCGGTGCCGATCATGGCGACGACGAGCTGTCGGACGTCATGGGTCATCGCGGCGTGCCTGTTGGCGATGCTCGTTTCCAGCAGATCCTCCGCGTATTTGGCCAGCAACGGATCGGCATCGGGATTGGCGGCCTCGAGATCCGCGCGCTTGCAGACGATGCCGTTGAAGTCGTGCCCGAACTCGACGATGCGCCCGAACACCCGGTCATGGACTCTGCGGTCCGCCGGCGCGTCGTGCGCGAAGCAGACGCGAAGCGGCTGCCAGGCGTGACTTAGCACGGCCTGCAGCGTTCGAAAAGCAACGCCGATCGCCAGCTCGGTCGACTGCCGGACGGATCCCGACCCGCCGACGATCAGCTCCTCGCGCACGACCACGACGTCCCCGCTCTCCTCGATGGTGAGAAACAGCGCGGAGTTGACGCGGTTGGCGTAGCGCGCCAGCGCCTCAAGCGCGCGCTTCAAGGTTGGTTGCTCGCGAACGAGAAGGCCGAGCGGCCCGAGATTCGAGAGCCGCCGCTCCATCGCCATGCGCAGCCCGAAAGCCTGCTCGCCCGAGCGCTCCGCGGCGGCTTCGAGCAGCTGGCGCACCGCGTCGATCGGAACCTTGAGCTCCGGCTCGCGCAGGCAGGCCTGGGGCAGCCCGAACTCGCTCAACATCCGTGGCGGATCGAGACCGACGCCTCGCGCGACCTCCGCGAAGTTCGTCAGCGTAGCGCTGCGGATGAGTCTTCTCATCGGATGCAGGACCTGTCCCGAAAAGATAAGTCTATGTCACCGCGGAGCAATCGACAAACGCGCCGGCTGGTCAGAATGCATCCGTCTCTTAAAAGCGGGCCGAAACGCGCAGAATCGCAAGACGCCCGGACGCAAACTTCAAGCCGACCATGTCGATCAACGCCATTGCCTACGATTCGATGGAACACCCGCCCGTGCCGCGCCGCGTCGCGTGGACGGTCTTCGCCGTTCTCTTCGCACTGATGGTCGTCGATTACGTCGACCGGCAGGTCGTCGTGTCGATGTTCCCGCACCTGAAGGCAGCGTGGGATCTGTCGGACCGCCAGCTCGGCGCGCTCGTGTCGATCGTGTCGATCATCGTCGCGCTTGGCGCCGTCCCGATCTCGCTGCTCGCCGACCGGTGGAGCCGCGTGAAAAGCATCTTCCTGATGGCGCTGGTGTGGAGCTCCGCCACGCTGGCATGCGCCTTCGCCGGAAGCTACTCGCAGCTGATCACCGCGCGCGGCTTCGTCGGACTGGGGGAAGCGGCGTACGGCACCGTCGGCGTGGCGTTGCTCGCCACCCTGTTCCCGCTGCGGATGCGCAGTACCGTGCTCGGCGCGTTTCTCGCGGCTGCGACGCTCGGCTCCGTGCTCGGCGTCATGCTCGGCGGCTTCATCGCGGAGCGCTGGGGATGGCAGGCGGGCTTCGGCGTCGTCGGCCTTCCCGGGATCCTGCTTGCGTTCCTCGTGCTCCTGATCGTGCGCGACTACAAGACGGTAGCGCTGCCGCGCGCCGATCGCAGCGTGTCGAAGCCCAAGGTTTCCGCGCGGTTGATCGTGGCCGAGCTCATGCGCCCGCGCACCGCGCTCATCACGTGCCTCGGCGCCGGCTTCAACCTGCTGGTCGTGTCGACCGTCTGGGCGTGGCTCCCGAGCTACTTCAACCGCTATTACGGTCTCGCGCCCGATCACGCCGGCGCGAAGACGGCGCTCGTCGTGCTGGTGAGCGGCCTGGGCGCGTTCCTGTGGAGCATGCTCGCCGATCGACTGAGCGCGTCGTCGCCTCGCGCCCGACTCTACGTTCCGGCGGTGGCCGCGATGTTGACCACCATGTTCATGATCGTGGCGTTCGCCTGGGTCCCGCCCGGTCCCGCGCAATTCGCGCTGATCGTCGCGGGTGGCCTGACGATGACGGGCAGCGTGGGTCCGACCGACGCGGTCGTGATCGACGTCATCCATCCCGGCTTGCGCGCGACCGCCGCCTCGATCCTGTCGCTTGCACGCAACCTCTTCGGCCTCGCGGGTGGCCCGCTGCTTGCCGGCGCGCTTTCCGATGCCTACGGCTTGCAGGTGGCGATGTCGGTGATTCCGGTCTTCTGTGTCGTGGCGACGGCGATGTTCATTCTCGCGGCGCGCAGCTACCCGTCGGATCTCAAGCGTGTGGCGGACGAAGAGCTGGCGGTTCCGCCTGCGCTCGAACCCTCCGCTGCCTGACCACGATCACGAGATGCATATGAAGAAGAACGCTACGAAGCCCGCGTCGCAGGAGCACGCCAGCGGCAACTGGAATCCCGACTGGGAGCCCTTCGCGAAGCTCGACCCGGCATGGACCGAGAAGGTGATCGCGATGGCGATCGCGCCTGCGGTGACCGGGGTTCTGGACAAGAAGACGCGCGCGCTCATCGGCATCGCACTCGATGCATCGTGCACGAATCTGTACGCACCCGGTGTTCGCCGTCACATCCAGCGTGCGCTCCAGGCCGGCGCCACGAAGGAAGAAATCACCACGGTCCTGCAGCTCGCGAGCCTGCAGGGACTCCACACGATGTGCCTCGGCGGGCCGATCCTGCTCGAGGAGCTCGAAGCGCAAGCGAAGTAGCAACGATTGAATTCGATCCACCCGACCACTATCGACAAGGACTTACCATGAATTTCCTCGACAGAGCGCTCTTCCCCGAAAACCAGGAGAAACTCATCATTACCGCGGCGCCCTACGGGCCCGAATGGATGCCATCGGACTTCCCGGAAGACATCCCGGTGACGATGGAAGCGCAGGTCCAGAAGGCCGTCGACTGCTACAACGCGGGCGCGTCGGTTCTGCATCTGCACGTGCGCGAGCTTGACGGCAAGGGAAGCAAGCGGCTGTCGAAGTTCAACGAGCTGATCGCGGGCATCCGCGCGCGAGTGCCCGAGCTCGTGATCCAGGTTGGCGGCTCGATCTCGTTCGCGCCTGAAAACGAGGGCGCCGCTGCCAAGTGGCTCTCCGACGACACGCGTCACGCGCTCGCCGAATTGACGCCCAAGCCGGACCAGGTCACGGTGACCGTCAACACGACGCAGATGAACGTGCTCGAGCACATGGTGCCTGCGGACATCGCCGGCACGACGCTCGCCGAGCCCGAAGCGAACCGCGCCTATCGCGAAATGATCGTCCCGTCGAATCCGAGCTGGTACGAGGAGCACATCCAGCGCCTGAGCGCGGCCGGCATCCAGAGCGCGTTCCAGTGCTACAACATCAACAGCTTCGAAACGGTCGAGCGGTTGATGCGGCGCGGCGTGTACAAGGGACCGCTCGTCCTCAACTGGGTCGCGATCAGCGGCGGCATGGACGCGCCGAACATCTACAACCTCGCGAACTTCCTGCGCGCGATGCCGGACCGCGCGGTCGTCACCGTCGAGAGCTCGATGCTGAACGTGCTGCCGATCAACATGATGGGCATGGCGATGGGCCTGCACGTGCGCTGCGGCATCGAGGACAACCTCTGGACGCAGGACCGCAAGGCGAAGATGAGCACGGTGAAGCAGATCGAGCAGCTCGTGCGCATCTCGCGCGAGTTCGGTCGCGGCATCGCCGACGGGAACGAAGCCCGCCGCATCTGCCGCATCGGCGAGTTCTACAAGGACATCGACGAAACGCTGGCGGTGAACGGCTTCGCGCCGAACCGGAAACCGATCACGCGCGGCGCGTCGATTCGCGCGGCGGCGTGATGCGCATCGTGTCTTGACGAGGATCCAAGGTATGGCAAAGGCAATTCGATTCCACACTGCGGGCGGGCCGGAAGTGCTGCAGATGGAGGACGTCGCGGTCGGCGCTCCCGGACCGGGACAGGCAAGACTCCGCCACGTTGCGGTCGGCCTCAATTTCGCGGACACTTATTTCCGCACGGGACTCTATCCCGTCCCGCTGCCCGCGGGCATGGGAGTCGAAGCGGCCGGTATCGTCGAAGCGGTTGGTGAGGGCGTGACCAACGTCGCGCCAGGCGACCGTGTGACCTACACGGGCTTTATCAATACGCTCGGTGCCTACAGCACCGAACGCATCATTCCCGCTGCACCGCTCATCAAGCTGCCGGACGCGATCTCGTGCGAGACCGCGGCGGCGATGACGATGCGCGGCCTGACGTCGGCATACCTGCTGCGGCGCATCTGGCCGCTCAAGGCCGGCGACACGATCCTGCTGCATGCCGCGGCGGGCGGCGTGGGACTCATCGTCGCGCAGTGGGCGAAGCTTCTCGGCCTCACCGTCATCGGCACGGTGTCGACCGACGCGAAGGCGGAGTTCGCCCGCGCGCACGGTTGCGATCACGTGATCATTTACGGTCGGGAGGACGTCGCCAAGCGCGTTCGCGAGCTCACGCAGGGCGTCGGCGTTTCGGTGGTCTATGACAGCGTCGGCAAGACCACGATTCCAGCGTCGCTCGACAGTCTGAAGCGGCGCGGCCTCCTGGTGTGTGTCGGCTCGGCGTCGGGACCGATCCCGCCGATCGATGCGACCACGCTCGCGGTCAAGGGATCGCTCTACGTCACGCGGCCCGCGCTCGCTGACTACATCGCCGATCCGGCGGAGAAGAACGCGCTCGCGAGCGAAGTGTTCGGTCACGTCGCCGCGGGGCGCATCAGGATCGAGATCAATCAACAGTACCGGCTCGACGACGCCGCGCAGGCACACCGCGACCTCGAATCCCGGAAGACGACAGGCTCGTCGATCTTCGTGATCTGACACGAAGACGACGACTTCAGGAGAAATGAACATGATCACCGAAACGACGGCAGCACCCGCCCACATCGCGACGCGCGGCTCGATCAAGGTCGAAGCGCTGACGTGCACGATCGGCGCCGAGTTGTCGAACGTCAACCTCGGCGTCGCCTCGCGCACGCCGGAGCTGGTCGCCGAGATCCGCGCGCTCCTGCTCAAGCACAAGGTGCTCTTCTTCCGCGACCAGGACATCACACGTGCGGAGCACGTCGCTTTCGCGCGGCATTTCGGCGAGCTGGAGGACCACCCGGTCGCCGGCAGCGATCCGGACAACCCCGGCCTCGTGCGCATCTACAAAGCGCCTGACCAGCCGAACGACCGTTATGAGAATTCGTGGCACACCGATGCGACGTGGCGCGACAAGCCGCCATTCGGTTGCGTGCTTCGCTGCGTCGCCGGTCGGCGGCGACACCATGTGGGTGAACATGGTCGAGGCCTACGCGCGGCTGCCCGAGGACATCAAGGCGAAGATCGCGAACCTCCGCGCGCGGCATTCGATTGAGGCCTCGTTCGGTGCGGCGATGCCGATCGAGAAACGGCTCGCGCTCAAGGCGCAGTACCCCGATGCCGAGCATCCGGTCGTGCGCACGCACCCGGAGACAAGCGAGAAGGTGCTGTTCGTCAATGCCTTCACGACGCACTTCACCAACTACCACACGCCGGCGAACGTACGCTTCGGCCAGGACTACGCGCCGGGTGCGAGTCAGCTGCTCCAGTATCTGATCAGCCAGGCGTTCGTTCCCGAGTTCCAAGTCCGCTTCCGCTGGCGCAGGAACAGCATGGCGTTCTGGGACAACCGGTCGACGCAGCACTACGCGGTGATGGACTACCCGCCGTGCCATCGCAAGATGGAGCGCGCGGGAATCATCGGCGACCGGCCGTTCTGACGGGTGTCGCAACCGGCCGAGCAGCGACGCCAAGGGTGATCCCGGGCGACGGGTTTGAAGGCCACCGGTGCCCTCGATGGAGATGTCCCGAAAAGATAAGTAACTGTCACGACGGATCAAGCTGAAAAGCCTTTAACCGCGGACAATTAGCGCATCACGATTCCACTCATTCGTTAGCCAAGCACCCTAACTCCAAACGTTGCCGAGATCTCGATGTATCGCCATCTGCTGGTCCCGCTTGACGACTCGCCGCTCTCGGTGGAAACCGTGCGGCAAGCCGTCGAATTTGCGCGCACGGTGAAGGCGAAGGTCACCTTCCTCCACGCGCAGGAAGACTACGGCGCGACGAGCGTCGGCGCGCTCGAGCGCGTCATGTCGCCGCAGGCCTTCAACGAGCACATGGCGGGCGAGGCCCGCGCGCTGCTGTCGAAGGCGGAAGTCGTCGCGCGGACCGCGGGCGTCGAGTACGAATCGATCGCCGTGACCAGCAACCGGCCATATGAAAGCATTCTCGGCGCCGCGCAGGCGCGGGGTTGCGACCTGATCTTCATCGCGTCGCACGGCCGCCGCGGCATCAAGGGCCTGATGCTCGGGTCGCAGACGCAGAAGGTGCTGCAGCACACGACGATTCCGGTGCTGGTTTCGGCCGTGGAAAGCAACCTGCCCGCCGCCGAGCTCAACGTGCCGCTCAACATCATCAGCGACGAGCATCGTTCGCTCGCCGCGGTGATTCACGGCCTCGAGCACGTGGTCCGCGAGACACGCGAGTCGAGGACGCCACCGTCGTTCGCCCTGCTGCACGCGATGCTGCACTACATCCGCGAGTTTCCGGAGAAGCTGCACCATCCGAAGGAAGACGCGTATCTGTTCCGCAAGCTGCGCGAGCGGACGTCCGAGGTGAACGAAACGCTGAGCGACCTCGAGTGGCAGCACGTTGCGGGCCATCGGCTGGTCGAGGAGCTCGCGCAGAGCATCGCCGGGTACGAAGCCGATCCGGCGCGTGGCTTCGAGGCATTCGCGAAGGCGGTCGACGCGTTCGCGACGAATCAGATGCAGCACATGGCGTTGGAATACAAGGTGGTCATTCCCGCGGCGCGGAAGCACTTGACGCCGAAGGACTGGGAAGAGATCGCCGTCGCGTTCGGCGAGAACGGCGATCCGCGCTTCTGCGCGGACACCGACGAGGAATTCCGGCAGCTCTTCGCCCGGATCCTCAATCTCGCTCCGGAACGCGTCGTGGCGACGGTCGGGCGGGAACGCGCGCCCGAATCGCCGATCGCTTAAACGCGACAGGTTTTTAGCGCCGATATTGGCGCAGATCGCGAGCCCTGAAACGTCGGGCTGGTGAGGACGTGGTTTTACTTCGAAAACTGGAGAGTGAACAAAATGAAGCTGCAATCGCAACCGTCGCACCGCACCAATCGTTTCCGGCGCCGCATGGCGACCGTCGCCATCGCGTCGCTGCTCGCGGGCGCGGGCAGCGCGTACGGATTCGAAATCGAGACCGACAATCCGGACATCCAGATGCGGTGGGACAACACGTTCCGCTACAACCTGGGGTTCCGCGTGCAGAGTCAGAAGGACGCGATCCTCGGCAGCCCGAACTACGACGACGGCGATCGCAACTTCGGCAACGGCACGAACGTCACCAACCGGCTCGACATCCTGTCCGAGTTCGACTTCATCTTCCAGAAAAAATACGGCTTTCGCGTGAGCGCGGCGGCGTGGGGCGATGCCGCCTACCCGGGTGGGAGCAATACATCCCCGCAAACGTCGAACACGTTGGTCAACGGCCTGCCTGTCGCCGGCGCGCTGAGCCCCACGACCAAGAGCCTGAATCAGGGTATCTCGGGAGAAATCCTCGACGCGTTCGGCTTCGCCAACTTCGACGTAGCCGACATGCCGGTCAATGTGAAAGCGGGC
>Ga0306924_10005198_pt1 | contig 12800 bp, 15 predicted proteins | sample sta12Can44000111_FD_203756 | JGI IMG/M metagenome (GOLD analysis project Ga0306924, IMG submission 203756) | Lab enrichment of tropical soil microbial communities from Luquillo Experimental Forest, Puerto Rico - statanox.12C.anox.44.000.111 (v2)... | ecosystem: Environmental > Terrestrial >... | reverse complement strand
GCTAATTTTCGCATCTACTACCGCCGCAAGGGCTTTCGTAAGGTGCGCCTCCACGGGACCCCATGGACCCCCGAATTCATGGCCCAGTATGCCGCGGCCAAGAAGATCGCAGCCCCGGCAAAGCAAGGCGTGCTCGCGCGGCCGGTGCTCCCCAACACATGGTTATGGCTCTGCCTGCGCTATTTCGCGGACTGCACTGAGTACAAACTTTTGGACCCCCGCACGCAGCACGTCCGCCGACAGATTCTTGAAGCGACCTTTGACGAATTGATCCGGCCGGATTCGGACAAACGCTTCGCCGATATGCCGCTTGCGAAGATGAATCCTAACGCGGTCGAAGTTTTGCGTGACCGGAAGCTAAAGATGCCGGAAGCCGCCAACATGCGCGTGAAGGCCATGCGGCAGGTATTCAAGTGGGCCGTCGGGAAGCAATATGCGCCGATCAATCCGGCGCGCGAGGTTCCCTATCTCAAGTCCGGTTCGGAGGGCTTCCACACTTGGACCTTGGATGAGGTAGAGCAATTCGAGGAACGTCACCCGATTGGCACCAAGGCGCGGCTCGCATTCGCGCTCTTGCTCTACACCGGCCAGCGGCGTTCGGACGTGATCCGGTTTGGCAAGCAGCACACCAAACGTGGCCTACTGACGTTCACGCAACACAAGGGCCGTAACCACAAGCCGCATAAGCTAACGCTTCCGATCTTGCCCGTGTTGCAAGAGATCATTGACGCGTCACCATGTGGCGATATGACTTTCCTTGTGAATGACTTGGGCGTCCATTCACAGGCGCTGGGTTCGGTAACAAGTTTCGGGATTGGTGCGATCAAGCGAACTTGCCTCACTGTTCCGCGCACGGACTGCGCAAGGCGGGCGCAACCATTGCGGCAAACAATGGCGCGACCGCGCGTCAGCTAATGGCGATCTTCGAGTGGGATACGATCAAACAGGCAGAGCACTACACGCGCAAAGCCGATCAAACAAAACTCGCGCAAGATGCGATGCATCTGTTGCTAGATAAGAGGTAGAATCGTGAACAAAGGTGTCCCACTTTTTGCGGGATTGGTATCCCACTTTTTTTAAGTCTTTGAAATAAGAAGGAAATTCTTAGGGGTGGTGCCCAGGGGCGGAATTGAACCACCGACACCTGCATTTTCAGTGCAGTGCTCTACCAACTGAGCTACCTGGGCGATGCGCGCGCGCGGGCGCCTTATAAAGGCTCGGTCAGTTGCTGTCCAGACGAGCGCAGCAGACGCGTCCGTGCGGGGTGGCGCCTCGCCGCGTGGGCAAAATCGCAATCAATCATGCGCTCCTTGCTCCTCTGTAAGGCTCAAGAAGTATAGTCGTCCTTCCCGCCCGAGCCTGGCGCGCCATCCTCGTCCGTTTCCTCGGTCACCGGCACGGCATAGACGCCGCCGAGCCAGCGATGCAGGTCGATGTCGGCACAGCGCCTGCTGCAGAACGGCCGCAACTCCTTCACCGCGCGCCGTCCGCAGATCGGGCAGGAGCCGGCATGCGCCGTTTCGCTCGTCTCATTCATCTTGCTGAGATGGTGATGTGGGCGGCCGTTATCAAACGGCGCTGAGCCAGCCGAAGCGGATCGGGTAGCCCTCGCCGGAGAGCAGCGTCGTGACTTCGTAGAGCGGCAGCCCCACGACATTGCTGTAGGAGCCGACGATCTTCACGATGAAGCTTCCCGCGATCCCCTGTGCGGCATAGCCGCCAGCCTTTCCGCGCCATTCGCCGGATGCGAGATAGGCCTCGATGTCGTCCTCGGAGAGGCGCTTGAAGCGCACCCGCGTCTCGACGAGACGCTGGCGGTAGGATTCGGTCGGAGTGACGAGGCAAATCCCGGTTTGGACGCGGTGGTTGCGTCCCGACAGCAGGCGCAGACATTGCGCCGCCTCGTCAAGCAGCTCGGTCTTCGGCAGGATGCGCCGGCCGACGGCAACCACGGTGTCCGCAGCGAGGACAAAGGCGCCGTTGAGGTCTTCATCCGCGCGCACGAACTCGAGCGCCGCCTCCGCCTTGGCGCGCGCCAGCCGATTGGCACAGGCACGCGGCAGCTCGCCTCGTTTCGGCGTCTCGTCGACGTCGGTGGGGCGAAGCGCGTCAGGCTCGATGCCGGCCTGATTGATCAGAGTTACCCGGCGCGGCGAGCCGGAAGCGAGCACCAGCTTAGGTCGTCCGATCATCTGCGAGTCATTTGAAGCGATAAGTGATGCGACCCTTGCTCAGGTCGTAGGGAGTCATCTCCACCAGAACTTTGTCGCCGGCCAGAACGCGAATGCGGTTCTTGCGCATGCGTCCGGCAGTGTGGGCAATGATTTCATGTCCGTTTTCAAGTTTCACCCGGAAGGTGGCGTTCGGAAGCAGCTCCGAGACGACGCCGGGAAATTCCAACAGCTCTTCTTTGGGCATTCGGTCCGTCTATGGCGGAAGATCGGCGCGGAAGCTAGCGGAACACATCCGTTTTCTCAACCATCATTCATTGACGGCGGTTCGCGCGACGAAGCGCGCTCGAATCTTCTCCAGCAGCTGATCGCGCGCGGCCCGGTAAGCATCGAGGCGCTGCTCGCGATTGCCTTCCACCGCCGTCGGATCAGCGATCGGCCAATACTCGACTTCGACGGCGAGCGTGCGCGTGAGCTCGAGCGCCTTGTGGTGTGCTTCCGGAGAGAGCGTGATGATCAGATCGAAATTGAGGCCCTCCAGGTCCTCGAGCTCCTCGAAGGTGATCGGATCATGTGCGCCAATATCGATCCCGATCTCCTCCATGACCGCTTTTGCGAATGGGTCAAGCTCGCCCTTGCGCACGCCGGCGGAGCCGACGTAGAGCGCGCGAGGAAGCATCTGCTTGAGCAGCGCGGCCGCCATGGGCGAGCGCACGGCATTGAGTCCGCAGGCGAACAGGACCGCCTGCGGCCTTGCCGGCCCAGGTGCGCTCATCCTCGCCAATGCAACACGCAGATGAGCGTGAACAGCCGGCGCGCCGTGTCGAAGTCGACATGCACCTTGCGCTTGAGACGCTCCATCAGGACGTGCGAGCCCTCGTCGTGCAGCGCGCGCCGCCCCATATCGAGCGCCTCGATGCGGTCGGGCGTGGCCGTGCGGATCGCGGCATAGTAGCTGTCGCAGACGGTGTAGTAGTCCTTGACGATGCGGCGCAGCGGCGTGAGCGACAGGAGATGCGCGATCACGGGGGTGCCGTCTTCCCGCCGGATGTCGAACATCAGCCGGCTTCCCGTGATGCTCAGATGCAGCGCGAATGGCCCCTCGGCACCGCCGTGCGGCGTGAAGGTGTTCTCTTCCAGGAGATCATAGATCGCAGCCGCCCGCTCATGCTCGACATCGCGGCTAACGGACGAGATCGACTTTTCATCAAGCGTGACCGCAACAAGACGGTTGTTGCCGCCCTTGCCGGTGCGTTCGCGGGTCATCGCCGACGCTCAACTATTAGCCGCATCAGCCCGCATTGAGGCGCATGGCTACCGAGCGGGCGTGGGCATCGAGGCCCTCGGCCTCGCCGAGCGCAATCGCCGCCGGCGCAAGCGCGCGCAGTTGATCGGGGCCGCATCTGAGAATCGAGGTGCGCTTCATGAAGTCGAGGACGCCCAATCCGGACGAGAAGCGTGCCGAGCGCGCGGTCGGCAGCACGTGGTTGCAGCCGGCGACATAATCGCCGATCGCTTCAGGGGTATGAGCTCCCAGAAAAATAGCGCCAGCGTTTCGAATATGGCGCGCCAGGTCCTCGGCATCCTCGGCCGCAATCTCGACGTGCTCCGGCGCGATCGAATCGACAAGCGCGATCGCATCGGAGAGCGCACCGACCATGATGATGGCGCCGAAATCGCGCCACGCGGTGCCCGCGATCGTTGCGCGCGGCAGCGTTTTGAGCTGCGCCACAACCGCGCGTTCAACCTCGGCAGCGAGCCCCTCGTCGTCGGTAATGAGGATCGCCTGCGCGCTCCCATCGTGCTCGGCTTGGGCGAGGAGATCGGCCGCGATCCAGTCGGGATGCCCGGTCTTGTCCGCCAGAATCAGCACTTCCGAGGGGCCGGCGATCATGTCGATGCCGACCGTGCCGAAGAGGAGACGCTTGGCCGCCGCAACGTAGACGTTGCCCGGTCCGACGATCTTGGCGACCGGCACGATGCTCTTGGTCCCATAGGCCAGCGCGGCGATGGCCTGCGCACCGCCGATCCGGTAGATCTCGTCCACGCCGCAAAGTTTGGCCGCCGCGAGGACGAGCGGAGCAATCTTGCCTTCCGGCGCCGGCACCGTCATTGCCAGCCGGCGGACACCCGCGACCTTCGCCGGCAGCGCATTCATGAGCACAGAGGAGGGGTAGGCGGCAGTGCCGCCCGGCACGTACAGGCCGACTGCCTCGATCGCCGTCCAGCGTGATCCGAGCTCGACGCCCAGTGCATCGGTAAAGTAATCCTCGCGCGGCACCTGCCGGCGATGAAAGGCCTCGATGCGCTCGCGCGCAAACGCAAGCGCATCGAGCGCCTTGCGATCGCAAGCCGCAAGGGCGATCTCGATCTCCTCGGTGCTCACCTTGAAGCCGGCCTGGCGAAGGTCGAGCCGGTCGAAGCGCCTGCTGTATTCGATCAGAGCCCGGTCGCCGCGGTTGCAAACATCGGTAATGATAGAACGCACCGCCGCGTCGACATCGGCCATGACCTCACACTTGGCGGCAAGGAAGGCGTGAAACGAGGCAGGGAAATCGGCTGCGCGGCTGTCGAGGCGGATCGGCATGGCGCTCTCCTCGATCCCCGCTCAATGGCGTTCCGAGGAGGGGGCGTCAACCCCGCAGGTCGGGAGAATCCTCTATATGCGTCGGCCGTTGTCCTGTCGGCCAGGACGGGCCGAGGTCGACCAACTCTACCTCCAGGCATTCAACTTCGAGACGGAGCTCGGCGCCGCCGGAGAAAATCAGCGAAACCGCTCCGGCGGGAGGATCGGTTTGCGTGAATTCGACTGCAAGCAGATTGAGAACGGCATTCTTGCCGTGCGGATTGACGCTGCGGCACTTGCAGCTCGTGACCCGCTCGAAACGCAGCGCCGAAGCGCAACGCCGCAACTCCGGCCTGTCCGCTTCGGCGGAAAGCCAGTCGAACCGACTGAGCGAGACGACGACGCGTTTTTCCTGTGGGCGCCACATGACATCGGCCACCTTCACCAGGGCGTCCTGCAGGTGGGTCGAGACGACTTCGAGGTCGTCTCGGTCGAGGGCAACGAACTTCACCGGCTCCATGACGTACGCTCCCTGCCGTCTCATATGTGCTGCCTCGGCTGGCGCAGCCCGCGCTCTCACATCGTGAGAGAGGCGCGGATAGCACCCGTATCCGCGTCCATCCTCCGGGCTAGCTGCCGCGACGCAGGACGTAATTAGGGAGCAGCAGCTTGCCCTGCAAGCGGCGCCCGTAACCTATTCGGCTCAAAATGACAACAGGCATGGACTACCCGCTCAGGCGCTCGATCGCAGCGCCGCATGCGGCCAGCTTGTCCTCCAACCGCTCAAAGCCTCGGTCGAGATGGTAGACGCGATTGACGATGGTCTCGCCTTCGGCCGCCAGAGCGGCAATGACCAGCGATACCGATGCACGCAGATCAGTTGCCATCACCGGCGCCCCCTTGAGCGCCGGGACGCCCTCTATCGTGGCGCATTCCCCGTCGAGTTGGATGCGCGCGCCCAGCCGCACCAGCTCCTGGACGTGCATGAAGCGGTTTTCGAAGATGGTTTCAGTGATGCGCGAGGTACCCTGGGCCCGCGTCATGAGCGCCATGAGCTGCGCTTGCAGGTCGGTCGGGAATCCGGGAAACGGTGAGGTCGTCACTTCGACGGGCGTGATGCCGGCGCCGTTGCGCGCCACACGCACGCCGGCATTGGTTGGCGTCACCACAACGCTGGCCTTGCCCAGCACATCGAATGCGGCTTGCAGCAATTCCGCGCGCGCGTTCTCGAGCAGTACCTCGCCACCCGCCATGGCAATCGCCATGGCATATGTGCCGGTCTCGATGCGGTCGGGTAGGACCCGATGGCGGGCCCCTTTGAGCTTGGCTGCACCTTCGACCACGATGCGAGCGGTGCCGGCGCCGCTGATATTGGCACCCATCTTGTTGAGACAATCGGCAAGGTCGGCAACCTCCGGCTCGCGGGCCGCATTCTCGATCACCGTGCTGCCGCGCGCGAGCGATGCCGCCATCAACGCGGTGTGGGTGCCGCCGACCGTCACCTTTGGGAAGTTGATGCAGCCGCCTTTGAGCCCGGTTCTGGCGCGGGCAATGACATAGCCACGATCGATCTCGATTTCGGCCCCCAGCTTCTCGAGCGCCAAGATCAACAGATCCACCGGGCGCGTTCCGATCGCGCAGCCCCCGGGCATGGATACTCTCGCCTCGCCCATGCGCGCCAGCAAGGGCGCAATCACCCAGAAGCTCGCCCGCATGCGCGAGACCATCTCATAGGGCGCCGTCGTGTCGATGATATTGGCGGCCGAGATGTGCAAGGTCTGCCCGTCGAACTGGGTCTCGCCCGGGCGCTTGCCGCCAACCATGATGTCGACGCCGTGATTGCCGAGGATGCGCTGGAGAAGCGCGACATCGCCGAGCCGTGGAACATTATCGAGGATGAGCGTCTGGTCGGTGAGAAGGCTGGCGATCATCAGCGGCAGCGCGGCGTTTTTGGCGCCGGAAATCGGTATCGTGCCGTTGAGCCTTTGCCCCCCATTGATGCGAATGCGGTCCATCCGCTGCCCCCGTTCTAGCCCCGTTCAGACTCTTTATCGGGAGCAATTCCGGCGGAATCGTGGGATATGTCGGCGGCAGCATCTGGCTTCGCCCGCGCCTTGGCTTGCGCCTTGCGCCGCTTGAGATTTTCCCGTAGCGCCGCGCGCAGGCGCTGCTGCTGGGTCGCCTTTTGCGCGGTTTTCGTTTGATTGGTCATGACGATAAGCACTCGGCGGGGCTGACCTGACTGAGCGAGTGAGTCCACCTTTGCTTTTGCTTTGCGCAGCCGTGACGGTGCATGCGGCGATCGCTCGCTCAAAGGCGGATGCCGTTGCCTGCTCTGTGGCCTTATGGCAAGGATCATAACACATCGGGCCCGGTCGTCGGTCCGCTGCGCTGCTTACCTGCAGGTGACGCTGCCGTAGCTCAGTGGTAGAGCACCCCCTTGGTAAGGGGGAGGTCGTAAGTTCAATCCTTACCGGCAGCACCGGCAATTCAGATCGGATTAACTTAACTTAGCAGCCAATCGCCGGCGAAATTATCGCGCAGCCGGAACTAAGCCAAAAAAATGGCGTTCAACCAACAGCATGGCACGGGGATGCCGTTCAGGGATGCTGCATGTCCGCCAACGATAGAGAGCAAGAGAAGCGCTCGTCTGAGGATTTGTCGGAACTTGCAGACGCGAAAAGACTGCTTCAGGATCCTGAGAGCATTGCCCCGGTCAATTTTAGCGCCTTCGGCAGACGCATCGCCGAAATCATTGCGCGGGCGCTGAGAGGCGGTCTCGCGTCGAAAGCAGCGTCGAGCGAAAGCGATCGGCCCGAGGACGAGGAAAAGCCCCAATCTCGCGCGCCGTGAGCATCGTATGCGCGGTCGGTTTCGGCGCGGTCGCCCGGTTTACAGCGGCGTAAATCGATAGGCGGTTCCGCTGCGCTCCACCATGCCAAGCCCGGGCCATGGCAAGTGAAAGCCGATGAGAGGAATGCGCTCGCTCGCAAGCTGATCGAGCAAGCGCTTTCGCGTGGCGATGGCTTGATCGCTATCGTAGTCGCTTCCCCAATGCCAATCCGGCCGCGCGAACGAAACCGCAGGATGGGAAAGTGCGTCGGCGCCAATGAGCAGGCGCTCGTTCCCGCTTTCCACCATAACCGACATGTGACCGGGCGTGTGGCCCGCCGTCTCCACGAAGCGCAGCCCAGGCGCAATATCCGCATCGCTGCCATGCCGCGCGACCTTCGGTTCCAGGCGCTTGAGGATCCTCGCGCCTGCCAGCGCCATGCCCTTGAGCCAATCAGGCACGCGCGTCGCCGTAGTTGGATCGGTCCAGAAGTCCCACTCCCTTGCAGAGATCACATACGTCGCATTCGCAAACCGTTCGCCGTCATCGAAATCGTCGATCGCCCCCCACAGGTGATCGGCATGACAATGCGTGAACACCACCTTCGTCACCCGCGCCGGGTCTATCCCTGCCGCTGCAAGATTATCGGCGAGCCTGCCGGCGGTGGGCTGGAAATTGGTGCCCGACCCGGCATCCACGACGATGAGCTCGTCGGCGGACTTCACCACGGTGACGTTGGTCGGTATGGGGCTTCCGGCGGCCAAGCCGTGGGAGGCGAGAAAAGCTTGCGCTTCGGAGAGCGGAATTTCCGGCAGCGAAAACGAGAGCGGAACGTTCAAGCTGCCATCGCTTACGACCGTGAGCTCGATCGCGCCCACTTTACGGTGAGCCCGCGGAGCTGCTGCAAACAGGGGACCGGCTTGCGCGCCGAAAGCCGCCGCGAGACCGGCGATCACCGTCCGGCGGTCGGGGCGCCAGTCAAGCGCATTTGTTTGCAGGCGCGTCATTGCGCGGTCGCCGCCATCATGGTCAGGAGAAAATATCGGCGGTGATGCTCGCATACCATTGCATGTTCTCCATCGCGGTCTGCCGCCGCAAAGCGGCGCTCTCGCCGGGTTTGGATACAAAGGTTTCCACCGCTGCAATCTTCCCATCTTTGGGCGCATAGCGCCCGCCGGTTTTGATTCCGTCATCGGTCTCAATCAGGCTCCAGCACTCTGTATTGTAAGCGGCCGGCTCTACTTCCAACCTTGTCAGCTCGGCGCGAATGCTGCGTGCCGCGATCTTGGCTTGGCTGTTTGCCGACGACGCCGACTTCGGCATCTCTCCTCCAATTGCTGCATCGCCGACGACGTACACGCTTGCATCTATCGCCGACTTCATGGAAGTGGAATCGACGGCGCAATAGCCGCTCTCATTCGCCAGGCCCGTGTCGCGCGCGATTTTGCCCGCCATCTGGGCGGGAATGACGTTGACCAGGTTGGCCTGGTAGCTGGCAAAATCGGTTTCAACCGTCATGGTCGAGGCATCGAGCCGCTTGATGCCCCCATGGATGCTTGGATCCTGCCATTCCAGCATGCCGGGATAATGCTTCTCCCAGCCTTCCTGAAACAGCGCCTGCTCGGCGAAACTCTCCTTCGCATCGATGATGATGATAAGCGAGCTCTTGTGTCCCTTGGACTTCAGCACGTGGGCCATCATGCAGGCGCGTTCGTAGGGAGCCGGCGGACAGCGGTACGGGTTGGGCGGAGCGATCATTACGATCAAGGCGCCATCTTCCAGCGCATCGAGCTGTCGCTTGAGCAGCTGCATCTGCGCTCCCGGCTTCCACGCGTGTGGCATGGTCTCTGATATCGCTTCTGAATACCCGGGAACCGAATCGAACTTGAGGTCGATGCCGGGAGCCACGACCAGGCGGTCGTAGGAGAGCTGGGAGCCATCGGACAAGCGGACGCTCTCATGCACGAGCCGCGCGCCATACCTGGACGCCAGCGCATCATACGAGTGGACGAGAGAATTCCAGGAGCGAAAATCGCCGAGGAAGAGGTTGGAATGGAAGCAGCTTGTAAATTCTCGCAAGGGCTCGATCAGCATCACTTCAATCGATCCGCTTGAGTCCCTGGCGACGTATTTGGCCACCGTGGCACCGGCCGGACCTCCGCCCACGACCACCAGCTTCGGCCGTGCCTGCGCCACAACCGGCGCTGACATGGTCCCGCTTGCGGCGAGCGCGCCGGCTCGCGCCAGCAACTCTCTGCGATTGAACGATGCCGCGCGCAACCTAGTGTCCCGATTCCGAAATTTGTTTCATCGTGCGGCAAGCTCATTTACGATTTTCGGAATCGAAGGACACTAGCAAACCTTTGATTCTAGTGTGGCTTTGGTTCAGAAGTCCGCAATAGAGCTCACCGCAAGAATGATGCGGACTTCTGAACCGCCACACTAGGCATTCGTGAAAGCACCTTCAAGCGCCGACCACGCGGACGTTATTCGTCTTCCTCGGAGCAACCACTTGCTGCGAGCGAATGTAGTCGGTGACGACGTCCCATATCGGCGGCCCCTGCGTGCCCTCATTCACGCTCGCCCAACCCGCAACCGCATAGTCCTTGTCTGCCTCCAGTGGCTGACCTGTCCGCAGCAATCTCAGCTCGGAGATGCGGCTGCCGATCTCTTTGCTCACATCGATGGTGTAGCTGACGCCGCCCACGCGAACCATGTCGCCGCCCTGCTGGTAAAACGGATCGGGATTGAACAGGTTGTCAGCGACGTCCTCGAGCACCTGTCTGAGCCGCGCGCCCGTCATGGTGACGCGGTAGGCGGCCGGGTAGGTGATGGCCGTGACGTTGTAGATGTCCTCGCGTGTGATGCTCGTATCCGGCAGCAAGCTTGCCCCCCAGCGAAAGCCGGGCGACAGCGCGACTTCGGCATTGCGCCCGGCAAGCAGGGCGTCACAGATCAGATCGTCGAACGTTCCGTTGAAATTGCCGCGGCGGTAGAGCAGCGTCTCGGTGCGGCCGATCACCTCGCGCAGCATAGGCTCGTGCGGAGCCCGCGCGGCGCGAATTTTGGCTGTCATCTCGGGATCGGCGGCGATTGCGTCGGAGAAGACCGGAATGAGCTTGAAACGATAATCCTTGATCTCGCCCCGCTGCACATCGAGATCGAGCCGCGATACGAACTTGCCGTGACTCCCCGACGCGACCAAGAGCGTCCTGCCGACCTTGACGACATCCGGCAATGCGTCGTGGGTATGCGCGGTGAGAATGACGTCCACGCCATTGAGCCGCGAGGCGAGCTTGCGGTCCACGTCGAAGCCGTTGTGGGAAAGAAGGACAACTAGCTCCGCTCCGGCCTTGCGCGCCTTGTCGATGTTGAGCGCAAGGTCGTTCTCACGAATCCCGAAGGACCAGCTCGGAATGAGCCAGCGCGGGTTTGCAATCGGCGTATAGGGCAACGCCTGTCCGATGACGGCGATACGCACGCCGCCGCGATCGAGCATGGTCATCGCGTCGAAGGCGGGCTCGTTCCATTCGGTGTCGCGCACATTCTGGGCGAGGAAGGGAAAGTCGAGCCGACCCACCAGCTCTTTGACGCGATCGGCGCCGAGGGTGAACTCCCAATGTCCGACCATGGCGTCCGGCCACAACAGCGCCATGCAGTCGACCATGTCGCCGCCCTTGCTGATCAACGAGGTATAGCTGTTCTGCCAGGTGTCGCCGCCGTCAAGGAATACGACGCGCTCGCGGCGCTCGGCGCGAATGGCCTTGAGGATCGTGGCGATCCGATCAAGCCCGCCCAACCGGCCATAGCTGCGCGCCAGCGTCGTGAAATCGACCGCGGTCAAGGCATAGGCGGCGGGCGAGCCAGGCGCGATGTTGTAGAGCTCGAGCAGGTCCTTGCCGCTGACATGCGGGACAACGCCCTTTGCCGCGCCGACCCCGATGTTGACGTCGGGCTCCCGGAACAGGAGCGGAAGCAACTGCGCGTGAAGATCGGCGATGTGAACAAGGGTGACGTTGCCGAGAGAATCGAAGCGCAGCAAATCCTCTTGCGTGAGGCGCTGCTGCGCCAATACCCGCGTCCCGCCGGCGGGCAGGAGGGCCGCGGCTGCCGCGGCCACTTGCAGAAAGTCTCTCCTCGAGATCATCCCGTGACGGTGATGGATTCTTCTCCGACGATCTTGGTTCCATCGTCATCGGTCCAGGTGAGGACGACGGGACCGGATTCTTCGGCCCGGAATCTGAACTGGATATAAGGATTTGCAGAAATCGCTGTCTCGAAATCAGCTGAAAAGACCCGCTTGCCGTTCACGGTGCAGGAGAAGCTGCTGAGGATCTTGCGCGGGATCGTGTTTCCGCTCGCGTCCTTGCGCAGCCCCGTTTCCATAACGTGCGAGACCAGGGCCTTGACCTCGACCAGGTCTCCCTTCTTGGCTTGCTTTCTGTCGAGCTTGATGCGCGGCTTGACCTCGGCCATTGGGCATCTCCTTCGGGTGTGCTGTCGGGCTCAGCCGCCGCAGCCGCCGATCGTGACCTTTACCTGCTTGCTCGCCGTAAATACCGAGCCGTCATTCATCTTGGCGACGGCAATCACGTTCTGGGTCTCGGCCAGGCGGATGCGCGTGTTCACCTCGGCAATGCCGCTTGCGGGGGAGAAGTGAAACGTCACGACGCCGCCGCGCGGGTTGCCGTCTGCCACCACCAGGACATCGGTCACGTAGGACTCTTCCGTCATCGGGCTCTCGACCGAGATAGTCATCGGCACGGTATTTCCGTTCTCAGCAATTTCCGGCAGGTCCAGCCGCACGCGCGCCTCACTGGCCGGCCTCCCGCCGGTGAATTTCTTGATTAATTCCGCGGCATCGTTCTTGGCGGCCAAGGCCGGCCGCGGCAAGACGCTCCAGACAAAGCCTACCGCCGAGGCCCCAAGCGCTAGCGTCAAAAGCTCGCGGCGGTGCAACTCCAAGGCCATTTGCATCTTCTCTCCGAACCGTGTTCCATCCTGCGGCTGTCGTGCTAACGATATATCTTGCGCCGAGAGCGGGTACAATGACGAGAGACGGAGAATCCGGTGAGGTTTAGGATCCCTGTTGCGGTTGCTTGCTGCGCATGTCTTGCCGCATTCCAAGCCATCGCGCAGGACATCGAAACGGAAAAAGCAATTGAGAAATATCGCCAGATGCTCAAGGAAGATCCGTGGAGCAATCCTGGATTCCTCGACGCCGATCGTG
>Ga0306924_10005196_pt1 | contig 12803 bp, 18 predicted proteins | sample sta12Can44000111_FD_203756 | JGI IMG/M metagenome (GOLD analysis project Ga0306924, IMG submission 203756) | Lab enrichment of tropical soil microbial communities from Luquillo Experimental Forest, Puerto Rico - statanox.12C.anox.44.000.111 (v2)... | ecosystem: Environmental > Terrestrial >... | reverse complement strand
GCGTAACCTCGATCTTCGATAACGGCTTGCTGAAAATACTGAACGGCGTTCGCGAACCCCTCCCGGCTGCGCCCATACCAGTAATGGCGGCCCTTCAGATAAGCCTCGTATGCTTTTGGATCGACCGTGTGCACCTGCGCTAGGCCAGTCTGCTCCTGGGGCGTTAGTTTGACGTGGACTTCGCGCGCGACGGCGTGGGCCACTTCAGCTTGCAAGGCCAGCACATCGCTCAAATCGCGTTCGTAACTTTCCGCCCATAGGTGTGTCTCTTGTAGTGGATCGATCAGCTGCGCGGTGATACGCACGCGACCCCCCGCTCGCAGCACAGTTCCCTCCACCACCGCATCCACGTCAAGCTCGCGCGCAATCTCGCGCAATGGCTTGCGAGCCCTCTTGTACAGCATGGAGGAAGTACGCGAGACGACGCGCAACTCACCGATCTTGGCCAGGGTCGTGATGAGCGCTTCCGTTAATCCTTCCGCAAAATAGTCCTGCTCGGGATCACCCGACAGGTTCTCCAACGGTAGCACTGCGAGTGACCGAAACTTCGGAGTCCCATTGTCAATCTTTCCAATGAAACGATAACCGCGCCTTGGAAGCGTTTCGATGTAATGCGGCATTTCAGCCGTGTCCCCCAGAGCCTCTCGTAAGCGCTTGATGGCATTGTTAATACCGTGGTCGAAGTCCACGAAGGTGTCGGAAGGCCATAACCTCCGCTGCAATTCTTCGCGGGGGATGATTTTGCCTGGCTGTTCAAGCAGGATTTGCAGGATTTGCAGGGGCTGTTCCTGCAGTCGGATTCTGGCGCCGTCCCGGCGCAGCTCTTCGGCGTCTGGGTCCAGTTCAAAGGCGCCAAAGCGCACGATCGCTCGCGAGGATCGAGAATCCTCCAAGGCATCCTCCCCAAGCGAAGAGAGTTTAGCATCAGTCGCTTACGGGCAATAGTCTGAAAGATATAGATGTCAATTTGTGTTTACGCGCGAAAGGTCACTCGCCTCAACCGTTCGTCGAAGCGGATCAATCGAGAGATAGACAAGAGCGTTGCAGGAGAGACTGCCGGGATTTACTTGCCTTTTCGCCTTTGGGATAACAACCCCAACCTGGGGCGAGGTCCAGTCCAGGACTTCGTGGCGCGATCTCAGGCAGAGGCACGGCAACCAGAGCGATGGTGCTACCGTGCTCACTTCCCCGATAGCGCGACGATCACCACAAGGAGAACGGTCATGAAGACCAACTTAGTAAGGAGTCTATTGGCGCTGGGGGCGGTATTGGCGGCTTCCTTGGCGCCATTGCAAGCGCATGCGGCTTTTTGTTCGAACGCAGCGATGGCAGGAAATTGGGCCTATACCTACAGCGGGACCATCTTCACTCCTGCTGGACCGCTGCCGGCGGCATCGGTGGGCCATTTCCATCTGGACGCAGCCGGAAACGTCAACGGCAGCCAGAGCCGCACTGTCGCAGGCCAGTTCGGGGCTGAAGACATCGCGGGAACGATTTCCGTCAACAGCGATTGCAGTGCATCGGCCACCATCAATGTCCTTGTAGACGGACAACTTCAGCGCACCGCGGAACTCGCTCTGATCTTCGACAGCAGCGGGAACCACTTGCGGGCAATCTTCCAATCGTTGACTCTGCCCGGCGGTACGAATGTGCCAGTGGTTCTCACCATCGATGCGAACCGCGTGGTTTTGAAGAACTGATCAGTCAGGGCAGGGCGAGCGCCCTGCCCTGATTTGACTAACAACCGACACCACTACTAAGGAGACTCTATGCAGACACCAACTCGGAGTATTTCTCTCGGGATTCTAGGGTCGGTTCTGGCCATGTTCCCACTCGTCGCACCTGCTGGCACGTTACGCGTGAACTGTGACAGCAAGCGGGGTCTGAACCAGATTCAGAAGGCCATCAACCTTTTGCAGCAAGAAGGACCGGCAGGACCCAACACAATCCTTGTATCCGGCAGCTGCAAGGAGAACATTACCATCCAAAGCCTGGATAACCTAACCTTGAGCGCGCAGAAGGGCGCATCCGTCACCGACGCCTCGAACGGCACGCTCGATGTGATCGACATCATCGACTCGCGGCGGGTATCCATCAATGGGTTCACTATTAACGATGGCGCGAGCGGTGTGGTCTGTTCCGATGCCAGCTGGTGCAGATTCAGCGGAAACACCGTCCAGGGTTCGGCAGGCTACGGAGTGATCGTCGCCGAAGCTCAGGCAACGTTAAACGGAGACGCGCTGCAGAACCACGCTGGCCGCGGTCTCTCCGTGATCGACCATAGTACGGTGGACGCATCTGGCATCAGCGTACAGGGGAACGGGGACGGCGTCGTCCTGAATTCCGGAGCCTACTTGGTCATCGGGAACTCCACCATTCAGAACAATCAGCGGTTCGGGATTCTGGCGACCAACCACTCGACCGTGCGGTGTCTGCCTTGCACAATTACAAACAACTCGAATGATGGCGTTCGACTTCAGAAGGAGTCGGAAGGGCATTTCGACTTTGGCGGCAACACCATTACCGGTAACGGTGGCGCCGGAGTGACCTTGCTGGATCTGTCGCTTGGCTCATTCGATCCGGGAGACCTCGTCGCCGGCAATCTGGGTGGGACCGACGTCGTCTGCAAGCCGCAATTCAGCGCCACCCGTGGCGCGCTCACCAACATCGGCGGCACTACCAATTGCGTCGAGCCCTAGCCTCTGGGGGGCCTCCCGCTTGATTGAACTCCGGGGTGTGAAGCGTTCTACATACGGAGGGTGATTCATTTTCTGAGAGAAATGAAAGCCGGGGTCCAACCGGCGATGGCATAAGTCATGCGCTGGCTCCGAGGGTAGTTCCCTGACTCGTCCGTAAGATAGCCTACCTTTGTCTTAAAGATCTGTTGATGTTCGATTCCGAAGGATGCAGACTGCGCAACCATATCTCGGGCGTGCATCGCACGTCTTGGGGCAGACCTTTCCTGAAGCGCACGTTTCTGTTCAGGTCCCCCAGGCATAGGGCCGGGTTTCGACCGATTGAGCCACTGCCGTCCAAATTAGACAGGGAAGGGCTCGGGTCACGTTGACAACAAAGCGCTAGACCTCTCCGGTCGCACGCCGCAGAGTTCAGGTTGCGTGACGCGAACACTGCAACGATGCATTATCAATCATGCAGTGCTGTCCCAGTTAGAGCGGCACTGTTGGCGGTGGTTGCATGATTTTGTCGACGATGCCTCAGTTCTGCTGTCTCGTTTAGGCCAGAGCGAGTTCCAGTTGCTGTTCTGGAGGTGGAGGGGGAGGCTGGAAGGGATCGTCCAGCCAAGTCCACAGGTCGCGATGGACAAACAATTGCTGCCGTAACAGGGCCAGCAGGTTCGACAAGGCCCAGCCGAAGCGAGCCCGGAGCTGCAGGAAACGGAGCAGCAACATGGCAATCAGTGCCGTCCAGACCTGGGTCTTTACTGCATTGGCGCTGGTGCCGACAAAGGTCTTGATTTTGCACAACTGCTTGAGCGCCTTAAAGAACAGTTCCACCTGCCACCTCTCCTTATATATCGCAGATACCGTGGTGGGAGCGAACTGCAGATGATTGCTCAAGAACACCAAGCGGCGCTGCTGCTCGGCGTCGTAGATTTCCACCCGGCGGAAGAAGTACTCTCGGCCTTCGCCGGGCAAACCATAAAACGAAATAACCTCGTCGGCCAGCACCTTGCCCCCAGTCGGCACCGGCCGCCGCTCCACCACCAAGTAGTCGGCGTTGTCCTTCAGCCGCGTCACCCAATACACGCCCTGCCTTGTCAGCTCCACGAACCACTGGTAATCGATGTAGCCGCGGTCGAACACCACAATCGTTCCGGGCTCCCAGCGTAACTTCCGGGCTACATTCAACTCGTGGGTTTTGCCGTCGGTGATCACCGCAAACCGGGGCAGGTAGCCGTCATGATCCAGCAACAGGTGTAACTTGATGGCTCCTTTGGTACGACGGAACTTCGCCCAGTCATAAAGGGTGGCACACAGATCGATGACGGTTGCGTCCAGACTGAGCAGTTTATTCTTGAAGCGAAACTTGCGTCGTTCGCTGTGGGCCAGTTCCTGACAGCGGGCCAGCAATTCCAGGAACACGGTTTGATACAACTGCCAGGGGCGATGTTGATTCGCATAGGCCAACGTCGAACGCGAGGGAGCCGTCGGCACCCCTAAATGCTTGAGTTTCCCTTCCGAGGCGGCTAATCCTTGGCAAATCTCGCGCAAGCTGTGGGCTCGACCCAATTGGCAGAACAGCATGGCCACGAACTGGCCCCAACAGGTAAACCCGCGAGCGTGTCGCTCGGCCCTATGCTGGCGAACGGCGGCTTCAAACTCGACGCGAGAAAACAACTGCAACAACTGACTGAAAATGCTGCATACTCGATTCATGGTGGAAGCCTCGCTTCGGTGATTTGGTTCTCGCCAGAACCCAATTCACCGTAGCAGAGCTTTCACCTCTGCCCTGAAAACCAATCCGGCGACATCCTGTGGAAACAGTGGAAATCGAGGAGCTGCAGTCCAACCAAAAATGTGATATTTACGCAAGAGAGCATACCTGTTTGAACTGCAGCCTCTGTGAGACTCGTAAAGAGAAGCGCTTCTGCCCGGCGCTCCATGCCCGCATTTGTGCCGCGTGCTGCGGCACACACCGCGAACTGATCCTAGATTGTCCCAGCGACTGCTCGTACTTGAAGCAAGCGCGAGGATATGATCGCTTCCGCCCCGAGCTGTTCGAGGACGAACGCTGGTTCGCGCATGTTCAACTCGAAGAGGATTTGCTGGACGCCCACCCCGTGTTGCTGCAGGATTTGGTGGAAAGCATTACGCAAAGCGCGTTGGCGAACAGCTCTCTCCGAGATCGGGATGTGATTGATGCACTTAGCGCGCTGGTCCGCAGTTTCGAGACGCGCGCCCATTCCGGTTTGCATTATGAACCGACGCGCCGCAGCCTGGTTCAGCAAGCCATGATCGAAGAATTGCGTGAAGTCATCGCGGATTACGAGGAAGAGAGCCGGGAGATAGGCGACCCCCATCTGCGCGACAGCGATGCTTTGAAGGCGCTGGTTTTCATTTTGCGGCTCTCTCTCGACCGCAGCTCTGGCCGCCCACTCTCGCGTGGATTCTTGGACTTCCTACGCACAGAGTTCAAGAAAGACGGCAGCAACACCCAGACTCGCATTGTCCTGCCGTAATCGCTGCCCAACCGGACTGCATCGTTTTCCTTGCTTCCGCTCTGATCGCACAGGCCGCCTAATTAAGAAAATTTAGGTCAAAAGGTCAAAACCTAATTTGGACAAGGGTGATCGCAAATAGCTTTCCCACGTTTTGGCAGTACGCTCTTTTACTGGTCGACGCTTTCTTTGCTGCACGTTCTGAATCCACCAGTCGGCCTGCTGGCGGAAGGTTGTTCCAAGATTGGCGATAACACTCTGCAGTAGGCATGCTGCAGTGTCTGCGCCAGACTCTTCGACGATTTCCCGAGCGCGATGTTTGCGCTGGGCTCTGTTCATGCTTCCGGGTCCACTGACCGGGCAGATTTTCACATTGCGGTGCTTGCGTTCGTTCTGTCCCGGTATGTCTTGCCAGAAGCGGCATACGTACCATCCGTTGTTAGTTTCAATCGAACCACTTTGTCCAGATCGTCGAGCCATCGATCTCCTATCGACTCGTTGATCTGCACACGCTGGTGAGAGAATACCAGCGTCGTGATGGCACTTTGGTGCCAGATTGGTGTCAACGTCCTTCATTGATCAACAGAAAAAAATTCAGCAGTCTGCTTTCAGTTGTCCGGTTTGAAACATTTTTTCGGTTTCAGCTTTCAGTCTGGCCTGAAGCTGTTCGGCTTCATCAGTACGGCCTGCTGCCGTCAATTCCAGAATCTGCTTCAGCAGATCAAAACAGCGTTCTACTTTCGTCGTTGCTTTCATGGTTTCTCCTTTCACTGAATCCGTTCTCACTCATTCCTGTGTTTCTGTTTTGCTCTGCCTTCACGGTGCTTGCGTAGCCGCTCCGGTAGTTCTTCAGCAGTGCAGTGAAAGAACACGCACAAGTAATCAATGCGGCACTGGCACATCTTCACCGCGCCAACCTTGGGATCGATCAGGTTGCCTCTCGGTGTGCGCCCTTCAAAGATTCGTACCCAACCTTCCTCGCATTGGCTGCAGGGGATGAACTTGCCAGACTTGCGTTGTGTTTCCTGTTCACGATGGCGCTGACAGATGGCTCTGAGATCAGCAGGCTGTGGCAGTTTGCTGCCTAAGGTCCGGCCATCGAAATCCGGAGTGGTATTTCTCTGCCACTGATCCACTGCAGCCTGTACTTCAGCAGCAGTGAAATCTTTCAGTCCGCGATTCCACGCATTGCACTGATCATCCACGAACGGGCGGCTGTAGGCTGCCGCTGTCGTCTTATAGATTTGCGCGACGGTCATGCAATTTCTTCTTTGTGCTCACGTTCCCAGCGTTCCAAAGCCAGCCGATTTCTTTCACTCAGGTCTGCAGGTGGTTTGCTTACTTCATTCCGTTCCCAATAGCGGACAGCAGCCTTCCAATCCCGCATCGGGTTTTTGCCAACCTTCCAGCCGTTGGCTTCGTAGAAACTGGAAAATTTTTCTGGATCAACCCTGTTGTGTCGCGCTTCGCAGTAGCTGCGGATCTCAGTCAGTGCAGGACGCACAAACTTCCGGTTGCCTTTTCCGGTTCTTTCCGGTTCTTCCTTATTGCGACTGTCATGGATGTCAGGGCTGAGTGACGCCAGTGTCAGGGCTGGAGTGTCATGGATGTCAGGGCTGGAATTTTCAGGGGTGACATGAGTGTCAGGGCTGAAATCAGGAATTTTGTCAGGGCAAAGGGTGAAGAGTGCAGCTCGGTGCTGGCGCTGCTTCACAGTGACATAACCCAATGCCTTCACGTGCGAGAGTACGCGGTAAAGCTGGCGCTCGCTCATTTGACATTCACGCGCCAACAATTCCCTGCTCGGCCAGCAGGTGAGCGAATCGCTGAAGCAGTGCGAGGCCAGCGTGACTACAAGCAGCTTGCCCTCGGGAATATTCTTCAGCAGGATCTGACTTACCAGTTTGCCGCTCATGCAGTTCTCCGCAGAGTCCGGATGACAGGCCGGAAAGATTCAGCTGCCAGCGCAGCACTGATACTGAGCCGCAGCAGGTGGCGAGCCTCAGCTGGATTGCTGGTTTTGTGGGAAGCGTGCTTCAGGATCAGCGCAGCTCTGTCGATCAAGCTGGCTGCGAGCAGGGTGAGTCTGTCTGGTGAGTGATTGATTTTTGCGCGGTGGGTGTGGTTTGATTCTCTCATCGGTGCTGCTCCTTTCCGGGGTGCTCCGGTTGTGCTGTTGGCTGTGCTCCTTGGTTTGCTCCCATGGGGGTGCTCCTGCAGTGCTTGCTCCTTGAAAAGTGAAATTTCTGTGAGAGGAAATTTGCGCAGAGGGTCGGGATGCATAGTCCCGGCCTTTTGTGTTTCTTAGAAACACACTCTGCCTGCATTCACTGCGGAGGGATGGTCACTTTTGAAATTTATTTGTGAATCGTTTTGGTAGGTTTTGGTAGCTTTTGATCAGCTTTGGAAGGTTTTGATCACCTTTGCTTTTGTGGATTCTGTGTGCAAAAGTGCATTCACGCTCTCAGTCAACACTAGTCTTTGGCCGCGACCCGCTGTCTGCAATAGCCCTTGCTCAATGTATCGCCTCACCGTGCTTTGGTGGACACCGCCGAGCGCAACAGCTGCCTCGACCCGAGTGAGTGTCCTGTAAGTCTCCCAGTCTGCCAGTTTCATGGCTACTCGCTTCGCGAAAGCAGCCTGTTCTGGATCATCAGGATTCACGGTGGGTTTTGATTTACGGGATTTGCTCCGTGATGATTTGATCCTTACCTGACTGATAACTCTGGCCTGAAGGAATCTGCTTCGGAACAATGCCAGTCGTTCCTCCGTGCTGAGCCCTGACAAGAATGCTCTCCACCAGATCGCTACACTCTCCTGCGGTGCCTGCACAGATTCCGGCAGCTCTTTCAGCAGAGCATCGAAGGCTTCATCCCACCATCCGCAGAGTTCGCAGGCTTGAGCATTTCTGTCTGGAATTGTGAACAGAAATGATTGATTGCACTTCAGGCAGCGTTCCCGAAGTGTTGTGCTATGGTCAGCAGCAGAAGCCATGCGGCCTCCAGTACAGGCACTTGGTTCAGCCGTTCACTGAGAACTGATCTTCTCGTGAGCGGCGCTTTTTTCTGCTGTGCAATTCTACACAACAAAAAAAGGGGGCCGGCGTGCATGAGGCACCGGACCCCTTCTAACCTCGCGGCCAGCGTGAGTGAACCGCGAGGTGGCCGGGAGTGAAAAACCACCAAAAAGGCTCCCGGAAAATCGGTTACGAACCCGGATGGACAGTGCCAACCACGAAAGCGCCCGGATAGAACACAGCCAGCGCCAATCGTTCCTCACAAAGTACGGCGAGTAAATTGCGCACCCAAAAATCGCTGTGTTCGCGACTGACTTCCAACGACGCAGCTTGTCGGTCGAACAGTGCACAGTAGCCTGTGAAATCCCCGACAAGAAATTGACCTTGCGTCATGCTTGGAGTGGGCACCACTGAAAGGCCCCACAGCACCGGGGTTTGAGCACTGAGCGGATCTCCAGCCACGTAGACTCCGCTTGTGCTCGCCTTTTGCGCTCTTGCTCCCCACCAGTCTGCACTGTTGCAGACGATCGCGCTGGCTTCGACATCTGCATTGGCAAGCTGAGCGATTGCATTGGCAGTTCCATCGATCAGATTCAGTGGTGAACCGGAAGCTGCAGTGGCTTGCGGCACCACGCCCAGAACTTTCCCGGCACCGCCGACGCCATAGAGCAGTTCATGCTCGATGAAGAAAGCCAGCTTATAGATCAGCCTTTGATTGATGTAATTTTCAAAGGCGACAGAATCATCGACCACTTGTTTACTGACTGCGAGCCAGTGTGCAATGGTCACGATTGGAGTCTGTTTCAAACTGAAGGCTGCAGTGGATTCCCCTTTCACATCGGCTTCGTTCACCTGATAGCCAGCTCCAGATGTGAAGCTATCCTCATTCGGCCATTCGACCAAATTTTGCGTGACCGGAATCTGCGGCATCAGATCTCTGACCCGCAGCCGTCGTGGTGGCGGCGTATGCATCGTGGGCAGATAGAGCGGAGCACTGGACCATGTGCCAGTGACGACGTTCGCTTTCTCAGAGAAAGTTTTAACCTCGATATGACCGCTAGATCTCCCGCCCTTCAGGATTGCCTTGTAGCCTTCACTGGCTGTGACCAGACTGCCCAGTGATTGACCGTTGCCGAAGCTGGAACTGCTGCCAAAACCGGGTGCCGTGACATGCTGTTCCAGTGCCAGCAGTCTGGCGTCATGCACCTTGAGCTGAGACTTGCCCTCTGACAACAGAGCCTTCAGCTCACCGTCTTGCTTTTGCAGAAATTCACGGAGTTCCTTTTCATCCACGATGGCACACTCCTGCTATTGAATTTTGTGCTTGATTTGTCGCGGCAGGTGGAAGGACTCCGGCGTGCCAGCGTGAAGCATGCGGCCTGAGGTGGAGGATCTCCGGCGTCAGGTGCAGGAGGATGGTGTCACTACGATGATCGCTGAGTCAAGACTTTCTGGTTTCCGCGCTGCTCGCGGGTTTCGCCAGCAGTTGAATCGCTCTGCCCAGCCGCTGCGCTGCGCAAACGATCCGGGCCTGATGATCTTTGTGCGTTTGCAGATCCTGTCGCAACATCTCATATTCACGCCGGAGAATTTCAACCTCTGTCGCTTTCTTCACGTCCTTCCTCCGATGTCAGTTGACCGGGCTGGGAGGCAAGTCTTCCGGCGTGGGCAGGCCCTCCAAGATGCGTCGACTCAAAGATGAATGGGAAATTCGCATACCGACAGTTGTTATAGGACAAAGGTTACGGCGTGTTGTTGTTGCAGTCACTCCATAACATCAATTGGCGAAACATCTCGGTTACGCTCAAATTCCCCGGCGATGGGAACTTGAGTGTAATCTCCTCTTTTACATCGACAGTCTCAACGCCCTTCAAAATCGGCGTCCCAAGACCTTATCGACCATCATCTCAGCAACTTGTTGCAGCCGCTCCTGCGGGGGAAGGTGCATCCTCTGGACGAGTGCACTTTCTATCATGCGCTGTCCGGGGCGAGCCATCCACATCAATCTCATTTGTATTTCTACTTCGTCTGACTCGGGGCGTTCTTGATGCAGTCGGCTTCGGCAGATGTCGTCGATGAGTTCGTACACGCCGGCGACGTTATCTACGATCTCGCGCACTGCAGCCTCGTCTAAGTTGGGGTACTCCTGCCGCACTCGCCCTTCATCTGATTCGGGGTGCTCTCGTGATTTGGGGTACTCTCGCCGCCGTTGCAATTCTCTCCGAGCCTCGTCTCTTAGATTTTCGAGAAAGGCGTTGCTGTTCTCCACAGTCTCGCCCACTGCTTGAATGCCGTCATCGAGCCTCTCAGGCAATCCAGGGTACCAAGGCAGCAAAGAAGGAATGTTTACCCGGAAACTAGCGCAGATGACTACAACCTCGAGTACCGCAAGTGTCACCAGGATTTCTGTCATCTGCATAATGGTACGAGAAAAATTGTTCGCTGACTGTTGTTAAATGCGATTTACACTCGTTGACACCCAAACCATTCCCGCCTGGGGGACGCATGGATCAGCAAATGGGGAAAGGTCACCAGGTTCTCACGGGCGTAGTAAGAGGTACGACAACCTTCGCCGCAGTGCACGAGACATTAACTCCGCGTGGTTAATTCAAATCTCTTGCCAAGAAATATCCGTGGGTATTACCGTCGGGTGTTACGTAACGCCCTACCACGTCGCCTTGCGGATCGAGTCCATTTGCCTCGGTCAAGGTCGCGCCTGGAATATCAATCGAGACGAACTCCCCCTTGCTCAGCACAAAACCGTGCTGCTTTCCATCTTTGCTGTTATAGAACCCAACAATGTCACCCTTCGGGTTTATGCCAGTGATCCACGTTAAGGTGGAGTCAGGAAAGTCGATCGTGCTGAATTGGCCATTACTCAACAGAAAACCATGGTCCGTAGAGCTACTATCGAAATAGGCGCCCACAATTCGCCCGGGGTCGATCAACATCGTGGGAAACGTTCCCAACGCGCCCGGGAAATCAATCAAAGTGAATTCGCCCTTGCGGAACAGGTACCCCTGCCCGTGATTAAAATCTACAGGGACGAATCCTACACCCACCGCATCACCAGAGTTGCTGATGCCAAAGCCAACGGTGACCCCCCCCGGCCTGGGAAAGTCGATGGTCGTGAGTTTTCCACCGCTTACAACGTATCCGTGTCCCACACCACCAGAGATGTAGCTCCCAACAATGTCACCACTGGCGTTGATCCAAGCCAGGTCAGTATAGGTGGCGCCTGGAACATCAAAGGATGTGTACTTGCCTTTCTCCAAAATAAAGCCATGGTGTTGGCCATCGGGAGTCATGTACCGTCCGGCAATAACGCCTGAGGGAGTGATGGCAGCAGCTTCGGTGTCTGTCACGCCTGGAGAGGGGAAGTCGATCGTAGCGAAACGATTCTTGGCGATGGAGTTCGGCGTTCCCGCCCCGCCAATTTGTTCTTGCGCCGAAGTTGTCGCGGCCAAAGAAACGGACAAGATCACAATCGCAATGCCCTTGTACTTCATAGAACCTCCTCTGGTTCCGAATCCTTCCGACTTCAACAACGCGGATTGGATCGTGGCCTACGTGCAAATCTCAAAGCAACCGACAATAGGCGGCAACGGTACCTTGTCGCACTTTGTCGAGCGGTCTTTGTGAAACTTGTGTACGAGAACGCTACGGCTCGCTCGTTGAGGAGTCATCGAAGTAGGTTGGCTTAGAAGCCTCCGCAGCAGGACTGGCGCGGGAGTATGTTCGTTTTGCAGGAGTTTGTCAACGACATAAAGAGGGCGACTCTGGCGAAGCCGAGGATATGTAGTTGTTGAAAAATCTCCACAGCACTCACTGACACCGTTTTTGGCGAAGGAAAAGCGCACGCTTGTGTCATCGGCCTGATTTCAACCGCGAATTCAGATTCAGCATCACAGCCGGTCTTCCACGCGCTATACTCCGCGCTTTGGGGCAGGCTGGTCTGCAAAATCATTGTGTTTCCAATGGAGAAACGACATGAACTTCAAGCGACTCACCGGTGTGATTCTGTCTGTCGTGTTTACCCTCATGATCAACTCGGGATCGGCAGTTGCTTCCGACAAGGACGATGTAGTGGCAACCGTGAACCAGTACCTGAACAATCTGGATGACAAAACTCTGGATAAGGCACTAGCAGTGTGTGACTCGCAGGTTTCGATTATCGACGAGTTTCCCCCGCACGAGTGGCATGGCCCGACGGCGTGCGCAGATTGGTGGAAAGCGTACAACGCCTACAATGAAAAGAGCGGTATTACGGATGGGGATGCCCCGCTTGGCACGCCATGGACTGTCGATGTAACTGGTGATCGAGCCTATTTTGTGGCTCCCATGACCTACACCTTCAAGCAGCATGGAAAGCCCGTTAAGGAGACCGCCTCTTTTGCCGTGTCGCTGAGGCAAGCGCCAACAGGATGGCGCATTACCGGCTGGGCATTCTCCAAACAGAAAGTGGAGTAGTCCTCACAGTAAGTTGACGTAACATCTCATCTATAACAACGTCGGCGTTGTCCAGCAAAAAATGAAAACACTCTTCCCTCGGTGCGGAGAGGACTGTCAAGGGCGCCCGTTTTTTGGGCGTTCATCTCGACCCTTGAC
>Ga0306924_10005192_pt1 | contig 12806 bp, 11 predicted proteins | sample sta12Can44000111_FD_203756 | JGI IMG/M metagenome (GOLD analysis project Ga0306924, IMG submission 203756) | Lab enrichment of tropical soil microbial communities from Luquillo Experimental Forest, Puerto Rico - statanox.12C.anox.44.000.111 (v2)... | ecosystem: Environmental > Terrestrial >... | reverse complement strand
GTTTGACCATCGAGCTGACCGATACGCAGTCGGGGGAGGCGTTGTGGTTTGCAAAACTCGACGAGCGATTTTTTGACCTCTTCGAGGTTCAGGACCGCTTGTCCGAGATGATCGTTCGAAAGGTCGCGCCCTACCTGCATGCGGCCGAGATGAAGCGCATCCGCGTCAAACGGCCGGACAGCCTCGAGGCCTACGACCTCTTTCTGCGCGCCCAAGAGAATATGCACAATTCCTCGCGCACGGTCTTCGAGACGTCGGAGGCGCTGTTCGACGCCGCGATCGGTAAGGACCCACACTACGCGGCCGCGCTCGCCTGGCGCGCTTACTGGCATGTGCTGCGCGTCGGCCAGGGATGGTCGCTAGATCCGGCGGACGACGCGACGCAGGCCGACCGGTTTGCGCGATCGGCAATCGAATGCAGCAGCATGGAACCTATGGCGTTCGCCGTTCACGGCCACGTCGCGTCCTATCTCTACAAGGACTTCGATCTCGCATTCCGCCGTTTCGAGACCGCGCTGAGCATCAATGCCAATGCCGCGCCGGCCTGGCTATGGAGCGCAGCAGCGCATGCGTGGATGGGCAATGGTTCCCGGGCGATTAACGAGATCAACAAGGCGATGGCGCTCTCGCCCTACGATCCGCTGATGTATGCTTATAGTGGCATCGCCGGAATGGCTTATCTCGCGGACGGGCAGTACGAGCGGGCGATCGAGTGCGCTCTACGATCCCTGCGCGAGAACCGCACCTACACGCATGCCTACCGGCTGCTGGTATTCGCGCTGGTGCTGGCCGGCCGGGTAGACGAGGCCCAGGCGTCGGCGCGGCGGCTGCTCGAGCTCGAACCGGGGTTAACCATAGCGAGCTTCCGGCGACGGTACCCCGGAAGCGCCAGCCCGCGCGCCGATCTTCTTTGCGATGCGCTCGCGAGGGCCGGGGTCCCGCTTTCGGCTGAGGATGGAACCCTACCGACTCGCGAATAAGATCCGCGCGATTGTGTTAGTTCGCAATCCCCGATGATACCTCACAAGGAGGGTCACCACGCTCGGCCGTCGAAATGATCCGCCCTTCGTTCGTAACTCGCCGCGAGCTGCAGCAGTTCCCTCCGTGCGCCGGCGAGGCGACACTGACGGGCCAGTTTGCGCAGCCCGTGTGCCATTTCTCGATAGTGCGCCCCGTCAATAGGGAAGGCGCTCACCTGTGGCTCGTTCATCGGTAAAGTCTCCCAGATGTCTTGATCCGTCACGAGCGCCACCCCGGCGAAGGATGACAACAGAGAACCACTTGTGGGCTAAGCAGGGCGTAAAAGACTCGAGTGAACCTGTTTGGGCGACGAGGAGCGGGATCGTCCAGGACGGAGCCCGCGGTACTGCTGAGTGCGCGTTATACGCAAACCTGCAAGGCCATGGATCTCGAACGCGCGTTCCCAGGAACGGAACTCTTCCTCCGTCAGCTGGTACCAGCGGCAAGCTTCCTCGAGAGTAATGCCGCCGCTCAGCACCGCCGCGACGACGGCGGCCTTGCGGCGCACCACCCACCTCTTGGTCGACGGGGGCGGCAGGCCCTCCATGGGCGACGTTCGGTTCGGCAGCTCACAGGAAAGCGTGTCTACCGGGCGATGCGGGGAGGCTGAGCCGCCAGCCCCGCTCGCGCGAGATTGGTGGAGAGTCGACCCGTCCAGAAAGACAGCCTCATTTCCGCTGTTATCGGCCCGTTCCACCAGCTCAATCCTTGCGCGTAACGAAATTCCACCCGTTTCACGATTTTTTAACGATTTTGATCGGCTTTGTCACCAATTTTTTTTAAAATATCGACAAAACCGGGCGGAGGAACCGGAGCCACGCGCCTCGGCGTCAGGGTCGAATCGATCAATGAAACTAAGAGCGTCTGCTGGTGGGCGCGCCACTGCAGCAAGTGAACATTGTTCCAGAAAGCGGGCAACGGACGCATTGTATCGATCCCTGCAACCTTCATGCCGAAAACAGGCTCCTTCATTTAAGAGAGCTCGATTTCACGTATTAATCACGAAAGGAAGAAAATTTTTTCACGATCGGTTCTTGCGTGGTCTGAGAATTTTGCCTTCGTTAACGAGGGCAATTTCGCCCAACGTTTAATTGATGGAGAGACAGGATGAATTCAACTGGACGGCTAATCTACGGTTCGACGTACGCCTTCCCGCCGCTGCGCCAACCAAAACCAGAGATCGCCGATCGCGGCACCGTCCGGCTCGGCAGCGGCTCGATCACCGCCGCCTTCCCGCCGCTGCGCCAACCAAAACCAGAGATCGCCGATCGCGGCACCGTCCGGCTCGGCAGCGGCTCGATCACCGCCGCCTTCCCGCCGCTGCGTTAGGATCGTCAAAGGTCGCCGCAGGACATGGAGCGTTAAAGATGGCTAAGCAGGCTGAATCGATCATCTGCACATTTTACCGGCTCATCCCCGATGCTCCGGTCCCGCGGCGAGCCGACCGCTCGGCTGATGGGATGCTACCGACCCGGGGCTATCGGTATTGCGAAGCTCTCGCGTCCGCTTCGGCATTCGGGTGGTATCTCTATCCGCCGTTGAATTTCAGCTTGGTCTGGGACGGTACCGAGATCGCCTGGACTTACGAAGGCGCCGAGGATTGGTATCCGCTGAGGGGTGCTCAGTTTCCTGGGTTTCGACGACGGTTCGAGGAGGTAGCACCCGATTCCGTCAAGCCTCTCGCTCCGACCTTTCTGGCCGTCGCGCGAGACCCGGGTGTGTTACAGATATGGAGCGGCTATCTTGCGCGGACGGTGCCGGGCTGGGCACTGCTTTCTCGGGGTCCCGCGAACATCCCCCGAACCCAAGGCTACGAGCATTTCGAAGGCATCATAGAGTCCGAAACCTGGTTCGGCCCGCTCTTTACCAACATCCGCCTGACCCGCACGAATTCGCCGGTCGAGTTCCACGTCCGCTATCCGCTCTTCCAGGTGCAGCCGCTGCTACGCGAGTGTTATAGCGAGGCTTCTTTCGAGGTCGTCGGCCTATCGGAACTGAGCGTGGCCGATTGGCAAAGTTTTGAGGCGACGATGAAACCCAATGCCGATCAGATGCGGATGCTGGGACACTACGCCGTGGATACACGACGGCGAAACCGAAAGAAATCTTGAAAACAGCCCGAGGGTCGTGACCACGACCCCACTTACAAGCTCCCGAGCGACCCCAAAGTAGCTTTTAGAAAGCAGCCTTTAGAGGGCGACTCTTGGGTGTGCACGCGGTGATACAGGTGCCGAGGCCAGCAAGCAGCTCGATAGGATGGCGGCGACGCCCAGCCAACTAAGCAGGTCTGGAAGCTCGTGAAATAAAACTATACCACCGATAACTGCAATGATCAGACGGAGGAATGTGTATGGCCCAAGGCTCGAGGCACTCGCATGCCTTACCGCCACCATCCCTATGTACATCCCTACGGGCCCGAATATTAAAACACCGGACAACCAAGGCCAGACCTCTGGCTCGGGTAGCGTCGTCGTAGCTAAGACCGGGAGGTTGCACACGACGGCAATGGCATTAACGTAGAACATTGTTGTCAATTCGGTATCGCCTCCCGGGCGTTGCAGATATTTGTTGAGCACGAACGCGAGACCGTTAAAACTGGTTCCGAGCAAAGCGACCAGATAGACGATGTTCCGGTCGACAAAAGCCGGCTTTACGATCAGTAGGGCGCCAGCTGTACCGATGGCAGTCGCAATCCATCGGAGAGTTGTCATGCGTTCGTTCAAGATAAGCGTCGAGAATACTGCAATGTACGCCGCTTGGGTGTAGGCAATCGCCGTTGCGTCTGCAAACGGCATGTGGGCGAACGAGTACATAAGAACCCAAAGATAGAGGACCGACACAAATCCGCGCAGCAACTGGAGCGGCAGCTGAGAGGTTTTTATCACCGACCAACCGGTGTTCCAGGCGATGACGCCCACCAGCGTCACTCCAGCGCCACCACGCAGCAGCGCAAGCTGCATCGCGGAACCGCGCGATCCAATGTGATGGATCATCGCAGTTTCGACCGCAAACAGGATCGCCTGGCCGATCATTAGGCCGACTGCAAGGCGCTGGTTTTTCATGATCGCTCCGCGGTGCGAGGTATTCACGCTAGCGCGGCAAGCGAAGAAGAAGTCACGTGCCGGTCAGGGCTCAGCTCAGCACCCCGACCTTCTGGCGCTCGATTAGCTCAAAATCGATTTTCGCGCCGAGGCCGGGCTCGGTCGGGGCGTGGACGAGGCCGCTGCGGTCGACGGCGATATCCTGGGCAAGCCCGTATTTCTGCATCGCGTCCGGTAGCAATACTTCGAAGAACTCGGTGTTCCGGATTGCCATGATCACGTGCAGATTCGCGACGTTGTTCAACGAGTTGCCGCCGTGGTGCACCTCCAGGTTCATGCGGAAAGCTTCGGCGAGATGCGCGGTCTTGATCAAGGTCGTGATCCCGCCCTTGACCGCGACATCGCCGCGCAGAAAGTCGGTGGCGCGTTCGAGAATCCACGGAGCATAACCATCGAAGCCGCCGATCGGGAATTCCGTGGCGAGGATCGGAATGTCGAGCTTTTGCTTGAGCTTGACGTAATTATAAATGTCTTGGTCGGCGAGCGGGTCCTCGTACCAGTAAAAGCCCATCTCTTCGATTGCCCGGCCGACCCGCAAGGCCTCCTCATAACGATAGCTCCAGGTCGAATCGAGCATGATCGTGTAGTCGTCGCCGACTGCCTTGCGCACCGCATCGCAGACCTTGATGTCGTCATGCCACGATTGCGGGGGATGGATTTTGTAGGCGCGCCATCCGGTCGATTGGTAATGGCGGGCCTGCTCGACATATTCTTCCGGTGCGGCGTGGATCTCCGAGCTCGCATAAGCGGCGATGTGGTCGCGCGAGGTGCCGATCAGCCGGTGGATGGGCAGCCCCGCCGCCTTGCCGGCAATGTCCCACAAAGCCACGTCGCAAGCGCCGATCGAGCGCACCGTCGCGGAGCGGACGCGAGCCCACAGCAATCGGTTGAGGCGCTCGCGGTCGAGCGGATCCTGGCCCATCAGGATCGGCTTCAGAAAGCGAATAAGACCAGGCCCATCGAGGCTCGCCGGGTTCGAGGAGGTGCCGAGGAAGGCGTGGCCGGTGATGCCGTGATCGGTTACGACCGCGAGCAGGCCGAGATCGCTCTTGCCGGTCGGCCGGACGGTGTGGTGGCCGTAGATCGTCGAGGGAATGCTCTCCCAGGAGAACAGGGTCAACCTGACATCGGTGATTTTCATGGGGCCTCCTCGGCGTTCGCGCGGAAACGACTACTGGAGCACAACTTTGCCGATGACCTTGCGGTCGATCAGGGCCTGCACGGCCTCGGCCGCCTCGGTCAGCGGGAAGCGGCGCCAGATGCGCGGCTTGAGTTTACCTTGCGCAGCCAGATTGAGCAGTATCTTCGCGTTGGCGGCGGCGATTTCGGGGTGGGCTTCATTGAGCCCGCCGATCCGCACCCCAATGGCCTCGATTCCCTTGATCAATAAGTAGTTGGTGCGGGCGAGCGCCGGCGGGCCGCCGAGAAATCCGAGGATCAGGATGCGCCCGGCCCAGGCCAGGCAGCGCAGCGATTCCTCGAACGTCGGACCGTTGACCGGGTCGTAGATGATGTCGACGCCGCGGCCTCCGGTCAGCTCCATGACCTTGTCGCGGAATCCGGCCTGGTAATCGATTGCGTGGTCCGCGCCCTCGGCCAGGCAGACGGATCGCTTCTCTTCGGTGCTCGCCGTCGCGATGACCTCGCTGCCGAACAGTTTGGCGATCTGGATCGCCGGGATGCCGATGCCGCCGGCAGCACCGTGGATCAGCACCCGGTCGCCCTTCTCGAGCCGCCCCCGCTGCAATAGCGCGTGATAGGCGGTGCTGTAGGCGCCGCGAAACACGGCGGCCTCCTCGAGGCTCAAGCCGGCCGGAATGGGGTCGCAATTTTCGGCGCCGGCATTGCCCAGCTCGGCGAACGCGCCCAACCGATGCCGGCTCATCACCCGGTCTCCGATGTTGAACCGGGTCACATCGGGGCCGATGGCGATCACTTCGCCGGCCGCCTCGCTCCCCGGGATAAAGGGTGGTTCCGGCCGGAACTGGTATTTGCCGGCGAGCATCAAGACGTCGACATATTGCGCGCCGCGCGCCCCGATCTTGACCGTCACCTCGCCGTCACCCGGTGCCGGCGGATCCGGGACCTCGCGCAGGGCAAGCACCTCGGGACCGCCGAACGCCTCGCAGACGACCGCCTTCATCACGCCCGATCCTATTCGGCGGCCTCAGCTCGGGCAGGCGCTTGATATTCCGAACGCAGCTTCTCCATGACCTCCCAATTCGTGTAGCGGGTGAAACCATTCTCATCAAAAAACAGGACGGCGCCGGTGCAGATGAACAGGTAGGTCGTGTCTTCGAGCGCCGTCGTCGCATCGTGCAAAATGCCCGAGGGCTCGTACACATAGTCGCCGGCGTTCAAGACACCGTTGCGGACCTGAAGCTTGCCCGAAATCACATAGGCGTGCGCCCCGGCGAGATGCTTGTGCGGCGGTGCCGTGTAGCCCTTTTTCCAATGATGCAGGGATGCCCAAGTGCCGGTCTCGCGGCCGACCCACAGCACTTTCACGGCGGACATCGGGGATTGCTGAATCCACGGTGCCTCCGACCGCACGAGTGTGTCCTGAATATCCTGGAAGACGGGTCTGATATCCTGCGGAAGCGGCATGTCTGCTCCTCTCCTCAAGTGGGTCGCAGGGATCACGATAGGCCGCCGCGGGATTGCGGGCAAGGCAGGCACGGCGACGTCTACCGGCGGTCGCTGTGCCCCAATTTCTCTCTCTCGAGCCGCCCTCACCGGCTTTCACAATGCTCGGCCTTGTTTCTGCGGCGGTACTACCTACGGATATCAAGGAGGCCCGGGAGACGCTACCGCGAGCGGCAACACTCGATCGCTGCCGAATCCGCCGCGCTTCGAGGAGCGTTTCTCGGTCGAGCGCGCCCGCCCGCATCTCGAAGGGAGAACGTCATGGCGTTCAAGGTCCAGGTCGGCCCACCGCAGATCTCCATCCACCAGGGCCAGACAGTGCTGATCAGCGAGCAGGACGGCCAGATCAACTGGCCAAGCGACAAGGGTCTCTACTTCCTCGACACGCGAGTTGTCAGCAGCTGGCGGGCCTATACCAATGGCGAACCCTGGGAATTGCTCAATGGCGGCGCCATCAGCTACTACGCATCTCGCATCTTTCTGACCAATCGGTCTTTCCTCACCGAAGATGGCACGATCCCGCCGCGCACACTGGGCTTTACCATCAGCCGGTCGATAGGCGGCGGCATGCACGAAGACCTCGACATCACCAACAACAGCATGAGGCCGGTGAGGTTTCAGCTTGAGATCGCGATTCGCAGCGACTACGCAGACATCTTCGAGGTGAAGTCAGGGCGTATTGTGCGGCGGGGCCGGATCACCACGGACTGGTCCGAACCACATCAGCGATTGCGCTACACCTACCGCAACGGTGACTTTAGTCGCGGGCTGACGATTTCACCGACGCATTTGCCTGGGAAGGCAGCATATGCCAACGGCCGGCTTAGCTTCGAGGTGGCGCTCGAACCCGGCAAGGCATGGCATTGCTGCCTCCTCTATATCCTGGCAGACGGCGATCGTCATTTTGCGTCCCCGCCAGAGTGCATCGGTCACAGCCACAAGTCGAGCCACGCCGAGACGTTGGCGGACTGGCTACAAAACGTTGTCAAAATCCGGACCAGTAACGAGGAATACTATCGTCTGGTTCGCCAAGCGCTCGAGGACATGGCTGCACTGCGCCTGCCGATCGCAGGTACAGATCACATGGTTTTCCTCCCGGCCGCCGGCCTCCCCTGGTTCCTTGCCCCATTCGGACGCGACAGCCTGATCGTGTCACTGCAGAACACCCTGATTTATCCGGAGTTTGCCCGCGGAGCATTGGAGATTCTCGGAACCTTGCAAGCAACGGAAGAGGACAACTACCGCGATGCCGAACCCGGCAAGATCCTGCATGAAATGCGTTACGGCGAGCTGGCGCATTTCAAGCTGATCCCCCATACGCCCTATTACGGCACCGCAGATGCGACGCCGCTCTATCTGATCACTTTGCACCATGCATGGCGAGCGACCGGCGACCGCGCGCTTCTGGAGCGCCACCTCGAGACCGCCGAACGATGCCTATCCTGGATCGACGACTACGGCGATCGCGACGGCGACGGATTCCAGGAATATCAGACACGCTCGCCGGTTGGTTATGAGAACATGGGCTGGAAGGATTCTGGTGACTCGGTCGTCTATCCCGATGGCTCATTGGTCAAAGGGCCAAAAGCACTCTGCGAGCTGCAAGGCTATGTCTACAATGCCTGGATAGGTATGGCCGAGGTCTTCGATGCTCTCGGCAAACCGGAGCGCGCGCAGACAATGCGCGCCAAGGCCGCTGCCTTGTTCGACAATTTCAACGAAGCTTTCTGGGACGAGGAACTCGGCTTCTATGCCTATGCGCTCGATGGCCAGAAGAAGAAGGTCCTGACCGTCGCCTCCAATGGCGGGCACTGCCTCTGGTCGGGCATCGTGCCCCCGGAGCGCGCCAAGAAGGTGGTGCAGCGCTTGATGGCGCCGGACATGTGGACCGGATGGGGCATTCGCACGCTCTCCGCCAACCATCCCGCGTACAATCCGTACAATTATCAGACGGGTTCAGTCTGGCCGCACGACAACGCCATCATCGCCATGGGGTTCAAACTCAATGGCTTCGCCGCCGAGGCAGCGCGGATCGCGCACGACATCAGCCTCGCAGCGAGCCACTTTCTACTCAACCAGTTGCCGGAGCTCTATACCGCGTTCGAGCGCGACGAGACCACCTTCCCGGTACAGTACATCGGCGCGAACGTGCCGCAAGCCTGGGCAGCCGGGTCGGCCTTTATGCTGACACAGGCTATGCTGGGTTTCCTGCCGGATGCGCCGCGCAACAAGCTGTATGTCGACCCGTCGCTTCCGGCCTGGCTGCCCGACCTTACCGTGCAGGATCTCCGCGTCGGTAAGCACAAGATCGACATCCGCTTCTGGCGTGAGGGCGAACAGACCGCGTTTGAGGTGATCAAGGGTGATCCCAATCTGGTGGAGCGCTGCGATATCGTGTCTGAGGTCGCGCGGCTAAGAACCGCCTCCGACCCGATCTAACCCGCGGCGACAGTTATAGGCCTCCTGCCCCGTATCGCATGCGGAAGTCGCGATCCTGGGACTGCGGCGTCGTCGCTGAATGCCGGTAGTGTATCGGGCGGCGCACCGGCCGCACTACCAACCCGAGCCGCCACCCCCGCCACCTCCGTCATCGCTGCCGGCGGCGGCGAGCCGGCCGCCTGGCTGATCCGCTATCCGACTTTGTCCGAAGGGTCGCCATCCCATTTTTCAACGCGCAAATGGGCAAGGGCGCGGTCACTGGATGCTCGGACCTCTATATGGGCACGCTCAAGGGATCGGCGATGTCGGACCCAGCCTAGCGCTGTTCGCCGACCGGCTCGAGGGCAAGCTGAAGAGCGCTGTGGCGCTATTGCCGTTCCGCGAGAACATCCGCACAATCTGACCGACCGAAAGCCGTTTTCCTCTGACACCGCGGCGCATTTTCCACGATGTGAGAGAACTGATGCCGGAGGACGGCGTCGTCTGCCTCGATAATGGCATGTACAAGATCTGGTTCGCGCGCACCTACCGCACCCATGTAGCGAACACGCTATTGCTCGACAACGCGCTGGCGACGATGGCGTTGATCTTACCTCCCCGCCGGCGCGTAGTGGCGGTGTGCGGCGACGGCGGGTTTATGATGAACTCTCAGGAGCTCGAAACGGCAACCCGTCTCGGGCTGAACCTGGTGGTGCTGATCCTGCAGGACAAGGCTTTTGGCATGATACGTTGGGAGCAAGAGGCAGACGATCGGAGGCTGAGCTTTGGCAATCCGGATTTTCTCCAGATACGCCGAAGCCTTTGGCGCAAAGGGCTCACGGGTGGAGACGGCGGACGGGCTGGTCCCCGCGCTGGAAGTGTCATTCAAGGCGGGCGGCGTCCAACTCGTCGCAGTGCTGGTCGATTACTCGGAAAACATTCGGGTGCTGAGCCACGAGCTGCGCCACCGCCTGCTGTGATCCACTCTGATCTTGGATTGACACTGCCCGGATTCGCCAATGAAGAGCTTCTCCCTTGTTCCCACATCTGAAGGTCCTCGGCGCGAGTTCAAGATTACCTGGGGCTTACGCGCCGGCTATGGCCCATCGGGCAGGATCTATGATCTCGAAGAGGCGATCCGTGCGGCCCATCGCTGGATGCGAGAGCGCGATGCGCGTGGCGAACCGTTTCTCTCGGGCATGTTTACCCGCGGTGAAGTTGTCTATGCGGGCTCGGAAACGGAGGCCGCTTATGATCGCGAGCCCGTCGCCGTATTTACCGGCGAAGTCTTGCCGTTCTATGCAGCCGATATAGACGATGACATGGTTCGGATGCTGCTCGACGAACTCGGGTCCGAAATCGGGAGGATCCTCGAACAGGAAGAGGTCCACGTCGCGTATCGCGATCGGACATGGACGCTAAAGGCCGTCGATGAGGTAGCGCGACCCTGAGCCCCTGAGCCTTTAGGGGGCTGGCAGCTGGCACCATCCGCGCTCGTCGCCGAATCCGGCTCAATATCACCTCTCCCGGTCATAGCCGATTTCATGAGGGGTCGACCTTCCTCGGTTTGAGCCTTCGCACAATCCGGGTTTATCAGTCGCCGTCGAGCTCGCCATAATCCGGCAATTCGGCGAATACCCGCCGTCCGCGGTCGATGACCAAGCGATCGGATTGCGGGCGACAGATCAGCTCGTTGAGCGTGCGCGCGTTGAACAGAATGAGACGCGCCGGACCGCCTTTGGCGATCGTCCCAAGCTGCCCCGCCCGGATGATGGCCTGGGGCACAGGGCCCGCCATCACGGGCGCATCGCCGAACGGATGATCGAGGTGCAAAATCCGCACGGCCTGACGAAAAGTATCGACCATGTCGTGATCGCCATAAGCATGGAACGGATCACGGCAATTGTCGCCGGCGATCGCGACCGGTATGCCGCGCCTGCGCATTTCGTGGACCGGCGCGACGCCGCGCCAGCGCGGCGTCCGCTCACCGCACCGGTCCTGAAGATAAAGATTTACGGTTGGCAGCGTGACCACGGCGATACCCGCCTCGGCGCAGAGATCGAGGGTCCGAGAGATTTTCTCTTCGGGCTGGACCGCTAGGCTGCAACAATGGCCACAGACGACGCGACCCTTGAAGCGGTTGCGTAGAACTGCAGCAGCGACATGCGCGAGCGCGGTCGCCGCCGGATCGCCGCTCTCGTCGACATGCAGATCGACGTCAAGACCGCGCTCTGAGGCGAGGCGGAGAATCGTATCGATAAGTGGGTCGATATCGTCGAGTAGCTCTCCGTGAACGCCGCCAGCAGCACGCGTCACGCCGCCGAGAATGCCCCCCGAGTCGGCGACGAGATCGGCGAGTTCCTCGCCGTAGGGCGTGCGGAACGCGTCGATCGGCACCAAGGCGACGGCCTGAACGAGGATCCGGTCAGCCCACTCGGCTCGCGCCTCGCGGAACACTGCCCAGCTCCGCCGCGCCAGGCCCGGCTCCGGTGAATCGAGATGCGTGCGGATCGCAGCGACGCCGTGGACATAAGCGCAGCGCAGTCCGAACTCCATTCGCCGTTTGGTATCCTCAGCGGTCCAGTGCCGGGCGCGATCGTCAGCCGTTGATTGCAGCGCTCCGGCGAAGGAACCGTCTGGATTTTCGCTACGGGTCACAATGTGACCCTTGTCGAGATGCGCATGCATGTCGATGAGGGTCGGCCAGACGTGACGCGATTCGAGATCAATTGCCGGCAAGTCGGTGGGTGCCGTCGTACCTGCCGGCTCGATCGCGGCGATCAGGTGATTGTCGACGAGGATGTCAACAAGTGTCGTCCCGTCAGGATCAAGAACTGTCTTGGGCCCGCCAGGTAAGAAGCAGATCGGAACGCGTGCCTGCCTGATCCAGTAGCGCTGCGCTTTCGGTATTTGGAGCGTCTTGAAGGGGGTCATACTACCCGGTGCTCACTGTCTCGGATTGGTTTTTCTACATAGCTGCACCAAAGTCGATAGATCAACGGGAGGGCCGGCAGGTCGTACCGCCGCGCATCGCCGCGCTCAACGTGGACGGCGACGCGGATCGGGAGGTTGTGCTCCGGTTGGCGGCAAACTGGGTATATGATCGCCTATTAGGCAGAATCCGCGGGGTGCCGGCGGGAAATCGGGGCCGCCGCCGCTCGCGCGGCACGATCCGTTTGGATAGCATGGCGCTTGCTTCTGATTGCCTAGATCCTGCCCAGCCGGAGGCAAGACGATATTATGTCTGAATCCTATGAGCATGACTTCCTCGCCCGCTTCGACGCTCCGCTCGTGGTCGACGACGATGTCGCAGACATCGCCTCGCTGCATCGGATCCTCCTGCGGCGCACCCATCGGCACTTTGCGCCGCGCCCGGTGTCTGAAGGGCTCGTCACCTTGTTGACTGCGGCGGCGCTGTCGGCTTCGTCGAAATCGGATTTCCAGCAGGTCTCGATGATCCGCGTCCTCGATCCGGAAAAGCGCACCGCGCTGGCCGCACTTATCCCGGCGATGCCGTGGATCGGCACGGCGCCGGTCTTCCTCGTGTTCTGCGGCGACGCGCGCCGGCTCGAGCGCATTGGCGAGCTGCGCGACCATCCCGAACCCAACGGCCGTCTCGAA
>Ga0306924_10005191_pt1 | contig 12808 bp, 11 predicted proteins | sample sta12Can44000111_FD_203756 | JGI IMG/M metagenome (GOLD analysis project Ga0306924, IMG submission 203756) | Lab enrichment of tropical soil microbial communities from Luquillo Experimental Forest, Puerto Rico - statanox.12C.anox.44.000.111 (v2)... | ecosystem: Environmental > Terrestrial >... | reverse complement strand
ATGATTGGCAAGAATGCCGCGATAGCTGAGGTCGGTGAGAATCGTCACGAGCTTGAGGGCGTGGCTGCCTACAGCATGTGGCTCGGCGTCCATATGGCTTTGCTGAGTGGTCTGCGGGTCAAAGTCCATACCTTTGTCGATTGGGTTTGGAATTATTTCTCCCGGCGGGCCGGATCAATGTTGCTCGACCGTTCCGACGCCGCCCGTATCAATTGGCATGACGATGACGGAGATACAGATACACAAGGTCTGGATGCAAAGCCCATGTCACCAAAAACAAATGCCGCTAGAAGTTAGAGCCACGCAAATTAAGTATCGCCAGGCGCGGGCTTCACTGTGGCATAGGTGATAACACCGAACGTAGACGGCCTAACCCATTAATTCACCTGATTTAGGCACGATCTTGCTGCGTTGGCAACTCAAGCCGACAGGGTAAGCAGGATTATCGGGTGCGCCGTGAAAAGATGATTTTCCGCACCGGGTGTGCCTCGCCCGGAAATTGGTTTCGCTTCGCCTGGGGCAGCGAGACTCCTTAGAGACTCGCATTAAGTCTTGTGGAATGAGTGACCACTTCTTAAGTCGGAGCTGAGTTTCCGGCTCACACAATCACCGAAAAAGGGATGCCGGGTGTCTCGACGAGCTTGTGCAAATCAAGACATCGTTCATACTCCACAGACAGCGAACCCTCTACTGCAGTGTAGTTGTCTATCATTCATTGAGCGGTCTCTTGCAAAACGGATAGCAACCTACCTGTCACTTTTCTCTCGGACGGACTAACTGTTCAGTCGGGGCGATCTATGGCGCGGGATTGAAGCGCGCGTCGGTGCTTACAAAAAATGGAGTGGCATTGCATCTCCGCGTGCACGTAGTCCTTTTACTTTGGTTCCAGTGATGGTCCCGGTGTGAGTCGTCTTCCTTTTATTTTGCGGTCGTTCGGTAGAGTAGGAGATTAGGCGGCCACGCGGATGTAGCGGTGATGTAAACCGCCGACCACGGGAATCGAAACCAAGCGACTCCCATCGGCCGCAGGTCAGGTTTGACGCTAGGAACAGGGGTGTCACCGTACAATCCTTGATGCGGCCGAGCCCGATGGTAATACTCTTCAGTGAATTCCTTTAGCAAGTATTTCAGGTGTTCTTCATTGAGGACCGTGATCCAACAACTCTCGCCGTAGGGTGCCTCCATACCTTTCCACGAATGGATTTTGCCAGGGGCACCGGTGGGCCGTTTTGACGTCTGCAATCCCAGTTCCCACGAAACACCGGCTCACCTCGTCTCCGTAGATTCCGTCGTTGTCACGGAACAAATAGCTGGGTTGTTGACCAAAGGGCATCGCTTCCCGCAGTTGCTGCATCACCCAGGCCATCGTGGGATGCGCCGTCAGAGCAAAATGCACAACCTGTCGACGCATGCCACTGGAGCACCGTCTTGGGTTTCATCAGGTTGGCCGCGGACTTCCATCCGCTCCACACCCTGGACAGCAACACCCACAAGAGGCGACACGCGGATACTTTCTTTGTAAGAGAGGTGAGCTGACTTCGCATGGCTACCATCTCACATCCCAATGAGGCTCGTTGCCGGAAGGAGGCCGAGACAAAGATTAGGTCATAACGGATGACCTGCCAGTCGAATTCGAGGGATTCGAGCACCGACAGAAAAAAGAGTTCCCATGTTTTCATGTCCCAAGGAAGAACCCGCCAAACGTCAGGCCGTCGAGAGGGTGGCTGAGGGCACCGCTGTTAACGAGCTCAAGTACGATGGCGCCCACCACAGCGTTGAAGCCGGGCGCTAGACCAACAGACATGACCGCCTGCGAAGGCAAGAAGTTGACGCCCGACCATGCTGAGGAAAGTTGCGCGTTCATCAGGCAGGCGATCGCTATGAGGGTGAAGCCTGTAGTCAGGATCAGCCGGGCGTCGATGTACTTCAGCAGATACATTGCTAGTAGTCCGAAGATGCACTGTGAGGGCTGCCCAAAGCATCACCGGCCCGGTTTGCAGTGGGAGATAGCCTTTGATGGATCCGAGATAGTTTGGTAGCAAAAAGAACGGTGCGAGTATTGCGAAATCGAAGAAGACGACGGTCAACCCGAGCAACATTATGTTTCGCCGCATGAGGAACTTCAAATGGACTATCGGGTTTGGCAGTCTCAGGTGTCGAACGAGGGCCGCCAGCAACAGAAAGAGTCCGGTAACGACCAACGCAATGATCGTCGCGGAGTTCATCCAATTCAGCCGCTGCCCCTGCGCGAGCGCTATATAGAGCAGCGCAAACCCGAGGCTCACGTAGAAAAATCCTTGCCAGCTCGGTTTGGGTTGTCCCTCCTCGGGTTTTGGAAACGGCTGCCAAGGGATGCCAAAGTGAATCAGCACCATCATGACTGGTGTAAGTACCGCGGCGTTCCAGAAGATCCAATGCCATGTCAAGTGAGCCATGTACCAGGCTTCGAGCGAAGTCGTGATGTTTAGACAATATCCATGGCGTACATGGCGATCCCAAGCAGGCACGCTTCTGGGCCTCGATTTGCACCCGACTGCTCGCCAGTGCGGCTTGCGCCCGCTCCAGGTCGGCCTGACGGCCGGCCAGCAGTCCGGAGCAGCGCTCCGCGTCCGCCACCGCGGATTCAAGCTGCTGCTGCGTGGTCGCCTTCGAGGCCATCAGTGCCTCCTGGCGTTTGCGCTCCATTGCCGTCCGCTCGACTTCCGGCTGCGTGGAGGCAATGCCGGCTCGCGCGCTCCTGACCGCCGCCTCCGCCTCGGGTATCATCGCCTCCGCATTTTGGATCTTGGCTTCCTGGATCTGTTTCGTGGCCTGGTTCTCTTCGAACGACGCCTGCGCCGCTGCAAGCGCCGCCTTCGCCTCCTCGACGATTGCTCGATAATCGGCGTCGTCGGTGAGCCGCGCTGTAAGAAAAACTACCGCAATTCCCACCGCACGGTAATTCAAAACTGCCGTGGCATTCCCTCTGCCCCGCAGCACGAAGCTGATTCGGCGACGCACGTGGATGACGCTCGCCACTTGAGAGAAATCGGGAAGCGAAAACACTGTCACAGTATTTCTCCAGTAGTTCGTTACGCACAGATATTTCCCCTCCGGAGTCCGGATCCCCTGTAGGTTGCGAGTTGGGCCAGGAGAGAGCCGATAGCGCTCGCTGCTAACTGTCAAAATCACCAATCCTCCAAGATGCTAAGAGACAGAGAATAGCTAATTTCATAGAATCCCTCCCTTACACGAGCCGCAATAACGTTGCGATTCGCTATGCTTTCACTCGTGGTCACCGATCGGTATTGTCAAAAATGACAGGCTAGTCAGCCCGCATCTCGAGAATATAGGCTGAAGTTTGCACCGGAGGGGTAAACGGTTGCGCCGATGGGAGCGCTTTGGCCAACCTTTTCCAGGCAGCTCATAGAGCTGCATCTGCTGCGGGAAAATTCCCTCCAGCGGGAATTTCCCCCAGCTCGATCAGGATTTGCGCGATCAAACCGGTCCAACCCGTTTGATGGCCGGCGCCGCAGCCGCGGCCGGTGTCGCCATGAAAATATTCGTGGAATGGTATCAAATCGCGCCAGTGAAGATCGTCGTTGAAGAACTGGTTGGAACCGAAGACCGGGCGCTTGCCATTCTTGTCCCGCAAAAAGAGCAGCGTCAGGCGGCGTGCCAGATCGTGCGCAACTTCCGTGAGAGTCATCAGGTTGCCGGAACCGGTTGGGCACTCGACCTTGAACGCTTCGCCGTAATACTGATGATATTGGCGGAGCGCGAGAAGAATCAGATGATTTACAGGCACCCAGACGGGGCCGCGCCAGTTGGAATTGCCGCCAAAGAGTTCGGTAGTCGACTCTCCCGGTTCATAATCCAGCCGGTATTCCTGGCCCCCGAAATGAAGGACGAGTGGATGATCTCGGTGATAGCGAGAAACGGCACGCACGCCGAATGGTGAGAGGAACTCGTTTTCATCGAGCATATAGGCAAGCAAGCGACGCAATTGATCTTCACGGACGAAGCCGAGAAGCAGGGTGTTGTTGGTACCCGGAGTAATCATCGACTGGATACTTTCCACGAGGTCGGGGCGGTGATCGATGAACCATTGGCGGCGGCGCTGAAATCCCGGGTAATGGTCAAATGTGTCCGTGGCGACGGTCGTGCCGCCGAACATGGGCACAAATCCGACCATGGTGCGGGCGCGCACAGGGAAACGATCACCCTGTCCGGAGATGAGGTGATCGTAGAAGAAGCCGTCTTGATCGTGCCAAAGAGATTTGTCCGAGTCGCGGGGATTGTTCATAGAATTCGCGATGTAGACATAGTGTTCCCAGAATTTGCTGGCCAGGTCCTCATAGACAGGATCGTGTTCGGCCAGGATCAGGGCGATGGAAAGCATGTTCTTTGCGAAGGCGGCCATCCAACTGGTGCCGTCCGCCTGTCCCAGCAAGTAACCTGGAGGCAGGTTGTCGCGGTCGAACGCGCCGATATTGTCCATGCCAAGAAAACCACCTTGGAAGATATTCTTGCCGAGCGTGTCTTTGCGATTGACCCACCACGTGAAATTGAGAAGCATTTTCTGAAAGACACGCTCGAGGAATGCGTAATCTGCGACTCCAGTGAGTTGGCGCTCAACCTGAAAGACAGCCAAGGCAGCCAGCGACAGTACGGGAGGATTCACGTCGCCAAAATCCCATTCGTAAGCGGGAATTTGTCCGTTTGGATGTGTGTACCACTCGCGCATCATCAGAAGAATCTGGTCCTTGGCAAATTGCGGGTCGACGTAAGCGAGGGCGGCACAGTGAAAACCCATATCCCAGGAAGCAAACCAGGGAAACTCCCATTTGTCTGGCATGGACAGGATGTCGCGAGTGAAGAGGTGAAGCCAATCGCTGTTGCGTTCATGACGCCTTTCGGGGGGAGGAGCCGGCTGAGTGGGATCGCCCTCCAGCCAATCCGCGACGACGTAGTGGTAATACTGCTTGGACCAGAGCAATCCCGCAAAAGCCTGGCGAGCGATGAGCTTGGCGTCCGCAGAGAGGTTAGATGGCAAAACAACTCCGTAGAATTCATCGGCCTCTTCGCGACGCTGCGTGAAATTGGCGTCGAAATCGGCAAAAGGAGCTTCGTGGGGGTGCCTGTCCATCATGGCTGCGAGGCGCAAACGAAGCGAGACTGTTTCGCCGGGGCGAACGGCGCGCTGGTAATGAGCGGCCGCTTTGGTGCCGAGTGCGGATGGGTTGATGGCGTCGTGCTTTCCAGAGATGAGATAGGAGTGAAACGCATCCTTAACGTAAGGAGAAGGTGAAGGAATTCCAAACAACCGTTGAGAATTGGTTTCGTTTTCGGTGAAGAAGAGTTCGTCGGCACCGGCACAATAAAGGATGTAATCACCAAGCTGCCAGTGCTTGGCAATAATGGAGCGCAGATAGGGATCCTTGAAAGCAAGCTCGGGGGGCACGAAGAGAGAGGGGCGGCGATCGTCGCGTCCCCACGACCAGGTATTGCGAAACCAGAGCGTGGGAAGAATGTGGATGGGGGCAATTTCCGGGCCACGATTCGTGACATTGATGCGGATCAAAATATCTTCCGGTGCGACCTTGGCATACTCGACGACGACATCGAAATAGCGGCTCTGCTCGAAGATGCCGGTGTCTACCAGCTCGAATTCCCCCTCGAGTCTGTTGCGTCGGCGGTTTTCTTCCAGGAGCTGTTCGTAGGGATACGCGGCATGCGGATATTTATAGAGATACTTCATGTAGGAGTGCGTCGGAGTGTTATCCAGGTAGAAGTAATACTCCTTCACATCCTCACCATGATTGCCTTCGTGGGCGGTGAGACCGAACATGCGTTCTTTGAGAATGGGGTCGTGAGTATTCCAGAGAACGAGGGCAAAGCAGAGATACTGGTGACGATCGCAGATGCCGGCGATGCCATCTTCATTCCAACGGTAGGCACGTGAACGAGCATGATCGTGGGGGAAATAAGTCCATGCGTCACCATCCCTGCTGTAGTCCTCGCGGACAGTGCCCCAGGCACGCTCGGCCAAATAAGGACCCCAGCGGTTCCAGTGGCCCTCGTGCTGCTGATTCATACGGAGGCGAACGCCCTCACGCGTTTTGTAAATGTTCATAATCTTTTTCCTGCCTCGCCTCGCTGGGTTACCCGCCGGACTTCACGCCCACCCGGAACGACGCTCGAAATCTTCCACCAGCATCGAGAACGCGCAGGCCGTCACCGGAAGTAAGCGCGCTCGTCGGAGCGGTCATGGGCTCAAGCGCGATGAAATCCTTCCCCTCGGGAGCAAAGACTTGCGCGTACGGGAATCCTTCCAGAAACGTGACCGTAATTCTGCGGCCACCGCCAGATATCGAAAAAGAAGACTGCTCACCGATCACCGCAAAACCATCGTCATAACTCTTGTCCCCGAGCAGGGAATCCCTTGGCTCGAAGTTTTCTTTCCCTCCCGTGGGAATCCCGCGTGAATCCAGCAGCAACTTGAGCATTGCAGGCAATCGCAGACGCCACTGTGCGCGCGGCAATTGCGGTATCCCGAAGTAAGGGTGAAAGCCGAAACTGATAGGGACGGCCGTGCCAGCGCCAGCAAAAACAGTTGTTTGCAGCGTCAAATGATCCAGAGCAAGTGTCGCGGCGATCTCCACTGTGTGCGGGTACGGAAAGACCGCGAGAAACTCCGCCCGATCCCATTCGAGTCGCGCCAGAAACGAATCTCGTTTCGCCTCGACGATTTCCCACACCAGCATGCCCCACGGAACGCCATGAATCGGCAGGCCGCGATCGTCAAAATGCAGCAACCGCGAATTCGGATCAAGAGCCACATCACGTCCAGCCGCTCGATACTTCAGAGTCGCGAGTCGATTCGCCCAGGGATACAGAAGCGGAATTCCCGCCGTGCTGCCCTTGGCTCGGGCCGTTTCCAGATCATCGATGCGCCGCAGCAGTTCCTCTCCCCAATGGCGAAGCGAAACACCCAACAACCCGGCGCTCGGCCAAAAATCGGCGCAGAGGTCAGCGGCGGCCAGGGAGAGTCTAGCGGTGGAGTTCATTATTCTTTCTCTGCTAATTTCATTTGTTCTTGTCAACAATTGGCCGAGGCGATGTCAGGTTATTTCAACCGTGCAGACTCCGCGTTCCGAAAATTTCCGCGGCCCTCTGCTTCGACGGCGGCCACTTTCCTCAGGCGGCGCAAGTGCCGCTGTTCCTGGCTATACTTCGCTCCCAGAAAAGTCTGCACAAGATCCCACGCAACGCAGGCCCCCACCGTGCGTCCGCCCATGCAGAGTATGTTCATGTGATCGTCCTCGACACCTTGCTTCGCGGAAAAATGATCATGAATCAGCGCCGCGCGCACTCCCAATATTTTGTTGGCGCAGACCGACGCCCCCACCCCGCTGCCACAAATGGCAATGCCACGCTCCACTTTGCCTGCAACCACCGCTCGCGCAAGCGGAAGCACATAATCGGGATAATCATCGCCACTCGAAAGGGAATTCGCCCCGAAATCCACAACTTCGTGGCCTGCCGCGCGAAGCTGGCCAGCCAGCTCTTCCTTCAATCCAAACCCACCATGATCCGTAGCAATCCCTACGCGCATCTAAGTGCTCCCTTTCAATCGTCGAACACTAGTCAAGGTCAGGACGCCGAGAGCCGGCCCGCCGCATCCCGATCAGCCAGCACAAAAGTGTTCTCTTGACGAATCCGCCCGGATGGAATCGAACTGTCGCCGGCCAGCAACTTCGGCAGGATCTCTACTTTCTCCTTACCCGTCACCAGAAACAGGATTTTCCGCGATCGATTGATGATCGGATAAGTGAGAGTCATCCGCCGCCGTCCCATGTACACCGCCGTAAGCGCCACATCCGCATTCGTCACCGCCAACACTGGATCGCCTGGCACCAGCGAAGCGGTGTGTCCGTCCGGGCCCATGCCAAGGTGGGTAAGATCCAAAACTGGCGGCGATCCCGATAGCTCCGCGAGCGTCGCGGCATATTGTTTCGCGGCCGCTTCCAGGTCGCTTGCCTCCACGGGCATGGCATGAATATTTTCTTTCGGAATCGGCGCGTCCTCGAGAAGACTCTCGTGGAGATGCGTCAGATTTCGATCAGAACTGCCGGCGGGAGCAACGCGCTCATCCACCTGCACCATGTGCATCTGCTTCCACGGAACGTCTTCTGTCGCCAAAGCGCGCAGCATCACCCACGGTGTATGTCCGCCACTCACCGCAATCACGAATCGTCCGCGGGCGGCAACCGCAGCCCGCGCTTCCGCCGCGATAAATTCCGCGGCCTTCTGTGCGACGACTTCCGGATTCGCCAACACGTCGACTTTCATCTGACTCACTTCCTTCTGGGCGTTATGGATTGTGCGCATCAACTGTAGCCACCTCATTTCTAGTCAAATTGGGATTACGATTCATGGTGGACTGGTCTGAGCATTGCTGGTCTCATTCCACAGCTGAATTACCGGTCGAGACAATTCCTGATCGTACCCTAGGGCGCTCAAGCTTGCCGTGCTCAGAAGGAGATTTCTACTGTGGATCGTACGTGCGACGCCCACCAGCTTGACGCAAGGACGCGAATGAAATGCCCGCTCGAGAAAAGGAGCACATTCCCCGGAATGGCGCGAATTCGCTTCACGACACGCGGTCTGCTCGCGCTGCCACCTCTCCCGGCATTTCTCCCCCAGGGCACCCATCACGGGCGTGCCAATTACGCGACACCATGTCACGCAAGACTCGCGGGCTTATGCGCAGTCTCGGTCCTGCTACCACGCTGAACGCCCGCCCCAAAATCAGCCTCCCCTGCGGTTTTTCGGGTGGACAGCCGCATTAATTTTTGCCCAGCAGCAATTCCTTCGTAGCCGCGACAACATGATCTGGCTCGAATCCAAATTTTCGTTGCAACTCTTTGAGCGGGGCGGAAGCTCCGAACGTTTTCATACAGGTAAGCTGCCCGCCGGTGCCGACGTATCGCTCCCATCCAAAGCTTGAGGCTTGCTCCAGGGCAACGCGCGCCTTCACATGAGGCGGCAGCACCGTGTCCCTATACTCCTGAGTTTGGTGATCGAAGATTTCCCAGGACGGCATCGAGACGACTCGCGAGCGAATACCATCGGCGACCAGTTTTTCATGGGCTTGCACCGCGAGACTGACTTCGCTGCCGGACGCGATGAGAATCACCTCGGGATTCCCCCCGGGGATATCCGCGAGGACGTAGGCGCCGCGAGCAAGCCCAGACGCGGGGGCGTACTTGGCTCGGTCCAAGGTCGGCAACGGCTGGCGTGAAAGCGCCAGCACGGCGGGTTCGTGACGCAGCCGAATGATATAGCGGTAGGCCTCCACGACTTCATTGGCGTCACCCGGTCGGAGTGTGATCAGGCCTGGGATAGCGCGTAATGACGCTAGATGCTCGACGGGCTGGTGTGTTGGGCCATCCTCTCCGTCGCCCATAGCGTCATGAGTGAAGACAAGGATGGTTGGCAGCTCCATCAATGCCGAGAGCCTGATGGCAGGCCGCGCATAATCACTGAAAATGAAGAACGTCGCGCCGAATGGTCGAAGCTTTGAGAGCGAGAGTCCATTCACGATTGCAGCCATCGAGTGTTCGCGGATTCCGAAATGCAGGTTCTTTCCGCCGGGGCTATTCGCTTGGATGCTTCCCGCGCCTTCGTACTTCAATGTGGTCTTGTTCGACGGTCCAAGATCCGCCGAACCGCCGAGAAACCAGGGGATATTTTGCGCGAGAGTATTCAACACTTTGCCAGATGCTTCGCGCCCGGCGACTCCCTTTGGGTCGGCTGGAAATACCGGAAGGTCGCGATCCCATCCTGCGGGAAGCTCTCGCCGCTGCATCAGATCAATCTCGGCGGCCAGCTCCGGAAATTTTATCTGATACTGGGCAAAGAGTTTAGTCCACTCAAGCCGGGCCTGATCACCCCGGGCACCCACTCCGGATCTGAAGTGATTGTAGACGCCGTCAGGCACGAGGAACTTCGCGTCCTCAGGCCAGCCATATACGCGCTTGACCAGGCGGACCTCGTCATCGCCCAGTGGCTCGCCGTGAGCTTCCGGCGTGTCTTGCTTATGCGGAGAACCGTAGCCGATATGGCTATCCAAAATGATGAAGGTCGGTCTTTCCTTCGTCTTCCTGAAAATTTCAAAGGCGCGTTCGATCCGATCGATGTCGTTGGCATCACCAACGCGCAGGACATTCCACCCGTACGCCAGAAATCGCGTCGCAACATCTTCCGTGAACGCGATACTTGTGTCCCCTTCGATCGTGATGTGGTTGTTGTCGTAAATCCAACAGAGATTGTCGAGGCCCAGGTGCCCGGCGAGGGACGCCGCTTCCGAGGATATCCCTTCCATCATGCAGCCATCCCCGCATACGGCATAAATGTGGTAGTTAAAAATCTCAAAGTCCGGTCGATTGTAATGGGCAGCCAACCACCTCTCTCCGATAGCCATGCCCACGCTCGTCGCAACGCCTTGTCCGAGCGGACCGGTCGTCGTCTCAACTCCTGAGACCCAGTGGTATTCCGGGTGTCCGGGTGCCCTACTGTCGAGCTGCCGAAATCGGCGGATGTCGTCCAGTGTCACCGAGGGTTGGCCAAGTCTCTCGTAGTTAGCGTTGACCGCCTGAGTCTGTGTAAGGTGGAGGATGGACCAGAGTAGCATCGATGCGTGCCCGTTCGAGAGCACAAAGCGATCTCGGTTTGGCCAGATCGGGTCCTTCGGATCAAAATACATGGTCCGGTTCCACAGAGTGTATACAAGCGGGGCCAGCGCCATCGGGGTCCCCGGATGCCCCGAGTTCGCCTGTTGCACAGCGTCGATCGACAGAGTGCGAATCGTATTCACGCAAAGCTGATCAAGGTTTGGTTTCATATTTGTTCCAGCAAGTTGTGTCGCTCCCATAAGTTTCACCTCGACGTGGTTTGAATTCATCTGAACCTGTTTTCAATTCGCTGGGCTTGCAAGATTCCGCTACGTAGACGTTGCCTCCACCGCAGCAACCTTGCCCAAGCGGCGCAGGTGGCGTTCATCCGAGCTGTACTTCGCTTCGAGAAAGGTGCTGGCAAGATCCCAGGCAACGCAAGGACCCACAGTTCGACCGCCCATACATAAAATATTCATGTGATCGTCTTCGACTCCTTGTTTCGCCGAGAAGTGGTCATGTATCAGAGCTGCACGCACACCCTTCACCTTATTCGCACAGATTGAAGCGCCCACGCCACTTCCGCAGATGGCGATCCCACGTTCAACTTTTCCCGCAACGACGGCGTGGGCCAGCGGAAAAACATAGTCCGGGTAATCATCACCAGAAGTTGCGCTCAGCGCACCAAAATCGACAACTTCATGCCCGGCAGCGTGAAGCTGGCTGACCAGCTGCTCCTTCAACCCAAATCCACCGTGATCTGTCGCAATTCCCACGCGCATGCTCGCACCTTCTTTCTACTTCCGAATTGTGACGGGTGCTAAGACGCCGCCGCCCGATCTGCTGCGCCACGGTCGGCCAGAATCACAGTGTTGTCCTGACGTATCCGTCCCGAAGGAATCGAATTGTCGGCGGCGAGCAATTTGGAGAGCATTTTGACTTTTTCCTTTCCGGTTACCAGAAACAGGATGCGACGCGAACGGTTGAGGATTGGATACGTGAGTGTCATCCGCCGCCTACCCATGTAGACGCGAGTGAGAGCGACGTCTGTGTTCGTCATGGTAAGCACCGGATCACCAGGAACGAGCGAAGCGGTGTGGCCGTCAGGTCCCATGCCCAGATGGGCCAAATCAAGGACGGGCGGCGAACCAGCCAGGTCGGCAAGAGTTGCAGCGTACTGTTTGATGGCAGCCTCCAGGTCGCTGGCCTCGACCGGCATGGGATAAATATTTTCCGTGGGAAGCGGAGCGTGCGCGAGAAGACTCTCCCGCAGGTGAGTGAGATTCCGGTCGGGATCGCCGGCTGGAGCAATGCGCTCATCCACCTGAACGACGTGCATCTGCTTCCAGGGCACGTCTTCGGTGGCCAAATTGCGCAGCATGACCCATGGAGTATGGCCACCACTCACAGCGATGACAAAGCGGCCGCGAGCAGCAACCGCCGTCCGAGCTTCAGCGGCGATAAACTCAGCGGCTTTCTGTGCGACGGCATCCGGATTGGCCAGGACTTCGATGTTCATGGCACTCACTCCCTTCCAAGCAGAGTTGAGAACGCAGTAGGCGAGAAGAGGCGTGTCCTAACAGCGGCAACGCTGTGTTTCCTTACTTGAAAGAGCCTGCAGTTGCTGCGGATGCAGGACCCCCGATCACCGGATTCTCCCAGCCGTTCGGAGGCGCGATACGTGTTGCGGCCTCTTTAGGACCCCAGCTGCCCGGCTCGTATTCGTAAGCCGGCGTGGCGAGTGTTAGGATGGGGTCGACGATGCGCCAGGCTTCTTCGACGTAGTCTTGCCGGGCAAAAATCGAAGCGTCGCCCGCCATGGCATCCCCGAGCACGCGCTCGTAGGCGTCGATTTCCGTAGCCTCTGGATGGTGGTGTGCCATCATTTCCACCGACTCGCCAACCATTGCTTCGCCAGGAGTCATAACCGTCATACCCAGGGCGATATCTACATCGGGGCTAATGCGGAAGCGCAAATGATTTTGCGTCAACTTGCTTTGACGAATTACCGTGGGCGGCAACTTGAACTTGGCGAGGACTTCCGTGCAGGTAACCGGAAGGCACTTCCCCGCCCGCAAATAAAAGGGAACACCGCGCCAGCGCCAGGAGTCGACTTCGAGCCGCATAGCCGCGAAGGTTTCCATCTTCGA
>Ga0306924_10005186_pt1 | contig 12814 bp, 11 predicted proteins | sample sta12Can44000111_FD_203756 | JGI IMG/M metagenome (GOLD analysis project Ga0306924, IMG submission 203756) | Lab enrichment of tropical soil microbial communities from Luquillo Experimental Forest, Puerto Rico - statanox.12C.anox.44.000.111 (v2)... | ecosystem: Environmental > Terrestrial >... | reverse complement strand
GATGAACCGCGAAAACGGCATCCGGATAGATCTCCTCTGCCGTTCGGATCATTGCTTCGAGCATTCGTTTGTCGGCATAACTACGAGCTCCCTTGGAAAGCTGGATAATAAACGGCGCTTTGGAATCAATACATCCCTTAAACAGACCGAGAATCTGCTCCAGATTATTGATATTGTACGCTCCGATCGCGTACTTCGAGTAGGCAAGCTTGTACAAAGAGGACGTTGTCACGATCATACGCCGCCGACTATCGCCGGTTTCTGCTGGACCAGGCAAGACGGAACTTGCGCCCTCCGCTTTTCAACGTAGTAGCACCAGAATGCGTATTCTTTACGTGGATTGCTTTTCCGGCATAAGCGGCGACATGATCGTTGGAGCATTGGCTGATCTCGGAGTTAACCCTTCAACATTCGAATGGGAGCTTTCCAAGATGGAGCTGGGTGATTTTCATTTGCACTTCGAGCGCCAAATCCGCCGGGGGATAGCGGGAGTAAAGTTTGACGTTCACTCCGGCGCAACGCACGTGGAGGACGCGCCGGATTCACACGACGAGCACGATGAACCGCATCATGACCACTCCCACGAGTCTAAAGCAGATCCCGGCTGCGATGCCGATCACGCGCACCACCATCGCCAGCACAAGGAAGGCGATCAACCCCACCAGCATACGCAAGGCGGACCCTCACAGGGCAAGGGCCTTTCGGACATTCGCAGTCTCATTCAGCAGAGCGACCTCTCAGACTTCGTCAAAAAGCATGCGATCTCAATCTTCCAAAGAATTGGAGAAGCTGAGGCAAAGATACATGGCACCTCGATTGAACAAATCCAATTTCATGAAATCGGAGCGCTTGACACGATCCCGGACATTGTCCTTGCCTCCGTTGGAATCGAAGCCCTGGAAGTCGAACGTGTTTACTTTTCCAGTCTTAATGATGGGACGGGTTCCTTCAGCTGCAGTCACGGACAGTATCCACTGCCCTCCCCGGCCACCCTCGAAATACTGAAAGACATCCCTATTTCGCAGATATCCGTCCCCTTCGAGTTAATCACACCGACCGGAGCGGCGATAGTCGCTGAGTTTCAACATTCTGTTGGCATCTTACCCGGCATGCGACCCGAAAAAATCGGCTATGGTGTAGGGAAACGAGATCTCCCGGAGAGGCCCAACATTCTGCGAGCGGTCCTCGGTCAAATGGAACAGGAGCAGACTCTGGAGCCTGTCTTGGAACTTCAGGCGAACATTGACGACCTTTCTCCGGAAATCCTGGGCGCGGCGCAGGAGCGATTATTTAAAGCCGGCGCTCTGGATGTTTTTCTGGTTCCGATCCAGATGAAAAAGAATCGACCCGGAACTATAATTACGGTGCTCTGCAGGCCTAATGATCGAGAAGCGATGCAGGAAATTCTCTTTGCTGAGACATCGACCTTTGGGATCCGATATCGAGAGATGGATCGTGTAACGCTTGAGCGCGAAATTGTTCAGGTCGAAACCTCGGCTGGTGCAATTCAGCTCAAAGTCGGCCGCCGACATGGCCGGATCGTCCAGGTCTCGCCCGAATTTGAATCGTGCAATAGGGCAGCGAGAGAGAGTCAGCAGCCATTGAAGCGGATTTACCAGATTGCTCTGCAGGCGTTTTGGAGCGATTCTTAAGCCGCTGAACGACAATAGTACCGGCGCACGCTAAAAAGTAGTTGAACTGCGACGGCAAAAGTCGTTCGCTTCACACTAATATGAGCACCGCTACATTGGAAAAAGTTTCTCAGCTCGAACAGCTCAAACAATTCACCACAGTCGTCGCTGATACTGGCGACTTTGAGTCCATGCGGGCATTCGAACCGCAGGATGGCACCACCAATCCGAGCCTGATCTTCGCCGCTGTACAGAAGCCCGAGTATGCAGTGATGGATAACCTCCTTGTGCAATTTGGGATGGAGATTCTCAAGATCGTTCCGGGTCGGGTTTCGACCGAGACCGATGCCAGGCTTTCATTCGATCGCGGGGGATCGATAGATAAAGCGCGCCGCCTGATTGCAATCTACGAACAGAACGGGATCCCGCGGGAAAGGGTCCTGATCAAGATTGCCTCAACGTGGGAGGGGATCAAAGCAGCCGAACGCCTGCAGCAGTTGGGTATCAACTGCAACTTGACCCTGCTTTTCTCTTTCGCCCAAGCCGTCGCCTGCGCCGAGGCAAAGGTGAAATTGATCTCACCCTTCGTCGGTCGAATCTACGACTGGTACAAAGCACACACTGGCAAAGACTACAAGGGCGCAGAAGATCCGGGGGTATTGTCGGTAACAAAGATTTACAACCACTACAAGAAATTCGGTTATCAGACCGAGGTCATGGGCGCCAGCTTCCGTAACACCAACCAGATCATTCAGCTTGCCGGATCTGATCTGCTGACGATAAGCCCCAACTTGTTGGATGAACTCAGCAAATCGCACGACCCTATCGAACGCAAGCTATCCGTAGAAGCTGCAAAGAGTTCTGCCGAAGAAAAGATCTCTCTCGATGAGAAGGCGTTCCGGTTCGAGTTCAATGAGGATGCCATGGCCGTCGATAAGACCGCTGAAGGAATTCGCAAGTTCTCCGCTGACATCGTGAAATTGGAGTAATTAATTTCCAGCAAGCTCTAACTCAGCCCCTGAACCGCAATTTTTGAAGGCGGTGCGGAAGTATTCCTGCGGATTGTGAGCTGTTCCTTGCAAAGGAACAGCTCGCATTTTTGGTTAGCGCCCTAACCCGCAAAAATCACGCGCTGCAAGAAGGGTCGTGCACATTGCGGGTTAGAAGGTCCTTAAACAGGCGCTTCCGCGCCAGTTTAAGGAATTTTTCAAAGAAGGGATGCAAAAACAAAGTGTTTAAAAATTTTCCTTCAGAAAGATGGCTTATGATGGCGCTTTTAATGAAACGACTCGTTTTGTCCCTCATATTGTTCGGCCTGGCATCATGCGCCACTACCCCCCAAACCGGCGTCGTAAGTACTCATGACTACGCGTTGATGTCGGCAACGCCGTACAATTCCGAGATTGCGTTGGGCCGCGAACGACTTGAAAAATTTCTGGCGAAAGCCGATCCCAAAAAGCGAGCAGTTCTGGCCCAGAACCCGATCGTGGCTGTTGAGGCCTATGAGCTCACGGCGGGGGAAGTCGGTCCGATTCTTCGGCGCCTGAATAGCGGACGAAACACGGGGTACGTCGCGGACTCCTACCACCAGAGTGAGACTAAGGTAAAATTCTTGTTACTTTTCGACAGCCGCAACGGGCAACTGGTATCTGATGATGGGGTCCTTGTCGTTAATACGCCCATACGCGGCCATGCCGGCATGTTCGGCGGCATCTCGGCCCTTTACATCGGGAGCGAATGGTAGGAGCCGAGAAAGAAGCCGAGGCGTTACAGCATTAAATCGTTATTTTCGTGGTCGAAGTTTGAAGGCCAAGCCATGCATGAGTCTAACAGCGTTGTTCATAAGTTGACAGCTCTGTTCTGGGCCGGAATTCTTCCCACTGATTCGAGCACGAGGACGACGACGAGCACGAGGACGAACTTTGGTTGCGGGTACGCCGCACATTTTACGTCTTCGGCGGCCCGACCGCCCGCTGGTGCCAAATCCGGGCAGCGGCAAAGTCCCCGAGAACCACGCAGGCAATAAATGCCAAGCGCGCCGCTCCGAGCGCGTGACGCAGTTGCCAGGAACGCGTGGCGTGCTTTCGCGCATCACTAGCATTTGCGGTACGCAGACATTTTCCAGCCGCGAGCAATTCAATTCCTGCGGCAGCGTCAATGGCAAAGAGCGACGAAAGATCACAGCCGCATCGCCGGCACGGGCTCATTTCGTTGGTTTTGCCGCACGACGGGCAAACAATTTCCATCATCCTCTAGCCTGCATTATTCACAAATTTGGTATGTTTCGATTCGGGTTGCCTTGGATCGCAAATAAATTCGTGATCAATCCAGGCTCTGGCAGCGGAAATCACCGCGCTCGACTAATCTTCCAGGTAGAAAATGATGTCGCTGAGAGAGTCATTCAGTGCATTCAGCGCTTCCAAGTCATGCTCCTTGACTGCCTCAGCGCTCCTTCTGAGCAGATCGCGGATCTCTTTGGCGTCGTCCTCGCTCACGCCCTTCTCCAAGAGCGCGTCGGCACGTTTGCGCAGGTCTTTCGCCGTCCGAAGGGATTGATCATCCGAAGGTCTGCCACGGGGCTCCTGCTCGGGAACGCCGGTTTCACCGGTTTCCCCGAACAGGGACTGTATGTTCGTCCTGGCTTGTTCGAGGTCGAGAGTCGATTTGGCACCCCTCGTGTCGAGCGTAACCGTCTTATTGAGGCCGGTCTCCTTCTCGATGGCAGTCACCTTCAGCATGCCATTCAGATCGAGGTGGCAATTGATCACGATCGGGTTGCCCGGGCCAACCTTGCGGAGCCCTTCCACACGGAACTGGCCGATCAAGGTGTTATTTGCCGGTACGGGATCCTCGCCTTCGTAGACGGTAACGTCGACTTCTGTCTGGTTGTCATGATAGGTCGCAAAAATTTCCGATTTGCTGACGGGCAGCGGCGTATTGCGGTGGATAATGGGCGAGTAAAGAAGGCGCTCACCTTCATAGGTCATAGCGAGCGCTTCGACGCCGAATGAGTGCGCGGTAATATCGACAAGGATCGACTTGGTCTTCTCTCCGGCAATACCGGCCCCGGCGATGCTTGCTCCAAGTGCCACAATAAGATCGGGATTGATCTCCCAGCGCGGAGCAAGCCTCAGTTTTTCCTCGATGATCCGTTGTACCAGCGGGGTGCGAGTGGCGCCGCCGACAAGCATTACTTTCGCGATTTCACTTGGCAAGAGGTGGGCGTCCTGCAGAGCGTGATGGATGCAATCAAGCGTCTTCTGCAGGTAAGGCCCAATCATTTCCTCGTACTCATCGCGACGGAGTTCGGTTTCGAGGTGAAGATCCTCGTGGATGAATTCTTCGCGGATTTTGACGAACGGCAGGTCGCTCAGCTGGCACTTCGCGCGCTCGAGGATCACCTTGAGACGTCGCATCGTGCGGGGGTCTTCATTCAGAAAAATGCTGCGCTGCCGATGGAACTCGTCGACGACCTGCTGGATTAGAAGCTGGTCAAAGTCATCCCCGCCGAGCTGCGTGTCGCCGTGGCTGGCCTTGACTTCGACTACGCCCGACTCGACCACTACGACCGAGACATCAAAAGTGCCTCCCCCAAGGTCATACACGAGAATCCGCTCGTCCCCGGTATGCCCGGCCTCATATGCAAGTACGGCGGCCGTGGGTTCGTTAATGATGCGGACTACTTCGAGATCCGCAAGCGCTCCTGCGTTCTGCGTGGCCTTTCTCTGATTTTCGTCAAAGAATGCCGGGACCGTTATCACAGCTTTCTGGACCGGTTGGCCGAGGAACTTTTCGGCTTCCACTTTGAGCCGGCGGAGAATAAACGATGAGATCTCTTCGGCACTGAAACTTCGCTCACCGAGAACAACGCGCGTGTCCTGCCCCATTTTCCGCTTGATCGAAAGGACCGTCGACTCGGGCGATGCAATCAGCATATTCCGAGCCGGCTGGCCTACGATCAGTTTGCCGTTGGGGTCAATGCCAACGCACGAGGGCATCGTTGGCTGGCCATCTATGGGAATGGTTTCCGGAACACCGTCTCTGACAAAAGCGATCGCGGAGTTCGTGGTTCCAAGGTCTATGCCTGCGATAAGTTCCTTCATGACTCGGTTTTCGTGATTTTGACTTCGGCCGGACGCAGCACTTCGTCACGCCAGCGATATCCTGGAGCGATTTCTTCAACTACCACGTTTGGAGGCTGGCCGTCTCGCGGGACAATCGCAACAGCAAGCATGCTGACAGGATCAAACGCGGTGGCTAGCGTGCTCATCCGCTGAATACCCGCTTGCTCGAGGAGCTTTTCGAAATGGGTGAGAACGATGGAAACTCCTTGTTGCAAGTTCGCCCATGCTTTCCTCCAAGAATCGTCGGGCCTGAGCCAGGCTAGACGCGATGGCCGTGGTGGTCGCTCCAAAACAGCTTCCAGTCGACGGATGCGGTCAAACATTTCGACAAGTGCCAGCAAGTAGGAGCGAGGCAGCACGACCCTGTCGCCAGAACCGGAATCGGTCCGGCTCAAGTGCTCGCGTAAGTGTTTGATCTCCGCTTCGACGTGACCCAGGCTTTCGCCGACCTGACCGAACACCTCGGCCGATCTGCGATTGCCTTTACGGGTTTCGTTTCGCAGCGCGGTGAGCTCCTCGTAGAGCGAGTAAAGGTCCGGCGCATCGCGCAGTTCCTGGGTCTCCGGGATATCCTCCAGGCTCTCCAGCCACAGCTCAAATTGCCGCCGCAGGTCCTCTTTCCAGGAATCGACCGCAGGCACATCGCCGCCCGGCGCCGGCTGCGCTACTTCGTCGTGCATGATCGGAGAAAGGCTTTCATCCCTTCGAAGTCCAAAGGCTTTTTCCTCCCAGAGACGGCACAAAATTTAAGGAACACTTCAAATGGCGTGCCTTCGGGCGATTCGCGATTGAAAAGAAAATAGTTGAGCCGGCTCTTCTCGTCCCGGATTTGCTCGTAGGCCTGAGAGATCGCCTGGAACTGTTCCGGCTCGCGCTCAGGCGGAAATTCCCGAATAGCATCAAGATAGGCGCGGCGAATCTCGGCGTCACCGGCTTTTGGCGACAACCGGAGGATCAGATAGGGGTTCATCAGTTAAAAAAAGTCGAGTTGGTCGGTTTGCTTGCCGGCGCGTCTGCGCCTCTCGGGTTCCGGCGCCCAGGATTTCTCCCTTACCCCCTCCATGATGAGATCAAATAGCGGCAAGGGCATGAATTTGCCACTATCTTTGCGCAACTTCTCGAATTCGGTGTCGGACAATTCTTCCGCCATGCGCCGCATTTCCTCAATTTGCTCGCGAGGAAATTCAAAATCCTCCTCCTCGTCCAGAGGCTCAAGATACTGTTCCGCGGTCCTAATTGCGCTCCTCGCGAGCTCGGCAGTTTTTGTGTCTCCTCGCTGCATGGCGTCGTCGCAAATCTTTTCCACCTCTGCTATGTCAAGGTCAGCCGGGGTGGGGCTACGCCCAAAGACCGAATACAGGCGGAATCGCGGATCGCCGGGGTAGCGCCGCAATGCCTCCGACACAATGCGTTTCGCGAGAGCATCAAGCGGGGGATAAAGCGATAGAAGAGGCACAAAATACAAAGCTTCCTCACGATTAAAGGCTGCGGCACTAAGGGGCGCAAGGCATGCGCTCACGAAACCGCTCTCTGCGCTCCAGTCAAGATTCTCGTCAAGCGAGCGGACGCATTGAAACACAAGATAAAGCTCCTTCCGATCCTGTGCAGTGGCAACCCGGGCACGATTCTGGCGCAGTTCTTCCCAAAACGCGCGATGGCCCTTATGTGGATAGAGCCGGCTGTACCCGTGCGCAAAAAATAGGAGCGCAGTGAGCGAACGGGTGCCTTCACGTGCTGCAGCAATCAGTCGCGATCCTTTCCCCGCGTCTCCAAAAGTCATTTCGAGCACTCCTTGAAGGGCCTGGAGAAAATCGAGCCCCCGCACGAAATCGGTACGTTCGCGAATCGCGTGGCGCTGCGCCAGCTCAAAGGAATGCCGGCCTTTGTTCACTCTTCTCTTTTCGTAATGTAACCGGGCTTGCTTTGTATATGCTGTAACAAGCGCTTGCGAGACCTCCGGGTCGAGGGGATCGAGCGAGTGGGCGCATTCGAGGTACTGAATCCCATTGGAGTAGCCCTTGTGCTCGAGGGATTCCCTCCCCGCCTGGAGCAGGACCGCTTTTTCCTTCGGAAATAAGCGCGCCATCCGGTCCAGTAACCGCTTGCGGTCGCTATGCTTCTCCTCGAACCCGTATACTTCGAGAAGTTTCAGATAGGCGCCAAGGTTCGACGGATCGTGCTCAATGCTCTCCATTAATAAGAGCGTCGCTCCCTGCGCATCGCGCAATCGATCGCTCTCGTCCTCAAAGAGAAAAGGATTGGGCTCCTCCCGCTGCGCATAGTGGTCACCCACCTGCTCGAGCACCAGCGATGCGACCTTCCCATTTAAGGGATCATCCCGCGGCCAGAACTCCAGAAATTTTCGCCAGAAATGTTCCACATCTTTGCTGTAGGGAGTGTCTAGCGCCGAGCATCCAAGTAATCGGAAAGTCAGGCGCGCTTCCGCGTCACTTTTGAAATTTGCGGATTCGGCGAGTCGACTGAACCAGTCGAGATAGCGTTCGCGGGCCGTGTGCCGCATTGCAAAATGAGCTTTGAAATAAAAATCCGAGAGCGCTCCTGTCAGGTCTGGCTGTTCGGAAGGAAATTCCGGGGCTTGACGGATCTCTTTGTAAGAATCCCCATGTCTTCCTGCCTGCCAGAACCGATCTGCGCGCGTCAGAAATGGCGCGAGGTTCGTCGTGCCCAGGATAGAGCAGGCACTTCGTGCCACCTGTTCCCGGGCAGGCTCGTCGAGTTTCCTACCATGGTCCGGCCCAAGAAAAAGTAGAAGTGTCTTAGCCGCACAAATCGGGACACCGAACGGCGACACTTGCGAAAAAAGTGTCCCTGCTTTTTCCAAGTCGCCTCGATAGAAGGCGATCATGCCCTTGATCAGGATTTTCCAGCCGGCAAACAGTGAACCGCGGGGCACTGGTCGAAGAAGTTCCTGTGCCTGCTCCCACTGCTCTTCGCAGAGGCAACGGAGTGCGCCGGCAATCGCTCCCAACTCAGAAGCTTCGCTGAGCGGCAACCTGCCGATTTCGCTCGGACTCAGAAACGCCAGCACAAAGGCGTCTGCAACGGCTGCGCGGTCGCGTTCATCAAGCGCTGCGGTTTTGTCGGACCATAACTGCAGAGCCCTGTCGAGAGCCGCCTGCCAATCCTGATGTTTCAGGCCAAGAGAAAGATCTTGTGCGATTATTGTAGACGCGGGCGCGATAGTTGCCAGGTAAGCCAATACCTGTTGCGCCTCGGATCCCAGCCCTTTTTCCATGAGTTGCTCGGCCAACCGGCGATTGGCATCGATGAGCGCGGGCAGATATTTCTCCCTATCCTGCTTGCAGAGAGTCTTATAGGCATCCCGAGCCTTGCGGAAACGGCTCGCAGCCATGTCGTCGCGTGCCTGCTTTTCAAGCTGATTGCAAACCCCTTCTGACGAACGCCCGGGATTCTTGTGATGCTTCTTGCCCATTAACAAACAGAATGACGAGGATACTACGCTCACCTTTGGACGTTGAAAACCGTGACGTTTAGAAATGATCGGGATTTCAACTGAAGCGAAAGCACCGCCCCGTAATCCAGCGTGGGCTTTATTTGATCAACCCTCCGGCAGCCTGGAGCGGCGTGAGCGAACCCGTTGGCGTTACCCAAACCGCCAAGGCAGCCGCTTCGGGCGCATTCAAGGGGAGCTCCCCGAAGAATATTCCATCGCGACCGGTCAACCGCGTCGTAACCAGATCCAACGCCACAAAGCTGTGAGCCAGTTTGCGTCCGCGGTTTTCGCCGGCGCGAACCTCTGAACTGACATTCATCGCCAGAGGAACGGCGTGCACGTCAACAGCTTTTTCCTTGGTGTTCCCCGAAAAGCTGATCTTTGCAATTCCATTGTCCACTCTGATCTCCAATGTCCCGACAGCACCTCCCGCCCGATCGGGTAGCGGCTCGCCGGCGAACCAACCTTTCCACTCCTGGCCGTCGAGAACGAATCCCGGTGTGTAGACCGAGGAAGTGCCCCAGGAGGCAGAATAAGACTGTTGGCGCGAAGTGTATTCTCTCTTCGAAAAACGATCCTTCCAGCCAAGGTTATCCCAGTAATCGACATGAAAAGCGACAGGAACAATCTCCTTCCAAAGGCGGCTATCGGAATTCAGGCGGCTCAGCCAGGATTCGGCGGGAGGACAACTGCTGCACCCTTCGGACGTGTAAAGCTCAAGCAATGACACTTTTGCGGGCCCGGCGTGGAAAATTGTTTCGGCGCGTCCTGAAACCAGAGTGACAGCGAAAAGAATCCAGAAGGCTCTCATAACCTTGTGGATGCAGTTTAGGGCCGCAGTATTCCAAGTGTCCAGTCCCCGAAATAAGCATGTCTTTCGCCCGGCGACCCATTTTGATCGCAACGAAGGATATGCTTAGATTGACTTTTACTCCCTCGCCACGAATGATAATCCAACCCGAGCGGCCTTCTCACGATTTTCTGGCAATCAGCCAACCGGCGCACTCCTGGATTTCAGGACAAATAGCGCGGACCTGGGGCAACAAAGTCTTCTCCGGGTTTCAGCCGTTTGAGCAGATGTGCTATGCAGCCGGGCAGCACGACATCGGATTTCTGGTCTGGGAAAACGCGCCGACTCTCAATCAAGCAACGGGCTTGCCTCACACGTTCGACGAACTTCCAGAACAGGGGCATTTCGAAATCTGGCGCAACGGTATCTCTCAACTGCGCCCGGTCTGCCTTTACGCCTCGCTCGTCGTTTCGCTTCATTTTTGCAATTTATGCGAGCGCTTTCACGATCGGAGTATCGACCGGGGCCAGTCTGGCCCCGGCGCCTTTCTGAAGGAGCAAAGAGATTACCAGGAGGTCGCCCGAAGGTTGCTCCGGAGCGATCCTCTTTTGGAAAATGCGATTGAGGACCACGTTCTCAGTTATCATCGCGACCTGATCGCAACGTGGGATCTTTTCTCACTGCAGTTATGCCGAGGCCGTTCCAACGAATTTAAACTCCCACAGGTCCCGATCATTGAAGGTGGAAGATCCGATATCGCTGTTCGCAAAATCGACAGTTCAAATAATGTCTGGGAAGTCGATCCATGGCCATTCGACGTCCAGTCACTTACGACAATCTCCGAAGGGAAAGTGATTCCCCGCCGTTTCAAGGAACTGAACACCATGCGAGCGGCCTTGTACGACGCCGATCGGATCAGCCTTCAATTTCATTTCCAGCCTCGCAGCGAGGGAAAAACGCGGCGAAGCGGCAACGAAATGTAAAGCCGTATCGGCGTATCGGCGTATCGGCGTATCGGCGTGTCGGCGTGTCGGCGTATCGGCGTGTCGGCGTAATAGCGTGAGAGACACCCCCTCTTCCCTGCCCGCAATGGCGACATTGATGCAATCACAAAGATCGCACCTAACCTCCCCTGCAGATCCCCCGCAAAGATCGGAGAATTTGGAGATAACAGGGGAACGCAGCGATACGCCGACACCCCCCACACGCCGACACGCCGATACGCCGATACGCAGCGATACGCCGATCCCCACCGGCTACTTCCCTACCCGGCGCGCTCGCTTTCCGTTCTTCAGAGCGGTGTTTCGGGCGAGTTCGAGAATCGGCCCTGGGAAACGTCTGCAGCCGGCGAGAGCTTTGTCAAAGGCATCGACGAAGTATTCGACTTCCTTTTCGGAGATCGTGAGCGGAGGCAGGATCTTAATCACATCCATGTTGTGGCCCGCGACCTGGGTCAGAACCCTGAAACGGCTTAGCAACGGTATGATGACAAGTTGCGCAAAGAGGCCATGATCAATCCGATGCATCAGCCGCCATGCCAATTTCAATCCGATCTGAGGCGGTTCCTGGAATTCAATTGCTATTATCAACCCTTTTCCGCGCACCGCCTTGATAAGGGAATCTTTGGTTCGAAGCGCATCGAGCTTTTCAATCAACAATCTCCCCATACGCGCCGAATTCTCGACGAGATTTTCATCCCTTAGCACGCTGAGCGAGGCAAGGCCGCAAGTCATAGCGAGGTTGTTCCGTCCAAACGTGCTCGAGTGAACCACAGCTCGGTCAAGCCGGCTGAAAACCTTCTCGTAAATAGACCTCCGGGTAATGATTGCACCGCAAGGCACAAATCCCCCGCTCAAACTTTTCGCAACGGTGATGATGTCCGGCTCAAGGTCCCAATGCTCAAATCCCCACACCTTACCGCTACGCCCGAGTCCGCATTGCACTTCGTCGCAGATGATCAGCACCCCGTGAGCCCGACAGAGGGCTTGAGCTTTCTGATAAAAGTCGTCCGAAGGATAGTTGACCCCTTTTCCCTGGATCGGTTCGAACAGGAAAGCTGCCACGTTCCCTTTTTTGAACAACCGTTCCAGCGCAACCAGATCGCCCATTCGAACCCGGGCGACATCGGCCAAAAAAGGGCCGAATCCCTCCTGAAAATTGCCGCTTCCGGTAACCGAGAGCGAACCATAGCTCAGTCCGTGATAACAGCCTTTCAAACTGATTATCCCGGCCCTCCCAGTGGCCGCGCGCGAAAACTTTATGGCCCCTTCAACGGCTTCCGTTCCGGAATTACAAAAGAAAATACTTCCCAGATGCGACGGAACGATTTTCAACAGGGCTTCCGCAAGCAATCCGCTCAATAACGAGCAATCAAGCTGCACCATGTTTGGTAAGTCCAAATCAAGCACATCGCGGATAGCCTTCTTTATCACCGGATGGTTCCGCCCCATGTTGAAAACACCGTACCCACTCAGAAAATCTAGATAAGCGTTTCCGGCAGCGTCATACAGATAAGCGCCCTCGGCACGGACGTAGACTTTATCAAACCCGGTGATGCGAAGAACTTCCACCAGCTTCGGGTTTAAATGGCGGGAATGCAGTTCGTAATTTTCGCCCATGCGGGCGGTGACAAGATTTTTTAAATCGAAGGACATCAGTTATCGTGGATATCTAAGCTTTTGTCGAAGCGGATAGCGTTTCGGATGAAAACTTTGCTACAAGAAAGTCTGATCACCCGAAATGACGTTACAATCAACTGATCCTTCGACCGTGGCAGTTCTGTGTGCCACCGGAG
>Ga0306924_10005184_pt1 | contig 12816 bp, 7 predicted proteins | sample sta12Can44000111_FD_203756 | JGI IMG/M metagenome (GOLD analysis project Ga0306924, IMG submission 203756) | Lab enrichment of tropical soil microbial communities from Luquillo Experimental Forest, Puerto Rico - statanox.12C.anox.44.000.111 (v2)... | ecosystem: Environmental > Terrestrial > Soil... | reverse complement strand
CCCGGGAGCCGCGCTTGACGGCTAGGTCCCGGTCGTGGTGCACGTCCTGGAAGTCGCGGGTGGCCAGCGCCGAGGCGATCACGAACGTGGGCGTCACGTCGATCACCCGGTCCGGCAGGGCTCCCTCCGCGATCCTCCAGGCGGGCAGGACCATGTCGCCGGCCGGGACGAAGGTGACCCGGACCGGCAGCCCGATCCGCACCTGGTCCGGGCGGACGCCGGGCATCTCGCCGAGCATCCGCACGCCCTCGGGCAGCCGCACCAGCGCGACGACCATCGGCAGCCGCTTGCCGGGCACCGGCGGGTGGTGGTGCACCACGTAGCTGAAGACCTCGCCGGTGCCGGCCGCCACGGCGTAGCCGCCGTCACCGGGCGTGCCGCAGGCCGGGCACATCGGCCCGGGCGGGTGGCGCAGCGCGCCGCACTTGGCGCAGCGCTGGATGCGCAGCTCGCCGGCCGCGGTGCCGTCCCAGAAGAAGGCGGTGTCGGGGGTGACCAGCGGGAGCATCGGGGATTCAGGGGCAGGTATGACGGGAGTGGTGGCGGGCGGTGCGGCTGCGGCGGGCGGTGCGGCTGCGGCGGGCGGTGCGGTAGCGGCGGAGGGTGCGGTGGCGGAGGGGCCTGGGGGGCGGAACTTCAGGATGCGGAAGTCCATGGTGGCCACCGGCTCGGGGCCGGAGGACCAGGTGCTGCGAGTGCTGACGAACCAGCCCTCGCCGAGCGCGGTGCGCTTGGGGCCGGTGACGTCGAGGAGCCTGGCCCGGACCGACAGCTGCTCGCCGACCCTGAGGTAGCGGTGGTAGGCCTGGTCGCAGTTGGTCGCGACCACCGAGGTGTACCCGGCCTCGTCCAGGACCTGCGACATCTGGCCCAGCGGGTCGTCCCCGGCGCGCGCCCCGTGCAGCCCGGGCATCGTCCAGACCTGGATCATCGCCGGCGGGGCGAGAGGGTCGTCCGGGCCTTCCGGGTCGATCGCCTCGATCCAGTTGCGGATCATCGGCCGGTTCACCGGGTCGCGCGCGGCGCGCGGCTGACTCTCCCCCGCCGAGGCGAGGCGGGCAGCGGACGTGCGGATCAGGTCGTCGTTCATCGGGGTGCCCGGGGCAGGCCGAGGCCGGCGGTGGCGATGAGCTCGCGCTGGATCTCGTTCACGCCGCCGCCGAAGGTCAGCACGATGTTGCGCTTGAGCGTGACGTCCAGCCAGGTCATCAGCTCCGCGGTGCCGGGGGTCGCGTCGGCGTGCCGCCCCACCACCCCGGCCAGCTCCTCCCCGATGACCTGGAGCTGCTCGGAGGAGAAGACCTTGGTGGCGGACGCGTCCGCCACGTCCAACGTGGGTGCGGACGCGACCTGCCAGTTGAGCAGCTCGTTGACCCGCGTCACGGCCGACGCCCGGCCCAGCGCCCGGCGCACGTCCGGCTGGCCGAGCAGGGAGCGCTCCGCGGCCCAGGCGCGCACCCGGTCGTGCAGTGCGGCGATCCGCCCGGCCGGGCCGAGCATCACCCTCTCGTGGTTGAGCTGGGTGGTGATCAGCCGCCAGCCGCCGTTCTCCGCGCCGACCCGCATCCGGACCGGGACCCGCACCCCAGCGTAGTAGGTCGCGTTGACGTGGTGGGCGCCGTCGTGGGTGATGATCGGGGTCCAGGAGAACCCCGGGTCGGTGGTGTCCACGATGAGGATGGAGATCCCCCGGTGCTTCGGCGCGTCGGGGTCGGTCCGGCAGGCCAGCCAGACGTAGTCGGCCGCGTGCGCGCCGGTGGTGAAGATCTTCTGACCGTCGACGACGTACTCCTCCCCGTCGCGCACCGCGCGGGTGCGCAGCGCGGCCAGGTCGGTGCCCGCCTCCGGCTCGGTGTAGCCGATCGCGAAGTGCACCTGGCCGGCCAGGATTCGCGGCAGGAAGAAGTCCTGCTGCCAGGGCGTGCCGTGCTCCTGCAGGGTGGGCCCGACGGTCTGCAGCGTGACCGCGGGCAGGGGCACGTCGGCGCGGGCCGCCTCGTCCGCGAAGATCTGCTGCTCCATCTGGCCGAACCCGCGGCCGCCGTACCGTTCAGGCCAGCCCACGCCGAGCCAGCCGTCGCGGCCCATCCGGCGCACCACGTCGCGGTAGACGGCGCCGTGCCGCTCGGTGAGCAGTTCGGCGCGCTCGGCTGGTGTCATCAGGCCGCCGAAGTAGCCGCGCAGCTCGTCCCGCAGCGCGCGCTGCTCCGCGGTCAGGTCGGTGAACATGGCAGGTACCGGGTCAGGTCGGCGATCAGGGAGGAAAACCGGTGCAAGGGGTAGGTCACGTCCATCCCGATCCCGCCGTGCAAGTGGTGACAGAGCCGAACGGACCTGGGTGCCTGCTCCGCGCACCAGTATCCCGCCACGTCGAGGTCGGCCGCCGCGTCTCGGCCCTCGGCCAGCCGCCAGCACGCCGACAGCGCGGCCAGGTGCATGGTGCGGGATGCGATGTACACGTCGGCGATCTGCTGGGAGACCGCCTGAAAGGTGGCCAGCGGCCGCCCGAACTGCTCCCGGCTGGCGACGTAATCCCTGGTCAGCGCCAGCGCTCCGGCCACCGCCCCGTCGGCGAGCGCGCACGCCCCCGCCACCGCCAGCTGGTACAGGTCGCGCGCGCAGTCCGCCCCGCCGAGCACCCCCTCGACCGGCGCCCGGTCCAGCTCGACCGCATACTCCGGCTCCCCGCCCGAACTAGGCGTGCGCGCCACCCTCACCCCCTCCGCGCCCGGCCGCACCAGGGCGACTTCATGATCGTGGCCAGTTTCCGTTGCTATTTGCCCCAAACTGGCCATGATCATGGGATCGGGGGTGAGGCGGGCCGGGACCAGCAGGAGGTGGGATTGCTCGGCGTAGGGGACGCCGATTTTCAGGCCGGTGATTGTCCCATCGGTGATCGTCGTGGCGGGGGCGGCGGGGGGGTCGCGGAGGGCGGCGGTAAGGAGGAGCTCGCCGGATGCCACCGCGGGGAGCAGGCCGGGGTGGCCCCAGCGGGCTAGGGGGAGGGCGCCGGTCATGAGGGTGGCCAGGGCCTTCATGGAGGGGGCGCGTCTGCCGATCTCGGTGAGGAGGACGGCGACCTCGAGGACGCCGAGGCCGTCCGGGGAGGACACGTCGAGCAGGCCGGCCCGGGCGAGCTCCTTCCAGGGATCGTCCGCCCCGTGGTCGACGGCCCCGTGGTCGATGACACCGAGCACTTCGGCGGCCAGGTCCGCGACCGCTTGCGGCCGTTCGGGCAGGGTGAAGTCCATCACCGGGGCAGGCCGAGGACGCGTTCGGCCACCTGGGTCAGCAGGATCTGGGTGGTGCCGCCGGCGATGGACAGGCACCGGGTGAGCAGGAACTCCTGGCTGGCGTCGGTTTCGGCGGCGCCGGCCGGGCCGAGTTGCTCCAGGGCGGTCTCGGCGGCCGCCTGGCGGTGCGCGGTGCCGAGCAGCTTGCGGATGGCCGGGTGTGCGCCGCGTTCACCCAGCAGGGCCACGGCGTGGGCGCAGGCCACGTGGAACCCGGCCCGTTCGGCGTAATCGGGGGTGACGGCGGCCAGCAGCTTGTCCACCACCTCGTCCTGTACCCCGCCGATGGCCACCCGCTCGGTGGCCAGCGTGGACATGGCGACCCGCCAGCCCTCCCCCGGCGCGCCGAGCACGCAGTGGTCTGGCACGAACACATCGTCCAGGAAGACCTCGTTGAACATGGTGCAGCCGGTGATCTCGCGCAGCGCGCGGATGTCGATGCCGGGCGCGTGCATGTCGACCAGGAAGTAGCTGATCCCCTCGTGCTTGGGCACGTCTGGGTCGGTGCGGGCCAGGCAGATGGCCCAGTCCGCCTGGCGGGCCAAGGACGTCCACACCTTCTGGCCTGTGAGCCGCCAGCCAGCGTCGGTACGGACAGCCCTGGTCCGCAGCGATGCGATGTCCGAACCGGCCTCGGGCTCGCTGAACAGCTGGCACCAGGTGATCTCGGCGCGCTTCGTGGGGCCGAGGAAGCGCTCCTGCTGGGTCTGGGTGCCGTACTTCTCGATCGCGGGGCCGGCCCAGGCGCCGATGCCCGGGTAGGGGTTCGGGTCGGCCTCGGTCGCGGTCCTGATGGTCCGGCGGGCGCCGGTGGCGGCGAGCCGGGCGAGCCTGGTGCGCCAGCCGCGGCTGCCGCCGAGCAGCTGGCGCAGCGCCAGGGCGCGGCGCAGGTACAGGTGGGCGTCGTGTTCCCAGGTGAAGCCGATGCCGCCGAGCACCTGGATGCCGTCCTTGGCGTTGTCCACCGCGTCGTCCAGCGCCAGCGCGGCGGCGGCCGCGGCGGCGAATGGGTGCTCGGCGGGCGCCTCGTCGGCGGTGCGGGCGACGTCCCAGGCCAGGGCGGCGGCGCGTTCGGCCCGGCAGGCCATGGTGGCGCACAGGTGCTTGACCGCCTGGAACGAGCCGATCGGGCGGCCGAACTGGCGGCGGATCCCGGCGTAGCCGGCCGCGGTCTCGCTGCACCAGGCGGCCACCCCGGCGGCTTCGGCGGCGAACAGGGTGGCGGCCAGGTCGCGGACGCCCGGCGTGTCCAAGCCGGGCCGCAGGCTCTCCGGCGGGACGACGGTGTCGAGCTGGACGGTAACAAGCTCGCGGGAGAAGTCGACCGGGGCGAGCCTGGTGACGGTGACGCCTGGCCGGTCCTGGCCGAGCAGGAACCAGACGTCACCGTCGGTTGTGGTCGCCGCGGCGAGCAGCGGGCCGCCGCCCAGGTTCGGCGGGCCCGGCAGCAGCGGGCCGGTCCGGCCGGTGACGCGGAGCGCACCGTCCGGCTGGCGGGTTCCGGTCAGCGTGCCCGGGGTGAGCGCGACCGAGGCCGGGCCGCCCGTCAGGCGGCTGCCCAGGACGGCCGGCAGCACCGGGCCAGGGGTCAGGGCGAAGGCCAGCTGCTCGAGCGCGGCAGCCAAGTCGGTCACGGTGCCGTCGCCGGGGATGGCGAAGACGCCGAGGCCGTCCAGGTCGTTCATCAGCCCAGCGACCCCGTGGGCCGTCTCCCCCGGAGCCAGCAGAGCCGGGTCCTGCGCGCGGACCAGGGCGATCGTCCCGGCCCGCTTCGCCCAGTCGCGGAGCGACGCCTGCAGCGCCTGCTGCTCCTGCGTCATCGCGATCGGCAAGGTCCGCTCCCGTCCGTATAGTCAGAATTAGAACACGTTCCACCTGTAGGCGGCCAGGCCGTATCAGTAATCACTGCCGGTGCGCTTGGTAGTCTTGATGCGGACGGAAATGGTGAGGGATCCCTATGGCACCAGCGAGAACACGTACTACCGACACGCTGACGGCGGCCGGTGAGGGTGAGTTCGGCTCGGCGGCGCAGCGCGAGCGGCGCAAGCGGATCCTGGACGCCACGCTGGCGCTGGCGTCCAAAGGCGGCTACGACGCGGTGCAGATGCGGACCGTGGCCGAACGGGCCGACGTGGCGCTGGGCACGCACTACCGGTACGTCCCCTCTAAGATCCACCTGCTGGTGTCCGCGCTGGTGCTGGAGTTCGAGCGGACCCAGGAGAAGCTCGACCGCAAGCCGATCCCCGGCGACACGCCGTACGACCGCATGCTGTACGTGCTGTCCCGGGTGACCAGGACCATGCAGCGCGAGCCGCTGCTCACCGAGGCGATGACCCGGGCGTTCATGTTCGCCGACCCGAGCGCGGCGGCCGAGGTGAACGCGGTCGCCCGGCAGATGGAGCGGATGTTCACCCGGGCCATGCACGACGGCGAGCCCTCGGCCGACGACGCCGCGATCGCCCGGGTCATCGGCGACGTGTGGCTGTCTAACCTGGTCGCGTGGGTGACCCGGCGGGCTTCGGCGGACGACGTGAGCAGCCACCTCGAACTCGCCGCCCGCCTGCTCCTGCGTTGATCCCCAGTGAGAACGCTGACCGTGATCGCGGCGGCGCTCGTGTTGCTGTGTACCGCGTGCGGCTCAGGCCACCCGGCGCCACGCCCGGTCGTGTCGAGGTACGAGGCCGCCACCGGTCATCGCATCGTCCGCGACTGCGGGTTCAGCGTCCCGCTGCCCGGTCCGCCGCGCCGCAGCCTGTGGCTGTTCTGTGACACCCTGGTGACCAGCCGACACGGCCAGGTGCTCGGCAACCCGATCCTGGGCGCCGGGACCGCGGCCGAGGGTCCCTACACCGCGGGCCGCGGGCCGGGCCCGCTGACCGAGCTGGCCACGCCAGGCCCGGATGCGCCGGGGGTGGTCGCGGGCGGTTTTGGCCGCGGGCGGCTTCCGGCCCGCGCCGCCCCGCAGCCGTTCCTGCCCGTGCCGGGCAGCCTGACCTTGCCGGCCAGCACGCTGCCGTGCGCCGGGCCGCACATATACCCGGCCCGGTGGGTCACCGGGGCGGCCCGTGAGCCTGGGGCCGGGCACGTGCTGATCAGCTACACCGACTACTGCGTGTCGAGCGGCGGCACCTTCACCCCCGAGACGTTCGGCCTGCTCGATTACGATCCGGCGGGCAACGTGCTCGGCCCGGCGGCCCCTGTGTTCGCGGCGCAGCCCGGACAGCAGCTGCCGCAGCCGCAGGCGCTCGGCTCGCCGGTCTTCAGCGCCGGCCACCTGTACCTGTTCGGCTGGTGCGGGCCGGGCTGCGACCGCGGAGGCGTCTTCCTGGCCAGGACGACCGCCGCCGCCGCGGGGTGGGACAACGGGTTTACTTACCAGTACTGGACCGGCGGCGGCTGGTCGGCGGACCTGTCGCACGCGGCGCCGCTGACCGGCTACCGGGAGCCACTGGCGGTGTCGGTCGGCAACTACCCGGGGCGAGGGCTCGTCATGATCGAGCAGACCAGCGCTGGAGGTGACTTCAGCCTCTGGCAAGCGGCGGCGCCCACCGGGCCCTGGCGGCAGACCGGGACCGGCCGGGTCCCGTGCACCGCGGGCCAGCGGACCCAGGCCGTCGACTTGTGCCGCGCACTGATCGGTCATCCGGAGCTGAGTACGCCGAACGAGCTGCTCATCTCGTTCTTCAACCCCGGTGACAGCCACGTCGAAGTGGTGGCCTACCCGTGGTGAGCCCTGCTGGCTCCAGGGGACGACCCCCGAGGCCCCCGTCAGGGGACGATGAACGTCGTCTCGGCGGCCCCGCCGGCGTCCTGCCTGGTGTTGACCGGCACCACCCGGACCAGGTAGCCGCCGGGCTGCAGCCTGGTGAAGGTGGCGCGGGTACCGTACTCGGTGACCGCCGGGATGTCGGTCGGTCCCTGCAGGAAGACACGGTAGCGGACGCCGAGGCCGGCATCGGGCCAGCTCAGCGTGACGTTATCGGCGCCGAGGCTGGCGTGCACCGCGGTCACGGCCGGTACCGGCGGGCAGCCGTCCGGGTAGCTCCAGGAGCTGAACCACTGTGTCGGGTGCCGCGCTACGATCCGCGGGTAGCCCGGCGGGGCGCTGGCGGCCCGGACCTGGCCCGAGCCGAACGCGGCCAGCGGCACGGTGATGAACCGGGGCTGGGTCACCGTGTTGGTAAAGGCGGACAGTGGCTTGCACCCGGTGGTCACCGCCTCGGAGTTGACGTTGTAGCTGATCACCAGCGTGTCGCGGGTGGAAAGATCGGGTTCGGCCCGCGCCTCGTACATGATGCGGTAGTCGTGCGTAGCGTCGAGCCCGATGGCCGGGTTGCGGTACAGCAACACGGCCGCGGCCGGGTCGAACGGGCCCCACGGCTCGCTGGCCGGGTAGGCGTCGATGCCCTGGCTGCCCGGCTCCACCCCACCCTGGATCAGCCAGTAGCGGCCGCCGATCGCGACCACGCTGAAGCCGGACGACACGCCGAGGTCGCGGCCGGGGGGCTGCACCGGCCGGGCGTTCTGCTGCCCGGCGGCCCACTGGCCGGCGCCAGCGTAGAACCGCCAGGCGGAGAACGTGGTCAGCCGTGATGCCGGAACCCGAGCCAGGTAGAGCTGACGGGCCGGGGCGGGCGAGCCTGCCGAGGCCGGGACCTGGGTGCCGTAGACGTAGACCGTGCTCCCCGCCCGCAGCAGGGCGGCTCCCCAAAGGACCGGGGAGGTGCCGCCGGGCGGGGTCCAGGACGGTAGCGGGACCACGGCCGGCCGGGCCACCGCGCCGTACGCCGGCCCCCGGCCGGCCGAGCTGAGCTGCCTGACTCCGAAGGTGGCGATCACCGTCCCGGCCGGGATGAATGGGATGCGCCCGCCCAGGTACCGGTGGTAGAACTTGACGACCGTCCGGCCGATCCTGATGCCGTCCTCGTCCCAATACCGGTCGGTCGGCCCGCCGGGCGCCGCGGGCGGCGCCACGACCGGGGTGGCCCCGCCCGGGCGGCCGGGGCCGGCGCAGGCGCCGCCGCCGGTCATGGTGACGAACGAACTGGCGTGGCCGACCGTGGTCTGGATCACCACCGAGTTGTTGACGAAGCCGCTGATGTGCGAGAAGCCCATGGTCGGCCCGGCCGGGCCGAGATAGGTATCGGAGAAGAACCAGGCGAGCTGGGAGGAGTTCAGCCGGATGGCAGAGACCCCGTCTCCGCCGGCCCAGTCGGCGCAGCCGGAGCGGGCCGAGTAGGCGGCCCACTCCGCATCGAGCGTGGCCGGGGTCGAGCCGGGCACCACCAGCGTCGGACGGGTCGTGGTCGCTGCGGCCGGCGGGTGGTGAGCTGGCGACGAGGTCGGCAGGCCAAGCGAGATGCACAACCCAGCGACGAGCCCGATGACCAGGCCGCCGACCTCGATCGCGGGGCGCGACCGCCAGCGGGCCGGCGGCCAGCGGGCCGACCGACGGCGCTGGGCCGCGTGCTTGGCCGCTGTTCTGGTTCGGGACGCCTGGGCCATCGCGGACTAACGCCTTGCGGGCGTGCACCAGCAGGATGGACGCGGCCGACGGCCACCGGCAGAAGGCCCGGTCGAGCGGGCCGAGCGGCCGCGGCACGCCGTGGTACCGCGCCCCGGTCACGGTGACGCAGCGGAACCCGCTACCGGCCAGGAACTCGGTCAGCGCCCGGCGAGTGAACAGGCGCAGGTGACCGGCCACCACGCTACCCGGCCGGCCGTACACCCCGCGCAGGCTCACCTCGGAGAAGATCGGCTGGACCCCGAAGGCGAGCAGGCCCCGGTTGTACCAGGCGGCCAGGTTCGGCGTGGACAGCAGCAGGGAACCGCCCGGCCGGAGCACGCGGCGGGCCTCGGCGATCGCCCCGTCCGGGTCGACCAGGTGCTCGATCAGCTCACTCATGATCACCACGTCCGCGGCGCCGTCCGCGACCGGCAGGTCCACGCCGCCGCGCAGGACCGTGAGCCCGAGGGCCTGCGCCTGCCGCAGAGCGTCGGAGGACCAGTCGATCCCGGCGAACCGGTGACCCGGGTTGTGGCCCGCCGTGACCGCGAGGGTCGAGCCGTCGCCGCATCCCACGTCGATGATCACCGCCGGGCAGGATCGCTTGCCGTTCAGCACGTCGGCCAGCATCCGGGCCTGGCGCCGGGCCCGGTCCGGCCCGGAGCGGAGCGGGACCCCCGGAGTCTCGTAGAACTCCCGCAGCGGGTTTCCCGGAGCCGGAGCGGTAACCGGCAATGCTGGCTCCTTCCGCGCTTGATCGCCTCGTCGGCCACCTCCGCGAAACCTTCGACCGCAGCCGACCAGTGCAGCCGGAGCGCCCGGGTGCGCGCCGCCCGGCCGAGTTGCTCACGCCGCCGCTGGTTGATCGCCAGCGACGCCCAGGCCGAGGCGAACTGGCCCTCGGTCTGGACCAGCATCCCGGTCTGGCCGTGCACCACCGAGTCACGCAGCCCCGGTACGTCAAACGCTACCGCGGGGGTACCGCGGATCGCCGCCTCGGCCACCACGATCCCCCAGCCCTCGATCAGCGCCGGGTGCATGAGCAGCCACGCCGAGCACAGCAGCCGGTGCTTCTCCTGCTCCGACACCCGGCCGGTGAACTGGACGCCGGGCCCGGCCAGGGCCTCCAGCCTCGGTCGCTCCGGCCCGTCCCCGGCGATCACCAGCCTGCCGCCCACCACGTGCCGCACCCGGTCCCACAGGCGCAGTAGCAGGTCGAGGCGCTTGTAGTCGGTCAGCCTGCCGATCGCGAGGAACAGCGGCTCCGGCGACCGCGGAGCGGGCGGGTCCGGCTCCTCGACGCCATTGCAGATCTGCCGGATGCGGTCCGGGCCGACCCCCATCCCGCGCAGCCCCTCCGCCGTGGACTCGGACACGGTCAGGAACAGGTTCCTGCGGTGCACCCAGGGCATGACCACCCGCTCGATGTTCCGGCCGATGGTGGAGACCGGCGGGCGGAACCTGATCGACCACAACTCGGTGTGCACGTGGTTCACCAGGCAGAGCACCGGACGTCGGCACCACAGCGGCGACAGGTAGGGCATCCCGTTGCAGACCTCGACGATGAGGTCCGAGTCCCTGAAGTTCCGCAGGTAGGCCACTGGCGCGCGGAGGAACTGGGAGTACGTGCCGCCGTTGCGTACCACGCGGTACGGCCGCTCGGCCACCGGCCCTCCGCACAGCAGCGTCACCCGGTGGCCGCGGGCGAGCATGCCGGACGCCAGCCGGTCGACCAGGACCTCGGATCCCCCGGCCCGCCGGTTGGCCAGATCCCGCCACGCGATGAAAAGAATGTTCCTCGACCGGCCGCCCACGCCAAGCGGGCCCGTCAGCCCGTACACCTCCGGCGACCATGGCGTGGACGTGAAGGTGCCGGCCAGCGCCCGGAGCCGTGCTGGCAGGGCCGCTCCCGGTGCGCTAGGAAGGCTCGTCTCCGCAGGCTGAGCGCCTAGTTCATCAGTCATGTCGCGGCTCCAGGCTATGCCGACGGCGGGAATCCGTGCTAGCAGTAGCCAGGTCGTGATCCCTTGTGTGAGGATTGCAGCATTATTTGGTGGTTACTGGCCGGTAGTCAAGGCTCGGGTGCCGGAGTGGGTGCCTGGCAGTCGGGAGGCGTAAGTGACCCAGACCCAAGACAGGACCGCCCAATCCGCAGGGGCTGGCTGGCCCGGCTTCGCCGCCTGGCTGACCCGCAAGCGGGTCACCCTCAGCGCGCTCCTCCTGATCGCCGCCCAGGTCGGCCTCAACAGCTACGTGCTGAACCGCGGCTTCTTCCAGCAGGACGACTTCACGATCGGCGGGCTCGCTGCGCAGCCGTTCTCGTGGCACCTGCTGTTCCAGAACTACTTCGGCCACCTGATGCCCGGGGTGTTCGCGCTGGCCTGGGGGCCGGTGCACGCGGGCGGTTACGACTGGGGCCTGTGGGCGGGCACGCTCGTGCTGCTCCAGGCACTCACCGGGCTCGCGCTGCTCCGCGCGCTGCGCACGCTGTGCGGCGACCGCATGGCGCTGCTGATCCCGCTCGGGGTGTTCCTGTTCACGCCCATGGCGCTGGCCGACCTGAGCTGGTGGTCGGTCGGCTCCCAGTCGGTTCCCATCCAGCTCGCGCTGGCCATGGCGATCGACCAGCACGTCAGGTACATCCGCACCGGCCGGATCCTGAACGCGGTCTTCGCGGCGCTCTGGGTGCTGTTCGGCCTGGCCTTCTACGAGAAGGCCGCGGGGATCCCGGTGCTGCTCTTCGCCCTCACCTCGGCGTACCTGATACCAGAAGCCTGGCCGCAGGCGATGCTGACGACGCTGCGCAAGCACTGGATCGCCTGGGCGACGTACGGCGGGATCATCATCGCCGAGATCGTCGTCTACGCCCTCAGCCTGGCGGCCGGGCCAGGCCAGGTGCGGGTGCCGGAGGCCAGCAGCGCCGTGACGTTCGGCTGGAATCTGCTGGTTGACACCTTCGTGCCGGCCGCCCTCGGCGGGCCGTGGCACTGGGCGCCGCCATTCGGCACCCCCCGGTCGTGGGCGCTCTACGCGGTTGCGTCGCCGCCGCCCGAACTGCTCGGCATCTCGTGGATACTCGCCGCTCTCGTCGTCATCATCAGCCTCTGGTACCGCAGGCGCGCCTGGCCAGCGTGGGTCATCCTACTCGGCTGGCTGCTGGTGGCCGACATCTTTCCGATCCTGCTCGGCCGCCTCGCCAACTTCGGCACGCTGCTGTCCAACCAGACGATCTACGTGGCCGACGCCGCGCCCGTCCTTGCCATCTGCCTGGCCATCGCCTTCCTGCCGCTGCGCGGCGAGCAGGACGCCTACCGGACCACGCTGCCGCCGGCCAGGCCGCGCACCGTGGCCATCTGCGCGGTGGCGGTGGCCTTCATCGCGAGCTCCGTCTCGTCGGCCATCGCCTACCGGAGCGAACTGCACCCCCAGAACAGCCGGTCGTACGTGGCCACCGCCAGCGCGGCGCTGGCCGGTGTGCCACCGGACGCGGTCATCTACCCGACGCAGGTGCCCCCCCAGGTGGCCTCGCCCTTGTTCGGCCAGCTCTCCCAGGTCCAGAACGCCCTGGCCCCGCTCGCGGACCGGGTGCCCGGGCAGCGGTTCCGGTGGACGAGCTCACCGTCCGGCCTGGTGAAACACTTCATGATCTTCGACGCGCAGGGCCGGCTCCATCCGGCCACGGTCCAAGGGCCGCGCTCGTACCCGTTCCGCCATCAGAAGGACTGTGTGCTCACCGCCAGCGGCATGGTACTGCCGCTCACCGCCGACGTCTACGCACTACCGTTGCTGATGCAGATCGGCTACTATGCGGCGCGGCCGGTCACCCTGGCGGTGGCGTTCGGCGGCCACCAGTCCCAGGTCACGCTCCCCGCCACCCCGCTCGCCTACGCCTACCTGCCGGTACAAGGTCCCGGGGACACGGTCGTCATCACACCGGTCACGCCCGACCCGAAGGCCTGCATCGGCACCGTGACGATCGGGAATGTACAGGCTTCGACAACCGGCACACCGGTCCCG
>Ga0306924_10005181_pt1 | contig 12819 bp, 16 predicted proteins | sample sta12Can44000111_FD_203756 | JGI IMG/M metagenome (GOLD analysis project Ga0306924, IMG submission 203756) | Lab enrichment of tropical soil microbial communities from Luquillo Experimental Forest, Puerto Rico - statanox.12C.anox.44.000.111 (v2)... | ecosystem: Environmental > Terrestrial >... | reverse complement strand
AGTCTCAAGGCTTCGTCGAAATCGATGACCTTTAACCGTGAAATTTTCGTAGTAGTTGTGTGAGCCTTCGCGTTGTGTGACCAGACTTCGCTTCCGTCGCATCCGCGTCCCTGCCGCTCAATATAAGATTCCAAGTCGCTCGGCTTAAATTTTCGACGCCTGCCTACCAGAACATAGCGTAGCCGGCCGGCCTCGATCTCGGCAACAAGGGTCGGCCGAGAGATACCGAGCCGCCGGCAGGCCTCAGCCTGTGGGATCAAGAGCTGCTCGGGCATTTTTTGCGCTTTCTTGCCACAATCTCCTCGTGTCGGCGGTAGGTTCTCGCCACACCGCCCCTAGCCTTCGTCCCGCGCCATTTCAGAGGCGGCCGTTGTCCATGATGGCTCGTCCTTGACGAGCATCTTCGGAGCGTGCGTGTGTCGCGCCTGGAGCAGGCTGTACACCTCAGTGCGCCCGCAGCAGGATTTCAGCCCGCGTCTTCAGGAAGAATCTGGTACACCCTGTATGCGCCATACACCCAATCCTGCCCGACGGTTTTGCGAACGGCATCCGCCGCTGGCTCTTTTTTTGCGAACCGCATCCGCCGGTGGCTATTTTTGCGAACGGCAATGCGGCGAGTGACGGATCATCGGCACATCCCGCGGCGTTACGGCACAACCTCGCGCTGGCAAAGTTGTCACGCCGCCCCAGGGCCGTAGCGGTTCGTATGCTCGTCGTGGGCTCCAGAAAGAGTGGTCTTACAGGCTAGAACACTTGTCGCCGCTGCGCGAGGAAGACGCCTTGCTTGGTGTCCAATACTCGGGTGGTCGTCGCGGGCGACCGCGGCACGGAGCGACCGCTCCAGTGAGCGTGGTATTTAGACGCTCCCAATGCCACTCTGCTACTGCCGGATCGGCCGGCCAGGCAAGCGTTTGCCTCCGCCTCCGCGAGAGGGCGGCGCCTCGCGGTGTTCGCCGGGCAAGCCTCACGGCCGTTCCTGAGGCGCCCGTTTCAGAATTCGTCCGCGCCGTTTCGGAGAAACAGACCGGACAAGGGCAGGGAGGGTGGCGAGCTACGAGGAGCTGAACGCCTGGTCGCTCGACCGATGCGTCGCCTACGCCAAAGCGCATAAGCATCCCGAACTGACCGACCGCACGATCTGGCAGGCTTTCGAGGCGAAGCGGCCGCAGCTCGTGCAGATTACGGGACCATTCGACGGGTTCCATGCGACGCAAGCGTCGGTCTCGAAGACCTGCTTGGTGCGGTTCGAAGACAACAAGTACTCGGTCGCCTCGCGTGGCGTCGGCCGGCCGGCCGAGATCCAGGCCTATGCCGATCGCATTGTGATCCGCCAGGAGGGTACAATTATCGGCGAGCATTGCCGCCGCTTCGGCCGCCGCGAGACGATCTACGATCCCTGGCATTACGTGCCGCTGCTCGCCAGGAAGCCCGGCGGATTGTGCAACGGCGCCCCCTTCAAGAACTGGCTCTTGCCAGCCAGCCTGGAGCGCATGCGGCGTAAGCTACAGGGCTCGGATGATGGCGACCGCCAAATGGTCAAGGTGCTGTCGGCGGTGCTGACCGACGGCTTGGCGGCTGTCGAGGCGGCTTGCGCCGAAGCCCTCGCCGAGGGCGTCCATTCGGCTGATAACCTCAGCAGCAGTGATCCTGCCAGGTATCCTCACGCAATCGTGGGATCTCGCGCTCGCCACCGACGGGCCTGTGCTCCTCGAGGTGAATTACGGTGGCGACCTCAACTCGCACGACTCGCGCACGGCGCCGGTATTCTCAATGAGCGCTACACCGAACGTCTCGCCCGCTGCGGGTACCGCATCTGAGCGCTCCGGAAGGCCATGGGAGAGCCCTTACGCAAATCGTGGCCAGTGATCTCGACGTTCCCGTCCTCTGTCAACTGACACCGCCGCAGCTTCCGCTCGGTGGCTCTCTCAAAGCGTGTTCGCTGCAAGTGGTACGCTTGAACGCAGCGCTCGAGGCTGGGGATATTGGGCAAGAGCCGCTGGAACACGCCCGAGGGTACCCACACCGCGCCGCGGTATTCGCCGATTTCAAGGCCCACTCCACAGCCCGCCGCTTGGCATTCCATCGGGCGTCATCGGGAAAGGTGAAGAACACCGGCGCATTCGGTAGGGCCGCGAGCAACTGACGCGTTCTCTATATGTTCGGGCATGGAGTGGACCTCGCAAATTGCGACATTTTCCGGCGATCCCCTTGGTTCGCGTCGCGTGCGTTGTCGACGGCGGCCGCCGTGACGAAATCGAAAGGCCCTCGGCGCGCACCTCGTCGAGGTATGGGGAGTTATCCGCACCGTCCGAAACCGGAGTGCTCGAGTAAGCGCGAGGTCGTCACCCACAGGACCGGCCCCTCGGGGCCGCGCGCGGGCCCTTGGGACGAACACCGCCGGCCAGCGGGTCGAGGGTTCCCTTGCCCAGGGCGACCACGACGGATCCCGACGATTGTGCACGGATGACCGCGGCCCGCGAGAGTTTGCCGACGCCCCCGAGTTCGCCAAATGATGTCGTCGCGTCGCCTCCGTGCAGCGGCACGGGAAGAACGTAACCGTAGAGCCGATCGAACCTGTCGATCTGCTCTCTTCGCTGGAATCCGAGACCCGCTCCGCCTTGGCCACACTTGGGGACTGCTGGTTGAAATCCAGGGTCTCACAGCCCCATAAAAGTGCGCGCGGCTCGGCACCGGCAAGTCTGCCCCTGAGACGCTCGCCTTTGACCGGAACAAAGGGCGGCGGCCAGCGCCGACCGCGGGTTTGACCCGCGCCGCTGCCTTGACGGGTAACCCCGCCGCGCGTCGAGCCCGAGACAGCCCCTGGAACGTGGTCCGGGGGCCGCTGGGGCGGACTCTTCCAGCCCGACCTGGCCAGTCGCCGAATTCTGTCCGCGCCGTTCGCAGAAGAAGCCCGGACAACAGGGCGATGACGAGGGGAAGGGCAGGGGAGTGCGCTACCGCTTGCGCCGGGCGGCGCCGCAAGGGAAGCCGCTTTGCGGCCGCCTTTGGCGCCCTTGCCCCGCCGCCGGCTTCGCGGCCGCCGGATTCCTGGAGGGCGAAGTGAAGCGGATGGCAACCCCGCCAGCCGCGCACACGGCCCGACAGGAGAACCATCAGATGCAAGCCGAGGATGCGGAGCTCGAGCAGTTCCGCAGAGGGGTGAACTGCGCCGCGCTGCTCGAGGGGTGGTCGCCGTCGTGGCGTCTGGACCGCAAAGAAAGCACACGCCGTGCCCTCAAATATCGCCGCGAGGAGGGCGGGGTCCTGATCGTCAACCATGATGGCCGCGGCTGGTGGGACCCGCAGAGCACGGCCAAGGGCGACATCTTCGACCTCGTGCAATACCTCGATCCGAACCTCAACTTCGGCCAGGTGCGCCGGGAGCTGAGACGGTTCGTCGGCGTCGCACCCACCTTCCCGCAGGCCGTGAGCGGCCGTGCGAAAATTGAGCCCGAAGTGCCGATCGCCACACGCTGGATGACGCGGCCTCGGCTGCGGCGCGCCTCAGCGGTATGGAACTATCTCGCCGGTGCCCGCCGGCTGCCGGCAAAAGTCCTCGAGGCCGCGGATGGGGCAGACATCCTCCGCGAAGGACCCTACGGCAGCGCCTGGTTCGCGCACCGCGACGACGGGAACACCGTCACGCATGTCGAGATCCGCGGGCCCGACTTCAAAGGCTCGCTCCAGGGCGGAACGAAAAGCCTGTTCCGCCTATCGCGTGCCGGAAAACGATATTGCCGCCTGGTAATCACCGAGGCGCCGATCGACGCGCTGAGCGTGGCGGCGATCGAGGGCATACGCGCGGACACGCTCTATGCCGCGACCGGCGGCGGCATGGGACCGGGCACGGTGCAGGCGATCGAGCGCCTGCTTGGCCAGATGGCGCAGTGGCCGGACACGCTGCTCGCCGGCGCCACTGACGCAAACCGTGCCGGCGAGCGCTACGCCGCATGCCATGCCGAGCTCGCCGCCGCCGCCGGCATCGCGTTCGAACGGCTGGCGCCGCCGGCGGGCACCGACTGGAACGACGTTCTCGTGCAACGGAGGCCGACATGATTGCCAATCGCGCCTGGGTGCTGCTGCCCTCCGGCCGGCGCCTGGATCTTCTCAATCCCGATCCCCAGGCATGGACCGACCACGATCTTGCAGTCGGTCTGTCGCGCACCTATCGCTGGGCCGGGTATTCGGCCTGGGACCTGCCATTGTCCGTTGCGCAGCACAGTCTGACGGTGCTCGCGATCCGCCAGGCATCTTCCGGTCCCGCCTTGACGCCGCCGGAAGCGCTGCGCGAGCTGCTGCACGACGCCGAGGAGGCACTGCTCGGCGGATGGGATCCGATCACCCCCCTCAAGCCGCATCTCGGACCAGGCTTTGACGCGTTGGTTCGGCGTCTGCAGGCGGCCGTCAATAACCGCTACCAGCTTCCTGCCTGGACACCGGCGAGCTACGCCCCGCACAAACACGCCGACCGGCTCGCCGCCGCCAGCGAGGCCTTCCACGTCGCCGGCTGGAGCCGGCAGGCGATGCGAGAAAGCCTCGGCATCACGCTCGAGCCGCTTGCGGATGATCCTCTGCCGGTCCCTGAAGGCATGCGCCCTTGGGAACCGTGGCCGCCCAATCTGGCGGCGCATCTGTTCCTCACCCGCATGAACGAATTGCAGACGGCATTGAGCCAAGGTCGCCTCACGGAGGGGTGGTGTCATGCACCCCGCCGCTGAGCCGCGACCGCAGCCGGTGATGGCTGGCCTGACCACGGAACAGGCAAAAGCTGCCGCGCAATATGGCCCCGTGCTGGTGCTCGCCGGCGCCGGTACCGGCAAGACAAAGACGCTTACTGCCGCGGTCGTGCACCGCATAGCGGCCGGCGGCCTCGCACCTGGCCGTGTTCTCGCCGTCACCTTCACCAACAAGGCCGCCACCGAAATGAGCGGCCGGATCCGGACGGCGCTCGACAGCGGACCCGCGCCATCCTGGCTCGGCACGTTCCACGGCCTTGCCGCACGCCAGCTCCGGATCGAACCGGAGGTCGCCGGCCTGCGGCCCGGCTTCGACATCCTCGACGCCGATGACAGCCGCCGGATCGTCAGGCGCACCCTCAAGGCGCTGAACCTGGCCGGCGGTGAGGCCGCCGCGGCGATCGGGCGGGATCCCCTGAAACTCATGTGCAGCCGGGTGTCCAAGCTCAAAGACAACCTGATCACGCCCGACGAGGCCCCGGCGCAAGTCGAGGCCATAATCGCCCAAGCCAACCGCAGCGGCCTGCCGGTCGATGCAAACGGTCCGCGCGCCAGTGCCCGGGTCTATGCCGACTACCAACGCCGGTTGCGGGACGCGAACGCCGCCGATTTCGGGGATCTGCTGCTGTGGCCGGCGCGCGCCATGCAGCGCAGCGACAGCTACCGTACGCGCTGGGTGTCACGGTTCGACTGCGTGCTCGTTGACGAGTTCCAGGACGTCAACTTTGCCCAGTTCACCTGGTTGCGGCTGCTCGCCGCCCAGCACGATGAGATCTTCGTGGTCGGCGACGACGACCAGAGCGTCTATGGCTGGCGCGGCGCCGATGTCGGTTACATCCGCCGGTTCACACGCGAGTTTCCCAAGGCTGCGGTGTTCCGCCTCGAGGAGAACTTCCGGTCGACCGGCCACATCCTCGGCGCCGCCAACACCGTCATCGCGCAAGACCCCGCGCGTCTCGGCAAAACGCTGTTCACGCGCAAACCGGTCGGCGATCCGGTCGAGATCGTTCGCTTCCGCAACGCCGATACCGAGGCTTCCGGCATTGTCTCGGAAATCACCCGCCGCCGCGCTGAAGGCCTCGCGTGGGACGACATGGCGGTCCTCTACCGCACCAACGCGCTCTCGCGCAGCTTCGAGGAGGCGCTGATGCATGCGCGCGTCCCCTACACGCTGATCGGCGATGTCGGCTTCTATCAACGTGCCGAAATTAAGGACGCCCTCGCTTTGCTCAGACTCGCGGCAACGCCGGACGATGCACAGGCTGACGAGTCGTTCCGGAGGGTGATCAATGTGCCGGCGCGCGGCTTCGGCGCCAAGGCAATGGACATCGTCGAGGCCGAAGCCGCCTGGCGGCGGGTTCCGCTGCTCTTGGCATTGGAGACGGCTCCGCTGCCACCCCGGACCCGCGCCGCGGGGCTGACTTTTGCCGATGCCATCCGCCATGTCGGCCGGGATCGCGACGCGACGCTCGCCGACCAGCTGTCATTGCTGCTCGACGCAACCGGCTATCGCGGCATGTTGCGCGAAAGCCGCGCCGAGACGACGGAAGGGCGGCTCGAGAACCTGCAGGAGCTCGTGGAACTCGCTGGCGGCTTCCACACGGCGCGCGAGCTTCTCGATCATGCCGCCCTCTCCACCGGCGGTCCGGACGACGAGGAGACCGGCCGCGTGCAGCTGATGACCCTGCACAAGGCCAAAGGTCTGGAGTTCCCGCACGTCTTCCTGCCGGCCTGGGAAGCGGGTGTGTTCCCGCCGGACTACGGCGACGCTGCCGAGGAGCGGCGGCTCGCCTATGTCGCCATCACGCGCGGCATGCGCCGCGTCACCATCTCATATTGCGATTACCGCCGCGGGCCCGCCACCCCGTCGTTGTTCCTCGACGACATTCCCGACCGGCACCGGGTAGCCGGCTGGCTGCACCAGCCGGGCGTAGCGCCAGTGCCAGTGCGCAGACGGGTCGACAGACTCAACGCCGCCGAATTGCTGCACCGGTTCTGATCGGCGCTGCACTCGGCCAAGCCGCCATAGAAGGGCATGGCAGAACAGTCGTCGAGACGGGTGCCACGCGCCGCCGGTCGCCACAAGGGTCCGTCGCGCACGCGCTCCCGCCGCGGCGCCCTTGCCCCGGCCCCGCCCCTGGGCTTTAGAGGCAACCATCCGTCACGAGTGCAGCCCGGGGGCGCGTCGCCCTTGCCCCGTCGTCGCGAAGCGGCCCACGGGCAGGGATTCTGAATCCATGAAAGGGGGCACCATGAACGCGCTGACCAACGATACTGACGATCGTCCTTGCAATAGAAAAGTGTACACCGGCCGCCGGGGCCCGGAGGGATGTGTCGTCTGGGCTATCGACGGAAACGGCGAACGCAAACCTCTCAACCCGCGCCAGGAGCTCCGCAACCACAGCCCTACCGGCTTCGAATGGGGAGGAGCCTGCCCTCGGGCTTGACCCGAGGGGCGGGAGCGGGTCGGCGCAGCGTCATCGTCGCCATTCTGGCAGAACACCTCGGCGACGATGACGCTGCGCTGAACCTGTATCAGGATTTCAAGTGGGCATGCATTGCGCAGATACGCGGCGCCAACTGGTCGCTGTCCAGCGAGGAGATCGACAGTAGCCTCGCTCGACTATCGGAACAGCAAGAGGACACTCAGCCCCCCGCTGGTCCTTTCCCATTCTAACCGCCGACCCTGGTGACCGGGCCGGCCGCGGCACGGAAACAATACAGCAAGCGGTGAACCGCGGCCTGGCCGGCAGCCGCAGAGTCCACCTCTGGACGCGCCCTCGCGCCGGCCGGCCGGTAGCACTGCAACCTTCCTCCCATAGGAGCAATCAGTGAGCGAACCCATCCGTTTCGATCGGACGAAATTCGACAGCAAAGGCCGCAACGGTTACTTCGGCACAACCGGCATTAACGTGGTCGACCTCGGCGAGGAGTTGTTCCTCGAACCGATCACAACCCGCGGCATCAACAGCGAGGCCTGCCGGATCGTGCTCCCGAAATCGGCGATCACCGCGCTGATCGAGGCGCTTGAGGAGATTGCCCCGATCCAAGCGACCTGCCCCGGGAGCCGATCCGGGGAGCAGGGCCTCGACCACCCCTCAACGCCCGCTCGCGGCGCTGCAGCCGCGGCGGAGTTGAGCGCGCGATGCGAAGCCCCACAGGAGCAACCAATGCCTCGCTACATCATAGAACGGCAGTATCTGCTGCCGGTGTATCAGCATCTGGCTCTCGAGTCGCCAGACCTTGAATCGGCGTGCAGTGAAGCGCTCGACGATGGCGAACACGATTGGGAGGGCGCGCAGGAAGACTACGAGAGCTCGCGGCCCACCACCATAGTCTCCGCTATCGAGATCGCCAGCGAAGCCGAGTGGGCGACTGTCTCCAAATCGCAGCATGAGCGGTCCGGCCTGATGTATGACGGCCGTCACGAATTCATCGAGATCCCTCGCAAATTCACCGAAGCAGACCAGGTAGGCGAGCTCGCAGAAATCCTCGAACGCAATGACTGCGGCAAAGGCCGTGTGCTGATCGACGGCGATGATCTCGAACGCCTGAAATCGGTGGCGGGAATGAGGGTCGACCGATGACCCTCTTTTTCGTGCACTGGCCAATGGACGTCAAAGCGGATGTCGCTGACCGGCACCTGACCTGTCCACACTGCGCAGACGATTGGGAGTCGTTCGATGGTCCCGACAGGGCGATCATCGGACGGACCGGCCCGCAACGGCGCTGCCCGGCCTGCGGCTTATGGATCGATTGGCCGGAGGCGACGAATGCCGTGTGAACCCGGACCCCTAAAAACTCGCGTCACCCTTGTCGCCGACCTGTTCTGCGGCGCCGGCGGTTCCAGCACCGGGGCGCGGCGCGCACTCGCCTCGCTCGGTCTCCAGATGAATCTGGTCGCCGTGAACCATTGGAACGTCGCAATCGAGACGCACAGCCGGAACCATCCCGAAGCGCGGCACTATTGCCAGGACGTCAACGCGGTCAAGCCGGCCGAGGTTGTGCCTGAGGGGAAGCTCGATCTCCTGATGGCATCGCCGACCTGTACCTATCACTCGCGAGCCCGCGGCGGCAAACCGATCAGTGATCAAGGCCGTATGGACCCGTGGGCGATCGTTCATTGGTGCACCGAATTGCGGTGCCGGAATTCGTCGACTGGGGCCCGCTCGATTTGCGCACCGGAAGGCCGATCGAGCGCCGTCGCGGCGAATATTTCCGCGCCTGGATAGCGGCCCTGCAAGGCGCCGGGTTCAAGCTCGACTGGCGCGTGCTCAATGCAGCCGATTTTGGCGACGCGACGACACGCGAGCGTTTCTTTTTGATGGCCCGCTCCGACGGCAAGCGGGTCCATTGGCCAGATCCCACCCACAGCCGCGCCGGCGAGGCTGACCTGCTGGGTCACGGCCGCCATAAATGGCGTGCGGCGCGCGAGATCATCGATTGGTCGATCGAGGGCAAGTCGATCTTCGATCGCAAGCGGCCCTTGAGCCGGAAGACGATCGCCCGGATTTATGCCGGCGCGGTGAATTTTCGCTGGCCAGCACCGTTTCTGGTGATCCTGCGCAACCACATGGATGCGCAGAGCGTCGACGAGCCGGTCCCGACACTGTGCGCGGGCGGGGGCCACATCGGGCTTGTCCAACCGTTCCTGTTGAACCGGCACGGCGAAAACGGCTCAACGCACGCGCACGACCTCGACGAGCCCATGCCGACCGCGGACTGCCGCGGCGCGGGCTATCTCTGCGAGCCCTTTGTGGCGACCCTCGCTCACGCCGGTGCCAACGAAAGCCGTTGCCGCACGATCGGGGAACCGCTGCAGACGCTGCACGCGGGCGGTGGGTCTCATGCCCTGGTTGAGCCCTTTATCATGTCGGGCCAGAGCGGCGGCGCACCGCGCGAGATCAGCGATCCGATGCCGGGCATGACCGGCCGACTCGGATCTGTGCTGATCGCGCCGTACTATGGCCACGGCTCCGGCGAAAGCTGCTCCTCTCCCGAGTTGCCGCTGCCGACCGTGACGACCAAGGCCAGGTTCGGGCTTGTGGTTCCGGTGACCCGCAGCAATGGCGGTAGGGCGCCCAGATCGACCGACGATCCTCTGCCGACGCTGACCACGGCCAAGGGCGGCGAATTTGCCGTCGTCATCCCGGTGACCCACGCCGATGGCGGCAACCGAGCTCGCACCGTCGACGAGCCGCTGCCGACATTGACCGGCGCGCACCGCGAGGAACTCGCCTGCATCGTCGCCGCTTGGGGCGAGCGCACGGGCGCCCCGGGTCCACTCGGTCGACGATCCGGCCCCGACGATCTGCGCCCAGGGCCGTGTCCAGCTCGTGGAGCCGATCATCAAGGGCCGGAAATTCGACATTCGGTTCCGCATGCTCGAGCCGAAAGAGCTCGCCCGCGCGATGGGCTTCTCGGATGCGGAGACGGCATACGAGTTCGCCGGCAACAAGACCGAAATCACCAAGCAGATCGGCAATGCGGTTGCCGTCAATCTCGCCGCCGCACTGGTCGGCGCCTTGATGCAGAGCTGAAGTCAGCAGTGTCGTACGGCCGCGCGCCGTCCTACGACGGCAGCAATGAGGCCGCGCCCGACCAGAGATGCCTGATCAACACGGCAAAGAACTAACGAAAGGCGAGGCGTGTACCGCGCCATGAACCGGCCGCCGCAAGGGAGATCGGCCTGCGGCCGCGCGCCTGAAGGCGCGCCCTTGCCCCGGCCGGCCAGGCGCGGGGCGGGGAGGGTGATCCACAAACCCCGGACGAAAGGACACCCTGATGAGCAAGGTCGGCCGTCGCAGCCCCAAAGGTGAGTACACGCCGCGCGACCACTACATGGAAGTTACTAACCAGATCATTGCCGCCCTCGAAGCCGGCACGCCACCTTGGCGAAAACCCTGGGATCCGGGGAAGGCTGGCACCCCCGGGATGCCGTGCAATGCCGTCACCGGCATACGCTACCGCGGCATCAATGTCGTGACACTGGCGACGTCACCTCTGGCACTTGCCGGCGCGGACCCGCGTTGGGCCACCTACAAGCAAGCGGCCGATCGGGCCTGGCAGGTGAAGAAGGGCGCTCGCGGAACGACAGCCTACTTTTTCAAGCGAGTTGAGGTATCGGATCCGAGGCCAAGTGCGGAACGCGACGAGAAAGGAAAAACACGGCACATTCCGCTGCTGCGTGCCTTCACCTTGTTCCACGCGAGCCAGATCGAGAGTATTCCCGAGTTCGCGCCGCCGACTGCCGCTGAAGCGCCGTGGCGCGCATCTGACGCTGCCGAGAGCCTCGTCACGAACAGCGGCGTCACGGTTCGGATCGGCGGCGACCGAGCGTTCTATGCGCTCGGCACCGATCACATCCAATGCCGCCGCGTCATGTGTTCCCTTCGGCAGACGGCTGGTACAGCACCGTGCTCCACGAGCTCGGGCACGCCACCGGCCATCCGTCGCGGCTCAATCGCGATCTGCGCAACCCCTTCGGGTCACCCGATTATGCCCGTGAGGAACTCCGCGCGGAAATTGCCCAGGTGATGGTATGCGCGGAGCTGGGAATCGCCGAGTGCGAGTTCACCAATGGCGCCGCGTACATCTCGTCGTGGCTCGAGACGCTGCGCTCTGATCGGAAAGAAATCTTCCGCGCGGCCGCCGACGCACAGCGCATCGCTGACTACCTGCTTGCGCTGCATCCCGACTACGCCGTTCGTCATCTCGCCGCGACGATCACCGCGGAAGACGCGCCGGCAACAGGAAGCGAGCCGCAAGCCGATAGCAACTTCGCCGCCCGATAAAGGCCGCGAACGAGACAATTGCGCGGGATGCCAGCCGGCGCCACGCCGCGCAAGGGTCGAGCCGGGCGCCTATCGGCGCCCTTGCGCGGCGCGCCGCCGGGCCGGCGGGGGAGGGGGCAATCCTGCAAGAGGAGTGCCCCATGCAGCACAACACGACGACCGGCAGCTGGAACGAAGATAACACAGCGAGACTACGCGAACTCTGGGACGAGGGACACCCCGCCGCCGAAATCGGCCGCCGGCTCGGCATCACCAAAAATGCCGTGATCGGCAAAGCCTGGCGTCTCGAACTGCCGCCGCGCCGCGTTTCGGAAGGCCCAAGCCCCGTGCCGAGCCTCGCCGAGATCATGCCGGCTGCCACAGACCGGTGCCAGTGGCCTTTCGGAAAGCCGGGAACCGCCAATTTCCGGTTCTGCCGTCAACCGGTCCTCACCGGCAAGCCCTACTGCGCAGCCCACTGTCGCATCGCCTACGTGCGCCCCTGTCCCACAGCACTGGAACGCGATTTCCTGTAGGCGCCGCACACAATGGACTGTGGCCCCGCCCAGCCGAAACCTGACGTTCAGGCGCCTTTATGTCGTGCCGGCGGCGGGTCCGAGCACCGAGGCAATACATTGCGAAAGGAGCCAAGACAGCAACAGGAGCATTCAATGGCCTATGTAGTCATCCAACAGCACAAATTCGGGCGGATGTATCTGTGCGGCTGGTCGAAGCGCTGGGCGCCACCGTCTGCGCCAACCGCTTCGTTGCGATCAAATACCCGACCGAAGACGAAGCCAAGCTGGCGCGCGATCATGCCGCGACGCGCTGCCCACACTTCACCGACGGCCGGCCGATCGATTGGCAGGTTCTCGAGCTCCCGCCGACTCTAGACAGCCTGCCGCGGCGTGATGAGGAGGCCCGATGAGGAATGCTGGGGCGTGCCGTGCAGCAGCACCCCGGCAATTTGCTCCACAGCTCCGGCTTGGCGACCAATGATGCCCGGCATGATGTCTACCCAAGGGAGAGTTGCGATGGATCCTGAAGCCTACGATCGCGCGTGGCGCATCGAGCAGCGCGCCGAAGAACTCTTCAAGCGCGATTACCCGTCGGGATCGTTCGCGCGGCGTCTGCCTCACTTCCGCTCGTCTTACCCCGATCCCGTCGGTGATCACTACCGACGAGTGGCTGCGAACGAGCTGAGCAATCAATGAACCCCGACATCAGCTCTGCCCACCAACGCGCCGCCGCGGCTTTCAATGAAATTGCATCGGCGGCCAAGATCGCAATCGAGGCGCTCGCGAGGATCG
>Ga0306924_10005175_pt1 | contig 12827 bp, 14 predicted proteins | sample sta12Can44000111_FD_203756 | JGI IMG/M metagenome (GOLD analysis project Ga0306924, IMG submission 203756) | Lab enrichment of tropical soil microbial communities from Luquillo Experimental Forest, Puerto Rico - statanox.12C.anox.44.000.111 (v2)... | ecosystem: Environmental > Terrestrial >... | reverse complement strand
TCTCACCTTGCGCGGACTGGCGGCGACCGACGAGCATGCCGAGAAGTTCGTGGGCTCGCTGATCATTCATCGCGAGGGCAACCCCGAGCCCGTCGAGTCCGTGACGGTCGCGATCAAGCGTACCGTTCTGGCCGAGCTGCACGAGAATCTCGGGCGACTGCTCGCCCGATCTACCGGGATCAAACGGAGAACGTCATGAGCCAGATTCGTGTCCTGAGTCCCGTGGGGGTGCCGTCGTCCGACGCGCTGCGCGTGCCGTCGCTGCCGGGATCGCTCGCCGGCCGTATCGTCGGCTTCATCGACAACCGGAAGGCGAACTTCGACCTGCTCGCCGACGAGATCGGCACGATCCTCGCCGCGGAGCACGGAGTCAAGGCCGTCATCCGGCGCCGCAAGGCCAACGCCGCCACGCCGGCCGCTCCCGAGATTCTCGCGGGCCTCGCGAAGGACTGCGACGTCGTCTTCGCCGGCTCGGCCGACTGAGGGTCCTGCACGTCGTGGAGTCTCCACGACGCCATCGAGCTGGCGAAAGCAGGAACGCCCAGCGCGGTTATCGGCACGACGGTCTTTCAGGGCCTCGCGCAGAGCGAGATGCGCGCGCTCGGCGTCCAGGGCTTTCCGATGGTCGCGATCGAGCATCCACTCGGCGGTGAGCGCCCCGACGGCGTCTCCAGGCGCGCCCGCCAGGCCGTCGAACAGATCCGAGCGTTGCTCGGTAAGGCGAGCAGCACGGGTGAGAGCGCAAGCGTGCCCACAACGGGTCAGATCGGGCGTGCAGAGCCGGCAAGCGCAACCGCCACGGGCCAGATTGGGCGTGCGGAGCCGGCAAGCATCTATTTCAGGCCACCCTCGGTCGAAGCCGGCCTCACGGACCTCGTTACAATAGACACGCCCGAAGCGGTCCTCGCCGCATTCTGCGAGCGGCAGTGGTGCGACGGCCTGCCGATCGTGCCGCCTACCGAGGAGCGCGTGCGGTCGATGCTCAACGGGGCGCCCGGCGACCGCGTGCTCGGTCTCATGCCGCCGCTCTGGCGTCAGGCGACGCTCGAGAAGCTGGCGGTCAACGCGGTGATGGCCGGCTGCGAGCCGGCGGCGTTTCCGTTGATCGTCGCCGCGGTCGAGGCGATGCTCGATCCGTCGTTCAACCTGTACGGCGTCCAGGCGACGACGCACTCGGTCGCACCGCTCCTGATCGTCCACGGCCCGATCGCGGCCGAGCTCGGCGTGCACGCGGGCAGCGGCTGCTTCGGCCCGGGCTTTCGCGCCAACGCGACGATCGGCCGGGCGATCCGGCTGATCTTGTTGAACGTCGGCGGAGCCTGGCCAGGCCGCCACGACATGGCGACCCAGGGGAGCCCCGCGAAATTCTCCTACTGTATCGCCGAGCGCCCGGACGCTTCGCCGTGGGGCGTACTTCACGAGGAGAGCGTCGTCACCGTCTTCGGCGGCGAGCCACCGCACAACGTCAACGACCACGTCTCGACGACTGCCGCCGGCATCCTCGCGACCGTGGCCGATACGGCGGTGTCGCTCGGATCCAACGTCGGGTGGTATTTCTCGCAGAGCCAGCTCCTGATCGTGCTCGGGCCCGAGCACGCGCAGACGATCGCGAGCGACGGCTTGAGCCGGGCCGACGTCCAGCGCTTCGTCTTCGAGAACGCGCGGCTTCCGCTGCGCACGCTCAAGCTCGGCGGCATGTGGGGCATCCAGGACTGGCCGCGCTGGATGCACGCGGTCACCGACGACGACGCGCTGATGCCGCAGGTGCCGTCGCCCGATGACGTCATGGTGATCGTCGCGGGCGGCCCCGGCAAGCACTCCGCGGTCGTCCCGAACTGCACCTTCAGTCGGTTCGTGTCGCGTCCGGTCCGGCCCCTCTAGCGGCGGCGCACCGCGCTCTAGTCGCGGTCGGCGAGCAGCAAGCCGAGTCCGGTGACCAGGAGCAGCGCGCCCACGACACCGGTCGCGCCGAGCCGCTCGCCGAAGAGCGTCACGCCGAGGATCGTGGCCGTGAGGGGCTCGAGCAGGCTCGCGACGCCGGCGACCGACGCCGGCACGCTCCGGAGCCCGACGGTATAGATCGCGTACGCACCCGCCGTCGCCACGCCGCCGAGATAGACCAGCCACGGCCAGCCGAGCGCCACCTGGGTGAGCGGCTGCTCGACCCACACGAGGGCCGGCGTGAGGAGCACGGCGCCGATCGTGAACGTCAGCGCGGTCGCGGGCAGTGGCGCCGAGCGCCGGAGCGTGGCCTTTGCCGCGAGCACATAGAGGGCGTACGCGAGGCCCGCGGCGAACGCCAGGAGAACGCCCGCGAGGAAGCGCGCCGAGAGGTCGAGCGCCTCGGAGGGTGACGCCACGAGGAGCGCGGTGCCGAACACCCCGAGCAGGAGCGCGCCGCGCACGCGCGGCCGGAGCCGCTCGCCCAGAAGCCACGGCGCGAGCGCACCGATCATGAGCGGCGCCGAGCAGATCGCGACCAGCGCCACGACGGCGATGCCGCCGAGCGTGACGGCGGTGAAGTACGCCGCCTGGTAGGCGGCCATGCACGCGCCCATCGCGAGACAACGCCACCGATCCTCCGGGGCGATGCGGACAGCGCGCGACGACACCGCCGCCAGCAGCAGAAGGACCGCGGCGAGCCAGAGACGCGCGACGCCCACCAGCAAGGGGCTCGCCGCCGCGCGCTCGGCGAGCACCGTCATCACCGAGCCGCTCGTGCCCCACGAGATCGCGGCGAGCGCGATGAGAACCAGACCGGCGACGGTCCGGGGGGCTTGACGCGCTCGATGCACCCCGCGATCATAGCTCGGGCGCGGAATTCGTTCGCGGCCTCCCGACATCATCTCGACGCGCTGCCGGCGGCGGTGGTGCGCGCCGCAGGCCGTCGCGGGGCTGCGGCCCCGCCGGCCGGGGCGCGCCTATTGATCAAGGAGTCTCTCCATGAAGATCGGATTCATCGGAGTCGGCGCGATGGGCCAGCCGATGCTGGCGAACCTCGTCAAGCACGGTCATCAGGTGCTCGCCTACGACGTGGTCGACGCCGCGCTGGCCGGCGCGATCAAGGCCGGCGCCACGCGCGCCGCGTCGTCGGCCGCCGCCGCGCGGGACAGCGAGCTGGTGATCACGATCCTGCCGTCGTCGTCGCACGTCGAGTCGGCCTATCTCGGCTCCGGCGGCGTCCTCGAGGGCATCGGCGCCGGGCGCCTCTGCATCGACATGTCGACGATCGATCCGAGCGTGTCGCGGCGGGTCGCCGAAGCGGTCGCCAAGCGCGGCGCGCGCTTCATCGACGCCCCGGTGTCCGGCGGCGTGCCGCGCGCGACCGACGGCACGCTTGCCATCATGGTCGGCGGCGACGCGCGCGACTTCGAGGAGGCGCGCCCGGTGCTGGCGGCGATGGGCGCCAACATCATCCACGTCGGGCCGATCGGCGCCGGCGAGGTCGCCAAGCTTTGCAACAACCTGGTCGCCGGCGTGGCCGCGGTCGCGGTCAGCGAGGCGTTCAGGATTGCCGAGGGATTCGGCGTCGATCCCAAGGTGCTGACCGACGTCATCTCGAAGTCGTCGGGCAACACCTGGGTGATGGAGCACATGCATCCCGTGCCGGGGCTCGTCGGCAAGGCACCCTCGAGCCGGGACTATGCGCCGGGCTTCACGACCGACCTGATGGCGAAGGATCTCGGCCTGGTCGTCAACGCCGCGCGCGAGCTGCGTGTGCCCGTGCTGGTGGCGCCGGCGGCGCAGCAGGCGCTGCGCCTGGCGTCGTCGCACGGCTTCGGGCGCAAGGACTTCTCGTCGATCTATATGTTTCTGAGAGCATCAAGCCGCGAATCACCGGTCTGATATGCTGACCCGGGCGTGAGCGGCCGAGGAGGACCGTCGTGGCGATGTACGTCATGCTGAGCACGCTGTCCGAATCGGGGCGCAAGGTCCTCCGGGGACGGCCGGGCTGGATCCGTAAGGTCAACGCCGACGTCGAGCGCATGGGCGCGCACGTCGTCGCGCAGTACGCGGTTCTCGGCCCATACGATTTCGTCACGATCATCGAGGCGCCGGACAACGCGACGATCTCGCGCGTGTCCGTCGAGCTCGGCGCTCGAGGGGGCGTCGCCGGCATGACGATGGCCGCGATTCCCCTCGACGAGTTCATCGGGCGGCTGGAGCGCGGCACGGCCCGCCGCCGCACCGAAAGGAAGAGGCGGTGAAGGTACTCAGGATTCATCCAGAGAAGTGCACGGGCTGTCTGCGCTGCGAGCTGGCGTGCTCGTACGTGCAGACCGGGACGTATCAGCCCGCCAAGTCGGTCATCCGCGTCTCGCCCTTCGAGGGCCACACCTCCTACGCGCCGTACACGTGTACGCAGTGCGCGGAGGGCTGGTGCATGACGGCCTGTCCGGTCGGCGCGATCACGATCAGCGCCGTCGGTGCCAAGGACGTCCAGGACGACCGCTGTGTCGGCTGCAAGCTCTGCACGATCGCCTGCCCCTACGGCACGATGTTCTACGATCCGGATACGCGCAAAGCCTTCAAGTGCAACCTCTGCGGCGGCGCGCCCGCCTGCGCGGACGCGTGCCCGACGGCGGCGATCACCTACGAGGACGTCGAGACCGCGGACTGGCTCGGCGACTTCGCGCGTGAGCGCACCGCGCGCGTGCTCGCGGAGGCCCGCTGATGGCCCGCCGGCACCTGATCATCGGCGGCGGCACCGCAGGAATGAACGCGATCCGCACGATTCGCGAGGAGGAGACCGAGAAGTCGACGATCACTCTGGTGAGCGCCGAGAAGCCCTACTCGCGGATGGTCCTGCCGTACTACCTCGACCGCTCGATCGCCGAGTCGCACGTGTTCACCGCGACGGCGAGGGTCCTGCGTGACTGGGGCGTGACGACGCACCTGGGCCGGCGCGCCACGGCGCTCGATACGAACGCGAACGTGTGTACCCTGGACGATGGGACGACCGTCGAGTACGACGACTGCCTGATCGCGACCGGCTCGTCCGCGGTCCGCGCGCCCGTTCCGGGCGCCGACGGCCCGGGCGTGCACTCCTTCTGGACGCTCGACCAGGCGCGCGGCGTGCTCGCGCAGATCCGGCCGGGCAGCCACGTGGTCATGGTCGGCGCCGGCTTCATCGCGTTCACGATCCTCAACTCGATCCTGTCGCTCGGCGCGAAGCTGACGATCGTCGAGGTCGCGCCGCGGATCCTGCCGCGGATGATCGACGATACCGGCGCCAAGCTCGTTCAGACCTGGCTCGAGGACCACGGCGTCGCCGTTCGCACGGGCGCCAAGCTCACGCGGATCGACGAGGCGAAGGGCCGGCGGCGGCTCAAGATGGCCGCGGGCGGCGACCTGGTCGCCGACGTGGTGATCATGGCGACGGGCATTCGGACGAATCTCGAGTGGCTCAAGACCTCCGGCGTGAAGATCAATCAGGGCGTCGTCGTCGACGATCGCCTGCGCTCGAGCGTCCCGAACGTCTACGCGGCCGGCGACGTCGCCGAGGGCCGTGATCTCATCACGCAGGGCAACGCCGTGCACGCCATCGAGCCCACGGCGCAGGAGCACGGCCGCGTCGTCGGCGCCAACATGGCCGGCAAGGACGTGCGCTACCGCGGCAGCCTGATCATCAACATCGTCGAGGTGTGTCATCTCGACGTGGCATCCTTCGGCGCCTGGGACGATGCCAAGGCCGAGACCGCGAGCGGTGTGAAGGCCGACCGGCCGGCGTACCGCAAGCTCCTCTGGCACGGCGATCGGCTGACGGGCGCCATCATCCTGGGCCCCTCGAGCGACATCTGGACGACCAACGACGTCGGCATGCTGAAGGGCCTCGTGCAATCCGGCGTCGCGCTCGGCACCTGGAAGGCGCACCTGAAGAAGAATCCGTTCGACATCAAGCCCGCATTTATTGCGACCAAGACCACGAGTAGCCTGCTGCCCGAAACCATCCTGGGACGCCCGTCGAAGGCGCCCGGCGAAAGCCCGGTGGCCGTATGACTCCAGCGACCGTGACCGCACCGAAGCAGACCCGATCGAAGACCGCCACGACCGCGCGACCCGGCGGGTTCGCCGGCAACCTGCTGCGCGTCGACCTCACGCGCGGCAAGTGCTGGGCCGAGCCGTGGGGCCCCGAACGGATGCGCGCCGAGCTCGGCGGCGTCGGCCTCGGCGCGATGATCCTCTATCGCGAAACGGCCGCGAAGGGTGGCAAGAAGAACGTCGCGTGGGACCATCCCGACAACCGGCTCGTGCTGGGCACCGGTCCACTCGCGGGCCTGCCGGTGTGGGGCACGGGCGGTCTGACCGTGTGCACGATCGGGCCGGGCACGAACGGACCGACCTCGACGCAGGCCAACGGCTTCTTCGGCACCAACCTCAAGTATTGCGGGTATGACGCGATCGTCATCCAGGGGCAGTCGAAGAACTGGGTCTACCTCTACATCAACGACGACGTCATCGAGCTTCGTGACGCCAAATCGCTGATGGGGCTCGACACCTGGGAGACGCAGTACGCGCTGAATCGCGAGACCGGCCTCAGCGGCCATCAGCTCTCCGTCTACTCGATCGGCGTCGCGGGCGAGAACCTCGTGCGCTTCGCCGCCATCCAGGGCGATTTCGGCCACGTCGCGTCCAAGAACGGCTGCGGCGCCGTGATGGGCAAGAAGCGGCTCAAGGCCGTCGCGATCGTGAAGGGCACGAAGGCGCTGAGCGCCGCCGATCCGCGCGGCGTGATACAGGCAGCCGAGGACATGTCGCACGATCTGCAGACCGACGCCTCCGCGCGCTCGCTCTACGAGTACGGCACCCTGCCGGGCGTCGTGAACCTCTCGAAGATGGGCGCCTTGCCGATCAAGAACTACACGACGAACCTGACGTCGAACGTCGCCGGCGCCGACATGGCCTCGTGGGAGGCGCCGAAGCTGCGCGAGAACTTCGATCACCGCGGGCATCAGTGCAACGCGTGCGGGATGCACCACTGCCACATGTCGGTCATCCGCCACGGCGACAAGCAAGGCCAGATCGTCGACGAGCCCGAGTACGAGGGCTGGTCCGGCTGCGGCTGGGCGATCGGCGCGGCCGATCGCGACGGCGTCGCCTGGCTCAACACCGAGTGCGACAAGGCGTGCGTCGACGTGAACGAGTGGGGCTGGCTGTGCGGCTGGGTCATGGAATGCCAGGAGAAGGGCTACATCACCCGCGAGCAGCTCGGCTTCGAGCTCAAGTGGGGCGACATCAAGGGCGCCGGGCGTCTGCTCCAGATGGTCAGCCGCCGCGAAGGGTTCGGCGACGTGCTGGCCGAGGGCGTCAAGCGCGCCGCGGAGAAGCTCGGCGGCCCGGCCAAGGATTGCGCGGTCTACATCGAAAAGGGCGCGACGCCGCGCGGCCACGATCACCGTGCGCGCTGGGAGGAAATGCTCGACACGTGCACGTCCTCCACCGCGACCATGGAGACGGGCAACCCCGTGCATCCCACGGAGATCGGCCAGCCCGCGCGCATCAATCCGTTCGACGGCGAGCAGGTAGCCAAGTACGTCGCCGGGCTCCGCGGGCGGCGCGCGTTCGAGGACTCGCTCGGCATCTGCATCTTCACCTCGCGGACTCGTCTCGAGAACATCTGCCGGGCGCTCTCGGCGGCGACGGGCTGGACCTTCACCGTCGAGGAGGCGCTGCGCTTCGGAAAGCGCACGGCCGTCATCAACCGCGCCACCGCGCTTCGCTGCGGCCACACCGGAGCCATGGAGTATCCGTCGGCGCGCTACGGCTCGACCCCGGTCGACGGTCCGGCGAAGGGCCAGGCGATCCGCGCGCAGTGGGAGAAGATGCTGGACACCTGGTACGCCGAGGTCGGCTTCGACCGCAAGACGGGTAAACCATGGCCGAAAACGCTCAAGGAACTCGGTCTGGACTGGCTCTCGAAGGAGCTCTGGGGCAAGAAGTCGTAGGCGGGTAGCGCCCTCTCGCTCGAGCCTCCCAGCGGTCATCTCTTGACCGCTTCCGCGCCCGTGTGCTATTTGTTATCACTTCGTTCGACACGGCTCACGGGGGTCCTATGGCGCAAGTGATTGGTTTTATTGGTCTCGGGATCATGGGACGCCCGATGGCCCGGAACCTATTGAAGGCGGGCTACCCTCTGATCGTCCACAGCCGGAGCCGGGGACCCGTCGACGAGATCGCCAAGGCCGGCGCAAAAGTAGGCACCTCGCCCCGCGACGTGGCCGCCCAGTGCGATGTCCTGATCACGATGTTGCCGAACTCGCCCGACGTCGAGCAGGTCGTCCTCGGCCGGGACGGCGTGATCGAAGGGGCGCGCGCGGGTCTGGTGCTCCTGGACATGTCCACGATCTCGCCGCTGATCTCGCAGAAGGTCGGAGCGGCGCTCGCCGCGAAATCCGTGCAGATGCTCGACGCACCGGTCTCTGGCGGTGAGCGCGGCGCGATCGACGGCGTGCTCTCGATCATGGTGGGCGGTGACAAGGCCGTCTTCGACAAGGCGCTGCCGATCTTCCAGGCGATGGGCAAGACGATCACACACCTCGGGCCGCTCGGTGCCGGCGGGTTCACGAAGCTGGCGAACCAGATCATCGTCGCGGTCAACCTGACCGCGCTCGGCGAGGCGCTGACCCTGGCGAAGAAAGCGGGGCTCGACCGCGAACTCACGCTGACCGCGCTCGCCGGCGGGCTCGCCGGGTCGAAGTGCCTCGATCAGAAAAAGCCGAACTACGTGGCCGGCACGTACAACCCGGGCTTCAAGATCGACCTGCACTACAAAGATCTCGGTCTGATCATGGAATCCGCCCGTGCGCTCGGCGTGCCGCTGCCGGCGACGGCGGTGGTGCAGGAGCTGTTCAGCGCGCTCCGCGTGAAGGGGCGCGGGGGACTCGACCACTCGGGTGTGATCACCCTGCTGGAAGACCTCGCGGGCCTCTCCCGGTGAGGGCCACCGTCGATCGTGCCGGGCTCGACCCCCAGGGTCGTCTGCCCAAAGTTCAGATCCGTCGGGTACGCAAGGGCGATCTGTCGAAGGTGCGCGACGTGATGGAGCAGACCTTCGGCGATTTCCTCGAGCGCCAGCTCGGCACGCGGCCGCGCCAGGCGTTCGGCGGCGCACAGTACGTCCACCACCGCTGGCTCATGGAGCCGTGGGGCTGCTTCGTCGCCGAGGAGGATGGCTCGAAGATCGTGGGCGCCGCGCTCGCCGTCACGTGGGGCACCGTGGGCCTGCTCGGACCGGTCGCGGTGCTGACGAACTATCACAACCAGACGATCGGACAGCAGCTGATCCGGGCGGCGCAGGACTTCTTCGACGAGAACAAGGCGACGCTCCACGGCTGCGTGACGTATCCGACCAGTCCGAAGCACCTGTACCTCTACCACAAGTTCGGATACCGCCCCAAGCAGCTGACCGCGATCATGAGCCGGGCGATCGACCGCGGCCCCGCGCGCGTGGCGGCGCTGGCGAAGACCCCCGTGAAGGCGCCCTTGACGGTGCGCCGCTTCTCGACGCTCGAGGAAGCGAAGAAGAAGGCCGCCCTCGCACGGATCCATCGGATCACGAACGCGGTGTGCCGCGGCCTGGATCTCTCGAAGGAGATCGAGATCGTCGACGGCCTGGCGCTCGGCGACACGGTGCTGCTCGAGCGCGGCCGTGACGTCATCGGCTTCGCGATCTGCCACGCCCCCGGCGTCAGCGAGGCGCCGGCTGGCGCGCTCTACGTGAAGTTCCTCGCCATCGATCCGCCGCAGCGGAAGCCGGAGCACCTCGAGCAGTTCGTGACGCTCATCGAGGGCCTCGGACAGGAGCTGGGCGTGCAACGGGTGATCCTCCCCGTGTATGCTCGCTACTGGACCGCCTACAATGTCCTCATCCAATGCGGATATCAGATCGACTTCACGATGATCCGGATGCAGCGGGGCAAGCAGGAGGACTACGAGGACCCCTCGGACCTCGTGCTCGACGACTGGCGCTGACCCGCGCCGCCTCGGCCGTCGCCGCTGCGGTCGTGTCGCTGATGCTGACGGCCGGCGCCCACGCGCACTCCCTCCTCCTCGAATCGTCGCCCGCCGCGGGCGCCACCCTGAGCGAGGGACCGCCGCAGATCTCGCTGCGCTTCAACAACCGCATCGAGAAGCACCTCTCCACGATTCGCGTGCTCGACGAGCGCGGCGCCCCGCAGCCGGTCACGATCCTGGCGAGTGAGGGCGCGGCCGATCGCCTCTCCGTGGCGGTGCCCGTCCTGGTGCCCGGGGCCTGGCGCGTCGAGTGGCAGGTGCTGTCGACCGACGGCCACATCGTGAGCGGCCGCTTCTCCTTTCGCATCGCGCCGCCGAGCACGCGATGACCCCCGCACGCACATTGCTTCCGGGGCGCGCGTCAGGCGAGGGGACGCGGCGCTACGCGGACAGGGTCGCCGGGCTGGCGGCCGGGCACTTCCGCGAGCTCGCCGGCGGCGCCTCGGCCTCGACGCTCGGCCTTGGCACCTACCTCGGCCCCGAGGACGGCGCGACCGACGTGCTCTATCAAGACGCGATCGTCCGGGCCCTCGAGCGCGGGGTCAACGTGCTCGACACCGCCGTGAACTACCGTCATCAGCGCAGCGAGCGCGCGATCCAGACCGCGCTGAGCACCGCGATCGGCCGCGGCGTGGCCCGGCGCGACGAGGTCGTCGTGGCGACGAAGGGCGGGTTCATCCCGTTCGACGGCGGCGTACCGCGCGATCCGCGCGCATACTTCGCGGCGACGTACGTCGAGACCGGCATCATCAAGCCGGGGGAGGTGGTCAAGGGCGCGCACTGCATGACGCCGCGCTATCTCCACGATCAGATCGACCGCAGCCGCGCCAATCTGGGGCTCGAGACCCTCGACGTCTACTACGTCCACAATCCCGAGACGCAGCTCGGGGAGCTCGATCGCGCCGAGTTCATGACCCGCGTGCGGGCCGCGTTCGGCGCGCTCGAGGAAGCGGTCGCGGCGGGCCGCATCGCGCGCTACGGCACCGCGACGTGGACGGGCTACCGCGTCGATCCGGGCGATCCCGGCTATCTCTCGCTGCCCGATCTCGTCGCGGCGGCCCGCGACGTAGGCGGCGCCGATCACCACTTCAAGGTGATCCAGCTCCCGTACAACCTCGGGATGACCGAAGCCTTCACGCGCGCCAATCAGCGCGTGAAGGACCGCGTGGTTCCCGTGCTCGAGGCGGCGCGCGCGCTCGACATCTCCGTGATGGCCTCGGCCTCGCTCCACCAGGGGCAGCTCATGCGGCTGCCGCCGGTCATGGCGGAGTACATTCCCGGGCTCACGACCGATGCGCAGCGCGCGCTCCAGTTCGTGCGCTCGACACCCGGGGTCAGCACGGCGCTGGTGGGCATGAAGACGGCCGCGCACGTCGACGAAAACGCGACCATCGGCGGGACGTCGCCGATGGCGTGGAAGCATTTCCAGCGGCTCTTCAGTGCGGCCGGCGGCTGATCGACGACCCGAGTGGCTGAGACGCTGCGCGGGGGACGCGTCGCAAAACATTGCGCAGGGCAACCGCGTCGGGTAGGGTGAACGCGTGATCACGCTCGAGCGTGACGCCACTCGCGCCCGCGGAATTCGCCCTGCCGTCTCGGCCGTCATCTTCGATCGACGCGGCCGTCTCCTACTCCAGCAGCGCTCCGACGGCGGCCAGTGGGGGCTGCCTGGCGGCTCGGTCGAGATCGGCGAGTCGGTGCAGGAGGCCGTCGTGCGCGAAGTGCGCGAGGAGACCGGACTGATCGTCGCGGTGCGGCGGCTGATCGGCGTGTACTCGGCGCCGGCGCTCCAGCTCGTCCGCTATCCGGACGGCAACGTCTGGCACTACGTGAGCGTGTCGTTCGAGTGCGCGGTGCGCAGTGGGTCGCTCCAGACTTGCGACGAGACCCTGGCGCTCGACTATTTCCCGTTGCGGCACCTGCCACCCACGCTCCTGGATCATCATCGGGTTCGTATCCGCGACGCGTCCTCACGCAAGGCCGCGCCGTTCATTCGTTGAGGGGGGACGCGTGATGCGACGCATTCACCACGTCGGCATCGTCGTGAATCGGCTGGAGGACGCCTACCGCTTCTATCGCGACACCCTGGGGCTGCCGCTCGTGAAGGAGGCGACGATCCCCGATCAGCACGTGCGCGCGGCGCTGCTGGGCGCCGGCGAGAGCGAGATCGAGCTGCTGGAGCCGCTCGATGCGTCGTCGGGCGTCGGCCGCTTCCTGTCGCGGCGCGGGGAGGGCCTGCATCACCTCTGCTTCGACACGCCGGACATCGTCAAGACGCTGACCTCGCTCAAGGAGATGCGCGTCGAGCTGCTCGACGCCGCGCCGCGAGCCGGGCTCGCGGGGCAGGTCGCGTTCGTGCATCCGCGGGCGTGCTGCGGCGTGCTCGTGGAGCTCGCGACGCCCTCCGCCACCAGCGTGGCGGAGGTGCCGGCGCCGCTTCGCCTCAAGCGCCTCGTGATCGGCGCCTCGGACGTGCGACGCGCGAGTGACGTGCTGCGCTCGCTCTTCGGCCTCGAAGAGGTCGCGATGAACGGCGGCCCGCGGTCGATGCTGGCGGTCGGACGCGGCGCGGTGCTGGTCGTGCCGGCCGAGGAGGTCGGCGGCACCGAGGGGCTGGTGGCGCTGTCGATGCTGGCCGAGGATTTTCCGGCGCTGACCGAGTCGTTCACGCGCGCCGGTACGTCGGTGCTCCGCGGCACCGGCGAGATTACCGTCCAGCCGAGCTCCAGCCACGGCGTCAATCTGCACATCAGCCGCTACTAGCCTCTTGTAACGCTTCGCGAGCGGCGGACGGGGCCTGGCGCCAGGGCGCG
>Ga0306924_10005173_pt1 | contig 12833 bp, 10 predicted proteins | sample sta12Can44000111_FD_203756 | JGI IMG/M metagenome (GOLD analysis project Ga0306924, IMG submission 203756) | Lab enrichment of tropical soil microbial communities from Luquillo Experimental Forest, Puerto Rico - statanox.12C.anox.44.000.111 (v2)... | ecosystem: Environmental > Terrestrial >... | reverse complement strand
CAGCAAGTTTCTCTTCTCCGCGCTGGCGCTTGCCGTGGTACTCTCGCTGTTTGCCTCGTTCATCGTGGCGATGACGGTCGTGCCCCTGTTTTGCGCCCGCTTCATCAAAGCTGCGTCCCACCACGGTACTCCGTCTTCCGAACAACCCGTGACCGTCGATGCGCCCCGTCGCCGTTCGTTCGGCCCGCGCTTCAACATCTGGTTCAACCAAGGGTTTGAAACCTTTCTCAAGACCTATGACTCTCTGGTTGGCGTCGTCCTGCGGGGTCCGGTTCCGACTCTTGTCGGATTCGCGGTGATCTTCGTCGCCAGCCTGGCGCTGTTTCCGTCCCTCGGCGTCTCGTTTTTCCCGCGCACCGACGCCGGACAGTTTGTCATCAATTTGAAGGCGCCCACCGGCGCGCGCCTCGCAGTCACCGATAACGAGGTCGAGCGCCTGGAAAGTTTGATCCGCCAGGTTATTTCGCCCCGAGATTTCGGCATGATCGTCTCCAACCTCGGTTCCACGCCCGACTTGTCCGCCATGTACACCACCAACTCTGCCATGCACACGGCGTTCGTCGAGGTGAGCTTAAAGGACGATCACAAGGTGGGCAGCTATGAATACATGGCGCGTGTCAAACAGCGCGTTGCCGCCGAGATGCCCGAGCTCACCACGTATTTCCAATCCGGCGGCATCGTGGACGCCGTGTTGAACCTCGGCCTGCCCGCGCCCATCGACGTTCAAGTGGGGGGCAGCAACCTGGAGAAATCCTACGCCACCACCTTGCAACTGGCTGCCAAGATCCGCCAGATCCCCGGCGTGGCCGACGTGTTCATCCCGCAGGATATCGATTATCCCGCCCTGCGCCTCGACGTGGACCGGATACGGGCCAGCGAGCTCGGCCTCGACCAACGCGAGGTGGTCGACAACGTGATCACCGCCCTCACCTCCAACGGCATGATCGCCCCCAGCTATTGGATCGACCCTAAGAATGGCAACGATTACATGCTTACCGTGCAGTATCCCGAGTTCCAGGTGAAGACGCTCAACGACCTGCGCGCCATCCCGCTGCGCGGCCCCAAGGATCCCGAGCCGACACGTCTCGACATGATCAGCCATATCACGCGCATCCAGTCGCCCACCGAGGTAGATCACTACTCAATCCGCCGCGTGAACGATATCTATGTTCGTCCTCTCAACGAGGACTTGGGGCGCATCGCCGACAACATCGACCGCATCATCGCCGCGACGAAGATTCCCGACGGCCTCGACGTGACGCTGCGCGGTATGGTTCAGGGCATGCGTGTTTCCTTCCGCAGCTTTGCCATCGGTTTGGTCCTGGCGGTCGTGCTGCTCTATCTCATCCTGGTGGCGCAGTTCCGCTCGTTCGTCGATCCGTTCATCGTTCTTTTGGCGGTGCCGCCAGCGCTCGCGGGAGTCATTCTGATTCTTTACCTGTCCGCGACCACGCTCAATGTCATGTCGCTGATGGGCGTGATCATGCTGGTCGGTATCTCGGTCTCGAACAGCATCTTGATGGTGGAATTCGCACACCAGCTCGAAGGCAAGGGCATGCGGGTGACCGAGGCGATCGCAGTCGCGTGCCGCGTCCGGTTGCGTCCGGTCCTGATGACCTCGTTCGCCACCATCATCGGGCTGCTGCCGATGGCGCTGAAGCTCGGTGCCGGCAGCGAGGCCTACGCGCCGCTGGCGCGCGCGATCCTGGGCGGGTTGAGTTTCTCGCTCGTGTTCACGGTGGTGCTCGTGCCCGCGGCGTACGTGCTCGTCTATGCAAAAGAGGCTTAATCAAAAGAGGCTTAACCTATGAGGCTGTTCTTGCTCCTTGTTTCGCTCGCCCCGATGGCCGATTTGGCCCGCGCGCAGCCGATGGCCGATTTGGCGCGCGCGCAGCAGCCCTTACATCTGACCCTGGCTGAAGCGAAGCGCCAGGCCATCCAGAACAATCCCCAATTCAGGGTGGCCACCCTGACGGCCGCCGCTGCGCATCAAGTACCCGCGCAATACCGCGCCAGTTTTGAGCCCATTGTCTCCGGCAGCCTGACCGGCGTCGGCGCCGACAACGGCAGCCGCCTGGCCGCCGGTGCGCTGAACAACCCGGTGGTCTACAATCGCTTGGGCTCCGGTCTCTCCCTTGGCCAGATGATCACCGACTTCGGCCGCACGACCAATCTGGTGGGCATGGCAAGGCTCGAGGCCGATGCGCAGGACCAGGCCACCGAGACCACGCGCGCAGAGATCCTGCTCGATACCAGCCGTGCCTATTTCTCTCTCCTCCGGGCCGAGGCCGTCATGAAGGTGGCCGATCAGACCGTCGTCGCCCGCCAGTTAGTCGCCGACCAGGTGACTGCGCTGGCCGAAAGCGGTTTGAAATCCACGCTTGATGTCAGCTTTGCCAACGTCAATCTCGCCGACGCGAAGCTGCTACAGGTTCAGGCGCAGAACGACGTCCGGGCGGCTGAAGCCAGCCTGGCTACGGCCCTGGGCCTTCCCGGACAGGCCGGATTCGTCTTGAGCGACGAGCCCATGCCGCCGCCGCTCGCCGATCGCGTTGGGAGCCTGGTCCAGCAGGCCATCGAGGATCGCCCCGAGCTCAAGGACTTGCGTCTCAGGCAGAGCGCCGCCGACCGATTTGCCAAGGCTGAACATGACCTGTATTTCCCGAGCATCGGCGTATCGGGCACCGCTGGGTTTGTGCCGACCGGCAATTCGACCATCAAAAGCCGCTACGGCGCCGTGGGGGTAAACGTGACCATTCCCATTTTTAACGGCGGTTTGTTCAAGGCCCGGCAAATGGAAGCTGAATTGAAGGCCCGCGCGGCTACCCAGAACACAAGCGACCTCGAGAATCGCATTGTGCGCGATGTGCGCGTGGCGTGGTTGAACGCGACCACCGCCTATGACCGGCTGGCGCTGACCCAACAGTTGCTCGACGAGGCGCAACTTGCGCTCGACTTGGCGCAAAGCCGCTACGACCTCGGGCTGGGCTCGATCGTCGAATTGAGTCAGGCCGAGCTCGGTCAGACTTCCGCACGGATCGCCAACGCCAGCGCCCGCTACGATTATCAGACCGATCGCGTCATCACCGATTACCAGGTTGGCGCCTTGCGTTAGCTGGCGGCAGCAGGACTATTCCTCCCGCAACGCCACCACCGGGTCCACGCGCGCGGCCCGGCGGGCGGGGACCCATGCCGCCAGCGCTGCGAGGATTGCTAAGACTCCCGCCGCAGAGGTCAACGAGGAGGGATCGGCCGGCGATACGTCGAACAGCAGCCCCCTCACCAACCGTGTCAAGACCGACGAGAGAATGAGGCCGGCCGCGACTCCGATTCCGGTCCAGATGCCGGCGTAGCCTTGGATGCGCCAGGCGATGTCGCGCGGCCGAGCGCCGAGCGCCATGCGCACCCCGATTTCCCGGCTCTGCTGCGCCACCAGCAACGAGAGCACGCCGTAGACTCCTACCGCCGCCAGCACCAGCCCGATAGCGGCGAACACAGCCACCAGGGACGCCAGGAAACGCGGCCGGTCGGTGAATCGCCCCACACGCGCCTCCATCCTCTCGACCTTTACGGGTATCCCAGGATCCACGGCGGCCAACTCCCGGCGCACCCACCGCGCCAGCGTCGCCTCGTCGAGTGAGGTCCGAAACAACGCCACCGCGGTACCGCCGAATCCAGGCCCATCATTCATGCGAAGCCGGTAATACTCGGGGTCCGCGATGACGTCGATCCCGCTGTTCTTAGCGTCTGCGGCCACTCCCACCACCTCCGACCATCGGCCGTCGCTGTCGAGTTCAATGTGCTGCCCGATGGGGTTCTCGTTGCCGAACATCCGGTGAGCCAAGCTTGCGCTCAAGATGAGAGGCGGTTCTCCGGCGGCTCGCTCCGCATTCTCAAAATCGCGGCCCGTAACCATCGCGATCCCCAGGGCTTGGAAATATCCAGGCGTCACCCACCGGAACGCCACAAGGCCGCCTTTCTGCGCCAGCGGCGGATGTCCGGCAATCCGCATGTTGGAATACGGTCGCCCCATAGATCCTCGCGGCGGGATGGAGTCGCTCAACGCGAACGAACCTCCTCCTGGAATCGTTTTCAGCCGCGTCTCCAATTGCTGGAAGAAGGCGACCCGTGCCGCCACCGCCTGGTAGCGTTGCCGCCTGAGGGTGAACGAAGCGGTCAGCAGGCGCTCGGGCCGGAATCCCAGCGGCTGGGTCTCGAGTTTCCAGAGGCTGCGCAGAAACAGCGACGCGCCGGTAAGCAGCACCAGCGAGATGGCCACCTGGGCGGCCACCAGGCAGCGCCGAAGCGCCATCGGCGCCGCTGCCGCCGCGCGCCATCCGATTAGAGACTCGGCGCGTGGCTGTTCGAGTGCTGGTAGGATGCCGAACAGCAGGGCCGCCGCCAGCGAGGTTCCCAGCGCAAACAGCAGGACTCGCAGCTGGATCGCGGCCAGCCCAAGACGAACGAGCCCGTCGGGAGCCAGCCGCACCAAGGCCCCCAGGAATACCCATCCCAAACCGCATCCCCCGACGCAGCCGGCCAGCCCGAGTAACAGGCTTTCGGTCAGCATCTGGCGAATCAGCCGGCCGCGGCCCGCGCCGATGGCCGCGCGCACGGCCAGTTCTCTCCGCCGCGCCGCGGCCCGGGCCAGCAAAAGGTTTGCGATATTGGCGCAGGCAATCAGCAGTAAGGCGAGAGCGGCACCCAGCAGCATCCAGGACGCCAGCTTTACCTCGTGAATCTGCCGCTCGCGCAGCGATCGAACCACCAGCCGGACTTCGACGCGCAATGCGGCGGGTACATCTTCCCTTAGCCCTGCTTCAAACAGCGGCCGCATTTGATCGCGCGCGTCTGCGATCGACACACCCTCCCGTAGCCGTGCGAACGTGCGCAATGCCGAATTGGAGTTGACCGAATGCGGCAGGCTGGCATCCAGACGTTCCGGCAGCAGCACATCCCAGTCACCCAGCTGGGGCATCTCGAACCGTTGGGGAAGGACCCCGATGATTCGCACTGGCTCCTCATTCACGGTCACGGTTCGGCCAAGGATTTGGGCATCGCCGCCAAAAACCTGTTGCCAGAGTCGGTGGGAGATGAGAATCACGGTCGGTGCGCGGGGAAGGTCGTCTTGGGGAGCAAAATCTCGCCCGAGGTCCGGGGTGATCCCGAACGTCCGTAGAAAGTTGGCTTCCACGCCGTAGCACGCTACTTGCTGCGGAGTCCCCCCAGCCACCAAATCGCAGGTGGAGGCTGGGCGCATCGAAGTCAGCATTTGAAAGGGAGTCTGGAGGCGCCGCCACTCCAGATAACTGCTGACGACATTGAATTCGTTGGTATCGATAGGCCCAAAGTAACCCACCGAAACTAGTTGTTCGTCCCTCGGATAAGGCAGAGAGCGGAACAGGAGCGGATCGATTACGCTGAAGACCGCCGTCGACGCCCCCACCCCGATCGCCAGAGTCGAAATCGCGATCAAAAAGAACACCGGCGACCTGCGAAACCCGCGCATGGCGTTTTTGGTGTCTCCGAGAAGGTTGTCGAGCCAGGCTCGCGTGTGCGCTGCGCGAATCTCCTCGAGCGTCCGCAGTGAGGGTCCGAATTGCCTTCGCGCCGCGCGATGAGCCTCTCCGGGCGAAAGGCCTTGCGCGCGGTTCCATTCCCGGCGAAGCGTTAGATGACTGTGGATTTCTTCGTGCCAGGCGGTCTGAGGGTGGAAACGCCGACCCAACCGCCGCCAGAGTTCTCTCATGCGAACCTCAGCACTTTCTGTACACCCTTGGCTACCAACGCCCAGTTGGTCTCGGCCTCCGCGAGCCGGCGCTTTCCCGTGTCAGTTAGCGAGTAAAAGCGCGCTCTACGGCCGTTCTCGGTCACGCGCCAATCGCCTTTGACCAGCTTCTGCGCCTCCATCCGGTGCAGGGCAGGGTAGAGCGACCCCTCCTCGACCCGCAACAGCCCGTCCGACACAGTTTGGATGTGCAAGGTAATCCCAAATCCGTGGTTCGCCCCGCGACTGAGCGTCTTCAGGATCAGCAATTCGAGCGTGCCCTGCGGACGATCGCCACGGCGCGCCGGATCTTCCATAGCCAACTAGGGTAGCGATCGGGGAGAGTGGTGTCAACGGCGAAACGGATGGGATACTGTTGGGCCGTTCAGCGGGAAACCATGCGAGTGGCGAAGAAGGCCCGGCGGCGAAGGGCGAGAGTCTCGATCCCGTATCCTGGCGCCGTTTCGACCTGGAACCCGCAGCAGTGGAGTTGATCGCAGAGGGTCCGAGTATCGAAGAGGCGCACTCGGTGCACCTCGTGCCCGCGCCTGTAAAGCTCACCCACGCCCCGAAACGTTTCGATCTTCCTGATCAGTGTGCGCGAAGCCACGTCTTCGGTAGCATCCACGAGTACCGCCCAATCTTCCCCTGAACTCCAAACGCGCCCGGCGAGAGACGGTTCTCCACACTCAATGATGTCGAAAATCAGAATCCCACCGCCGGGCAAGACAGCGGACGCAGACTCAAAAAACCGGTGGATTCGACGATCGCCATCCGCACACTCGGGATGGTAGGTCAGCACTTCCCCCAGGGCCACAATAGCCTCGCATGGCGGGATCTCGATGTCGTAGATCGAGGCATGGAGGAAGCGCGCCCGCGGGGCGGCCGCGCGCGCTATCGCCAGCAGTTCGGCCGATCGGTCGATAGCCGTTACCTCAAAGCCCGCCTCAACCAGGGCCTTCGTCAGCAACCCGGCGCCGCAACCCACATCCACCACTCGCCGCACCCGGGGTGTGGCCACGCCGAGCCGCCGCACAATTTCGAGAGCAGCGCCTGAAGCGAGCGTTCCGAAACCCGCAGCCTGAATGTAGGCGAGGTCCCGCTGGTAGAGTGGAGTCACGCTGAGAACACAGTGTATCGCGGGATCAACCTGCCGTCATCGGCGGAGAAACTCCGCGGCGGTTTTCAGGAACTCCGGCCATCGGGCACCGAGAACCGGGCCGTGCCCCGCGTCCGGTACGATCCATAGGCTTGACCGCGGGATCGTTTTGGCCATCTCTACGGAGAGTTCCACTGGATACAAAGGATCGCGGTCGCCCTGTACAATGAGCGTGCGAGCCTGAATGGTGGAGAGGTACGGCGGAGTGAAGTTCATATCGTCGTAGCTGTCGGCAAAGGCCATCGTACTGGCCAAGAGTGACTCAATCTGGGTGTCCCCGGCCGGATGCCGGCGTCGCAATACCTCCCATTGCTCCGGGGGCAAACGGTCGCGATACTGCCGCATGATGGTGCGAGCTTGGGCGGGAAAGTAGGGCGTTGCGCTCACCAGTACCATCGCCTCCACACGTTTGGGTTGCCGCGTTGCCATATGCAGCAGTACGTTGCCTCCGCCACTCACTCCGAGGCCTTTGCAGGTGTTGACGTTCAGATGATCGAGTAGCCCAAGAATGTCTGCCGACGCATCTGCGTGCCGGAATGGCGTCGCGAGAACACTCGACCGGCCGTGACCGCGAAGGTCGGGCACAATCAGTTGGAAGTCGCGGCTCCAGTCGCTCGCCACCGCCGCCCAGTCCTGGCTGGAACCCGAGAAGCCATGCAGCAAGAGCACGGGCTCGCCCGTTCCATGGAGTTCGAAGTAGAGTTCGATGCCGTTCAGTGTTTTGAGTTGGCCGCGAGATTGTTCGAGCGTCATCCTCCGCTGATCACCCCCTTACGTATCGCATAAAGAATCAGCTCCGCCCCGCTGTGTAGATTGAGTTTCTGAAAAATATTGCTGCGGTGCGTTTCGACGGTGTAGAGACTGAGGTTGAGAAATGCGGCGACCTCTTTGTTGTTCTTTCCCTCGGCCAGCAATTGCAGAATCTCGCGCTCTCGCGGCGTCAGCAGATCATAACTGTCGTCGATTCTCCGTCTCTGCATCTGGCGCATGTAGTCCTCCACCAGCATCTTGCTGATGGCGGGGCTGAAGAAAGACTTTCCCTCAGTCACCGCGCGGATGGCGTTGATCAGGTCCTGTTCGGCGGAGTCCTTGAGCAGGTAGGCGCGCGCGCCGGCCTTGAGTGCTCGCAACACATAGCTTTCATCGGAGTGCATGCTAAGAAACACGATCGCGGCGCGATTGAGCCTGCCGCCGATCTGCCGCGCCGCCTCAATACCGTTGAGAATCGGCATCGCGATGTCCATGACCACCACGTCCGGCTCGTGCTGTTCGGCCAGGCTGACGGCCTCGCGTCCCGTGGCGGCATCGGCCACCACTTCAAATCCAGGCTCGTTCTCCAACAGCAGCCGCAGGCCTTTCCGCACCACGGTGTGGTCGTCGGCCAGAAGAATGCGAATTTTCTTCATGCCTGCTGGCCAGCGGGCTGGGCGACGGTGGTCGCCGCAAGCGGCAGCGTGACGCGCAGGGAGGTGCCCCGTCCCGGCGCGGATTCCACCTCCAATCGCCCGCCCAAATGGCCGACTCTTTCCTCGATACCGATCAAGCCCATGCCGCGCTCGCGTTCGACGCGGAATCCTTTCCCGTCGTCCTCGATCGAGAGGAGGATTCGGTCGGCCTGCTGGCGCACCGCCACCTTCACGTGCCGCGCCTCCGCGTGCTGCACGCAGTTATGCAAGGCCTCCTGGACAATACGGTACACGCAGGTCTTATGCCCTTCCGCCAGATCTTCACAAACCCCCTCAGCCTCCACGTTGACCCATACGCCGGTTCTTTTCGAAACTTCGCGGGCCTGCCATTCGAGCGCCGGGACCAGGCCGAGATCGTCCAGCATCGACGGCCGCAGCAGCAGCGCCATGTTGCGGACCACGCTGATCGAGTTCTCGATCAGTTTCTTGACTTCCGCGGCCTTCGCCGCCACACCGTCGACGTCGCGGTTCCGGATCAAGGACGAGAGGTTCGCCATTTCCACCAGCACGCCGGTCAGTGATTGTCCAATCTCGTCGTGCAGTTCGCGCGAAATCGATCGCCGTTCATCTTCCTGAGCTTCCACCAGCCGCGCCGAGAGCTGTTTCAGCTCAGCCCGCGCTTGGGCGATCTCCTCATAGTGGTGGGCCATTTCGCCCTCCAAGGCTAACATCTTGCGGATGGTGAACCCGGCCAACAGCAGCCCCAGCCCGATGGTCAACCCGATGGTCGCAATCAGCCTGCGGCGGAACCGGGCGAAGATCTGCGCCACCCTTGCCTTGCCGACATCCAGTTGGGACTCGTTGATGTCGCGAATCTGATCGGCGATCGCGAGCATTGACTGCCGCCGCGGGAACACTTCGTCGCGCAGGAAGACGTAGCCCTTGTGCAGCCTTTCTTCGGTGGTCCATCGGAACGGCGGTTCGAGCACTCGCCAATAGACGGCCAGGCTCTCGGTGAGGGCCTGGAAAGGCTGCACCTCTTGATCGTGCAGCAGGGCCTGATACTGGTGCAGCTTATCGTCCATGTCGCTGCGCATTTCGAGCAGGCTGTAACGGTGGCCTTCCGCCTTGCCGCTCTCTGGCTCGAGCAGGTAATCCCGGACGTAGGTCCCGGAGACGTACAGGTCGCCGCGAATCTGCTCCAGCACGCGTGTGCGCAACAGAAAACCCGCGCGGATATTGTCGTTGGAGGTTTCGATCTGCTGGAGGGTTCGAATCCCATCGATTCCGGCGAACACCATGAGCAGGAGCAGGCCGCCAAAACCAACGGCCAGGACCAGCCGGCTCGTTCCTGTGACGGCTCTCATTTCTTCCCGAGCGCCCGGCGCTTCTTGGCCCAGTCCGGCTTCATGACCTGACGCGCCCGGCCCAGGGCCAGCGCGTCCGGCGGCACCGCCTCGGTGATCACCGAACCGGCGGCCAGGTACGCTCCGTCGCCGATCTCGATGGGCGCGACCAGCGTCGCATTGCTCCCCACAAAGGCACGCTCTCCGATGCGGGTGAGGTGCTTCTGGAAGCCGTCGTAATTGCAGGTGATGGTGCCAGCCCCGATGTTTGTGCCGGCCCCGATCTCGGCGTCACCCAAATACGCCAGGTGGTTGGCCTTGGCGCCCGCGCCCACGTGCGCTTTCTTCAGCTCGACGAAGTTACCGATATGCGCGCCGGCGTCCACCTGGTTACCGGTGCGCAGCCGCGCAAACGGACCGACCACCGCGCCCCGCCCCACGCCGGAGGTCGCCACGATCGAGAACGGGCCGATCTCGACCTCATCGGCCAGCACCGAATCCCGAATAATCGTGCACGCTCCGATCCGGCAGTTCTCTCCGATCTTCGTGTTTCCCAGAATCTGCGCGAACGGCTCGACTACGGTGTCCATCCCGATCGAAACTGTGTCGTCGACGGTGACGGTCTCCGGTTTCACAACGGTTACTCCGCCCAGCATCAGCTCCCGCAGCTTGCGCTCGCGGAACAGCCGGTCGGCTTCGGCCAGTTCCTGTCGGTTGTTGATGCCCAAGACCTCTCGGGCGTCTTCCACCTCGAGCGCCTCCAGGAAGTGGCCCCCGCGGTTGAGGATCTCGACCATGTCAGTGAGGTAATACTCGCGCGCCGGGTTGTGCGGCTGAATGCGCCCGGCGTGCTCCCAGAACAGGGGGGCCCGGAAGCAGTAGATCCCCATGTTGGCCTCGCGGATGGCGAGTTGTTCGGCCGTGGCGGCCTTCTGCTCCACGATCGCGGCGACGTGTCCGCGCGCATCGCGAATGACGCGGCCGTACCCGGTCGGATCGGCCATGCGCGCGCTCAACAACACGCCACCGGCGTCGCTCTGTTTCATGCGGGCGATCAGTTTACGCAGGGTTTCAGCCCGGATTAATGGGCAGTCGCCATACAGAATCACCAGGTAGCCACCGAGTCCAGCCAGATCTTGGCGGCCCGCCAGAACGGCGTGGCCCGTGCCTTTCTGTTCGCGTTGCTCGATGAAGCGGACACCCTGGGCCGCCACCAGCTGGCGCACTTGTTCCCCCTGGTGTCCCACGACCACAAAGATGTGGTCGCCGGGCGCCAGGTTTCGCGCCGTCGCCACCACGTGCTCTACCAGGGTCTTGCCCCCGGCGCGGTGCAAAACCTTGGCTTTTCGGGATTTCATGCGGGTGCCAAGTCCCGCGGCCAGTATCACAATCGTAACGGGTGTCGGCATGAGTTCATTTTGCGAAGTGCTTCCTCCGCTGCCTGCCTTCCAGTGCCAGTCGGATCACCATCGCGGCGGTCGCCGCCGGGTCGTGCCGTACCTTCTGAGAAAGTTCCGCCAGTCTACCGGCCACCACTCTCAGACCCAGTTTGAAGATCGCCTCAATATCATTTTCCACCGGCAAAGCCTCCTGACGGGCATAGCGCCTTTTGACCTCCTGCGGAATCGGCCGGATATTGACCACCGCGTAGTCCAGCAGGTTGCCGCCGGCGTGTTTCTGAATGGCGCGGATGTGATCGCTTGCCCGAAAGTTAATCGTTTCGCCCGGCTGCCACATCAGATTCACGAAATAGACTTTCACGGCCGGTGAGCGGCGGATGGCCGCCGGAATGCCTTCCACTAGGAGGTTCGGGATCACACTGGTGAACAAGGATCCCGGACCGAGTGTGATGACGTCGGCGTCGGCGATGGCGGAAAGCGTGGCGGCCAGCGGCTCGACTCTGCGCGGCGTCAGACGGACCGCCTGAATGCGCTGCCGGCTACGACTGATCCGCGTTTCGCCGACGACCGTCTGGCCGTCGGCTAGCCGCGCTTCCAAGGCGACGTTGGCGACGGTCGAGGGATAGATGCGGCCGGCGATCTTGAGCACTTCCGAAGACACCCGGACGGCTTCTGGAAAATCTCCCATGATCTGGGTCAGCGCCATCAGAAACAGGTTCCCGAAGCTGTGGCCCTTCAATCCGCGCCCGGCTTGGAAGCGGTACTGAAAGAGCCTGGAGAGCAGGGCCGAGTCCTCGCTCAGCGCCACCATACAGTTGCGAATGTCGCCCGGCGGCAGTACGGAAAAGTCGCGGCGTAGCCGGCCGGAGCTGCCCCCGTCGTCGGTCACCGTCACGATGGCTGTGAGGTCCACCGCCGGCAGAGCGGCCTCTGAGGTCCTCGTGTGCCGCTTCAACCCTTCGAGCAACGCCGAAAGCCCCGTGCCTCCGCCGATGGCAACCACCTTGAGTGGCGAGGTGTCTTCCATGGATACCGATACGACTGGCGGAGCGGTATTACCAGTTCTTCTTTTCAGGATAGAGCAATGCTTGGAACGGCGGTTGTCCGCTCAGTGCGGCAAAATCGCCGTCCTGACGGGCAAGAATGCGGTTTCTCGGCTCCAGTTCGATGGCGCGTCGGAGGTGCTCGTGCGCTCCGATAGCATCTCCGGTCAAAGCCTGCGCTACCGCCAGCGCGTAAATGATGTGGTCGGCGTCGGGTGCCATTTCGAGCGCACGTTGCAGGTGGGCGCGGGCTTCTCCGATCTGTCTCGTGTTGAGGAGCGCCACCGCGTAGTTGTAGTAATCTTCGGCCGTGCGCAGATTGACCGTGATTTGCTGCAAACGCCGGTCGCACATCGCGGCGTGGAGCTGGGCGCGGTGCGCTACATCGAGTTCGGGACCGTGGACGGCCTCGAGAAAATGCTCACGAGCCTCCTTGAATTCCCGCGCATGAAACAGCTTCATGGCGGCTTCAAAGCTGCCGAGTTGCCTTTCGGTGTTGGCGGGCTGCCCGGAGCCCGGCGTCGCCGGGCGCGCAGATGTCAAAGCCCGGGCCCTCTCGTTACCCTTCGCGGTTTTCGCGGATTCCGGGTTGCTCGCTCGCCTCTCGGTCATTTTTCCTACGGTAGCTCTTTTCTTGTCGGGCATCCGGGCCCCCGTTCCGCAATGAGCGTTTTATAACAGACAGCGGGGCCCGTATGCAAGGGCTCCGGGT
>Ga0306924_10005172_pt1 | contig 12833 bp, 12 predicted proteins | sample sta12Can44000111_FD_203756 | JGI IMG/M metagenome (GOLD analysis project Ga0306924, IMG submission 203756) | Lab enrichment of tropical soil microbial communities from Luquillo Experimental Forest, Puerto Rico - statanox.12C.anox.44.000.111 (v2)... | ecosystem: Environmental > Terrestrial >... | reverse complement strand
GATCAGCGCCCGAACCGCTCCACCTCGAGCCGCTTCCCGAAGATCGCCCGGAACAGCGCCGCCTCGCGCGCGACGTCCCAGAGCTCGAGGTCCATCGCGCCGCGCGCCTTCGCCCGCACGCGGACGAAGCTGCCGCGCGCGAGGGCGCGGACGTCGCTCACGGGCTGGTGGTGGCTCCGGTCGAGCGCGTCCGCGACGCGGAGGAGCCCGACGAGCCGGCGGACGAGGCGGAAGTCGGAGACGGGCAGATCGACGAGGTCGGGTCGGTTCCGATCGGGCGCCGAGCGCCGGTGGTAGCGCGCGATGAGCGCGACGAGGAGCCGCTCGCGGTCGGAGAAGCCTGGGATGTCGGCGTTCGATACCAGGTAGTAGGTGTGCTTGTGATGGCGGTTCGGCGAGACGGCGTGGCCGAGATCGTGGAGGAGCGCGGCCGCCTCGAGGAGCCCGCGCGCGCTCGCCGGCAGGGCGTGGATGTCGGCGAGCTGGTCGAAGAGCGCGAGCGAGAGCCGCGCGGTCTGCGCGGCGTGCTTCTCGTCGAAGGCGAACCGGCGCCCGAGCGCGATCGCCGCCTGCGTCCGATCGGCCGCCGCGGCGGCCGCCGCGCCAGGGGAGCGCCGAGCGAGATCGAGCAGGATCCCGTTGCGCAGCCCGGTGTCGACGGCGAGCACGGCCTCGAGCGAGAGGTGGCGCATCGCCGCCTCGAGGATGACCGCGCCGGCCACGATGATCTCGGCGCGGCGCGGCTCGTAGCGGCGGCGGCGCTCGGCGAGCGAGAGGTCCGCCATCTGCTCGACCGCGCGCTCCACCTTGCGCACCGTCAGCCGGCGCGAGTCGCCGTGCGCGGCCACGATGGCGTTGATCGTCCCGCCGGACCCGAGCGCCGTGCGGCAGCGCGGGAGCGCGCGCGGGAGCGCCTCGCGGAACGCCTCGCTCACGAAGCTCCGCATCACCGCGAGCCGCTCAGGGGAGACCTTGCCGGAGGACCCGAAGATCTCGGTGAGCCGGACGGCGCCGACCGGCACGCTGTAGAGCTCCTTGGCCTGCTCGCCCTCCGCGGGCGCGACCTCCGTCGAGCCTCCGCCGATGTCGATCGCGATGGCGCGCTTCCCGGGCGGGCGCCCCTGAAGCACGCCGAGGCAGATGAGGCGCGCCTCCTCGCGCCCGGACACCACCTCGAGCTCGAGGCCCGCCTCGTCGCGGACCCGCCGGACGATCTCCGCCTGGTTGCGCGCCTCGCGCACCGCGCTCGTCGCCACGGCGCGGACGCGCGCCCCGTGGCGGCGGCAGAGCGCCGCGTAGCGCCGGAGCGTCGCGAGCAGGCGGTCCAGCACCTCGCGCGACATCGCGCCGGTCGCGAAGACCCCCTCGCCCGGCCGGACCGGATCGCGCTCCTGGTGCAGGGTCTCGAGCGCGCCGTCGGGGAGCAGGCGCGCGATCTCGAGCCGGACCGCGTTCGTGCCGACGTCGATCGCGGCCAGGATCGGGGTTCCGCCATTTCGGGTCAGGGGATCGGGCCTCCGGCGGGGAGTGTAGCCCGGCTGGCGGCACGCCGCGCACTGCGTCCGGCGTTGTCGCGCGCGCCCGACCGTGCTACGGATTTGGAGAAACGTAGCACGCGCGGGAGGTCGCCGCGCGGGAGGCTCCTCCGGCCGTGCACATGTCCGACGCGCTCGTCTCGCCCGCGGTGGGCGGCCTGCTCTGGGCGGGTGCGGCCGGCGTGGCGGCGTGGTCGGCCCGGCGGGTGGACGCGGATGGCGACGAGCGGAAGGTGCCGCTCATGGGCGTGCTCGGCGCGTTCGTCTTCGCCGCGCAGATGGTGAACTTCGCGATCCCGGGGACCGGATCGTCCGGCCACCTCGGCGGCGGTCTGCTCCTCGCCGCCCTCCTCGGCCCGGAGGCCGCGTTCCTCGTGCTCGCCTCGGTGCTCGGGGTGCAGGCCCTGTTCTTCGCGGACGGCGGCCTGCTCGCGCTCGGCGCGAACGCCGTGAACCTCGGGGTGCCGAGCGCCTTCGTCGCCTACCCGCTCGTCTTCCGGAGGATCCTCGGCCGGTCGCGGACGCGCGGGCGCGTCGTCGCCGCGTCCGTCTCGGCCGCGATCGTCGGGCTCGCCCTCGGCGCCGCGCTCGTCGCGGTCGAGACGGCCGCCTCCGGGATCTCGAGCCTGCCGCTCCGGTCGTTCCTCGCCGTGCTCGTGCCGATCCACCTCGCCATCGGCGCGATCGAGGGGTTCGTCACCGCCGCCGTGCTGCTCGTCCTCTGGCGCGCCCGACCGGAGCTCGCCGATCCCGCCGCGCCGCGCCGGCCCGTCGGACGCGTCGCCCTCGGCGTGGCGCTCGCCGCGCTCCTCACGGGCGGCGCGCTCTCCGCGCTCGCCTCCTCGCGCCCGGACGGGCTCGAGTGGTCGGCGTCCCGGGTCGCCGGCGCGGAGCCCGCCGCGCCCGCGGGTGGCGTCCACGCCCTCGTCGCGCGGGTCCAGGCCGCGACCGCGCTCCTGCCCGGCTACGCGCTGCCGGGCGGGCGCGACGGGGCGCGGGGCACATCGCTCTCCGGCGTCGTCGGCGCGCTCCTCACGCTCGGCGTCGCGCTCGCGGGCGGCGCGGCGCTCCGCGCCTTCGCCCGACGCGGGCGCGCGCGGATGCCGCGATGAACGCGCTCGACGCCGCGCTCGCGCACCTCGGCAGCCTCGACGAGCTCGCCGCGCGTGGGACGCCGATGGCGCGGATCGACGCGCGCACGAAGGTCGTCGTGACGGTCGCCTACGTCGCGGTGGTCGCCTCCTTCGGGCGGCACGAGCTCACGCGCCTCGCGCCGCTCGCGCTCTTCCCTGCGGCGGTCGCGGCGCTCGGGGACGTGCCGCTCCGGCCGCTGCTCCTCCGCCTCGCCATCGCCTCGCCGTTCGCGCTCGGCGTCGCCGCGCTCGAGCCGCTCCTCGATCGCGCCCCCGCCGCGCTCGTCGGAGGCGTGGCGATCCCCGCCGGCTGGATCGCCTTCGCCTCGATCCTCGCCCGCTACGCCCTCTCGCTCGGCGCGGCGCTGCTCCTCGTCGCGACGACCGGCTTCGACCAGGTCGCGACCGCGCTCCGCCGCCTCGGCGCCCCGCGCGCGCTCGTCGTCCAGCTGCTCTTCACCTGGCGCTACCTCTTCGTCCTCGTCGGCGAGGCGGCGCGCATGGTGCGCGCCCGCGAGCTCCGCGCGCACGGCCGGCCCCTCCGTGTGGGCGTCGCCGCCCAGCTCGTCGGCGTGCTCCTGCTCCGCGCGATGGAGCGAGCGCAGCGCGTCCACGCGGCGATGGTCTGCCGCGGGTTCACCGGGACGTTCCCGCCGCGCGGCCGCACGCGGCTCGCCGCGCCCGATGCCGCGTTCGCGGCGGGCTGGCTCGCCTTCTTCGCCGCGGCGCGCGCGCTGGACCTCCCCGCGCTCCTCGGCGCGGCGCTCTTCGGAGGCGCGCGGTGAGCCACCACCTCGTCGCGGTCGACGCGCTGCGCTACGTCTACCCCGACGGCACCCCGGCCCTGGACGGCGTGACCTTCGCCATCCACCACGGCGAGTCGGTCGCGCTCGTCGGAGCGAACGGCGCCGGGAAGTCGACGCTCCTCCTCCACCTGGCGGGCGTGCTGTTCCCGCGCGAGGGGCGCGTCCGCGTCGGCGACTGGCCGGTGACGCGCGAGACGCTGCCGCAGGTCCGGCGGAGCCTCGGGATCGTGTTCCAGGACCCGGACGATCAGCTCTTCATGCCCACCGTCGAGGAGGACGTGGCGTTCGGGCCCGCGAGCCTCGGGCTGCCGCCGGACGAGATCGAGGCGCGCGTGGCCGCGGCGCTCGCGCGCGTCGGCGCGGAGGGGCTGCGCAGGCGCCCACCACACCGGCTCTCGGGGGGCGAGAAGCGGGCGGTGGCGATCGCAGCCGTGCTCGCGTCGAGCCCGGACGTGCTGGTCATGGACGAGCCCTCGTCGAACCTCGACCCCGCCGCGCGCCGCGCGCTCATCGAGCAGCTCCGCCGCTTCGAGCACACGAAGATCGTGGCGAGCCACGACCTCGACCTCGTGCTCGACGTCTGCGAGCGGACGATCGTGCTCGCGGGCGGGCGCGTCGCGGCGGACGGCCCGACGCGGGAGGTGCTCGACGACGCGCCGCTCCTCGCGCGCTGCCGCCTCGAGCGCCCGCTGCGGCTCCAGGCCTGCCCGCGGTGCGGTCCAGGCGCGAGGCCTGCCTGACCTGCGCACGTCGGCGCGGACGGACGCGCAGTCCGGCCGAGCAGTCGATCCCTTCCTCCCTGGGGCGTACTGAGGTAGAACCCGCCGCAGCTTCGGCCTTGTCCGGAGGGAGGTTGGCGAAATGACGACGATCTGCTCCGTGAAGCCCACGCGCGGCGAGAAGCTCGCCGTCCTCCTGCCCGGCATGGGCGCCGTGGCGACCACGGCGATCGCGGGGGTCCTCGCTGTCCGCCGGCAGCTCGCCGATCCGGTGGGCTCGCTGACGCAGCTCGGTCACCTCCTCGACGAGCCCGGCAAGCACGGCGCGAGGCTGAGGGACGTGCTCCCGCTCGCGTCCCTCGACGACCTCGTCTTCGGCGGCTGGGACCCGATCCCCGACGACGCGCACGCCGCGGCGTCGCGCGCGAAGGTCCTCGGCGAGGCGCACCTCGCGCCGATCGCCGACGAGCTCAAGGGGATCCGCCCGATGCCGGCCGTGTTCGACACGGCCTGGGTGCGGCGGCTCGACGGGCCGAACGTGAAGAAGGGCACGCTCCGCGCGAAGGCCGAGGGGCTCGTCGACGACATCCGCCGGTTCATGGCCCAGCACGGCTGCGCCCGCGCGGTGATGGTCTGGACGGGCTCGACCGAGGTCTACGCGGAGAGCGGCCCGGCCCACGCGACGCTCGCGGCGTTCGAGGCGGCGCTCGACCGGAACGACGTGACGATCGCGCCGTCGATGATCTACGCCTACGCCGCGCTGAAGAGCGGCGTCCCGTTCCTGAACGGCGCGCCGAACCTCACGCAGGACATCCCCGCGCTCCAGGAGCTTGCCGAGAGGCAGGGCGTCGTCACCGGCGGCAAGGACTTCAAGACCGGCCAGACGCTCATGAAGACGACGATCGCGCCGATGCTGCACGCGCGCCTGCTCGGCCTCGACGGCTGGTTCTCGACGAACATCCTCGGGAACCGCGACGGCGAGGTGCTCGACGACGCCGCCTCCTTCAAGACGAAGGAGGTCTCGAAGCTGTCGGTCCTGGACTCGATCCTCTCCCCGCGCCAGCACCCCGAGCTCTACGGCGACATCGATCACAAGGTCACGATCCACTACTACCCGCCGCGCGGCGACAACAAGGAAGGCTGGGACGCGATCGACATCTACGGGTGGCTCGGCTACCCGATGCAGATCAAGGTGAACTTCCAGTGCCGCGACTCGATCCTCGCGGCGCCGCTCGTGCTCGACCTGGCGCTCCTCGCCGACCTCGCGCAGCGGGCGGGCGAGAAGGGGCCGCAGGAGTGGCTCTCCTTCTTCTTCAAGAGCCCGGTGGTCGCGCCCGGCCGCTCGCCGGTGCACGATCTCTTCCAGCAGCAGGACACGCTGTTCGCCCAGCTCCGCCGCTACGCCACCGCCGCCGCGGCCGCGCCGGTCCGGGCGGCGAGCGGGCGATAGAGCGACCCAGGGCCGACCTGTGCGCGTCGGCGCGTCCTGCTAGAGTGCCGCGGCCGTGCGTGTCTGCATCGTCACACCGTACGATCTCTCGCATGACGGCGGCGTGAACCGCCACGCGCGGAGCCTCGCCGTCGCGCTCGCCGGCCTGGGCGTCGAGGTGCGGGTGCTCGGGCCCGCGAGCGGGCCGGTGCCGGACGGCTGCGACGGGCTTCCGGGCGTCGTCTCGGTCCGCGCGAACGGCTCGGTCGCGCGCATCGGGCTGCTGCTCGCGCCGAGCCAGACCCGCGCCTACCTCGAACAGCACCGGTTCGACCTCGTCCACGTCCACGAGCCCATCGTGCCCGGCCCCGGGCGCCACGCGCTCCGCTTCGCGCGCGTCCCGCTCGTCGCGACGTTCCACGCGAACGCCGAGCGCGAGCTGCCGCTCCAGCGCGTGCTGCGCGCCGTGGCGTCGGCCGGCCTGTCGCGGATCGACTTCGGCATCGCCGTGTCGCGCGCGGCGAAGGCGTTCTCGCGGGCCATCTACCGGGGGCGCACCGCGGTCATCCCGAACGGCGTCGACCTCTCGCGCTTCTCGAGCGGGCCGCCGCGCGCGCCGCGCGCCCCGGTCCGGGCGCTCTTCGTCGGGCGCTTCGCCGAGCCGCGCAAGGGCTTCACCGTCCTCCTCGACGCGATCGCGCTCCTGCGCTCGCAGGGGCGAGCGATCGAGGTCGAGGTCGTCGGCGCCGGCCCGGCGGAGCGCTACGCGGCGCGCGCGGAGCGGCTCGGGGTCCGGTTCCGCGGCCGGCTCTCGGACGACGAGCTCGCCGCCGCCTACCGCGAGGCGGACGTGTTCTGCGCGCCGTCGCTCGGCGGCGAGAGCTTCGGCATGGTGCTCGTCGAGGCGATGGCGGCGGGCTGCCCGGTGGTGGCGAGCGATCTCCCGGGGTACGCCGAGGCGGCGCGCGGCGCGGCGCTCCTCACGCCGAAGGGGGATCCGGGCGCGCTCGCGATCGCGCTCTGGCGCGCGGCGACCGACGCGGACCTCCGCGCGAGGCTCGTCCTCCGCGGCCTCGCCCGCGCCGAGGCGCTCTGCTGGACCCGCATCGCGGGGCGGGTCCTGAACGTCTATGCGAGCGCGGCGCGCGCCGGCGCGGCGCTCGAGGCGATGGCGTAGCGCGCGATGACCGACCCCCGCTTCCCGAGGACCTGGCGTCAGCGCGCCGTGCTCGTGCCGTTCGCCCGGGCGCTCAAGGCCTGGTACCGCCCGCGCGTCCACGGGCTCGAGCAGGTGCCCGCGGACCGCCCCGTGGTCTACGTCGCCAAGCACCCGCGGACGTACCTCTACTTCGAGACGATGCTCCTCGGGCTGGTCTCGTTCTGGGACTCAGGGCGCGTGCCGTTCCGCCCCATGGAGAAGCGCGGCACCTCGCTCCACAGCTTCCCCGGGCTCGCCTGGGTCCGGCGACACGTCGGCACGATCGAGGCGACCGAGGAGGCGGCGCGCAAGGCGCTCGCGGGCGGCGAGTCGCTGCTCCTCTTCCCGGGCGGCGCGCGCGAGCTCTACGGCGCGCCAGACACGCTCGCGTGGGCGGGCCGGCGCGGGTTCGCGCGGATCGCCGCCGCCGCCGGCGTCCCCGTCGTGCCGCTCGCGATCGCCGGGGCGGATCAGCAGCACCCGCTCCGCCTCGCCCTCGGCGCGAGGGGGAGCCTCTGGCTGCCGCTGCTCCCGCTTCCGGTGCCGCTCGACTTCTGGTTCGGCGCCCCGATGGCGCCGCCCGCGGCCGCGGACGCGGCGGCGATCGGCGCCTTCGCGGACGAGGTCGCGCGCGCGACGCAGGCGCTGCTCTCTCGCGCCGTCACCGAGCGCCGCAAGCCCTGGAGCCTGTAGATGATCGACCTCCCCCCGCCGCCGATCGACCGGGACCGCTGGTTCTACCGAGGTCTCGTCATGCCCTGGGCGCGCGCGCTCGGCCGGTACCACCGCATGACGCTCGAAGGGGGGCCGCCGCCGAAGGGGCCCTGCATCTACGTCGCCCTGCACGGCGCGGGCTACCTCGTCCTCGACCTCGTGGCCGCCTGCTACTTCCTCGGCTGGCAGGCCTGGTACGAGCGGGGCGAGGAGACGACGCCGCTCCGGATCGTCGCGGCGGAGTCGAAGATCGAGAAGGCGCTGCCCGGGCTCCCGATCGTGAAGCGCCACTTCGGTATCATCGACACGAGCGAGGCGAGCTGCCTCGCCGTCCTCGAGCGCGGCGAGCAGCTCCTCGTGACGCCGGGGGGCATGCGCGAGGCGCAGCCGAGCCGGGACTTCTACCGGCTCCGCTGGGACGGGCGGTACGGCTTCGTCCGGCTCGCGCTCAAGACGGGCGCTCCGATCGTGCCGATCGCAGTGGTCGGCGGCGCGGAGGCCTACCCCGGATTCCGCGTGAAGAAGCTCTCGTTCTGGTCGCCCGTCCCGCTGCCCGCCCGGATGCGGCTGGCGCTCGGCGAGCGGATCGCGGTCCCGCGCGCGCCGGAGCAGGCGCGCGACCTCGACGTCGTGAAGCCGCTGCACGCCCTCGCCTGGGAGCGGACGCAGGCGCTCTACGATTCGCTGCGGACTCGGCGGTGACGGACCACGCCACGCGACCGATCTGGATCTCGGGCGACTGGCACCTCTCGCCGCGGAGCCCGCCGGCCCACGCCCGGCTCGCGCGCGCCTTCCTCGCCCGCGCCGAGCGCGAGGGCGCACGCGTCGTCCTGAACGGCGACGTCTTCGACGACCTCTTCGCAGGGGTGGGCCGCCCCGCCCTCGCCCACCCGGACGTCGCCGACGGCATCGCGGCGCTCGCGCGCGCGGGCCGACTCGAGCGGACGAGTGGCAACCACGACCCCGACGCCGGGCCCGAGCGGATCGAGCTGGCGGCGCCGGGCATCGGCCGGATCATCGTCGCGCACGGCCACGCGCTGGACCCGGTGAACGCCTCACCGGTCGGCCGCCTCGGCGACGCGATCTCCCGCCGGTTCGGGAGGCTCGGCCTCGTGCGCGGCGCGGCCTGGCTCGCCGAGGCCGTGGCGCGGGCGGTTGCGGAGGAGCGCATGGTCGCTCTCTTCCGGCGGCGCTGCCTTAACCTGGTGGGGCGAGAGGGGTTCGATCTCGGCGTGTTCGGTCACGTCCACGTCGCCCACCTCGCGCCCGGCGATCGCTACGCCAACGCGGGCGCGCTCGGAACGGAGGGGCTGTCCTACCTGGTGGTCGACCACGCGGGTCCGAGGCTGTGTACCCTCCGCATCGGGGACCTCGCGGAAACAAAACCCGGCGGCATACGGTAGAACGTCGGGCGCCCCACGGGCGCCCGACCCAGGAGATCCGACCCCCCGCATGCGACGTTCCGAGCGCTGGGTCCGCTTCGCGGACCGTCACCGCTTCTCGATCCTCGCCCTCTGCGCCGCGCTCGCCGTCGCGGGGGCGATCGGCACCGTCCGGCTCTACTCCGATCTCCGGCCAGACATGGCGGAGCTCCTCCCGAGGAACAGCCGGAGCGCCGCCGACCTCGAGGACGTGACCGCACGCGTAGGCGGGTTCGCCGAGCTCTCCATCGTCCTCTCCGGCGCGGACGCCGTGACGCTGCAGCTCTTCGCCGACGATCTCGCCGAGAGGCTCGAGCAGGCGCCGCGCGACCTCGTCCGCTGGGTCGAGTACCGCGTGGACGACGCCGCCCAGTTCTACCGGCCGCGCCTGCTCCTCTTCCTGAAGCCCACAGAGCTCGCCGACATCCGCGACACGCTCCGCGCCCGCATCGGCTGGGAGGACGCGGCGCACGCCGGCCGGGCGGTCGGCGCGCCGCCCGACGTGGAGGGGCTCGTCGACCGGATCGCGCGCCAGCATGGCGGGCTGCTGGGCCGATTCCCGGAGGGCTACTTCCTCGGCGAGGTGCCGGGCGCGAAGCCCGGAGAGAAGATGACGATCCTCGCGATGATCGTCCGGATGGCCGGGACCCCGGACGACTACCGCAAGGTCGTCGCGCTCGACCGGACGGTCCGCGGCGCGGTCGCCGCCCTCGACCCGGCGAAGTACGCCCCCGGGCTCCGCGTCGCGTACGGCGGGTACGTCGCCTCGAACATCATGGAGCACGACGCGCTCGCCGAGGACCTCGTCTGGGCGACCCTCCTCGTCGTGCTCGCGGTCGCCGCGGCCGTCGCCGTCTACAACCGGACGTGGAAGGCCGTCCCCGCGGTGGGGATCCCGCTCCTCGCCGGGACGCTCGCGACGTTCGGGCTCGCCGATCTCCTGGTCGGCCACCTGAACTCGAACACCGCCTTCCTCGGCTCGATCGTCGTCGGCAACGGCATCAACGTCGGGCTGATCTTCTTCGCGCGCTACCTCGAGGAGCGGCGCCGCGGGGCGGAGCCGACACCGGCGATGACGACCGCGGTGTCGTCCACCTGGCTCGCCACGCTCACCGCGGCGCTCGCCGCGGGCGTCTCGTACGCCTCGCTCCTCTCGACGGACTTCCGCGGCTTCAACCAGTTCGGGCTCATCGGCGGCATCGGCATGGCGCTCTCGTGGCTGTTCGCCTACGTGATGACGCCGCCGCTCGTCCTCGCCTGGGAGCGGCGCTCGCCGATCCCGCGCGCGGGGCAGCGTCCGGCCCACCCGCTCTTCACGCTCGCCGTGTCGCGGCTGGTCGAGCGCGCGCCGCGGCTCACGGCGACCCTCGCAGTGCTGCTCTCGCTCGGCGCAGCGGTCTTCGTCGTGCGCTTCGCGCGCGACCCGCTCGAGTTCGACTTCCGCAAGCTGCGCGACCAGTCGGCGCTCGCCCCGGGCGGCCCCGCGTGGTGGGACGCGCGCGTCGACGCGCTGTTCGGAGACCACCTCACGCCGACCGCGCTCCTCGCCGGGGACGAGGCGGAGGCGCGCGCGATCGCCCGGCGCATCGACGCCGATCGGCGCGCGAACGCGCAGAGCGCGATCGGCTCGGTCGTGTCCGTCGAGGGGTTCGTGCCCGCGGGGCAGGAGGAGAAGCTCCCGCTCGTGCGCGAGATCCGCGCGCTCGCGACGCCCGAGCACCTCGCCTTCCTCTCGCCCGAGAAGCGGATGGCGGTCGAGGCGATCCTCCCGCCCGCCGACCTGCGCCCGTTCGGCGTCGCGGACCTGCCCGATTCGGTGCGCCGGCAGCTCACGGAGCTCGACGGGCGGGTGGGGACGCCGCTCCTCGTCTACCCGGCGTCTCGGACCGACGTGTGGAACGGGCGCGACGTCATCCGCTTCGCCGACGAGCTGCGCGGGCTCGGGCTGCCGCGGGACGCGCCGATCGCGAGCTCGATGCTCGTGTTCGCCGACGTGCTGCGCGCCATCGAGAAGGACGGGCCGCGCGCGACGCTGGTGTCGCTCGCGGGCGTGGTGCTGCTCGTCATCCTGGCGTTCGGGCTCGGGCAGCGGACGGCGCGCTCGCTCGCGGACGCAGGGTGGGTGCTCGCCTCGCTCGCCGTCGGCGTGCTCTGGTTCGGGGGGCTCGCCGGCCTCCTGCACCTGCGGCTCAACATGCTGAACTTCATCGCCCTGCCGATCACGTTCGGCATCGGCGTCGACTACGCGACCAACATCTTCCAGCGCCGCCGGATCGATCACGCGCGCTCGATCGCGGACATCGTCCGCACGACGGGCGGCGCGGTCGCGCTCTGCTCGCTGACGACCATCATCGGGTACGCGTCGCTGCTCATCGCGCGCAACCAGGCGCTGTTCTCGTTCGGCGTGCTCGCCGTGCTCGGCGAGGTGGCCTGCCTCGCCGCCGCGCTGCTCGCGCTCCCGGCCCTCCTCCGCTGGCGGGAGCTCGCGCGGGCACGGCGCTCGGACGCGCCCGCCGGCCCCGACATGGCCGCGGGGGCAGGTCCGGCGGAGCCGGCCGGATAGCGGGGCGGGGGCCCCAGCCCCCGTTCAAACCCCGGCGCCGACGCGCTGCAGCGCCGAGTCGAGCTGCGCGCTCGAGAAGGGCTTCTCCAGGAACGCCTCGGCGGCGGGCCGTGGCCTCGCGGCGAGGTCGGCGCTCATCGCGATGAAGGGGATCCGGGCGAGGCGAGGCGTCCGGCGGACCCGGGCGACGAGGTCGTGCCCGGTCATGCGGGGCGTGTACAGGTCCGCGAGGATCGCCACGGGGCGCGGACCGTGCGCGAGGAGCTCCCACGCCTCCGCGCCGTCGCTCGCGGCGACGACGTTGAAGCCCGCCCGCTCGAGGAGCCGGCAGATGGCCTCGCGAGGTCACGCACCCAGCGGGACCCCGGCCGCCGCACTGCGGCGAATCACTCGAGGCGCTCGGACGCGCCCGTCCGCTGCGCGCGCGCCCGCGCTCGCCACGCGAGGACCGCGAGGCCGGCCACCCCCGCGGCGATCGCGAACGGCCATGCCTCGGCCGCCGCCGGGGACCCGCCCGCACGCTCGTATCCCGCGCCGAGCGCGTACCCGATCCAGAAGTAGATCGAGGCCCAGAGCAGCCCCGCGACGAGGGTCCCCAGCGCGAACGTCGCGTGGCCCAGCCGGAGCGCGCCGGCGACCACGGTCATCACGATCCGCAGCCCGGGGACGAGCCGGAGCACGACCACCGCCGCGGCCCCGCGCCGCGCGAGGGCCGTCTCCAGGCGCGCCTCGCGCTCGGGCGTGTACCCGAACCGTCGAGCGACGCGCACGAGGAGCGGACGCCCGGCGTGGCGGGCGAGGAGGTAGAGGGACGTCGCTCCGATCACGGTCGCGACCGTCACGACCGCGGCCGTGGCGGCGTACGACGCGCGGTGGGCGTGCGCCATGAACCCCATGGCGGCGATGAACACGTCGCCCGGGAGCGGCAGCGGGACGCCGGCCTCCTCCACCAGGATGATCGCGAACAGGCCGGCGTAGTGCCAGCGGGCGAGGAACTCGGCGGGGCTCTGCACCCCCGTCCCATGCCATGGGACGGGGCCGCGCGGAAAGGTGGGCCCGGGCCGGGCTCGCGTTTCACGAGGCGTGAGCGGGCGTCCCCGTGCGGTCGAGCGCGGCTCGCAACGCACCTGGGTCGTTTACGGGTCGGCCCGCGCCGGCCATTGCACAGCGGCATGCCAGCCGCGTCCCAGGGGTATCACGAGCGCGAGGAGGCCCTCTCCACGCGCACGAAGGAGCTTCACCGGGCGATCGTCTCGCTGGAGGAGGAGCTCGAGGCGATCGACTGGTACCAGCAGCGGTTCGACGCGACCGAGGA
>Ga0306924_10005171_pt1 | contig 12833 bp, 18 predicted proteins | sample sta12Can44000111_FD_203756 | JGI IMG/M metagenome (GOLD analysis project Ga0306924, IMG submission 203756) | Lab enrichment of tropical soil microbial communities from Luquillo Experimental Forest, Puerto Rico - statanox.12C.anox.44.000.111 (v2)... | ecosystem: Environmental > Terrestrial >... | reverse complement strand
GGCCGGCGAACGAGCAGCATGAGAACGCCGGCAGCAAATAACGCTGGGTAACTCTGTTCCATCGAATGCTTGAGCCCCGCGCGAGCGGGGCTCTTTTTTCGGCTGGAGCGCGTTCGTGTGCACGTGACTCTTCTTGCGGGTCGCGTTGATTGCTGCACGCATCCGCGTTCCGCCGCCGGTCGGTTAACAATTTGATAATGGAAGCCGCCTCGGGTATGCTGGGGTATCGGCGAGTTAACTCAGCCAAGCTTCTGAGAGGCGTGTACTTTTCCATTAAAGGTTATTAAAACCTATAAAGACCAATTTCGCATCGGGAGTTAATCGGGAGTTAATCCGTGGCGAGGCCGAGGAAGGACGGTGCCGATCCCAGGGCGATTAACCGGCGACCCTTGACCGAACTCTACGTCAAGAAGGTCAGGCCCGAAGCCTCGGCATTCAACGTGTGGGACCTGAAGGAGCGCGGCCTAGTCCTCCGCGTCCAGCCGTCGGGCCGTCGGGCGTTCAAGTTCGTGTACTCGCGCGGAAGGCGCAAGCGCTGGTACCACCTCGGCCCGATCGGGTTGGCCGACGCCCGCAAGCTCGCGGCTGAGATCCGCCTCGACGTGGTCCGCGGCCGCGACCCGGCGCAGGAGCGGAAGGCGCAGCGCAGCGCAGGCACGTTCCCCGATCTCGCCGCCAGCTACGTCGAATTGCACGCGCGAAAGCGAAACAAATCGTGGCGCCAGGCTGACGCGCTGGTGAAGCGGTTCCTGCTGCCGCGGTGGGGGAAGCTCCAGGCAATTACTATCTCCCGCAGCGACGTGCGCATGGCGGTGAGCCGCGTCGGCCGCCCCATGCTCGCCAACGCGGTATTGGCCGCCGCATCAGCCATCTTCACCTGGGCGGTGAGGCAGGAGATCGTCACCGTCAACCCGTGCCGCGGCATTGAGCGAAACGCCATGAAGAGCCGCGAGCGTGTCCTCTCCGACTCCGAGGTCTCGGCATTCTGGCCGCGGCTATCCCCCGCCTTGAAGATGATCCTGCTGACGGGCCAGCGACCAGGCGAGGTCGCCCACATGCGCCGCGGGCACATTCGCGACGGGTGGTGGGAGCTGCCAGGCGCGCCCGTGGCTGAGCTCGACTGGCCGGGCACGAAGAACAAGCAAAATCACCGCGTCTGGTTGTCGCAGCCGGCGCAGAAGCTGCTCGACAAGCACCTCGCTCGATGCAGTAAGATGGACGAGGACATGCGGGCTGCCTGCAAGGCGCTCGGCGCGGAGCGCGCCACGCCCCACGATCTGCGGCGAACTTTCGCGACCACCGTCGCAGCCTTGGGCTACAGTCGCCAAGCCGTGGACCGGCTTCTGAACCACGCCGACCGCAGCGTCGCGTCCGTCTACGACCGCCACGGGTATGCCCGCGAAGACCAGATGATCGTGAAGCGGGTGGCGAACCATATATTAGGATTGGCAGAAGGGCGCGGCGCGGCGATAATTACCTTTCATAGTCATTAAAGTTTTTATTTCCTTCTCTGGCAAAAAGGGTTATAGAAGGCGCGTACACTTGCGGCATAGGGCCTGCAAGCGCACACTTTGGCAGTATGCCACTGTTGGGACTGCGTCCGTATAGGTCCCCCGCGCTGGTGAGTGTTGCAAGACCCAGCTCCGTAGCCCCGGAGTGCCCAAAAGGGTGTAGACCGTTCGGCACCGATGAGTGGGTCGGTGCCGGCCTGAGATCAAACAGGCCGTATAAAACGAAAGGTCTCGACAGACGCGTGTTCAAAACACGGCGTCGTCGGGACCCGTTTTATTTTCGGGCCTCCTCGACGCAGAGAGGAGACTCGACCTTTTCCCATGATTACCACCGCGAGAAGACCAGTCGCAGCCGCACCACGGCGCGCGAGGAGGAGAGCTCGTAATCGCGGGCCGAGGCTTCTGTTCAAGCGCGAGGTGCTCGAGCGCGTCGGCCTCACCTACCCGACGATTTGGGCGTGGATGCAAAAAGGGAAGTTCCCGCGGTCGCGCGAGGTCGGCGCCAAGATCGCGTGGCTCGAGGGCGACATCGACGCGTGGATCGCGGCGCTGCCGGTGAAGCGACTCAAAGGTGACATGCCATGACGGGTATTTCCGAGCTCGTCGCGGTCGGATTCAACGGCGAAAACGGCACATTTCGCGCCCGCGCCCGGGTAGAGCTCAATTCGTTCGGCATGCATTTCTTTGAAGTGCGGATCACCGTCGATGGCAGCAACTCGGTGGTTACTGTCGTCGTGCCCAAGATCGCGCTCAAGGTCACCCGCGAATCCACATCACTCGCAGCTGACAGATACGGGGACGAGATACCCCGCGGTGCAGAAGCCGCGGGGCACGGTCACGTCCACACAAAGAAGGTTCTTATGAAGATGAGCCCAAACGACAAAGAGATCAGCAATGCCTATCTCTCGAAAAAAGCATTCCGACAAGTCGCGCTGTGAGCAGGAGCCGACGGAGCCGGTGTCAGTCGAAGCCATCATGCGCCGTGCCTTCGCGGCCGGGGTCAGTGACGCCCGCGCCGGATTAACATTCCGCTCGGACTACGAGAGCTGGGAAGTAAACGACCAGTGGGATTACGAACGCGGTCGAGCGTGGGCAACATTGGCACCGCGCGACGTGGCGCTGAAGCGCAACGGCAAGCTCAATCCTCTCGCGGTGTGCTGGTTCGTCCGCGCCGGCAGAGCCATTATATGATGACTACGCCGAACCTGCCTGCAAGCTATAAAGCAGCGCTCGCCGCCTTGGCATCAGCGCACGGCGTGGACGACGTCAAGAGCATCCGCGACAAGTGGGTTGCGCTGGCTACCTACGCTGCGCAGGCCCGAGATCGGCGCTTGATTGCGTACGCTACGGAGATACGCCTGCGCGCCGAGATCAAGTGCGGCGAGCTGCTGGCCGACATGAAGGCCAAAGGCGAGCGCGACGCCGGCAAAGGTGGAGATCGAAGATCACGGTCTCAGCGTGAGACCGTGAAAAAGCTCAAGGATCTCGGTGTCAATAAGACCCAGTCCTCCCGGTGGCAGCAGCTAGCCGCGCTGCCCAAGGCAGAGCGCGAGGCCAGAATCGAAGCCGCCAAGCGCCGCGCCGCCGTCAAGATCACTTTCCCCCGCGAAAAGCTGACAGAGAAGGACGCCATCACGCGGTGCGTTGCCGCTGTGAGGGCGGCCCTCGTCACGGCAATGAAGGTTGCTTTGACGGAGCGGCTGTTCACAGCCGTGGATGCCGAGATCAAGACGCTCGCGGCCGCGCGCGGCCACGACGTCGGCGCTGCCAGCGCTAGCCAACTCGCGCATCAAGACGAGTACATCGCGCAATTGCAGCGCACGGTGCGACAGCAGGAGCTGACAATTGCCGGACTGCGGAGAGAGCAAGAAGAGGTGAAAGAGAGAAGCCCCGCGGGCTGAGTCGCGGGGGCGCGGCCATGTCTGGACGAAGGGAATTCGACAAATGACTAGGCTTGTTCACTGCGATGTCGCGGTCATGGCGCCGCAGCAGAAGGAACTCGCGGCCATCATGGAGCGCCTCGACGCGCACTGGGTCAACATCGAGAGCATCATTCCGGATGCGAACAAGGACGTTGTCCTCGAGCAAGCCGTAGCCGTCGCCCATCACTACACCGACCGCGCATCGCGGCGGGAGATTGTGAAGTGCCTCAACGTCATCGCGGCAAGATTGCACCAGTCAGCTGCTGCATTCGACGCGCTCGACGCGCTCGACCCGATTGAGCAGCGGGCACTGTTGACCCGGGCTGGCGCTGACCTGCAACTCAGCAGCGTGCTGAGGAAAATATGCGGTAAAGCGCACCAGAGCGCATCAACCATCGATGTCAAGGGGTCGGTCAGCGGCAGGAGGCAGCGCGAGCGAGCGGCGAAGCAAGCGTCAGCGCTAGCAGCGCTTCACATGCTCCAGCAGGCGTACCCGGCGAAGATGCTCACTCGTGCACTACGCGGACCTTGGGTCGAGCTGTCCGAGATCTTGTTTGAGGTCGCGACAAACTCCGATGCGACCAACATGCGCAATATCTGCGCTCTCGTGAACAAGCAGCGATAAAATCTTATCTGTTCGGGCGGCCACCAATCTTTAGAAGTCGCCACCAAACTTTCACCTTTGAACCAACAGTGTCGAAAGATTAACTGTTCGTTCGGCTCCGTGAACGAACTGCGTCAAAAATTTCACCGTCCGTTCAGCTCCGTGAACGAACTGTGTCAAAAAGAGACTGCTCGTTCGGCTCCGTGAACGAACAGCGTCAAAAGCTTTACTGTTCATTTGGCTTTGCGGACGAACAGCAAAAAGATTTTTGTTATTCGTGTTTGAGCCATCCGTCGCGGCCGCATAAGGTCGCGTATTAAAGAGCCATCGATGGCGACCAACCGCGGAGGTGATGATGACGAAAACAGCAAAGATTACCAACTCAACTGCCAAGAACACCGTGACACAAGCGCAGCGCCGCAACGCGCGAAAGTGCCTCGCCGAGCTCATCAGCAACGGCGATCTGTCAAGAAGCACCGCAGGGCTCACCGGCGACTGGAACGCGCACAAGCCGCTGTGGGTGCTCTTGCAATGCGTCCGGACCCTCCGCGGCGATCTGGTCGCCTGGTGCAAAGACGGCCAGGAGGCGGCGCGGTGAAGAACCATCCCACGAAGAACTTCATCGTCCCTAAGAAGGGTGCGCGGAGTTGGAACTTCACGTTCCGCGAAGGCGAGCTCCTGATACAGACGTTCGCCGAAGAGGATGCCGACGGAGGCATATCTTTTCCCATGCCGACGATGGAGGACCAAGCAGAGATCGAGAAAGTCATGCGTGAAAAGGTCGGCGACGGTTGCGATGCAGAGGGCACTTACTCGATCCGCCCGGGGCGACCGGCGAAGCTAAGCTGGCGGATCGTCTCGCCAACACACTGACGAACCACAAAGAGAAACTAGGAGGTTCTATCCATGATGCAGAACGATTCACAATGGAAAAGCATCCTATCCGGAATGATGTCCGGCGACGGGCGGTTCAAGCAGTTCAAAAAGTTTCGGTGGTATGGCGAAGTCGACGGCATGCGGATCGGCGTCGTGATTGCCAATAAGAGCGCACAGTACACTAGCTATGCCCTCAACAAAGCCGACTTCGACGGCCTGATCAGCGCCAAGCAAAAAGGGAAGTTGGATCTCGCGTTCGTGGTCGCGGTCGCCAACGGCGCCTACACGACCCACCACAACGCTGAGGAGTATGCCGGTCTTCTCGCGGACCTGCAGCCGCGCAGCGGTCAGTTCGGCGCTTTCTGGACTCTGACGGAGCACGAAGTCACCGGCGTGGAAGAGCCGTTTTGACTGCAACGATCATTCCTGCGGCGAATACAGGAGAATGACAGATGGCTTATGAGAGCATGACCAACCGAGAGCTCATCGACCGCATCCACGAGTTGGAAGCGACGAAGAACAAGATCAGTTGCAAGGTATCGGAGAAGGGCGCGGTCAGCGTCTACGGTGTCCACGTTAAGTTCCCCGTTACATTATATGCCAACCAGTGGGAGCGCCTGCTGGGGCAGGCTGACATCATCAAGGCGTTCATCAAGGCACACCGTGCCGAGCTGGAACAGAACGGAGGGACAGCTCGTCGCGAAAGAAGGAGCCTGTGACTACGATGAACCGCAGAGAGCGCCGGAGATACGCTGCCGCGCTCCGGACGCCCGCCGCCGGCGGCGCGAAGCTCGGCGAGGTCGGGCAATGCTAGGCAGTTGAACCTGCAACTGCACCGCTTGTGGGCTGGTCCCTGCCGGCGTCTGCCTCGAGTGCGCGGCGCTGCTCACCCGCGCAAATTCTCGAGGGCAAAGCAGGCGACACCGTCAATGCGTCGTTTTGCTCGGACGGTGCCGTGAAAGCATTGAACGGTACATGTCCGAGCGGCACGCTCGACGCGGAAGAAGGCGGAGGGTTGAGCTGATGAAGTCCGTGAAAAAAACCTGGAAGTTCTCCTTCAAGAGCGGTGCGCTGGACTGGATCAAGCAGTTGCCCTGCACCGAGACAGTCGGAGGCGAGGAGTACACCTTCATCCCAGCGAGAAACGACCGAGCAGAGGCGCGGGTGGTAAGGAAGGCGATCAGAGCCGCTATGAAGGAGCGCCTCGCTAGAGATAGTGAAATTCTCGGCAGCAACACCGGCACATACGAAGAAGAGATCACGATCAAGTTCGACCCGCCTGGCACTAAGAGTTCATAGAACGATCAGAGAAACCCCGGCCACACCTCTCGAGCAGCCGGGGCTTCAGCATCACGGGCTCTGATGCTCGCAGCCGATCCGCCGCCTCTCGCTGCGTGGCAAACCCTAAAACCTTTGGGTCGACAAAGCCACAGGCTTTGAAGTAGGAGCAAAAAAGCAAAACCCCGGCGATGGTGGGCGCCGGGGTTTCGTTAATACCAGTTTGAGAGGCTGGTATGGTGGGCACCCCGCATCCGGTTCCGGGGATTTAGGGGCACGCTGGTTCATTATACCTGCGGGGGCAAAAAGTCCACTAAAGGTTTTACTTTTGAGGAGGCTTAAGGTAAGGTGATCCTCGAGAGGCAAAGTTAGGTGGGTAACTTACCCAATCCCATATATGCGTTCCGGGGTAAACCCTAGCGGCCGACAAATGGCCCAGACAGACTACATAAAGACACGGGGCACCTGAACCAGCCCTTCACGGCTCCCACCAAGCCGGAAAACGTGTCCGCCGAAGCGCAGAATGGTGCGCGGGCGGACGAGATTTGCCACTGAGCATGCGAAGTCCGCGCGCACCTGCAGAGGTGGAGCGGACCCGTGCCCAACGTCGCCAGCCTATCCAACGCCGAGCTCTCTCAGCAGATCGAGGACACGGTCTGGGCGTCAGACCGCAAGTTCTTCGAGCAGCACCCGCGCCGCAAGTTCCGCCTCCGACCAGCCTTCGCAGTGGAGGTCGAGGACTTCGACCGCCACAAGCCGCTCGGCGCGCTGCCGGACGGGTTCTGCTGGTGGGTCGTCGTCTACTGCATCCACCTCCAAGCTCGCCAGCGCATCCCGTTCGGCGCTCCCCACCGCCTCCCCGCCGAGTCTTCCGAGAGCGACGCATGCCGCATTTGGCACCGCGTGACTCACCCATTTTGGAAGGAGCACGCCAAGCTCTGCGAGGACATAGTCGAAGAAGCGAAGAAGAGGGGTGAGCTATGACCGCACCCTCCGACAAGCCGAGAACATACAACGGCAATTTGAAGAACTTGCCGCCCGCCCTCGAGCCGCTCACAGCGCTGCCATACTGGGTCCTGTGGCGGTGGGAGAAGCGCAAAGGCAAGTGGACCAAGCCGCCCTATCAGCCGAATGGCCAGAAGGCGAAGAGCGACGACCCGGCAACGTGGTCGACCTACGACGAGGTCATCGCCGTCGTCGACCAATATGATGGCATAGGATTCATGCTCCCGGAGCACGCGACCCCCGACCTCGACGGGTGCCGCACCCTCAACACCGGCGCCAGCCAACCGTGGGCGAGTCAGCTGATCGACAAGTCCAAGACCTACGTCGAGATCTCGCCGAGCGGGAAGGGCTTCAAGGTCATTGGCCTCGCCGCAGGCGACAACGTTCAGAAGAAGTGGCCGATCGGCGACGGCACATCCCTAGAGGCGTACCGCAGGACCCACAGGTACACCACCATCACCGGCAACCAGCTGCCGGGCACGCCCCAGCACCTCGCCAACATTGACGCCGTCGTCGACGAAGTCTACGCCGAGCACGAAGGACGGCGATCCCAGCGGGAGGGCAATGGAGCGGCAGCTGCCGAAGGCGCGAGCCTCGAAGGCGCAGCAGACCTGCCGCCCATGCTGGCTTCGCTGCTCCACATCCCCAACTTGGGCGCAGGCAAGTCCCGCGGCGAAAGCAGGGCGTGGGCAAGACCAAGGTCGGTCAGGTATTCGGCTCGCTGTTCGAAGACCACTACGAGCTGGTCGCCGATCCCCGCTACATCGTCGGCCAGTTCAACGCCCACTTGGCGCAGCTGCTGCTCCTCCACGCCGACGAGGCGTTCTGGGCCGGCGACAAGCGCGCAGAGGGCAAGCTTAAGGACCTGGTCACCGGCTTGAGGCACTGGCTCGAGTTCAAGAGAGTCGACCCCATCAGCGTTCAGAACCTCATCCGGCTGTTCGTGACCGGCAACCAAGATTGGCTCGCACCCGCCGGCTTCGGCGAGCGCCGGTTCGCCGTCATGGACGTTGGCGAGGCCCACATGAAGGACATCGCCTACTTCGTCGCCATCGACAAGGAGATGGACGAAGGCGGCCGCGAAGCGCTGCTCCACCACCTGCTAAACTTCGACCTGTCGCAGCTGGACCTCCGCGTCATCCCGAACACGAAGGCACTCGTCGAGCAGATCATCGAGACAGCCACGCCCGAGCAGGCGTGGTGGCTCGACACCCTCGAGCGCGGCGAGCTGCCGTGGGGCGTGCTCGACCAGGACAACAACAACGCGACGTGCGTCAAGAACATGTGCCCGAAGAAGACGCTGTTCCGCCGCTACATCCAGCACGCCAACCTGCAAGGCGTGAGGCGCAAGGAAATCGAGACGAGGATCGGAATGTTCCTGAACAAGTACGTCGGACCCGACCTCGTGACCATCCAGCAGAAGAAGTACAGCATCTACCACCGCAGCGGCCGCAGGCTCACCGAGACGGGGCGGGTCTACACGTTCCCGCCGCTGAAGGACTGCCGTCAGCGGTTTGCGAAGGAGATGCAACAGGACATCGCCTGGGACGACGCCGAAGCCGATTGGACCCACGAGGCGGAGCAGGTCGAGGACGAGAATGTTCCGTTCTAGGGGGCATAACAACCTATGCCGAGGTTGTTAGTGAGGTTGTTAGCAAGAAATGCCCATAGATTGGGGATATAAACAACCTTACAACCTTAACAACCTTAAAAGATAGTATCTATAGAAGACCCCCGGAGAGAGCTAAGGAGAGGCAAAACTCGTCTTCGGGTAAAACTCGGTCAAAAAGGCTGTAAAGGTTGTAAGGTTGTTAAAGATCCAGCAAAGGGGGTATTTCTGATGTACAACCTCCTCAACAGAGGTTGTTTATAGGTTGATCGAAAGGTTGGAAAAGACTCCCTCAGACTTCCCCTTGGCCCCTCCCCTTCGGATCCCCTCGCCGGTTGGTCCCGTTTCCATCCCCCAATCACTCGCCTCCTTTAAAAACATGGTCACCGGCCGGGAAAGGGGTAGGATTGCACTGCTGTTGCCCGCCAAAGTTGGAGAGTGCCGGTCTCTCGCTCAAGGGCCGGCGCTCCTCAACCGAGCCCGATCGGCTCGTCTCCTTCTCTCAGCAGATCGGTCGGCCGGGCGCGAGGCAAAAATGAAGAAACACCGGCGACGCTTGGAGGTGCTCGGTCCCGCTCCGGCCGGTTTCGGCTGCGCTCTCTGCGGCCAAGGCGGGGACGACATGGTGCAAATCGCCATGTCCCGCGGTCGCATCGGTTTGTGGCACCGCGCCTGCGCGGAGGAGCACTTCCTGGTGTCAGTGCCGGAGCCGACGAAGCTCAAAGTCGCAGCAGCCGTTTTGGATCGGAAATCGTGAAATGGATGAAGTTAGCTCAATTGCTGCTGAAGTCAGCCGTCGCGGGGGGAGGGTTGCTCCCGCAGATTTTTGTTTCGCCAGAATGATTTGGGGCGGGGGGAGGGTGAAAATGACTGAAAGTGCGGCCTTCGCGGACCCCGGCGGCAATTCAATTCGCACGCAAATAATCCCAACATTGTCAATTACTTAACAGCCTTTGGAAGGTGACATTTTTGGGCCTCAGGTAAGTCGTTGGAATTGTTTGACAATTTTTGGTGAGAAATGGAGGAAAAAGCCCCCGAATTGGGGGTTGGAAGGACGAGAAGATGCGAAAAAACCAGAATGGCTCGTTCTTGGACCGGACGCAGCCGCCCGGTCCACCCGAGAACTTGAAGCGATACGGCCGGTCCCTCTGGGTCCAGATTCAAACTGAGTACGAGATCCGCGACAGCGGCGGCCTGGAGATGCTCGCCCAAGCCTGTGCCGCGGCCGACCGCGCCGAGGACTGCGCCACGAGGATCAAGGCAGACGGCTTGATCGTCGTGAGCGGTTCCGGAACTTCGCACGACCACCCTTTGATCAAGCATGAGTTGGCGGCGCGCGCGTTCGTGACCAAGACGCTGCGGGCGCTAGGCCTCAATTTCGAGCCGCTGCGCCGCGGCCCTGGCAGGCCGCCTGCGAATGTGCCGCTGCCGGCCGGCATAGTGCTGGAAGGAGAAGACGACGATGGTTGGATCGAGGCGAACTCCAATTGACCGCTCGCCCAAGCCGGTCCTCGACTTCGAGAGCGTGCGGATGTTCAAGCGCGGCACCAAGCTCATGAGCGAGGGCCGCGAGGACGAGCCAGAGTTCCGCAAGATCTCGCTTGGGCTCCACCGCCGCCTCGGCTTGAAGCCCTGGCACCAGAATGTCTTCGACGTCGACGACGCCGCGCCGGACGACCCTCACCAGTTCCGCGATTGGAAATATGTCACGAGCTTGCGCGCTCAGCTCGCCGAGCTGACGCTGCCGCGACACGCGAGAGAGAATGCGAGAGAGAGGGAGGCCGCTCCCAACGATGTTGCGAAAACTTCCTCTGGAGAGCCCGAGGCTGAGAGCGCACCAAAAGTTCTGACAGATCCCGGGGTCGTAATTTCCGAGAGACCGAGCGCGGAAGCTGACGAAGTTGGCCAGGCGGAGCCGCGATGACGACGAGGTGGTCGCCGGGAACGGTCAAGGTCAGCGTCGCGTCCGCCGACGGCAAAGATATCGTGCTCAATCTCTTTCACGAGGGCGAGGTTTTCGGCGAAATCGCCTTGCTCGACGGCCGTCCGCGCACCGCTGACGCCACCGCCATGTCCGACTGCGAGCTCGTCGTCATCGAGCGGCGCGACTTCGTTCCGTTTCTCAGCAGTCACCCCGACGTGATGCTCAAGTTCATCGAGATTCTGTGCTCGCGGCTGCGCCGCACCAGCGAGCAGGTGCAAGACATCACGTTCCTGAATTTGCCGACCCGTCTGGCGAAGACCTTGCTGCAGTTGACCGCGGCCGAAGATGGTTCCACCACCCCACGAAGGGCGGCCGTGACGCAGCGCGAGATCAGTCAAATGATCGGCATATCTCGCGAGAGCACCAACAAACAATTGCGGGCATGGGCCAAGCGCGGTTGGATTCAGCTTGAACGAGGGGCTGTCAGCGTGTTCGCGCCGGATAAGCTAACTGCGATCACCGCGGAGGGTTCGGAATTTGACTCATCTTGACCCCGAAGTCTCCACGTTGGGTTGGTATGGCGGCCATGCGTCAAACGCTGTGGTCGCGCGGCTGCGCGGGCGGTGGGACTCTCCGCCCTCGCAAGCGCTATCCTGCCTTGCTCGAACCTTTCGACCGCGCGCTCCAAGGCGCTCGGAGGCGCACGGGGCTCTTTGGAGACTCGAGACGCTGGCTATGTTGGAGAAAGACAGAAAAAGGCAATGGGACAGCTAGGCCCGTGAGTACTCAGACCTTGATAGCAGCCCACTACTCGCTGATCGTGCGCACGACGCTCGAGGTCGGGCGGGTGTCGGTCATCGGGCCCTTCAATTGCTTCAGGATGGCCTCGTCGTAAGAGGCAATCGTGGTCACTGAATACTTCGGCTTCATGAAGACAATCTTGTAGCCGCCGGCCTTGAGATCATTAAGCAGGTCCATCGCGGCCTCGGCCGTCGCATGCTGGAAATCGTGCACCAGCACGATGCCTTTGCCATGCTTCTTCAGTTTATCCATCACCGATTGCCTGACCTGCTCGGGCTTGCGCATCTTGAAGTCGAACGAATCCATGTCGGTTGAGAAGATCGCGATGTTGCGCTTGGCGAGGTACTCGATCAGTTCCGGCGGCTGGCGCAGCGCCGGGAAGCGGAAATATGGCGCAGTCGGTCCGCCAACCGCCCAGTGCACGGCACTGATGCCCATCTCGATCTCGTCGATCGGATTGTACTCGACGGTTTGCACCTTCCCGTTGACATTGCACCGCCCCTTGGTCTTCGACAGGTCCTGGTGACACCAGGTATGCGAGCCGATGGCGTGCCCGGCTGCGGCCACCTGCTTGAGGAGGCCGGGCTCGTAGGTGGCGTGCAGGCCGATCGGGAAGAAGATCGCCTTGGTGCAGTGCGCGGCAAGCGCGGCGAGCACCGCCGGGGTGTTCTTCGGCCAGGGGCCGTCGTCGAAGGTGAGCACGACTTCGCCTTCGCGCAGGAAGTCGTGGGCCTTGAAATGCTCGAAGCCGAAGCCGGGGGCGCCAGTGGTGTCAATTTCGACCACCCGCGAGATCCCCAAGGCATTGGGATTGCTGCACGAGGTCGGCATGGCGGAGGGCATCGGCAACGCCTGAGCGGCGGGCGTCGGCGACGCCTGATCGACGGCAGCTGGCGCAGTCGCTGCACTCTCAGCCGCACTATTCGCAGCCGTCGCGACGGACCCGGGGGACCGGCCCTCGGTGGGTGTTGCGTGGGATGGCGCGGGCGCCGGCACCGGAATGGAGGCCTTTTGTAAGAGAATGGCGCCAAACGCCGCCACACACAGGACAATCGCCAGCGCGGACGCTATCGACGCTGCTTGCTGCATCTGCTCACGGCCGCTAATGGCACTACTCGTCACTAAGGCTGGATTAAGAAATTCGGTCCATGCCACCCAAGAAGTTGCTGAGTCTTAGGGTTGGAGGCTGGCCAATTCGAGGCGGTGGCTTAGCCCCCCGTTGGCACTGCCAAAAAAATCGCGAGGCCACCGCGGTTATCGGTCGGGAGACGCGGGACCAATATAACCAACGAGCCGCATCGCC
>Ga0306924_10005169_pt1 | contig 12836 bp, 7 predicted proteins | sample sta12Can44000111_FD_203756 | JGI IMG/M metagenome (GOLD analysis project Ga0306924, IMG submission 203756) | Lab enrichment of tropical soil microbial communities from Luquillo Experimental Forest, Puerto Rico - statanox.12C.anox.44.000.111 (v2)... | ecosystem: Environmental > Terrestrial > Soil... | reverse complement strand
TCACCAAGGCGACGCCCGCGCTGTGTCTCGATTGTCACGATGTGAAGTCAGAAGACTTGCAGAAGGCGCACAAGGGTCAGCCCTTCGCGACCGCCAATTGCGTCCAGTGCCACAATTCGCATCAGTCGGCGCAGCCCAAACTCATGCAGAAGTTCACCCACGTGCCGTTTCAAAGCGGTTCTTGCGACACCTGCCATCAGCCCGCTAAGGATGGGAAGGTGGTGCTGACGCAAAGCGAGCCCAAAGCAATTTGCGTAACCTGTCACAGTGAGCAGGCACAAAAGATTGAAAAGGCGAAGGTGCAGCATCCGGGCGCCGCGTCCAGCGACTGCACCCAGTGCCACAATCCGCATGCCGGCCCTACTCCGGGCTTTGTGCAACCTGATCCAGTGAATGCCTGCCTGGGGTGCCACAGCGAACAGTCTGACGGGATGAAGAAGGCACACCTGCATCAGCCCGCCTACACCCAGGGATGTTCCACTTGCCATGAACCCCATGGCAGCGACAATGCTCACTTGCTCAGGGCCAAAACCGAGGACGCCCTTTGCCTAGAGTGCCACGGTCCGGACTCGCAGCCCAGGAAGGTGGAAGCCGAGCACATCTACACCATCTTCGATGGGAAAGTGAAGCTGCCGGAAGATTACTTCACGAAGAATAAAGTTGTTGTGCTGCCGGTCAAGTTTGGCCGCGGACATCCCATCCAGGGTCATCCGGTGCAGGACGTCGCTGACCCTTCCAACACCAGCAAGGTGCTCCAGCAGATCAATTGCCTTACCTGTCACCAGCCACACTCGTCGGCACAGCCTGGCTTGCTCGTGAAGGACCAGTCCAACAACATGGCGTTCTGCTCGTCATGCCATAAGAATCTGAACAGGAATTGAGGGAACGAGAGTTCGATGAGGAGAGTTGTGATGATTCAAGTGCAAACCAACAAGGCCCTGGTTGGCCGGCTGACGACGGCAGTGGTGCTGCTGCTGCTCTTCGCCGCAATCGCGATCTGGCCGGTCTGCGCATATGGCGGCAAGAAGAAGAAAGACAATACATCGGCCAACGAAACGGCGAAGCCCAAGGTGATTGATTATTCGTACATCGTCTGGCCCAATCCGCCTGCCATCCCGCGTATCCGTTACATCAACTGGTATGCCTCCGACAAGCAAAAACGAAACGAGGAGGGCAAAGTCCAGAAGAAGTCAAAATGGATGGACCGGTTGGCCGGCACTCAGACCCAGGAAGAAGCTCTGAAGCTGCCCTTCTCACTGTTGCAGCCCAACGGTCTGGCGGTCGACTCCAAAGGGAACATTTATGTCGCCGACTGGAAGGTCGGGGCCATCTTCATCTTCGATCCCGAGACCAAAGACGTCGAGCTCTTAAAGCACAAAGTTCACGGCAATTTCAACCACATCATCGGTTTAGCCATGGACGACAACGACCGGCTTTTTGTCTCCGATACCGAGCTGCGGCATGTCCTGGTCTTCAGCCCCCAACACAAGGCGGAGGATGTGATCAGCGACGGAATGCTCAGGCCCGGTGACATGGCCATCGACACTAAGAACCGTCTGCTGTACGTCTCCGATGTCGAGCTTGATCAGGTCTTGGTGTATGACGCCGACAGTTACAAACTGGTGCGCAAGATCGGCACCGCGGGGCATCATCATGAACTCACTACTCCGGGCGACTTCTCCAAGCCAACGGGTGTAGCCGTAGACCAGAACGGCAACCTGTACGTTTGCGACACGATGAACAACCGCATCGAGATCTTCGATGCGGACGGGGTCTTTATCCGCGCCTACGGTAAGAACGGCGACGCGCCGCCCAACTTTGCCCGGCCGAAAGGTGTTGCCATAGACAGTGATGGGCACATCTGGGTCGCTGACGGAGTGCAAGACCGGGTACAGGTCTTTAATCAGGACTGGCAACTATTGATTTCCTTTGGCGGACATGGCCTGCTTCCGGGTCAGTTCCAGGGCCTGATGAACATCGCCAGCGATACCAAACGCAACCGCATCATCACCTCCGAGATCTACCCAGGGCGGATGCAGGTGTTCCGCTATATAACCGATGCCGAGGCCGAACAGCTTCGCAAGGAGCGCGAGCAGAAGCGCGCCGACTCGAGAACCAAGCCGTCCGAGTCGACGGCGCCGGTGGCTGAATCGAAGCCGCCACAAACCAAGTAGGCGTTCATCTCTAGGGCCATAGGACCGTGGTGCCAGCCACGGACGAGCACCCGTCCGAAGTGCATGGTGCGCCCGTAGCCTCCTCTTGCGCCCTCCCCAAAGCAGATCCCTCGTCGCTTCCGGTCGTCCGCTGCGGCGGACTTCCCTCGTACTCCTATTGATGACTGCCAGAGGGGAAGCGCAGCGTTGGATGTTACCGACAGCAATCGCAACAAATTCTTTGCCAGCCTTCCTAACCGTTGCAAAATGCAACAGGTTACCTGATGTGACACCCATCACATTTGCGCCATTTAGCCTAGCCACATCCCCCATTGGTGCTTTTCACCCATACCCTCAATTTAGTGGCAATCCGGCAACTGCCGCATTTTCAGGTGAATACCGCGCTTTGAGCATCGTCGCTTATTCGGCAACCTACGTGCATTTCTCAAGGCCGGAGGCGGTGGAAGAACGCAACCACTACGGCCTAAGCCTCTAGAACAAAGGAAAGACTTGAAAGGTACCTCTGGAGGTCTTAATTCCTATGAAGAAAGTAATGCTAGTTTTAATGATCGTTCTGGCCATCTCCGGATGGGTGATGGCGCAGAGCGCGACGTCGACGGTTGACGTCCTCGGCGCGCACAATAATAACGGCCGCGGTTGCGCCGGCTGCCACCAGCCACACAGCGGCGCTTTCGGTGCCGGCTACAAGGGTGCTACGGATACCGGTAACTTCGCTCTGTGGGGCCAGGATGCCAGCCCGCTTTACGGCAAAAGCATCGCCTTCGGCGACGGGGGCAACTTCGTTGAAGTTCTGCCCAGCAGCATCGTCAGCAACGGAACCAATGACGCTGAAATCGGCGGCATCCTGCTATGCCTGAGCTGCCACGACGGCCAAGTCACCAACACCAACATGATGACCAACCAGCTGTACGAGCAGAAGGTTGGGTTGCTCACCAATACGGCATACGGTAGCAATCCGATTCCAACCCTGCTCGGCAAGGACGGCTCCACCGCAGGGAACTACGAGAACGACCACCCGGTCGGCACAAATGCAGTTATCCGTGCCAGCACCGCTAACGGCCTGACGTATGCCAATGGCGTGTTCTCGGTCACCCCGGGCTCGAACTATGAGAAGTTCGTGATGAACTACGGCTGGCCCTCGTTACAGCCCGGCAAGTGGGGCATGCAATACGGTGTGAACGCGGCAGGCAGCGCGTTTCCGACCTGCACCACCTGCCATGACCAGCATGTCATGACGGTTTACACCTCCTACGGCACATATGGAATCGCGAATGACAAGGGCGGCAAATACTATGCCAAGCTGTTCTTCATTAACGGTCCCTACAACCCGAATGTTGTGATTACCGACGGAAAGAGCGCGCCTTCCACGACGCAGTTCTGCCGTCAGTGCCACTTCGGCGAGGCCAACGAAGCGAACAACACCTTCACCATCCCGACTACCTTCCAGTAGGGTTTGGTTAAGTGAGGCAAGGGGGAGGGCAACTTCCCCCTTTTTTGCGAACGATATAGCGAGGAAGTATGAAGTACAGAGCTCTCATCTGCGCGTTGTTGAGTACGGTAGTGGCCGGCAGTGCAGTAGCCCAGGTTTCATCCCATGCACCTACGGCGGTAACTAAGTCGTCGCCCGCGAACACTGCCACCGTCAGCCAGAGCACAGTGCCTCAGGTCAGCGACAAACCCGTGGCCAGAGTGAATGGCGCGGTGCTGACCGACCGCGACCTGGTACGCGAGATGTACACCATCTTTCCCTACGCCAGGCAACACAACGGCTTCCCCGCGGGCCAGGAGGCTTCTATACGGCAGGGCGCGCTGGAGATGATCATCTTCGAGGAACTGGTGTACCAGGAGGCCGTTCGGCGCAAGGTCAACGTACCGCCACAGCAGGTAAAAGAAGCTGAAGTTGAATTCCAGCGCCAGTTCGGAAGCCCCGACAAGTACCAGGAATACCTGAAACTGGAGATGCAGGGCAATCCCGAGTTGGTACGGCAGAAGATACGGCGCTCGATGATGATTGAGAAGGTGCTCACAACCGACGTACAGAACAAATCCGCAGCGTCGGTGGCCGAAGCCCGGGAGTACTACAACACGCACCCGCAGCGCTTTCAGCAACCGGAATCGTTCAGCATCCAGACGATTTCCATCCTGCCGCCCAAAGCCACCGACCCCGGCAAGCTGACTGCGGAGCAGAAGAACGATATTCGAAAGCGGGCGGATGAGGCCTACAGCCAGGCGAAAACGGCCAAAAGCTATCAGGACTTCGGACTGCTGGCGGAAAAGCTCTCCAACGACGATTACCGGGTGAACATGGGACTTCACAAGGCGGTGAAGCCGGAAGACCTGCCGCCCGACATTCTGAAGATGCTCCGGACCATGCAGGTGGGCGCGGTCAGCGGCCTCATCCCGGTGCAGGGCGCGTACACGATCATCCGGCTGAACAGCCACGACCTTGCCCACACAATGAGTTTCGAGCAGGTGAAGAAACCTCTGCAGGATGAGTTGCAGAAATCGAAGTATGAGAAACTGCGCTCGAACCTGGCCAAACAGTTGCGTAGTAAAGCGAAGATCGAAATAGTGTAGCCAGCGTCCGCGTTCATCCTTCACCAACGGAGCCTAAAAGGATCTGCCTTTTCTCCAAGTGGAGGAAAGAGCAGATCCTTTACCGGCTGAGGTTGGCTCGGAATGATGGATAACATGCACCAGAGTTGCTGTTGTGGAATTCGCCCCCACCCATGGGCGATATGCCACAGAGTTGTTTCAGAAGTGTCGTACTCCTTTTCAGCCACTTTCCAATCTATTTAAAAGCAATGACTTAGGGGTTATCGCTAGCGCCTACCTTTGGCAGGGTGTGTGCTCTCAAATAACCGGCAAGTGCCGTTGAGGTCTGATCGTCAACGACCCCGGCAAGGCATCTGTGATGCAGCGATTTGCGAGGGTGTGGGTTTGGTTTTTGCTTCTTGGCTTGCCGCTGACGGCACACGCCCAGCTTAAGCTCGGCGACAACTTGGAGATGACGAGTGGCGGTCTGCTGACGGTGGGGTACAATGCCACGTCCGGCGATTTTGTGCAGTCAAGCCACGGCATACAGGCCGGGATCGGCGGGGATGTTTCCGGCTACTACTACAATCCCAACTTCCTGAATTTCACCATCATTCCTTATTACAATCAGTCACACTTCAACTCGGACTCCCAGTCTCTGAGCAGCGCCAGTGGGGTGAACGCGGTCGCCAACATTTTTACCGGCAGCCACTTCCCAGGTTCGGTCAGCTACCGTTACGACTACAACAGCACCGGAATTTTCGGCCTGGCAAACACCCCCAACTTCACCGCCCAGGGAAGCGGCCAGGGACTCGGCATCAACTGGAGCGTGCTAGTACCAGGCTGGCCCACACTTTCCGTGGGCTACACTCATGGCAGCGGCACCGGAAATGTGTACGGTACTGACCAGACCACCAACTCCAGGAATCAGACTTTCAATCTGCGTTCCTCTTACACCTGGGCCGACTGGAACTTGAACGGCTTCTATGATCACTACACGCAACACTCCGATTTCCCCCTTTTTCTTGCCGGAGAGGAAGCGAACTATAACGGCCATGGCAACGATGTCGGGTTCAGCGCGGGCCGCCAGTTGCCGTGGAATGGGCAGATGTACGCGTATTACAACCGCTCCGCTTTTACGAACGACTATCAGAATGGGACCGATGCGCCCTTGAGCAACACCAGCTACACCACCAGCACCGAGTCGGTGGGTGCCACTTTTCATCCGATCTTGAAGCTCAGCCTATCGGCCAGTGAGTCCTACACCAACAACCTGTCGGGTTTCCTGCTACAAAACCTCGCTAGTAATGGCATCTTGCCACCGCCCGTCAACCTGGGAGCGAGTTCGTACTCGTTTACGGTTGGTGGAGGGGTCGGTTATCAGTTCACGAACAACCTTGCAGGCTCGATGCAAGCGACGCACTACCAGCAGCACTACTATGGGCAGACCTATACGGGTACATATCTGAGTGGAACCGTGAACTATGCCAAACGCCTGTGGAATACCTTCAGCTTCTCGGCGGGAATCGTAGATAGCTATAACGGCATCGGGTCAAATGCCCTTGGATTTTTTGGGAATGTTAACGCTTCCCGGCAGCTCGGGCGTTGGGAACTCTCCGGCAATCTTAGCTACGCGATAAACACGCAGTCGCAGTTAATTACCTACAGCAATTCCAACTACGGCTACAGCGCCAACCTGCATCGCCGCTTCAGCAACCGCGTTCAGTGGACAGCCGCCTTTAACGGTAGTCACAGCGGACTCAGCAACCAGGCGGGCACATCCAGCCATTCTGAGGGCTACACCACCTCGCTGGGGTACAAGTGGGTGCAAGTTAACGCACTCTATGCCACCGGCTCGGGTAACGCGCTGCTGACCAACGGCGGGCTGGTGCCCCTGCCCCCGCTGCCCAGCCAGCCCGACTTCAACGCGGTCGCATACTCCAGCGAAACCTATGGCGGCGGAGTTGCGATCTCGCCCATCAAGAGGCTGTCCATCGCTGGAACGTATAACCGCTCTTTCAGCCATACCCTAGCGAATGCCATCGCATCTCGCAACAGCCAGGAGCTGTTCGATTTGCAACTGCGCTATCACTTCAGAAGAATCGGTTTCAATGCGGGGGCTACCCGGTTCAGCCAGGGAATCAGTGCGGCGGGCACTCGGCCGGGGAGTGTAAATTCGTACTATGCCGGGATTTCTAGATGGTTCGACTTCTTCTAAACCGATCCAGCCTATCAGCTTTCGGTAGGACCGTCGCGGCAGGTGGCCTCGTCCTGTTGATGGCGTCCAGCTTGTGGGCGACCAAGAAACCGAAGCAAACCATTGTTGAAGACGCGCCGCCGGACATTCTGATGGATGGAGGACGCAAGCTTGTTTTTGAGCGCACTTTCAGCATGGAAAGGGAGGTAAAGCCCAAGCGCAGCTTCTGGACGCGCCTCGTTGATGTGGTGGCAGGCGAGCCCGATTTTCATTACATGGTTAATCCGTACAGCGTCACGTTGGATTCGCGTGGGCGAATCATCGTGAGCGATCCGGGCGCAGATGGCGTCCACGTATTCGACTTCGCCCAGCAGAAGTACAAGTTCTTAACTCGTCGCGATAAAGACAAGGATCCGATGCTGATGCCGCAGTGCGTGGCGGTGGATGCGAACGACAACATCTACGTCACCGATTCACAGGCAGGAAAAGTCTTCGTCTTCGAAGCCAATGGGAAGTTTCAGCGGACCATTGGCAGCCTCAAGGGCGGCGAGGGATTCTTCAAGCGGCCTACTGGCATCGCAGTGGATTCGGCCGCCCAGCATATCTATGTGACCGATACACTGCGCGACAAGATTTACATGATGGACATGCAGGGCAGTGTGTTGCAGGTCATGGGCAAGCAAGGTACCGGTGATGGTGAGTTTAACTATCCCACGGAACTCCGACTGAATGGGCCGGACCTGGTGGTAGTGGATGCGATGAACTTCCGCGTGCAAGTGCTAACCCGGGAGGGTGAGTTCCTCTATTCCATCGGGAAAATTGGCGATCGCACGGGGGCAATGTTTCGTCCCAAGGGCATAGCGTTCGACTCAGAAGGCCACTTGTACGTCGTTGATGGTCTATGGAGCTTAGTGCAGGTTTTCAGCGACAAGGGAAGACTGCTGTACTACTTCGGTGACAAGGGAACGGGCCTGGGACAGTTCCAGCTGCCGACCGGGTTGCAGATTGACCGCAACGACCGCATTTACGTAGTGGATTCTTTTAACCGGCGCGTTCAGGTGTTCCATTACTACGGCCTATCCCGGCAGGCTGAAGGGGCCAAGCAGTGAAGTACTTTCCGTTCATAGCATGCATGATGTTGCTGGCACAAGCCCTTGCTCCGGCGCAGAATTCCACCGACGTTCTAGGCATGCACAATCTCTCGCCGGGCAGCGGTTCGCAGGTAACTTATCAGGGTAGTCTTGGGTGTACGTTTTGCCATGCTCCCCATAGTGGCTATGGAGCAAATTCGCCGCTTTGGAATCAGATGTTGTCAAAGGCGACCTACAATCCATACGACAGTACTACCTACCACCAGAAAGGCAACACTCAACCTACCTTGGGGGTCACCAGCAGTCTCTGCCTGAGTTGCCACGATGGGACGGTCGGAGTCGGACAAACCTATGTCTTTGGCCAGATCCCTATGAACGGTCAAATGGCGGATATGGACAAGTTCGGGACCACCCTCAGCGGGTCACATCCGTTCAGCTTGGCGCTGCCCATCAAAGACGCTTCCAATTTGGTTGCATCGCTGGTTGCGCAAGGGACGACAGCCGACCCAACCGGAGCGGTCCACCTGGTGAATGGGAATATTGAATGTACGAGCTGCCATGACCCTCACGTGCAGAACAAGGACCAGGTGGCGCAGCAATTCCTGGTGCGTGACAGCTCAGCAGGGCAGATGTGTCTCGCCTGCCACGATCCGGACCGCCTGGTGCAGGGACAAATCAATCCTCTTGGGGGATGGAAAGATAGCATTCACAAGAGCGCGACAAACCAGGTCGCAGCGGAAGCAAAAGCCGGCAACTACAGCACGATCGCGTTGAATGCATGCAGTTCGTGTCACATGGACCACAACTCGACGGCGCCTGTGCGTCTTCTTCGCCCCGCTACGCCTCCTGCTCCCAAGATGGACGCGGCAACGCAGGACTGCATGACATGCCACAGCGGTGGAACCTTAATCTCGCCGGCGGCTCCGAATATCATGGCGGAGTATGGCAAGACGTCACATCTCCTGCCGGCCGGGAACAACGGACACGACGCTGCTGAGCCTGGAGTGCTGAGTAACAACCGACACGCTACGTGCGTCGATTGCCACAATGCTCACGCTTCTAGCCAGGAACTCACCTTCACAGCTCCCCCCGCGATCCGGCCTCCGCAGAATAACGTAGTCGGCGTTAGTTCAAATGACGGTACCACGATTGTCTACCCGGCGGTGAATCAGTATGAGAACTGCCTGCGTTGCCATGGCACGGGGCCGGGCAAGCAGCAGCTCCTTATTTATGGGTACGCTCCATTTCGAGCGGTATCGGCTCCCGATGCCCTAAACGTTATTCCGGAATTCAGTGCCATGGCCAGTTCCAGCCACCCTGTGTTTCATGATCGCAGCAGTCCGCTGCCGCAACCCAGCCTGCTGAAGGGAAACATGCTGAACCTGGATGGCACCGCATCTTCGCGGGCCGTCGGCACCCGGATCTTCTGCTCCGATTGCCACAACAGTGACGATAATCGCGAGTTCGGCGGGAAGGGTCCGAACGGCCCGCACGGCTCCGCCAACGCTCATATGCTCGAGCGCAATTACCAGTTCAGCCAGGCCTCAGTTCCGGGAGGACTGGTCAGCAACTTGTTCCCGAATCCTGACCTGAGCATTAACGGGCCGTATTCGATGTGCGCAAAGTGCCATGATCTGACGCAAGTGCTGGCCAACACCAGCTTCACTAAGCACTTCAGTCACGTCTCCACAGATGGTTTCACCTGCTCGGTGTGCCATACGGCACATGGCATGGGGGCCTATTCTGGCACCATCTCGGGTGAGCGACTGGTGAATTTCGATGTCAATGTGGTGGGACAGAACAACGCGCCGATTAGCTACAACCGCGGAACGAACACGTGCATTCTGACCTGCCACCAGGTAGCGCACAATGCCAATGGCAGCGTGACTAAGGTCAGCGCGCAAGGGCTTAAAGGGATGAAACTCCCTAAGTAAGCAGCCTCGGTTCGGCGAGCGGTACCAAGGAGAATGGTTGGGCACAGCGGTCCAAAATGCGCATGTCCCCGTGGCCCGGCGCGCCGCGCTCGTAAGGTCTTTACTGCGTATAACGATATGCGTGGTGCTTTTCAGCGCCGGGGGTGTATATGAAGCCGCGCACCAGGACTCCCTCACCTCCGTTGCCAACGGTAACTTCTGGTGGCACTTGCGTAGCGGGCTTTGGATCCTTCAGAATCATGCCGTTCCGCATACAGGCATCTATTCGCAATCCACACAAGCCTCATGGATCACACCGAGTTGGCTGTTCGATGCGCTGTGTGGCATTGGTTACAAACTGTCGGATCTGCGAATCGTTCCGACGCTGCTCGCGTTCTTCAGGGTGTTGCTGGCTTTGCTGACTTTTCTGCTGGCTGGCGGGCTACGAGGAAAGTTCTGGATCGCGACGCTGTTGTCGGCGCTCGCGCAATACATCTTGGGTGCTCAGCAGCCAAGCCCGACTTACGTTTCCCTTTTCTGCTTTGGGCTCGAACTATTCCTGCTGCTCCAAAGCCGCAGACTGGGCGGCGTGCGTCCGCTGCTGTGGCTGCCTGTTCTCTTGCTGATGTGGGCAAACCTTGACATCGATTTTGTCTACGGTGTTCTAGTGCTCTTGCTTTTCTATGCGGCTCTAGCCCTTGAAGGTTTTCCCCGCACGAGAGGGGTGGCGGGCAATGCGGTGCGAATTCGTCCTCCGCTCAAGGTCACCGGCGGTATCGTTCTTCTGTCGCTGATCGCCACCGGCATTACGCCTTACATTTATCGCTTGTACGGCGTCTTCTTCGCGGATGCAACCAGCGCCACGAACCGCTGGTTGCCTGATTATCGTGCAGTGAGCTTCCGGCGGCCGCAGGATTATCTTCTCCTGCTGCTCACAATGGTAGCCTTTCTGGCGCTCGGGATGCGCCGCTCGCGGAGCCTTTTTCAAATTTCTCTCTTGATCGTCTGCGCAATGCTTTCATTCCATTTGTACAGCTACGCCTGGTTGGCGGTGCTCACCTCCGTTGCAGTCATCGGCGAAGCAGTCCCCGAAGAAAACTTGAGCGAATCGTCAGGCGGCAAGAATTTCGTCTGGCATCCGCTCATAGCCGCGGGCCTAGCAGTTGCAGTGTTCATAATTTCTCTCGCCTTGCTCACTCCCCGTGGCCGGGACGCCTTGCTGGTTAAGATGCGCGAAAGCTACCCGGTGGACGCCGCGGACTACATCTGCGAACACCGTCCGCCGCAGCCCCTTTTCAACAGCTATGCGTGGGGTGGATTTCTGACCTGGTACTTGCCCGGCTATCCTGTGGCTATTGACGGGAGAGCCTCGCTTTACGGCGACGATAATATTCAATACGCGCGGTTCATGAGGTCCGAGTTCGGGTATAAGGCCTACCCTCCGGTCAGCCAAGCACGCACCATACTGCTGGAGAAGAATTCGCAGATAGCCGCGGCACTTGCCAGTGTCCCCGTATTCAAAACAGCGTACTCTGACAATGTGGCAATCGTACTAGTGCGCGCCCAGGACCAGCCATGAGCACCGCAGCGATCGCCAGTGCGCCGCAGGAGAAGGTCACAGCTCGCAGTTGGGAGCAGATCGGCAACGCAGTCGTTCTGCTGGTGTACTCGTGCGTGGTGCTGTTCACGGTGCGGTACCACGAAAAGTGGGCCGACGAAGCGCAGGCATGGCTGATCGCGCGCGACCTCGATTTAAAAACCATCTGGTTTCACGAGCTGCGATACGAAGGCTCCCCTGGCTTGTGGCACACGATTTTGTGGATAGCGCAGCGTGTGTTTCACGCTTCGTACGATTCGATGAGCTATATCGGCGTGGCATTTGCCATCGCCGGAGTGGTGGTTCTCGCTTACAAGGCGCCGTTTCCATGGTTCATTCGTTGGCCGCTGGCATTCACGTACTTTCTTGTATATCAGTATGCGGTCATCGCACGGCCGTATACTTTGCTGCCATCGCTTTGCTTCTTGGTAGCCATCTGGTTCAAAGATGCTCACCGCCCAGTAAGAATGACATTGGTGCTGGTGCTGCTGGCCAACCTCAGCGTCCACGGCTCCTTATTGTCAGCGTGTTTCGGGCTTCTCTATTTGTGGCAAGCAATCAAGCACTGGCCCTCTCTTGGTCAAGGAGTGCGCAACCGATACTTGGTTTGCACTGCGGTGATGGTGCTCACATTCATCTTCGTCGCGATCGTTTTGCGGCCGACGGCTGATAACGAAGAATACCTGGTCAAGAAGGAAATCTCGCAACTGTCAGCCGTTGAGAAGCAAGAGCTCAACATTGTGAGCCCGGGGAAGAAAGCTACAACGATTCTGTGCGGAGCCTTTCTTGACTTCACGATTCCTTCAGTTGCATTTGTCTTGCTAGCTGCCGCGTGGTGCTATACACGCAGACAATTCCTGGTATTCGTCTTGCCAGTGGGGCTGATGATTGGCATCTACGCTGTGATTCATGGATATGCTCACCATCACGGAACCGCATTCCTAGCGGCGATCACTGCCCTGTGGATTGCTTGGCCAACCTACGCAGAGCTGCGATCTTTCACCGGTCGCGAAAGAATGGCGATGCACGGGATGGCTGCGGCCCTGATCAGCTTGTGCGCACTCAATATCTGGGACGCCGCAGTTGCAATCAAGCGCGAGTATCTTTATCCCTATTCAGGTGCAAAAGACGCCGCAAACTACCTTAAGTCTGTTGGCGCGGATCAAGGGCCGATGTTCGGCTTGCTTTACGGAGTAGCGGGCATTCAAGCTTATTTTGACCATAATGTCTTCGCGAATATAACGGCGACATTTTTTCATCACGGCTTACCGTTGGCCGGAAAGTCGCTCGATATAGACGAACTCCACCGACTCAAACCGGGATACGTAG
>Ga0306924_10005165_pt1 | contig 12842 bp, 14 predicted proteins | sample sta12Can44000111_FD_203756 | JGI IMG/M metagenome (GOLD analysis project Ga0306924, IMG submission 203756) | Lab enrichment of tropical soil microbial communities from Luquillo Experimental Forest, Puerto Rico - statanox.12C.anox.44.000.111 (v2)... | ecosystem: Environmental > Terrestrial >... | reverse complement strand
CTGCGATGGTGAGGGTGAGCATCTCGACCACCAGCAACACCACGGCGATAATCAACCAGATCAGCCATGCATCCATGCGGCGACCTCCTTCAACAGTCGAACGGATGCGCGGACCGGACGACTGTTGATTCCTCCATCGTGTGGGGGTCCATTTACAAGGTTAGGCCGAGCGATGCGGCCAGTTCCACTGTTCTGCGGGCCTCTTCATAGGAGCGCACCACGCCACCGCGTAGGCGTCGATACCTACCATCTGGCAGTGCTCGATCTGCGTATCAGCACGACACAACCATGTCGACCAGAATCCAACGTCATCGCTGCAATACTCACCTTCGACTATGCCCGCGGTGATCCATATCGATTGTGAGGCAGTGCATGGAAACGGACACCTTCGAGCCCGCCAAAGCCATCCTCAAGGAACTCGACATCCGATTCGCGATCATGTACTCGCCACAAGAGTTCGCCCAGACGGTTTCCCATCTTGCCGCCAGGCGACCTGGACGCGGCGCCACTCTTGACCGGCACCGTTGCCTTGGACGGGGTGGCCGGCATCTTCGAGCGACTGCGCTCTTCGCCGTCGGACGCCAAGATCCTGCTGGACCCCTTTTTGTAATCAGCCCATACCCCGCTAACACATAGGAGCGGTGGTCAGCAGTTGCAAAACTAAAGAATTGAGACGGCTTAGCCGGGATGGGTTGTGCGCGGAGAACTGCCAGTTGGCACTGTCTCAAAAGTTGACTCAAAATGATAGTCTCATATTGAGAAATTCTGAGACTTTTGAGACACTGAACGTATGGCAACGACCACGACCCCCGGCGCGATTCGCGCCCAACTCGGCTACGCCCGTGTCAGCACCGGACACCAGTCCCTCGACCAGCAAGTCGATGCGCTGACCTCTGCGGGTGTTGAGGCCAATCGGGTCTACTCCGACAAGCTGTCGGGAACTTCGACGCGGGAGCAGCGTCCTGGTCTAGCTGCGCTCCTGGACTACGCCCGTGAAGGGGACGCCATCGTGGTGGTCGGCATTGATCGCTTGGGGCGCAACGCTGCCGAGGTGATGACTACCATCCGTGAGCTTGGTGAGCGGGGGATCGTGCTTCGGTCGCTGCGTGAGGGCATCGATACGTCGAACGCGACGGGTCGGATGGTGGCGGGCGTTCTGGCGAGCTTGGCAGAGCTTGAATTGGAGTTGGGTCGCGAGCGTCGCTCGGCTGCACGGGAAGCGCGGCGGGCGCGTGGGCAGTCGATTGGGCGGCCTAAGGCGCTTGATGAGAAGAAAGCTGCGCTGGCACAACGGATGCATACAAGCGGTGAATCGGCCGGCACCATCGCGACCACGCTGGGTGTGAGCCGCGCGACGGTTTACCGCGTGCTAGCTGAGCAGACTGAAGACACGGATTGACCGCGTGTCCTATTCAGCGGAAACTGGTTCAATCCCAGTATCGCGCACAAGCTCTACCAGCGGAAACGCCGTTTTTAGCAGGCGCCGTGGCCGATATATGGCCAATAGGTTTCCCGGGGGAGCGCCGCCGCCCAACTAACGGCGACGCTCGACCCCGGCGGCGCGGGGGCGGACACCGCGCCGACAGCCCGCTACGTGTAGTCGCTGTAGCCGTAGCCGTGGGCGCGGCGTATCTGCTGTGCGCCGGCGTCAGGGTCGTCAATCGGCATCGGCACGGTCGGGTCGGGCATCTTGCGCGAGTCGTCGCCCACCCACGATGTCCCGAGGTAGGTGTCGGGATGGTTGATCGCGCCCGGCGCCGCCGAGCCCGGCGCGGGTTTCTTGTTCGCGGCCATCACACAAACCCCTTCTCGCTTGGGCCAATTCGATAACAATTATCGTCGAAACCGGCCGGCAAATGTAGCGCGTGCGCTAAAAGAACACCGCCCGATTCGTTCGGGGCCGTGGCGCCGTCATGGCGCCGAACCGCGCCAACGTGGCATCCGCGCAACATCTGCCTCGCCAACGGGGTCAGTCACGCTTCGGTGTTCGTATCTGGAAAGCGCTTGTTCCCACTCTTCTGCTATCTGCTTGCTCACGTCGAGTGTTCGCCCGAAAGCCCGGGCGACGGTGGTAATTCCGTCGATGGCGTACATGACCACCATCCACAACCCGTCTTGCCGGGGATAGATGTGGTAGACGCGTTGACCGAAGGGCGTCGCCTCCAACTTGCCGTGTTCGTCCCCGGTCCAGACCAGCGGCTCTCTCATGCGTACTCATTAAACCCGCCAGAAAGAGACCTGGACGAACACCGCCCTGTTGCCGCCCAGCCGTCACGGCGCCGAACCGCGCCAACGTGGCCGCCACCAACGGCGCCACGAACACCGACCTGTCGCGGAGCCTAAGAGAGGGGAGCGCCGGCAGAGCCAGGATGTTGGAGCCCCAGCCGGCGCTCAACCCAACACCGCAAAACCCGCCAGCGCGGCGTCCAGTAACCCGCCGAAGCAAGAGCCATGCCACAAAGTCTGCGCGCCGTCGGAGTCGCGACAGATCTACGCATAACGGCGGATGTTATGAGACTCCCGACGTGGGATAGTCGATTACGACCCGAGGTTTACGAGGACGTACGCAATGTCAGATGTGGAGCGGACCACTCGGGATGGGCACTCGGCCAATCCTGAACCCAGTGGAAAGGAATGATCGAATGGCGATTCTGACTGCGGCAACGATCCAGATGCGCTCAGCCGAGGTGTGGGACGACCTGCAGAAGCTGCTCAAGCGCATCAAGGAGTTGGTCGAGAAGAAGGGCGGCGAGAACGTCACGGTGCTGGCCACCCTCATCGGCGGCGAGGCGACGAACCAGCTGGTGTTCCTCACCACCGCCGAGAACTGGACCAAGTTCGGGCAGGTCCAGGAGGCGTTCTACAGCGACCCCAAGGCGCAGGCGCTGCTGCGGGAGGCCGGGAAGCTCGCGACCTGGCAGATTTACGCCGCGCAGACGCTCGAACTCTGAGCCTCCCCCGAAACGGGGCGGGTGATCCGATCGCTACGGAGGTTCCGCCGTGACCATCTTCGCGTTCACGACCGTCCATCCAAATCCGGGCGTCAAGTGGGAAGACGTGCAGAAGCTAACCATGAAGGCGTGTGACCTCGCCCGCGAGCACGGCGCGGAGAACGTCACCGTGCGGGTGACGATGCCAGGAGGCCCGGCCACCGACACGATCGGCGTGTTCGCTAGCGCCGAGGACTTGGGGCGTTACGACGAGATCCAGCAGGCGCTCCTGAACGACCCTAAGATGCAGGCCGTCTTACAAGAGGCTGGCCAGCTAGCCACATGGGAGACGTACGTCAGCGAGACGATCCCGGGCATGTAACGTGCCGCCTGATGTGATGGACAACCCTCGGCCCGGGTTCGGTGTTCATTGTCGGCGCACCCATCGATTGCCTAGGCAGTTCCCGTTAATGATCATCCAGGCAGCTGGGTTGTCTCGGGGGCGTGGGCACGCGGACGCTTTTGTGTGAGGGTCCCTGGAAGCACAGCCGAGACAAGCACGGACTGGGCGGGCAGCCCGAAACGACTCAATCAGCGGTCACTAATCCCCAAACCCTGCGCCCGCTGCGAACCCGTCAACGTCTCGCCGCGCTCGGTCAACGCCGGCAACCCCACAGTCGGCGCCGGCCCCGCCGAACCGAAATCCCAGCGATGGCCGAGGGTGAAAGTGTTGTCGGTCGGCGGGACCGTGACCGAACCCGGGTCGCTGCGCCCGGGATTCTTGTTCGCCATAACGACCCAGGAAATCGGACCTATAGGCCCGATTTGGCGGGTTTGCCAGCGTTTGCTGGCCTGTGGATTTTGGCACCCGGGGTCGATTTCTCGCTAACGTTTGGGAAGCGGGCTTTTTCGGCCCCAAGGGGGTGGTACCCCAGGCCACACCATCCGACATTGCGGCGCGCGGTGTTGTCGACGGCTGGAGCGGTGCGCTCAGGCTGTGATCGCAAAATGATGACGGCGTATCCAAGGTTTTGGGGCTACAGTTTATTTACCTTGAGTCAGTCGCTCTGAAGTCGCGGCGTTGTACTCAGCCGTCAGAAAAAAGTTCGCAATGCCTACCATCGATGCACACCTCCGCCGGGAGCTGCACAAATACGCTGTCGAGTTACGGAAGCTGGCCTACACCCTGCCCAACGGGGTCGCCGAGCATGACTTCCTTCAATTGTCGGAGCAGATGGACACCGCCGCCGACAAGACGCCCAAGAAGTACCTCACCGCCGACACCTTTGACCAACCAGGGGGTTAGGGCATCTACCTGTGGCTTTACGGATGGTTGGATGGTGCGCCGGCGGGGTGGTGACCGATGGCGGTGAGAGGGTGACCGGGCGCATGGTCACCACTCGTTTTCGAGGGTGACCATGCGACCATGCCACCACTCGTATCGGAGATGGCGGGGTCGCCCTTCTCGCACAGCGGCGCAGACCCAGTCGTAGGGGCTGCCGCCGTTTTGGGCGACGGTGCCGCAGTGGCAGACCCATTGCCCGGCGGTGTTGCGGGTCAGGCTCATGGGTGCTCCATCCGGCAGGGGCCACCCACCCCGCAGATGTGGTAGACGCAGCCCGATCCGTAGGCGTTGCAGGTCAGCTCCCACACGGCCTCGCCGTCCTGGTAGCACGTCTTCACCGTCCCGGCTCCGAGCGGGTCGGTGCGGCACTGCAGCGGCACGGCCTGCGCGGTGGCAGGGGTCAGCAAGGCCGTCAGGACGGCCCCTGCCGCCAGCACAGCCAGCCGCCTCATCCCACCGTAGTGCTCGGCCATGCGGGGGTGGATGGTTCATCGGATCTCCTCGCGGGTGTAGACCCGGTAGCCGCCGTCGGCCAGGTGCACGGTGAAGGTGTGCCCCGCCGAGACGTGGCGGATGGACCACACTCGAACTTTACCTCCGGAGGTAAAGTTAGCGGCCCCGTCACCATTGGCGCCCGTGTTTGACGGGTGGCATCTTGCGGCCGCGACGCATATTGCACCGCCCCCTGACCGAAAGCAGTACGCGCAATTGCCGCTATCGACCCGAGCCGGACGCCGCCGCGTGGGCGAAACGGTTCTCGTCGCCGCGTTTCAGCTAGGGTGTTCGAGTTCTGTTCGGGCCTGGTCGATTTGGTCGTATACGTATGTTGCCATTTCGGCGGTGGTCATCGTTTCACCCTTGTGGGCGAGCGCTTCGTAGGTCAGGTCGCCGAGGACATCGCGCAGGTGGGCGATCGCGGTGGTGATTTCGGGGACCGCCGCCGCAGAGAAAGGACTGAGCGCGAACCCGACGGCGATGGTGGCCGCCGGTTCGTAGCGTCCGAGCCGGTCGAAAAGAACGGCGAGGACGGCCAGCGGGATGCGGATCGGCGTGGTGCAGCCCGAATTGTGGTAATTGCGGATCGCCAGAGTGAGGTGATCGAACGCCGACACGGTGTCGCCGTGTTCGGCCTCAAGTCGTGCCAGAATCAGCGCCAGGGCTGACGCGTTGGCGCGGTTGCCGCTGTCTTGAGCGATCATCAGACCCCGGCCCAGGGCGTTAAGCGCCCCGACGGGATCTGCGTCACGGAACGCGTCACCGTAGGCACCGAGCGCCCACGCGAGCACCTGCGGGTTGCCTGTTGCCTCCGCAGCCTCGATGAGGCCATCCGCGCGATCCATCGCCTCCCCACCGGAACCGGCCAATGAAAGGGCGACAACCAGCCATGCCCAGATGTAGACGCGGGTGTCGGGGCAGCGTGCGAGTTGGGCGCGGCACAACTCGACCAACCGCTCAGGCTGCCCGATGGCTAGGTATACAGCTCCAAGCCACGCTTCGATGCCGTACGGCAGCGCATCGCGGCTCCTGCCGAGAACGAGCTGGCCGGCGTCGCTGTAGCGGACAGCCGCCTCGATCCGTCCGGTCGTGTAGCACAGCGACGCAATCACATACAGGAACGCCAGCCGCGGGTGGTCGGCGACGCGGGCGGGTTCGATCAGCTCTTCTGCCCAGGCTACTGGCTCGTAGTTTTCGACGGCTATGCCAAGAATCCCTGCGTACGTGGCGATGGTGGCGGCCACGTCGAAGTCGCCGTGGTCGGCGGCCCACCGAAACGCGGTGCGCACGTTGGCGAACTCGACGGTGAACCAGTCGTAGGCCTCGCGTTGGCGGGGACTGTCCCACAGGGCCAGCACATCGGCTTCACGCCCAGCGAAGCAACGGGCGTGCGCGGCGCGGGCCTCCTCGGCTTCACCGTCGTGGACGAGTTGTTCTTCGGCGAACTGGCGGATCGTCTCCAGCATCGAAAACCGGGTCCGTCCCGAAGACCGATCCGCGACCAGCAGCGACTTGCGCACCAGAGAGTCGAGCATATCGAGGATGGCGTACTCGTCGAGATCATCGAATCCTGCTACCGCGCAGGCGCTTTGGAGCTCAAAGCCGCCCGCGAACACCGAACACCGCTCTAGCAGCGCCTTTTCCGCGTCGTCGAGGTGGTCGTAGGACCACGCCACCGCGTGACGCAGCGTTTGGTGGCGGCCCAGGCCGCGCCGCGAGCCCACCAGCAGCCGGAAGCGGTGATCGAGACGATCGCGCACCTCGCTGACCGTCATTGACGCCATCCGTGAGGCCGCCAACTCGATGGCCAACGGGATGCCGTCGAGTCTGCGGCAGATTTCCACCACCGCGTCCGCCTCGCCGGGCTGGGCCAGCGAGAAGTCCGACACGACACTGTGGGCACGGTCGACGAACAGGTTCACGGCGGTCGATTCGGTTCCGGAGTTGACGTCCAGCGACGGGACACGCGATAACTGTTCGTCGCTGACCCCGACTCCTTCGCGGCTGGTCGCCAGAATCGTTACGGTCGCCGAGGCGGCCAGGATCGCCTCGACCAGATCCGCGACACTGTCGAGGACGTGCTCGCAGTTGTCGAACACCAGCAACCGGATTCGGCCCTCCAACGCCCCAGCCACCGAGTCGCTAACAGTCTTCCCCGGCTGTTGAATGATGCCCAGTACCGCCGCGACGGCGTCGGGCACCGCCGCCGGGTCGGTGACCGCGGCCAGCTCGAAAAACCAGACCCCGTCGGGGAACTCATCGGCCAGCCGCGCCGCGACCTCCACCGCCAGGCGGGTCTTGCCGACCCCGCCCACCCCGGTCAGCGTCACCAACCGATGCGCCTTGACCGCAGCTTGCACCTCGTCGAGTTCGGACTCGCGTCCGATGAAGCTCGTGGTCTGTGGACGGAGGTTCCCAGGACTTGTATCGAGCGCCCGTAACGCAGGAAAGTCGGTCCGCAGGCCCGCCGCTTGGACCTGGAACACCTGAACCGGGGTGGGCAGATCCCGCAACCGGCGCGGCCCCAGATCCAGCAGATCCACTCCGCTGAGCAGACCCGCCGTCGACTCGGCCAGCAGGATCTGCCCGCCGTGGCCGGCGGCCATCACTCGCGCGGCTCGATTGAGCACCGTTCCGAAGTAGTCCCCGTCGCGCAGCTCGGCCTCACCGGTTGCCAATCCCATGCGCACCGGCAACTGCAACTGTCGTTGCGCATCGATCGCGGCGTTCACGGCCGACATCGGCGACGCGAAGGCCGCCACGAAACCATCGCCCGTGTGGCTGAACAAGAACCCGTCATACGACTCGATCGCCGTGCGCAACAACTTGTCGTGAACGGAGAGCGCCGCCCGCATCGCTTGCGCATCGGCTTCCCACCGACGGGTCGAACCCTCAATATCGGTGAACAAGAACGTCACCACTCCCGAAGGGGCAGCGGCCGCAGCAGCGGACACCCCCGCAGAATGCCACATAAGACACGCTGAAACGTTGCACATCGAGGGAACCCGGCCCCAAGACACCCAGGTCCTACCGGCACGGGGCCAGCGCATTAGCCGGTCCAAGGCGCTCGACAAGTCCAAGGCCGCGCTGGTGCGGCGAATGCATGCAAGTGGTGAGTCGGCAAGCACCATTGCCACAACACTTGTGTCAGTAGAGCGACCGTATACCGCGCACTCGCAGAACAGATTTAGCCAAGATTCTTGGGAACAAGAGCCGACCCCTTGCTTGCCTTGGGTAGCAGGGGACCTCAGTGGTGCAACCCAAGCGGGCATCGGTGATCAACGAAATACGGCCTGAGCTTGCGGTTCCACGCTATGATTCCGTCGGCAGCGCTGCCCCATACCTGGGCCGATGCATGCCACCGGGAGCGGGCGTGACTGAGGACGAGATCAGCATCGGCGGAGTCGACCTTGCCGATCCAGGTACTTATGAGTTGGGGATGCCATACGAGGCGTTCCGCGAGCTGCGCCGACGAGCCCCTGTTGCGTGGCACCCGTACAAGGACGGACCTGGCTTCTTAGCGCTGACGGGCTACGACGAGGTACAGGCCGTTTCGCGGGACAGCGCAATGTGGTCGTCGCAGGCAACGGGCGTGAGCTACGAAATCTCGCCCGCAGACGAAAGCGCCATCGGGCTGATCATGTTGCAGATGGACCCGCCCCGGCACACTGAGTTTCGCAAGTTGATCAACAAGGGTTTCACGCCCCGCCAGGTCACGCGGCTCAACGATCACATCGCCGACATGGCGCGGCAGATCGTCGACGACGTGATCGAACGAGGCGAATGTGACTTCGTCGATGAGGTCGCGGGCGCGCTGCCCTCCTATGTGATCGCCGAAATGCTCGGCATTCCACTCGAAGACGGTCGCCGACTCTATGAACTGTCCGACATTATGAATAGAGGCTACGTCGTCGGCGACAGCACTATCGAGCAGGCAATTACGCAGATGTTCCAGTACGGCACTGAGTTAGCGGCACGCAAACGCACGGACCCCGGCGACGACATCGCCACCTCGCTACTCCACGCCGAAGTTGACGGTCAGAGCCTGACCGACTTCGAGTTCAACTTGTTCTTCGTCCTCCTGATGAATGCCGGGGGTGATACGACCCGCAACTTGGTTGCGGCGGGCATTCTGGCCCTGATGCAACACCCCGCTGAGCGGCAACGACTAGAGGCGGACCCGTCGCTGATGCCGAGCGCAATCGAGGAGATGCTGCGTTACACCTCCCCGGTGACGGTGTTCGTGCGCACCGCGACCAAGGACACCGAATTGCACGGCATACCCATCAAAGTGGGCGAGCGGGCGGCGATGTTCTACCCGTCGGCCAACCGCGATGAAAGCCGATTCGCCGATCCCGACCGCTTCGATATTGGTCGGGCACCAAATCCTCACCTCGCCTTCGGCGGAGGCGGAACCCACTTCTGCCTCGGCGCGAACCTCGCGCGCGTGGAAGCCTCAGCGATCATCCCTGAGGTGCTCTCACGGATGAATGACCTCGAACTCGCCGGGCCGGTCGAACGGACACGGTCAAACCTGATCAGCGGCATTCACTCCATGCCCGTCCGGTTTAAGCCTGCTCGACGACTAACACGCCGGTCACAAAACGCGGCTCTGCCATAACGGCATACGAGGAACCGCTCGTCGTTAGGTCGTAAGTCCGCACACCACCGTGGTGCGGTCCGTGCGTAATTTCAATGCCCCTGGGGGTGACCCTTGCGTGGGCGGTCCTCGCGTCTCGAACGGCCAGCGTTCTCTCTATCTCTCTCTCTTCTCTCTCTCTGCCGGAATCGTGCTACCTCGGCCCGTCCGCAATGCGTCCGCAGTAGCTTCGACAGCCGTCCATGCTCGCCAACATCACCAACGCCTTGACCAGCAGTGTTCCGTTCCAGCCAACGCGGCCAACGAAGCCAAACGCCCAAGTCGACTCGTTCGCATCGAGTAGGTCAGAACGTCCTCCACCAATGAGACGTGGGCACTCATGTTTTCGCAGCTAGTTTGCGCTCAACGGCGATACCGAAAACTCGCGGAATTCCGCAGAGCCCGCCCAAACGCGGATCGTCGGCATCCCGCATACGGGACTTCCTTGGGTATGTACGGCTGGCTTTCCGTCGATGTCAGCTGTTATCCAGCCTTGCCCGTCGATGCGGACGTCAAATTCGTGCCACTCATGATCAAGCGGCGCAGCCTCGAGGCTGTATGCCTCCGCGGTTGGGTAGCGCACGGCGAAATAACCCTTGAGGCCGAAGTCATACTGCACGGCGGAGCCGAACGAGGCTGCTACGCCAGAGGAGTCTTTTTGCAAGGTCGTGAGCCCGATGCCGAAACCTCCTGGGACACCTGGACTGTGGGAGATATCGCGGGCTCGACCCGTGACGTGGGTACTGCATTGTGGCGGCCCCGGCGCGATGAGACCTGACCACACCGTCTTCCAGTTCTGGGTGGTGTCGTGCGTGTCGAGAACAACCGACCGACCGTCCTCGCTGACTTGCGCGTCGATGCCGCCAAACGGTTGCCACACGTGAAAATCGACGACCGGGATCGCCAATGCGGTGGTCAACGAAGTGGGCAGGGTGATGCGCGGTGGTAGCGGTGCGCCGGTAGACGGGCGCATATGTTGCCAAACGACGAAACCTCCCGCAAGGACGGATATGGCGGCCAGCGCCGCGGCCGCAGGTAGGATCCAACGCTTTAATCGACCGGTTGGCGGGGGGCCGGGCGGGAGCGGCGGCTGTGCCGGTTTCGACGGATCCACGGGTGGTTGGGCAGGTGGCGATTGCTGCCACGCCGAACCCGGATACGAACCTGACGGTGGTCGGCGCGGCGGCCCGACCTGCGTCGTGGTGAGCCCGGCCTGCCGCGGCAGCGGAGCTGGGGGCGACGGCGTCGATGCCGGCTCGGTCGGCGCTTGCGCCGGTAGGGTCGGCCCCGGGCGCGGAAGCGGTGTCGTGATGGCGTCCCGCGCAGCCCGCGCCAACTGCATCGGGGTCGGATAACGCGCATCGGGTTGTTTGGCCATGCCGGTGGCGATGACGTTGTCCATCTGGGCAGAAATACCATGGTGCACGGCCGACGGCTTCGGGGGCGGCTGAAGCAGATGCCCGACGGCGATCTGCTCCAGGCTCTCACCGGAAAACGGCGGTTGGCCGGTCAGCGCCTCATACAGCACACAGGCCAGCGCATAGATGTCGGCGCGCGCGTCGGCCGTGCCGCTCCGAAACCGCTCGGGCGCCATATACGACCACGTCCCGATGGTCGCGCCGGTGCTCGTCAATCCGGTCTCCCCGGCCGCGCGCGCGATCCCGAAATCGATCAGGTACGCAAAGTCGTTGTCGCCGAGCAAAATGTTGGACGGCTTGATGTCCCGATGCACCAACCCCACCTTGTGGGCGGCCTGCACCGCCTGGGCCACCTGCTCGATGATCCCCACCCGCCCGCGCCGGGGACAGCGGCCGGTCGGCCAGAACGGTCTGCAGGTCGCGGCCCTGGATCAGCCGCATGGTCACATACAGCCGCCCCTCGATCTCACCGAAGTCATAGATCGGCACCACATGCGGCTCGTTGAGCTGTGCGGCGGCGTGGGCCTCCCGGCGGAACCGCTCCTGAAAGACCGGATCATCGGCGAAATTCGTGGGCAGCACCTTCAGTGCCACGACCCGGTCGATCGCGGTGTCATAGGCGCGCCAGACTTCGCCCATGCCGCCGCGACCCAGCAACTCCACCAGCCGGTAGCGGCCGAACGGCGTCCCGTCCACCTCAGCCTCCCCGTGAACTGCGGTTGAGCAAAACCATAAGCCGGGCGACAGCCCCGCGGACCGAAAGCGCAACTGTCGTGAAACGGATTAGCCCGGCTGTGACCGATGCGTTGATCCGCAGTTAATCCGCAATAGTTCACCCGGGCCTCGCTCGGCCTAAGCAACCTCAACGCTGTGACGTGCGTTTCTCGACATTTCCAGCGCCGCCTACCGACGCAAACGCCCAGATCGAGTCGTTCGGGACGAAGAGGCTGTGCGGCCGCGCCATAGAAGCGGTCTCTGTCCCTCGCCTCTGCGGCGGCTCTCGGTATCACGACGATGTCACAAGTCATCGAAAACTCCGCGCCCACACCCCCTTGGACGGGTATGGATTGCGATGGACCTCGGTAACATGAAGCCACAAGTGCCGCAACATATTCCGGGTCCAAGTCTTGGCATTCCGTGGACGGCTGTGGACCCCGGCAAACGGGTCGGATCAGACTACGGATCAGAAGGTTGGGGGTTCGAATCCCTTCGGGCGCGCCCCAGAAATGTATGACCTCGGCTGATGCTTGACAGTTACTTCGTGGTGCGGGCTTTTTTGGCGTGGCGTTCGACGATGTCGCCGTCGACGTAGCGCTGGATGTTTGGCGCCATCGCCGCCAGCACCTCGTCGTCGGTCATCGACGCGACCGGTTCGATCTTCCAGACGTAGCGCATCAGTGCGAGGCCGATCAGCTGACTGGCGATCAAGCCGCTCCGGCGCAGCCGTTCGCCCTCGTCGGTTGCGAGCGTCGACGGCCCGACCAGGCCGCGCTCGATGCCCGTGCGCAGCTTCTCGCGAGTCGTGGGTTCGTGCGCGGCGGTCAGGACAATCGCTTGAAGAGTCGGACCGATGTCGTCGTCGGACCAGCTTTCCAGCATCAGGCGCAGTAGTTGTGCGCCTAACCCGGCCTTCGGTGTCGCGTACGTCGCGGCGATCGCGTCGAGCCATTGCTGCGGTGGCGTGGTGGCCTCGTCAAGCAGCCGCTCCTTGGAGCCAAAGTAGTGGTAGACCAATGCCGGATCGACGTCGGCAGCGTGCGCCACGGCGCGGATCGTGGTGCCGGCAAAGCCGTGTTCGGCGAACTCGGTGCGGGCCGCAGCCAGAATCCGCGCTGACAGGACGCCCCGCTCCTCCCGCGGGCCCGGGTATATCGACCGCTTCAAAATAGTTTCATCCCGCCGTGAGTTTCCTATTGCGTTGAGACTAGTTTCATCGTAACATGAGACTAGTCTCAACGAAACATGAAACTCTTGGAGAAGACATGACCGCCACCTCTGCCGTTCTCGGCATGACG
>Ga0306924_10005164_pt1 | contig 12843 bp, 9 predicted proteins | sample sta12Can44000111_FD_203756 | JGI IMG/M metagenome (GOLD analysis project Ga0306924, IMG submission 203756) | Lab enrichment of tropical soil microbial communities from Luquillo Experimental Forest, Puerto Rico - statanox.12C.anox.44.000.111 (v2)... | ecosystem: Environmental > Terrestrial > Soil... | reverse complement strand
CCTCGGCTTACCGTGGCGGGCAGGGGGTGGACCCGAAGCGCATCGAGCAGATCAAGAAGCTGTATGGCTTCGACAAGCCGCCCATCGAGCGCTTCGGCCAGATGCTTTCGCAATACGCACGCTTCGACCTGGGCTACAGCTTCTTCCAGAACAAGCCGGTGGGTCGGCTGATCGTCGAGAAGTTGCCGGTCTCCATCAGCCTGGGGCTGTGGACCTTCTTCATCAGTTACCTCATCGCGGTGCCCCTGGGTGTGGCGAAGGCGGTACGCGCCGGCACGCACTTCGACTTCGTCAGCACGATCCTCGTGCTGGTCGGCTACGCCATTCCGGGCTTTGTGCTTGGGGTGGCGCTACTGGTGGTCTTCGGTGGCCAGCTGCAATGGTTTCCGCTGCGCGGACTGACCTCGTCCAACTGGGATGAGCTGGGTTGGGGCGCGCGCATCGTCGACTACCTGTGGCACATCACGCTGCCGGTCACGGCCATGGTGCTCGGCAGTTTCGCGGTCACCGCAATGCTGACGAAAAACTCGTTCCTCGAGGAGATCCGCAAGCAATATGTGCTCACCGCCCGGGCCAAGGGTCTGAGCGAGCGGCGGGTGCTGTGGAAGCACGTCTTCCGCAACGCGCTCATCCCGATCCTCACCGGCTTTCCGGCCGCCTTCATCGGCGCCTTCTTCACGGGGGCACTGCTGATCGAAACGCTTTTCTCGCTGGATGGGCTGGGGCTTCTCAGTTACGAAAGCATCATCCGCCGCGACTATCCGGTCGTCCTGGGCTCACTCTACGTCTTCACGTTGATCGGGCTCATCACCAAACTCTTGAGCGATCTGAGCTATGTCTGGGCCGACCCTCGCGTCAAGTTCGATTGAAGTCGCCGACAAGGAGACGCTGGCGCCCGCCGCAGCGCCGGTGCCGGCGGCATCGCAAAGCCCTGCGGCGCGCGCCTGGCGGCGCTTCCGGCGCAATCGGCTCGGCTTCGTCAGCCTCGTCATCTTCAGCACGCTGGTGGTGCTGAGCCTGTTCGCGGAATTGCTGTCCAACGATCAGCCGCTCCTGATCCGCTACCAGCACAAGTTCTACTTCCCGATGCTGTATGAGTACGCGGAGACCACGTTCGGTGGCGACTTTCCAACGCCCCCCGACTACCGGGACCCATTCATCCGCAAGAAGCTGACGGAAAACGGCAACTGGGTGATCTATACGCTCAATCCCTACGGCCCGGGAACGCTGAGCTATTTCTCCAAGTACCCGTTTCCCAGCCCGCCATCGGCGGAGAACCTGCTGGGCACCGACGAGCGGGGCCGCGACATGTTGGCGCAGCTGCTCTACGGCTTTCGACTGAGCGTGCTGTTCGGCCTGGTGCTCACGGCCATCGGCGTGGTGATCGGCGTGATCACCGGGGCGGTCCAAGGCTTCTTCGGCGGCCGCACCGACCTCACGTTCCAGCGCGTCATCGAGATCTGGAGTTCGATGCCTGAGCTGTACCTGCTGATCATCTTCAGCTCCATCTTCGCGCCGAGCGTGGCCCTGCTGGTGATCCTGCTCAGCCTCTTCGGATGGATCGGGCTGTCCGACTATGTGCGCGCCGAGTTCCTGCGCAACCGGCAGATGGACTACGTCAAGGCGGCGAGGGCGCTGGGCGTGGGCAACGGCCGCATCATGTGGCACCACATCCTGCCCAACAGCATGACGCCGGTGGTGACCTTCCTGCCATTTCGCATGAGTGCGGCCATCCTGGCGCTGACTTCGCTGGATTTCCTGGGCCTGGGCGTGCCGCCCGGGACACCGTCGCTGGGCGAACTGCTGAGCCAGGGCAAGCAGAACATCGACGCCTGGTGGATCTCGATCGAGACCTTCGCGGTCCTGGTCATCACCTTGTTGCTTCTGACGTTCATGGGTGACGCCTTGCGCGACGCTCTCGACCCGCGCAAGGCCGACCGATGACGCCCCTGCTCGATGTGCACGACCTGCGGGTGACCTTCGGGAGCCAGGAGGTCGTTCACGGCATCGACTTCTCGATCGCACCCGGCGAAAAGCTGGCCCTGGTGGGTGAGTCGGGTTCGGGCAAGACGGTGAGCGCCCTGAGCCTGCTCGGACTGGTGCAGAACGCCCGGGTCGCCGGATCCGCCCGCTTCGCCCCGGACACGGGCCAGCCGGCGCGCGAGCTCTTGCACCTGCCGGAGCGCGAGCTGATGGGCATCCGCGGACGCGAGATCGCCATGATCTTCCAGGAGCCGATGACGGCCTTGAACCCGTTGTACACCGTGGGCGACCAGATCGCCGAGGTCCTGCAGCTCAAGGATGGTTTGACGGCGCGCGAGGCCTGGAAGGGCGCGATTGCGGCCCTGCGTGCCACGGGCATTCCGCAGCCCGAGCAGCGCGCCAATGCCTACCCGCATCAGCTCTCCGGCGGTCAGCGCCAGCGCGCCATGATCGCCATGGCCCTGAGCGGACGGCCGCGCCTGCTGTTGGCGGACGAGCCGACAACGGCGCTGGATGTGACACTGCGTGGCCAGATCCTCGATCTTCTGGCGGAGGTTCAGCAGCACAACGGCATGGCGCTGTTGCTGATCACGCATGACCTGAACCTCGTCCGAAAGTTCGCCGATCGGGTCGCCGTCATGGAAAACGGCTATCTGGTCGAACATGGCCCGGTGGCGGAAATTTTCTCCAATCCGAGCCATCCGTACACCCGCAAGCTCATCGACAGCCGTCCCACCCGTGAAGTGGTCGATGGTGCGATTCGCGCCGCGCCGGTAATGAAAGCCGATGGCATGCATGTGAGCTATCCGACGGTGCTGCCCGGCTTCAAGGGCTGGTTCAAGCGTGGACGGTTCACGGCAGTGAAGAACGCCGCGTTTTCCATCGAGTCCGGCCGTACGCTGGGTGTGGTGGGCGAGTCGGGCTCCGGCAAGTCGACGCTGGCCCTGGCGGCTCTCGGCCTGATACCGCACCAGGGTGAACTGGAGGTTGTCGGCCGGCGCTGGGGGCCCGATGCGGCATCCAACAAGGCGATCCGCCGGATGGTGCAGGTGGTGTTCCAGGACCCGTTCTCGTCGCTGTCGCCGCGCATGACTGTGGAGGAAATCGTCGGCGAGGGCCTGCTGGTTCACGAGCCGGCCATGGATGCCGAGGCGCGGCGCGAGCGCGTGCTGCGGGCGCTGGCCGATGTGGGCTTGGCGGAGATGCAGTTCCCGGCGCTGCTGCACCGGTATCCGCACGAGTTCTCCGGCGGCCAGCGCCAGCGCCTGGCCGTGGCAAGGGCGCTCATTGTCGGACCGCAACTGCTCATTCTGGATGAGCCTACGAGCGCGCTGGACGTCACCATCCAGAAGCAGGTCTTGAAACTGCTGCAACGGCTCCAACGTGACAAGCAATTGAGCTACATGCTGATCACCCACGACGTGGACGTGATCCGGGCCATGGCCCATGACGTGCTGGTGATGAAGGATGGCGAAATCCTCGAATCCGGACCGGTCCATCAGGTGCTGGACGCGCCGCGCCACAGCTACACCCGCACGCTCGTTGCCGCCGCCAGCTGAGCAGCAGGGCCACGCTGTCTGTTGTCCGTAGCGGATGGCATTGCGAACAAAGGCGTTAGGCGATACAATCGATGCTTCACCCGGACGGGCGGAAGTATCCGCCCGTTTTTTTTGGCTGACCGCTTCCTGATCGGGGCAGGTTGGCTGTGGCATTTTGGGGCACGGCATTCGCGTGGCACTGCAGGACATCGTCGAGCAAACCGTGACCGGTCTCGGTTACGAACTGGTGGAGATCGAACGCTCCGCCGGAGGACTCCTGCGCGTCACGATCGACTTGCCCTGGGAGCCGGGGCGCGACCAGTTCGTGAACGTGGAGGACTGCGAGAAGGTGACTCGCCAATTGCAGTACGCGCTGGAAGTCGAGGGCGTGGACTACAAGCGGCTGGAGGTGTCGTCGCCGGGGCTGGATCGACCGTTGCGGTCTGAGAAGGATTTTGAGCGCTTCGCCGGCGAGGTGGTGGACATCACGCTCAAGGCGCCCCTGGGCGTTGCGGCCAACGGACAGGTCGCTGCCAATCGCAAGAAGTTCCGCGGCACGCTGGAGCGGGCCGAGGCGGGCGGCTGGCAGGTGGTCTGGAGCGACGAGCCCGCACCCAAGCCTGGCCAGAAGGTGAGCAGGAAGAGGGAGCCGGCGCCGTTGCAGGCGTTGGGTTTTTCGCTGGACGAGCTGAAAGAAGCGCGGCTGGCGTCAGTTGTCGATTTCAAGGGCCGCAAGTCCCGAGCGCAAGGAGAGTAGTGACATGAACCGCGAACTGTTGATGCTGGTGGAAGCCATCTCGCGCGAGAAGAACGTCGAGCGCGACGTCGTGTTCGGGGCCGTGGAATCCGCCCTCGCGCAAGCCACCAAGAAGCTGTACGAAGGCGAAGTGGACATCCGCGTGGCCATCGATCGCGACAGCGGCAACTACGAGACTTTCCGCCGCTGGCTGGTGGTGCCCGACGATGCCGGGCTGCAAAATCCTGACGCCGAAGAGCTGCTGATGGATGCGCGCGAGCGCGTCACCGACGTGGAAGAGGGTGACTACATCGAGGAGCCGGTGGAGTCGGTACCGATCGGCCGTATCGGTGCCATGGCCGCCAAGCAGGTGATCCTGCAGAAGATTCGCGACGCCGAGCGCGAGATGCTGCTCAACGACTTCATGTCGCGCGGCGACAAGATCTTCGTGGGAACCGTCAAGCGCATGGACAAGGGCGACATCATCGTCGAGAGCGGCCGCGTCGAGGGCCGATTGCGCCGCAGCGAGATGATCCCCAAGGAAAACCTGCGCAACGGCGACCGCGTGCGCGCCATGATCATGGAGGTGGACCTGACCCTGCGCGGCGCGCCCATCATCCTGTCGCGCGCGGCGCCCGAGTTCATGATCGAGCTGTTCCGCCAGGAAGTGCCCGAGATCGAGCAGGGCCTGCTGGAGATCAAGAGCTGTGCCCGCGACCCCGGCAGCCGCGCCAAGATCGCCGTGCTGTCGCACGACAAGCGCGTCGACCCCATCGGCACCTGCGTGGGCGTGCGCGGCACGCGCGTCAACGCGGTGACCAACGAGCTGGCCGGCGAGCGTGTCGACATCGTGCTGTGGAGCGAAGATCCGGCCCAGTTCGTGATCGGCGCGCTGGCACCGGCCAATGTGACTTCCATCGTGGTCGACGAGGAAAAGCACGCCATGGACGTCGTGGTCGACGAAGAGAACCTTGCCATCGCGATCGGACGTGGCGGCCAGAACGTGCGCCTGGCGTCCGAGCTGACCGGCTGGAAGATCAACATCATGGATGCCAACGAATCGGCCCAGAAGCAGGCCGAGGAGACCAGCAGCACGCGCAAGCTCTTCATGGAAAAGCTCGATGTCGACGAGGAAATCGCCGACATCCTGATCTCCGAGGGTTTCACCAGCCTGGAAGAAGTGGCCTATGTGCCGATCCAGGAGATGCTGGAGATCGAATCCTTCGACGAAGACACCGTCAACGAGTTGCGTGCCCGCGCCAAGGACGCGCTGCTCACCATGGAGATCGCCCGCGAGGAGGGCGTGGAGGAAGCTTCGCAGGACCTGCGCGACCTCCAGGGGCTCAACCCGCAACTCATTGGCAAGCTGGCCGAGGCCGGCGTGCATACCCGCGACGACCTGGCCGACCTGGCCGTCGATGAATTGACCGCTATCACGGGCCAGTCCGCGGACGAGGCCAAAGCCCTGATCATGAAGGCGCGCGAGCACTGGTTCACCAGTGCCGCCGCCAATGAGTGATGTGATGGGAGGCAACAGAACACATGTCCAGTACCACCGTCGCCGAGTTCGCAGCCGAACTCAAGAAATCACCCGACACGCTGCTTGAGCAGTTGCGCAGCGCTGGCGTGGCCAAGTCCGCCCCAAGCGATTCGCTCAGCGAAGCTGACAAGCAGAGGCTCCTAGGCTTCCTGCAGGCCAGCCACGGCACGGCCGCGCCCGAGCGCAAGAAGATCACGCTGGTGAAGAAGTCCACCAGCGAAATCAAGCAGGCTGACTCCACGGGCCGCGCGCGCACCATCCAGGTGGAAGTGCGCAAGAAGCGCACCTTCGTCAAGCGCGAAGACGGCGGCGATACCGCCGTGGTCGAGGCGCCCGAGCCCGAGGTGCAGGCGCCTGTTGCACCGCGCGCGGACGATGCTGAATTGGTTCGTCGCGAAGAAGAGGCGAACCGCCAGGCCGAGCTGATCCGCCGCCAGGAGGAAGATCTGGCCGAGCAGCGTCGCCAGCGCGAGGAAGTTGAGCGACGCGAGCGCGAAGCGGCCGAACGTGCCGCCGCCTACGCGGCCAGCCTGGAGCAAAAGAAGGCGCAGGAGCTGAACGAGCGCGCCGCAGCCACGAAGGAAGCCGAAGAAGCGGCGGCCGCCCGTGCCGCCGCAGTCGCACAAGCGCGCGCCCAGGCCGAGGCCGAATCCAAGGCCCGTGCTGCAGAAGAAGCGGCCCGTGCTGCCGACCTCAGCGAGCGTCGCCGCAAGGCCGAAGCCGAGGCCGCCGCGATCCGCTCGATGATGTCGGCGCCCAAGAAGGTGCTGGTCGCCAAGAAGCCGGAAGAACCCAAGCCGGCAGCCAAGGCCGCGGCCGAGGCTGCGAAGCCCGGAGCCAAGGGCACGCTGCACAAGCCGGCCGTCGGCAACCGCCCGGGCGCACCCGCGTCCGCACCGGCGGCACCCGGCAGCGGCAAGGAAGTCAAGTCGGCCAAGCTGTCTTCGAGCTGGGCTGATCCCGCCAAGAAGAAGGCGATCCCGACGCGTGGCGATGCCAGCGGCGGCGTCGGCCGCAATGCCTGGCGGGGTGGCCCGCGTGGGGGGCGCCGCGGCAACGACCGTGATCATCGCCAGGACGCGGCGCAGTCCGCAGCCGTGGAGCAGCGCGTGATCGAAGTGCACGTGCCGGAGACGATCACCGTCGCCGAACTCGCGCACAAGATGTCGCTCAAGGCGTCCGAGCTGATCAAGACGCTGATGAAGATGGGCCAGATGGTCACCATCAACCAGCCGCTGGACCAGGACACGGCCATGATCGTGGTCGAGGAGCTGGGCCACAAGGCTGTCACAGCCGAACTGGACGATCCCGAAGCGTTCACCGAAGAAGAGGTGTCGCAGCAGCAGGCCGAAGCCCTGCCGCGCGCTCCGGTGGTGACCGTCATGGGCCACGTCGACCACGGCAAGACCTCGCTGCTGGACTACATCCGCCGCGCCAAGGTGGCGGCGGGCGAGGCCGGCGGCATCACGCAGCACATCGGCGCCTACCACGTCGAAACGCCGCGCGGCGTCATCTCTTTCCTGGACACCCCGGGTCACGAGGCGTTCACCGCCATGCGTGCCCGCGGTGCGCAGGCAACCGACATCGTGATCCTGGTGGTGGCGGCTGACGACGGCGTCATGCCGCAGACCAAGGAAGCGGTGAAGCACGCCAAGGCGGCGGGCGTTCCCATCGTGGTGGCGGTCAACAAGATCGACAAGCCCGAAGCCAACCCCGAGCGCGTCAAGCAGGAACTGGTGGTCGAGGAGGTCGTGCCCGAGGAATACGGCGGCGACTCGCCGTTCGTCAACGTCTCGGCACGCACGGGCCAGGGCATCGACGAGCTGCTCGAGCAAGTTCTGCTGCAGGCTGAAGTGCTGGAACTCAAGGCCCCGGTGGATGCCGCGGCCAAGGGCCTGGTGATCGAAGCCCAGCTGGACAAGGGCCGCGGCCCGGTCGCCACCGTGCTGGTGCAGTCCGGCACACTCAAGACCGGCGACGTGGTGCTGGCCGGCCAGACCTTCGGCCGGGTGCGCGCGATGCTCGACGAGAATGGCAAGTCGATCAAGACCGCCGGTCCCTCGATTCCGGTCGAGATCCAGGGCCTGACCGAGGTGCCGCAAGCCGGTGACGAGTTCATGGTGCTCGGCGACGAGCGCCGTGCGCGCGAAATCGCGACCTACCGCGCCGGCAAGTTCCGCAACACGAAGCTGGCAAAGCAACAGGCCGCCAAGCTGGAGAACATGTTCTCCGACATGACGGCGGGCGAGGTCAAGACACTGCCGATCATCGTCAAGGCCGACGTGCAGGGCTCGCAGGAAGCGCTGGGACAGTCGCTGCTCAAGCTTTCGACCGACGAGGTCAAGGTGCAGCTCGTTTATGCCGCGGTCGGCGGCATCAGCGAATCGGACGTCAACCTGGCGATCGCGTCGAAGGCCATCATCATCGGCTTCAACACCCGCGCCGACGCTGGCGCCCGCAAGCTGGCCGAGAACAACGGCGTGGACATCCGCTACTACAGCATCATCTACGACGCTGTGGACGAGCTGAAGGTCGCGATGTCCGGCATGCTGGCACCCGAGAAGAAGGAAGAGGTTATCGGCTCGGCGGAGATCCGCACGGTGTTCGTCGCCTCGAAGATCGGTACCGTGGCGGGCTGTATGGTCACGTCGGGCATGGTGACGCGCAATTCGCACTTCCGCCTGCTGCGCGACAACGTGGTGGTCTACACGGGCGAGCTCGAGTCGCTCAAGCGCATGAAGGATGACGTTCGCGAAGTCAAGGAAGGCTTCGAGTGCGGTATCAAGCTCAAGAACTACAACGACATCAAGGAAGGCGACCAGCTCGAATTCTTCGAGGTCAAGGAAGTCGCTCGTACGCTGTGAACAGGAAACGAGTCGCGCGGCTGCGCGGCTCGTCCTTGCAAAGATGGTTCGCAAGAGTTCTTCGAAGCCCAATCGGGGCTACCAGATCGCCGACCAGATCCAGCGCGATCTGGCCGAGTTGATCCGCGAGGTCAAGGATCCGCGGCTGGGCATGATCACGCTCAGTGCCGTGGAAGTCACACCCGACTACGCCCACGCCAAGGTGTTCTTCAGCGTGTTGGTGGGAGACCCGCAGGAGTGCGAGGTCGCCCTCAATCACGCCGCGGGCTACCTGCGCAACGGCTTGTTCAAGCGGCTGCACATCCACACCGTGCCAACGCTGCATTTCCAGTTCGACCGCACCACCGAGCGTGCGTCGGATATGAACGCCTTGATCGCCAAGGCGGTTTCCTCTCGCGCCAAAGACGACTAAGCATGAACGCGCCAGGCACGAGGGTGCGCAGGCGCCCCGTGCATGGGGTGTTGCTGCTCGACAAACCGCTGGGACTGTCCAGCAATCAGGCTTTGCAGAAGTGCAAATGGTTGCTGCGCGCCGAGAAAGCCGGTCACACCGGCACGCTCGATCCGCTGGCCACCGGCGTCTTGCCGCTGTGCTTCGGCGCGGCAACCAAGTTCGGGCAGTTGCAGCTCGAAGCCGACAAGGCCTATGAGGCGACGATTCGCCTGGGCGTGAAGACAACGACGGGCGACGCAGAAGGCGAGGTCATCGCCGAGCGTCCGGTGCCCGCGGTCACAGCGGTTCAACTGGCCGAAGTCACCCAACGTTTCACCGGGCCGATCCGGCAAGTGCCGCCCATGCACAGCGCCCTGAAGAAAGACGGCAAAGCCCTGTACGAATACGCGCGCGCGGGCCAGGAAGTGGAACGCGAGGCGCGCGATGTCACGGTGCATTCGCTGTCGCTCTCGCCCCTCGATGCGACCCATCTGAAGCTCGTCGCTCAAGTGAGCAAGGGCACCTACATCCGCACGCTGGGCGAGGACATTGCCGAGGCCCTGGGTTGCGGTGGCCACCTCCGGTCGCTGCGGCGCATCGCCACCGGCCACTTCGTCGAATCGCAATGCGTCACGCTCGCCGCCCTGGAGGCGATGAGCGAAGAAGAGCGCCTGGCTCAGCTTCTGCCTGTCGAATCGCTGCTGCCTGTACACATCCGTGTCACGCTGGCGTCGGAAGATGCGGGCCGGTTCCTCTCCGGAATGCGCAGGCGCGGCGCGTGGTCGGATGCCGAGACCGTCGCTGTCTTTTCTTCTTCGCCGACCTTGCTCGGCACGGCCCACATCAAGGCCGGTGAACTGATCCCGGGGCGGCTGCTGAGCCCCATCGAAATCCAGCAGATCCTGCAAACACAGTCATGAGCACCAAGCAAATCCGCAACATCGCCATCATCGCGCACGTCGACCATGGCAAGACCACCATGGTGGACCAGCTCCTGCGCCAGTCGGGCACCTTCGCCGATCACGAGAAGGTGGTCGACACGGTGATGGACAACAACGCCATCGAGCGCGAGCGCGGCATCACCATCCTGGCCAAGAACTGCGCCGTGAGCTGGAAGGGCACGCACATCAACATCGTCGACACCCCCGGCCACGCCGACTTCGGCGGTGAGGTGGAGCGTGCGCTGTCCATGGTCGACGGCGTGGTGCTGCTGATCGACGCGCAGGAAGGCCCGATGCCGCAAACGCGCTTCGTCACCAAGAAGGCCCTGGCACTTGGCCTGCGGCCGATCCTGGTGGTGAACAAGGTGGACAAACCGGGCGCGCGTCCGGACTACGTGGTCAATGCCGCGTTCGACCTATTCGACAAGCTGGGCGCCACCGACGAACAGCTCGACTTCCCCGTGGTCTATGCCTCCGGCATCAACGGCTGGAGTTCGCTGGAAGAGGGCGGGCAGGGCGAGCAGTGGGGCCCGGACATGTCGGCGCTGTTCGAGACAATCCTGAAGCACGTGCCGCCGCACGAGGGTGACGCGAAGGCGCCGTTGCAACTGCAGATTTCCGCGCTCGATTTCTCGAGCTTCGTCGGCCGCATCGGCGTGGGCCGCGTCAACGCCGGCACGGTCAAGCCCGGCATGGACGTGCTGGTGATGGAAGGGCCCGAAGGCAAGTCCTTGAAGGGCCGCGTCAACCAGGTGCTGACCTTCCAGGGCCTGGACCGCGTCCAGGTGACCGAGGCCGGTCCCGGTGACATCGTCCTGATCAACGGGATCGACGAGATCGGTATCGGCGTGACGGTGACCGACCCGCTGAACCCGGCGCCGCTGCCGATGCTGAAGGTCGACGAGCCGACGCTGACGATGAACTTCTGCGTCAACACCAGTCCGCTGGCCGGCCGCGAGGGCAAGTACGTGACCAGCCGGCAAATCTGGGACCGCCTGCAGAAGGAACTGCAGTCCAACGTGGCGCTGCGCGTGAGCGAGACCGACGAGGAGGGCGTGTTCGAGGTGATGGGCCGGGGCGAACTGCACCTGACCATCCTGGTGGAGAACATGCGCCGTGAAGGCTACGAGCTGGCCGTGTCCAAGCCGCGCGTGGTGTTCAAGAACGTGGATGGCGAGCGCCACGAGCCGATCGAGCTGGTCACGGTCGACATCGAGGAGCAGCACCAGGGCGGCGTGATGCAGGCCCTGGGCGAGCGCAAGGGCGACCTGGTGAACATGGAGCCGGACGGCCGCGGCCGCGTGCGCCTGGAGTACCGCATTCCCGCGCGGGGCCTGATCGGCTTCACCAACGAATTCCTGAACCTCACCCGCGGCTCGGGCCTCATCTCCAACATCTTCGACAAGTACGAAGCGCACAAGGGCGACATCGGTGGGCGCAAGAACGGCGTGCTGATCTCCATGGACGATGGCGAGATCTTCAACTACGCGCTGGGCAAACTCGACGACCGCGGCCGCATGTTCGTGCGCGCGAACGACCCCGTGTACGAAGGCATGATCGTCGGCATCCACAGCCGCGACAACGATCTGGTCGTCAACGCCACCCGCACCAAGCAGCTCACCAACTTCCGCGTCAGCGGCAAGGAGGACGCCATCAAGATCACGCCGCCGATCCAGCTCACGCTGGAGTACGGTGTCGAGTTCATCGAGGATGACGAACTGGTCGAGATCACGCCCAAGAGCATCCGCCTGCGCAAGCGTTTCCTGAAGGAGCACGAGCGCAAGCGCGCCCTGCGCGAGGCGGCCTGATGGCCGGCGATGGCGTGAGGTCCGGCGAGCTCGAGGCTGCGGCTGTGCCGCGCGCAAGCTCGCGCCTCACGCACGGCCAGGCCGTGGCGCTCATGGTCGCGGTGACCCTGATGTGGTCGATCGCGGGGGTAGTCACGCGCCAGTTGGAAAACGCCCGGAGTTTCGAACTCACCTTCTGGCGCAGCTTCTTCACGGTGGTTGCGCTGCTGGCCATCCTGCCGGCGGTGCAGGGGCGGGAGGTGTTCCGCAAGATCGCCCGCGGCGGACCGCTGCTATGGGCGTCCGGCCTGTGCTGGGCCGGCATGTTCACCGCCTTCATGGTGGCGCTCACGCTGACCAGCGTCGCCAACGTGCTGGTGACCATGGCGGCCGGGCCGCTGCTGACGGCCGTGATTGCACGCCTTTTCATCGGCCATCGCATCGCGGGCCGTACCGCATTGGCCATCCTGGTGGCTGGCTGCGGCATTGGCTACATGTACGGCACGCAGCTTGGCGAAGGCAGCATCACGGGCAGCCTGGTGGCGATGCTGGTGCCGCTGGCGGGCGCCGTGAACTGGACCCTGACGCAGCATTCGCATGCGCAGGGCAATGACATCGACCTGGTGCCCGCGGTACTGATTGGCGCGGCGATTTCGTCCCTGCTGTCGCTGCCGCTGGCCATGCCGTTCGAGGCGTCCGCGCATGACCTGGGTCTGCTCGCCGTGCTGGGTGTGGTCCAGCTCGCGATCCCGTGCGCGCTGGCTGTGGTCTGTGCGCGCGTGCTGAAGGCACCCGAGATTTCATTGCTGGCTCTGCTTGAAGTGATCTTCGGCATCCTGCTTGCCTGGTGGGGAGCAGGAGAGGCGCCGACCAGCACGGTGCTGGTAGGAGGCACGCTGGTGATCGGCGCACTGATATTCAATGAGCTGGCAGGATGGAGGAGCAGGGCATGAGCGACGTTGTGAATGAAATCAGGGGCCGCGCCGGCCTTATCACGTTGAACCGACCCAAGGCGCTGAAC
>Ga0306924_10005163_pt1 | contig 12844 bp, 7 predicted proteins | sample sta12Can44000111_FD_203756 | JGI IMG/M metagenome (GOLD analysis project Ga0306924, IMG submission 203756) | Lab enrichment of tropical soil microbial communities from Luquillo Experimental Forest, Puerto Rico - statanox.12C.anox.44.000.111 (v2)... | ecosystem: Environmental > Terrestrial > Soil... | reverse complement strand
ATCGTCTATTTCTGGCTGATGCCGACTTACATCGCCTACTACACGATCGTGCCGCGGGCGATCGGCGGCCGGCTGTTCAGCGATACGATGGGGCGGATCGCCTTCATCCTGTTCCTCATCGTTGCGATGCCGATTGGGATCCATCACGCGTTCGAGGATCCGCAGGTCGGCTCGGGTTTCAAATATCTGCACTCGGTGTTTACGGCGATCGTCGCGTTGCCGACCTTTCTGACCGTATTCACGATCTGCGCATCCGTAGAGATCGCCGGGCGGTTGCGCGGCGGCACAGGTGTCTTGGGATGGCTGAAGGCGCTGCCGTGGCGCAACCCGGTCATGCTCGGAGCCGCCCTATCCTTTGTCATGCTCGGCTTCGGCGGCGCCGGCGGATTGATCAACATGAGCTATCAGCTCAATGCCACCGTCCACAATACCCAATGGATCACCGGCCACTTCCACCTGATCTTCGGCGGCGCGATCGTCATCATGTACTTCGTGATCGCCTACGACATCTGGCCGCACCTCACAGGGCGCGCGCTCGACAGCTTCGGCCTGATGCGCGCTCAGTTGTGGACGTGGTTCGTCGGCATGATCGTGCTGACCTTCCCCTGGCATTGGGTCGGCATTCTCGGCATGCCTCGACGGATGGCGTTCTACGACTACACCGACCCGGCGATCGCTACGCAGGCTGCATCGGTGACGATGTCGGTCGTCGGTGGCGCGATCCTCGTGTTGTCTGGTGTGCTGTTCTTCGTCGTGCTGGTGCATGGGATGACGACGCAGCGGGTCCAGCCGGCGACGTACCGCTTCAGCGTCGCGGTGCACCCGCCGCGCGCGTTGCCGGCTGCGCTCAACGGCTTCGGGCTGTGGCTCGGCCTGATGGTAGCCCTGACTATCGCGAATTACGGCTTTCCGATCGTGCATTCCCTGGCAACGCCAGGCACGGCGGTGCCGGCCGTCAAGGTCGGAGAGCGGTGGTGACCGGCGAAAGAAGCGCGTCCTTTCGCAATCCGTGGTTCACCGCCAGCGTCGGGATCACTGTGGCCATCGCGCTTGTCGCGGCCGTCGTCGGCTTTGTGTGGTTGCCGCTCGCACACCCAGGTGAGCGTTTCAAGGGTGTCTGGGACGCGATTTGCAGTGCCGCCGGGCTCGTTCGGAACGCACCTTCCGGAACCCAAATCGTCCGCGCCGATTACCCGACGACAACCGTCGAGATCGAGCCGCAGATGCTGCAAGGCGCGAGCGCGGAATCGATCGGCAGGGGCGCAACATTGGCTCTGCGCTGCACGATGTGCCATGGCGCCCGCGGCCTGAGCCAAGCTGATACTCCCAATCTCGCCGGGCAATACCCAGTCACGATCTACAAAGAGCTCGTCGATTTCAAAACGGGGGCGCGAGCCAGCGCAATCATGGCCCCGCTTGTGGCCGACCTCACTGACGCAGATATGCGGGATCTGGCAGCTTATTACGCCTATTTACCGCGCGTCACTGGCTCAGGTTCTAGCGCCGGTGAGCCGCCCCGCATCGTCGCAAGCGGGGCACCCTTGCGCGGCATCGCACCGTGCGGGGCCTGTCACGGCGAAGTCGACAGCAAAGCCAGCGCCGCGTGGCTCGAGGGACAGCCTGGGATCTATCTGCGTACCCAGATCGAGGCCTTCGCGACCGGCGCCCGACACAACGACATCGGCGAGCAGATGCGCAATATCGCGCGCCGGATGACAGCGGCTGAAATCGCTGCGGCAAGCGAGTTCTACGCGGACCGTCCGTAGGCGGGTAAGAGTTGCTGTCCACGATGGCCGACAGCCGTGTACCAACCGCAGGTGTTGTTACGAAATCCAAAAGTGAGACGATGCTCTGTGCAATCCAGAGAAATCGGGGTGATGTCGGTTGACATCCTCTCGGATGACTTAAGTGAAGGCTCGGCATGGCCGCGCTTCGGAGGGCAGGATGAGATACAGGCCGTTCATCAGGCTCGTCCCCCTGCTCCTGATCGTAACCGTGCTTCCTGTCTGCGCCCGGGCCCAACCCGCACCTGCCGGGCCGCCGGCGGTCGGGGTCGTGCGCGCCGAGCGCCAGCAGATCACCCAGACCGACGAGTTTATCGGCCGCATCCAGTCGATCGGACGGGTGGCGCTGGTCGCGCGGGTCACGGCGTTTCTCGAAAAGCGCCTATTCGTCGAGGGCTCCGAGGTCAAACAGGGCGATCTGCTCTATCAGCTCGAGCAGCCGCCGTTTCAGGCGCAGGTGGACAACACCAGGGCGAATGTCGCGCAGCTCGAAGCGCAGCACACCTTTGCCGAGCAGCAGCTCGCGCGGTCGCAGTACCTGATAAAAACGCCCGCCGGCCAGCAGCAGACGGTCGACCAAGACGTCTCCAATGAACGTTCGCTGGCGGCGCAGGTCGCGAGCGCCAAGGCGCAGCTGGAAATAGCCGAAATCAATCTCGGGTACACCGAGATCCGCGCGCCGATCGACGGCAGGATCAGCGCCACCGAGGTCACCGAGGGCAACGTCGTCACGCCGACGAGCGGGACGTTGGCGACGCTCGTCAGTCAGGACCCGATGTACGTGCTCTTCCCAGTATCGATGCGGGCGGGGCTCGATCTGCGCAACCGTTATGAGGCAAAGGGCGGGTTCAATGCCGTCATCATCAAGCTTCGCCTGACGGATGGGCGGATCTACGGACACGACGGCAAGCTCGATTATGTGTCGCCGACCGTCGCCACCAATACCGATACGGTCACGGTGCGCGGCGTCGTTCCGAACCCGTTCATTCCAGGCCTGCCCCAGGGCGGGCCCGCCCCGCGCGAGCTGTTCGACGGTGAGTTCGTGACGGTGCTCCTCGAAGGCGTGCAGCCGATCACTGTTTTGGCCATCCCGCGCGCCGCAGTGCTGTCCGACCAGCAAGGCGATTACGTCTACGTCGTCGACGCACAGAACAAGGCGCAGGTCAGGCGCATTCAGCTCGGCCAATCGACGCCGTCCACCGCTGTCGTGACCAGCGGGCTTACGGAAGGCGAGCTAGTCATCAGCGAGGGGCTGCAGCGCGCCCGCCCGGGCGAGGTCGTGTCACCCGGTCCAGCGACCCCGCCGCCGCAGGTCGCGCCGCGCGGCGCGAGCGAGCCGACCGAACCCGCCTCGAACCCGGCGAGCGAGCCGGCCGAGCCCCACAAATTGCCGTCGAACGGGTCGGAGACCAAACAATGATCTCCGCCATCTTTGTCGATCGGCCGCGGCTCGCGGTCGTCATCGCGCTGGTCATCACGATCGCCGGCGCGCTCGCACTGCTGCGCATCCCGGTCGCACAGTTCCCGGACATTGTGCCCCCTCAGACCGTGGTCTCAGCTACCTTTCCCGGCGCCTCCGCCGCGGTCGTCGAATCGAGCATCGCCCAACCGATCGAAGCGCAGGTCGTCGGCGTCGATAAGATGATTTATATGAGTTCGACGAGCGGCAATGACGGCAGCTACAACCTGACCGTCAGCTTTGTGCTCGGCAGCGATCCCGACATCAACACCAATGCCGTCAACAACCGCGTGCAGACCGCGATCGCCCAGCTGCCCCCGGAGGTCCAATTGGAGGGACTGACGATTCAAAAGAAATCGTCGGCGGTTCTGCAATTCCTTATGCTCTATAGCGAGAACGGCAAGCAGGACCCGCTGTTCATTACCAATTACGCAATCATCAATGTGCTCGACGTGTTGTCTCGCACACCCGGGGTCGGCCAGGCACGCTTGTTTGGCGCGCTCAATTACTCGATGCGGGTCTGGTTCGACACCCAGCGACTCAACAATCTCCAGATGACGCCGGCTGATGTTATCGCGGCGATCCAGGCGCAGAACGTGGTGGCGCCGATCGGCCGGATCGGCGCCCGCCCGATCGGCAAAGACCAACAATTCCAGTTGAACCTGCAGACCCAGGGCCGCCTGACGACCCCCGAGCAGTTCGGTAATATCGTATTGCGTGCCAATCCCGACGGCTCGCTGGTTCGCGTGGGCGACGTCGCTCGAGTCGATCTCGGCGCCCAGAACCAGGACATCGAAGGCCGCCTCAACGGTGAGCCTGCGGTGGCGATCGGTGTCTACCTCTCGCCAGGCGCCAATGCGGTGCAGACCGCTGCTCAGGTTCGGGCCAATTTAGACCGCCTGAGCCAGCGCTTCCCGCCCGGTCTCAAATATCTGGTCAATTACGACACGACGACCTTCGTTCAGGATACGATTCACGACGTGCTGATCACCCTATTGATCGCCTTTGCGCTGGTCGTGATCGTCGTCTTTGTATTTCTCGGCAGCCTGCGCGCGACCCTCATTCCCGCGATCGCGGTGCCGGTCAGCGTGATCGGTAGCTTCGCGGTCCTGCTGCTGATGGGCTATTCGGCCAATACGATATCGCTGCTCGCGATGGTATTGGCGATCGGCATCCTGGTCGACGACGCGATCGTCGTCGTCGAGAACGTCGAACGCGTCATGGAGGAAGAACCGAACCTCTCACCCGCGGACGCGACAAAGAAGGCCATGGCCGAAATTACCGCGCCGATCATCGCGATCACCTTGGTCCTTCTATCGGTGTTCGTTCCGATCGCCTTCATTCCGGGCATCTCCGGAACACTGTTCCGGCAGTTTGCGGTAACGATTAGCGTCGCGATGCTGATTTCGGCATTGAATGCGCTGACCCTATCGCCGGCACTGTGCGCTGTGTTTCTCCGCCCCACTGGTCCGAAGCGCGGCCCGATGGGCTGGGTGTTGCGGCGCATCGACAATATCCGCGACGGTTATGCGGCGATAGTGCGCCGCCTGGTGCGCGTCTCTGTATTCAGCATTGTGGCGATATTGGCGAGTGCTGCAGGGATTTATTTTCTGTCTCTGCGCACGCCGACGGGGTTTTTACCGGAAGAGGACCAGGGCGCCTTCTTTATTTCGGTGCAATTACCGGATGGCGCGTCGGTCATCCGCACCCGCGAAGCGGTAAAGCAGGTCGAGACCGTTCTGAGGCAGATGCCGCAGGTCCAGAACATATTCGCGATCGTTGGGTTTTCGATCATTGACAGCGTCAATGAGCCAAATACCGCCTTTGTCGTGCCGACATTGAAGCCCTTCGCCGACCGGGTGGGCGCGGCGAACTCGGCGCAGGCGCTGATCGCCAAGCTGTTCTCCGAGGGTCAGCAGATCCGCACCGCGACGATCATCCCGTTCAACCTGCCGCCGATTATCGGGTTGTCGACAACCGGCGGGTTCGAATATCGGCTCGAAGGGCTGGAAGGGCAGGATCCCGCCAAGATGAACAGCGTGATGCAGGGACTTCTGGCGGCCGCCAACCAGGACCCCAGACTGACCCGCGTCTTCTCGACCTTCACCGCGAGCAACCCGTCAATCTTTCTCGACATCGACCGCGAGAAGGCCCAGTCCCTGGGCCTCAACATGAACGATGTGTTCGGCGCGTTGCAGGCGACATTGGGCGGCATCTTCATTAACAATTTCAATCTGTTCGGACGGGTTTGGCAGGTTAACATCCAAGGCGAGGCGGCGGACCGCAGAGAGGTCCGTGATCTGTGGCAGATCCAAATTCGCAACAGGTTTGGCGAGAACGTGCAGCTGCGTTCGATCGCCGAGGCCCGCGTCGTCCTCGGGCCGCAGACCATCACCCGCTATAACAACTATCGCGCGATCCCGATTCAGGGCGGGCCCTCGGCGGGCACCTCCTCCGGCGCCGCGCTTGCGGCTATGGCGGAGGTCTCGGCCAAGACCTTGCCCCCCGGCTATAGCTTTGAATGGACGGGAACCGCCTACCAGGAAGTGGCAGCCTCCGGGCAGACGGGCGCCATCCTCGGCCTTGCGGTGCTGTTCGCGTTTCTATTCCTCGTCGGACTTTACGAAAGCTGGATGATCCCGGTGCCGGTATTGTTGTCGGTACCGGTCGGGGTGCTGGGGGCGTTTCTCGGAATATTGGTTTTTCGCCTCTCGCTTGACCTTTACGCCCAAATCGGTCTCGTCGTGCTGATCGCGATGTCGGCCAAGAACGGTATTCTGATCGTCGAGTTCGCCAAGGACCGGCGCGAAGAGGGGATGGACATCCAGCAAGCCGCTGTGCTCGGCGCGCGGATGCGTTTTCGTGCAGTGATGATGACTTCGTTCGCCTTCATCCTCGGCGTCTACCCGCTGGTCACCGCGCAAGGTGCGGCCGAGATCAGCCGGCATGCCGTGGGCACGCCGGTCTTCGCCGGAATGATCGCGGCCAGCGCCATCGGGCTATTCGTGATCCCGATGCTTTACGTCACCTTTCAGACCATCCGCGAGCGCAGCAGCGCGCGATTGCGCCGCGCAGAACCGCAGGCGCGCCAGGCCGAAACCGATTAGTGAGGGCTTGCCCGAGGGGCGCATCTGCGTTGCTGATAGGCCTTTGTCAGGCGATCATTGCGCCTGCGCAGGCCCGCATTCGAGACTGCGGCCGCGCAGCTGGCAATGAGCGAGAACGGCATCATCGGTGCCGTAGAGGGTGCCGTTCCACCCGCCGACGGTCGCCTCCATGAGGAAATACCCGAAGCGTTTCAATGCAAAGCCGCTAACGACCTGCATTCCGTCGATCTCAGCGCCGGTTAGCGGCGTTTTGCCCAGCTCCAACATCGTGTCGCCGCTGACGCCGACAAGCAACTGCGCCGGGCGGCCGGGTCCAAATTCATAGCTGCTGAAATCGTGGAGATGGCCTGACACAACGAGATCGAGGCCGGGCGGCATCTGCCCGCGGATCGCTCCTTGCTCCGTAGCGTTCACGTTTGCGCCGGCTAGGTCGCCTTGCGCCAGCGCCCAAATTGGCCGATGGGTGAGGAGCCAGGCGTGAGGGGGCGCTCCCGCCAATAGGCTGGCAAGCTGCGCGGTATAAAGGGCGACTTTTGCTGCAGGTGCTGAGAAATCGTCGGCATCGGCTCCGTCGAACCACAGGAGGTCCAGTCCACCGATGTGAAGCCGGAATGGGTCGCTTCGATCCGCGCACTCGAGCGGAGCAGGATGCGGGTCGAGCAGGTGAAACCAGCCTCGACCGCCACGGCGGCAGAGCTCGTGATTGCCGCGAACCATGACCCAGGGTGCAGCGGCCAAGAGCGGTGCCGCTGGCTCCAAGAAATCCGCCTGCCAAGTCGCCCAATTATCGCCGTACGAGCTGCCGGCGCATCCCTTTCGGTCGACCGGACATGCGGTCTCGCGGTAATAGTAATCGCCGACATGGATAACCAGATCGGGTTTGTGGCTGGCCGCACGCCGGGCGATTTCGGCAAACGGCCAAGCCTCGGGGTCGTTGCAGTCCTGGATGTCGCGTCCTTCAAGCCGACAACCAGTATCGCCGACAATGACGATTCGTCGTACCTCAGAAGGCAGGACCGGAGCCTGCGAGCCTCCGACGATGAGCTGGCGAGTCACGGCTGGCGCTCGCGCCTCGCACACCACAACCGGGAAGGCGTCGTCCGCACCGGCGCGCGGCGCCATCGGGAGGTCGATGCCATCCGCCGGTGCCTCCGGACAAGCCTTGCCGGCGGCTACCGCGATCCGTACCGAAAGAGTGCCGTCGGACGCCATTTCCGTCCATGGCCCGGGCCAGTCCGCAGCCCACGAGTTGGTCGATAGGGCGATCGCTGCGATCATCCCCAGCGCCGGGCATCTCGCCTTCCGCACGGCCGCTCCTTGTCGATCTTGCCGATCGGAATAAAGCGCAGACCGCTCGCCCGCTCAGTTTACGAGCTTCATGGCCTCTTGTACGCCGGAACGTTGGCCGTTAGGGCCCGCCGCCTGAGGAAAATACGCCCGCTTGGCGCGAACCATTCTCAAGTCTTTGTCGTTTGCGTTTTGGTGACGGCTCGTTTCTCGGCTCCCTTCTTTTTCTGCTTGGGCTTCTTGGCTTCCCGGCTCGACCGCTTCTGTTCCTTGTTCGCCACGACGCTCTCCCTTCACGTTAATCGCAGGCGAATATGCTGCCTATGCGCAGCGATTCAATCATAGAATTTTCCGCCGCCGGCCATCGCTTCGTCCAACGCTTGAAGCCGCCGACGAGGCCGGTCTTTGTGCGCGCGATCCTTCGGTCGTGGTAACAAGGTTGATGACCGGTGCACCCCGCACAAAGCTGTTGATATTGTCGGCGATCTCACTCCAGCGGCGCTCGACCATGCCGCCGGTCCACCCTGAATTGTGGGGAGTCGCGATCACATTGGGCAATTCGTGAAACGGATGCCGCGACCCGCGCGTCTTGGGCTCGGCGGCGTTCGGGTATTGCCACCAGACATCGAGCGCCGCGCCGCCGATCGTTCGGTCGCACAATGCCGAATAGATCGCGTCCTCGTCGACTATTTGGCCGCGGGCGATATTGATCAGGAATGCGCTCGGCCTCATCAGCGACAACCGACCCGCGTCGATCAGCCCGGTGGTCTCGGGGCCGAGCGCGGTGCACAGCGCCACAGTGTCGCATTCGGGCAGCATCCGGTCGATCTCGGCGAGCGGGAAAATCCGTTCGACCCCTGGCTCCGGTTCACGTTCCGAACGATTGGCGGCGAGGATGCGGCAGCCAAACGGCGCCGCGCGCCGCGCCACCTCGCGCCCAACCCGGCCATAGCCGACGATACCGAGCGTGCTGCCCCGCACCTCGCCGTGCGGTGTGCCGCCCTGCACCCAGCTCGTGCGCCAGGAGGCCTGCTCCCGGAATTCGGCCGAAATCTCCAAAAACCGGTGCCGCCACGCGAGCATCACCATGACAACGTACTCGGCGATCGCGCTCTCGTGGCCGAACGCGTTGCATATCGCGACCCCGGCCGGCAATCCTGCGAGCTCGATCAACTCGACCCCGGTCGCGACTGACTGCACCAGCCGCACTCTCGGCGCCGGCGGGTAGTCAGCGCGCCAGTGATTGCTAATCAGGATATCGGCATCGGCCGCCGCTTGCCGCAGCCGCGCGCGGTCGATCGGGTCATCGAGGATCTCGACTTCAAGACCGGCCGGAAGCCGATCCCTGATGCCTGCGGCGGTGCCGGCCGCCACTCCACCGAGGAACAAAGCCTTCACGATCCTTGCCTTGGCGCCGTGGGGAATCCTAGCTCACGGTAACGCTAATTTGTCCTAAGAGGCAAAGCAGACTTGATTGCGGTTATAACGATGCTTAAATTGCCTAGTTCACATGGCGGACTTCCAGCCGATCGAGGCTCCGGGATGAAACGGGGCCGGACTGGGCGACCTCTCAACCTTAAGGAGAAATTCCGCTGCAGATTTGCTGCAGATGCAGCTGCGTCGATCGCCGATGCAACTTTTGTTGCTACGGTGGCACGCGAGGGGCGTGCAAAATCCGGCGTAGAAACGTTATCTCGACGGGTGGGGTTTCGCGTATATTTATTGCCTGTAAAGATTGCCTGTAAAGATTGCCCGCACTTTTGAGGTTGCCAGATGATCTCCCGATCGCGTCCCGATCCGCTCGTGCTGTGCATCCTCGACGGCTGGGGCGAGCGGCCAAGGGCTGACGATAACGCGATCGCGGTTGCGCGCACCCCTGTGTGGCGTCGGCTGCTGGCACGCTGGCCGCACGCGCAGCTACAGGCGAGTGAGCATTATGTCGGACTCCCCGATGGCCAGATGGGCAACTCCGAGGTTGGCCACACGAATCTCGGTGCCGGACGGCTCGTTCTCCAGGACCTGCCGCGCATCGACGCCGCGATCGCTGCCGACCATCTTGCCGCGCAGCCGGCATTGCGCGACTTCATCGGCAAACTGAAAGAAAGCCGCGGGACGGCTCACCTGATGGGGCTGCTGTCGCCCGGCGGCGTACACTCACACCAGCACCAGATTGCCTCGCTCGCCCGGATCCTCTCCGAGGCGGGGCTGCCGGTCGCCGTGCACGCCTTCCTCGACGGGCGCGACACACCGCCCAAGGCTGCGGCTTCGTACCTGAAAAAATTCCAGGGGGAGGTTGCCGGCCTCGAATGTCTTCGGATCGCGACCCTGTGCGGTCGCTACTTTGCGATGGATCGCGATAAGCGTTGGGATCGTGTCGAGAAGGCTTATCGGGTCATCGTAGGGGCGGCCGGCGACCGCGCCGACGACCCGGTGCAGGCCATAACGGCCGCCTACGGCCGCGACGAAACCGATGAGTTCGTGCGGCCGACCGCGATTACTGACTACCGTGGGATGGAAGACGGCGACGGCGTGCTAATCGCAAATTTTCGCGCCGACCGGGTGCGTGAGCTCGCGACGGCCCTGCTCGATCCCGATTTCGCCGGCTTCGCGCGGGCTAGGCGCGTCGCGTTTGCCGCAGCACTCGGGCTTGTCGAGTACTCGACCGAGCTGAGCCACTCTCTCGGCACCCTGTTCCCACCGGAGGACCTCACGGATACCTTCGGCGAGGTGGTCTCCGGGGCCGGGCTGACCCAACTGCGCATTGCCGAGACCGAAAAATACGCGCATGTCACATTTTTCTTCAACGGCGGCCGCGAAGCGATCTTTCCCGGCGAGGAGCGGATTCTGGTGCCCTCACCAAAGGTCGCGACGTACGACCAGCAGCCCGAAATGTCCGCACCCGAGGTAACCGATAAGGTAGTCGAGGCGATCGCAGCCCACCGTTTCGACGTCATCGTGCTCAATTACGCCAACGCCGACATGGTCGGGCATACCGGCCACCTCGACGCGGCCGTCAAGGCGGTCGAGACCGTCGATTCCTGCCTGGGCCGGCTCTCGGAGGCGGTTGAGCGCGCCGGCGGCACGCTCGTCATCACCGCCGATCACGGCAACGCCGAAATGATGCGCGACGCCGAAACCGGCGAGCCGCATACTGCGCATACGATCAACCCGGTGCCGTTCGTCGTAGTTAACCCGCCGGCTGCAGTCCGGCATCTCGACGATGGCCGCCTTTCCGACGTCGCCCCGACCTTGCTCGACATCCTCGGCCTCCCAAAACCCGCCGCGATGACCGGCCATTCGCTGATTGCAGCGGCCGCGGAGCAGGCTGCGGCGAGCTGATGTTAACCGCTTGGCCGACCACCGATCGGGGCTCGGCTTGATCATTGGGTACGGGGGCGGATATCATCGCATCGAGAGACGGTCGGTGGTGAACCGATCCGGTTGCGGACTATTAGGATAAATGAATGAAGCGTTCGGGTCTTATTGCGGCGTCGGTCGCAACGCTCGTGCTGTTCGCGCTGCGCCAGGATGTCGGCGCGGCGGCGTCGAACTCGACGGAAACCTACAAGCAGCTTAACCTGTTCGGTGAGGTGTTCGAACGCGTGCGTGCCGAATATGTCGACGATGTCAGCGACGATTCTTTGGTCGAGTCGGCGATCAACGGCATGCTGACCTCGCTCGACCCGCACTCGAATTATCTGAACCCTAAGAACTTCAATGATATGAAGGTGCAGACCCGGGGCGAATTCGGCGGGCTCGGGATCGAAGTGTCGATGGAAAATGGTCTCGTCAAAGTGGTCTCGCCGATCGACGACACGCCCGCCGCCCGCGCCGGGTTGAAGCCCGGCGATCTGATTACCCATCTCGACGGTGATCCTGTGCAGGGAATGACCCTGCCCGAGGCGGTCGAGAAGATGCGCGGTCCGGTCAGCAGTGAGATCAAGCTGACGATCCGTCGCGAAGGAAAGGAACCTTTCGACGTCAAGCTGACACGGGCGACGATCAAGATTCAGTCGGTCCGCTCTCATCTCGAAGGTGACAATGTTGCCTATATCCGGATCACGACGTTCAACGAACAGACCGATGTCGGCCTCAACAACGCGATGAAAAACCTCAAACAGCAGGCCGGAGGAAAACTTCTCGGGGTGGTCCTTGATCTGCGCAACGATCCGGGCGGCCTGCTCGATCAGGCTGTCGCGGTATCGGATGCGTTTCTCGAGAAGGGGGAAATCGTGTCGACCCGCGGCCGGCGCAGCGAGGATGCCCAGCGCTACAACGCCCGCCCGGGCGACATCGCTGCCGGGCTGCCAGTCGCCGTGTTGATTAACGGCGGCTCCGCTTCGGCTAGCGAGATCGTCGCGGGCGCCCTGCAGGATCACCACCGGGCGATCCTCCTCGGCACGCGGTCGTTCGGCAAGGGATCGGTCCAGACGATCATCCCCCTGCCCGGCCACGGGGCTATGCGGCTCACCACCGCACGCTATTACACGCCCTCTGGGCGGTCGATCCAAGCCAAGGGCATCGACCCTGACATCGTCGTCGAAGCAGCTAAGATCGAAAAAACACCGGAGAAGGGCGAGGCCAAGGTAGCCACAGCCTCGGATTTGAAAAGGGACGATTCTGGTGATGGCGGGGTCGAGCAGGGCTCGGTCGATCCGTCGATCATCGGCACGCCGGCCGACTACCAGCTGACCCGAGCTGTAGACATGTTGCGCGGCATTGCGTTGTTCAACGGACGGGTAGTCAACTGAAGTCCATCGCGGCGCAGGGCGCGTCCGCGTCTGGCAGCATATGACGCCCGGAAAACCGGGATACCGGTCGGCGGTTGGCGTCATGCTGTTGAGCCGCGCGGGCGAAGTCTTTGTGGCCCGGCGAATTGATATGCCGATGTTGCCTGCCTGGCAGATGCCGCAAGGTGGGATCGACCCAGGTGAGACCCCGGTACAGGCAGCGCTGCGCGAGCTCAAGGAGGAGATCGGCACTGATAAGGCCGAGATTCTCGGCGAGAGCCGGATGTGGCTGCAATACGACCTGCCGGTCGACCTCGCTAGCGGGGTTTGGGGAGGACGCTACCGCGGCCAGCGGCAGAAATGGTTCGCCATGCGCTTTACCGGAAACGACACGGATATCGATCTTGCGACCAACCGTCCGGAGTTCGACTCCTGGAAGTGGATACTGCCCGAGCGGCTGCCCGAGGTGATCGTTCC
>Ga0306924_10005161_pt1 | contig 12846 bp, 11 predicted proteins | sample sta12Can44000111_FD_203756 | JGI IMG/M metagenome (GOLD analysis project Ga0306924, IMG submission 203756) | Lab enrichment of tropical soil microbial communities from Luquillo Experimental Forest, Puerto Rico - statanox.12C.anox.44.000.111 (v2)... | ecosystem: Environmental > Terrestrial >... | reverse complement strand
CGTCGAGGTGCCGAGCTTGCCGTCGGCGCCGCCGACGTCATGGCCGGCGCGGATCAGATACTGCTGCAGTTCGCGGGTCTGCTCGACGGAAAACGGCGGCGGCGTGCCGCTGCCGCGCTGCATCGCCGGCGCCCCGGCAAGACGGGTCGCGTAATAGGCGGCGGTGGTGGAGTAGACGAGCGAGGAATTCCACTTGAGGTAGGCCTGGAAATTGTCGAAGGCGAGGAAGGCCGGGCCGAACCTGCCCATCGGCAGCAGCAGCGAGGCCTTGAGCGGGTCGTTCTCCAGCCCCCGCCCGTCGGCACGGGTGACGCCCCATTTGGCCCACTGCGAGCGCGGATGCTGAATGGTGAGGTCGGCCTGGTCCCACGGCAGGCTGGCCGGCACCCGCACCTCCTCCAGCCACGGCTCGCCACGCTTCCAGCCGAGGCTGACGAGGTAATTGGCGGTCGAGCCGATCACGTCGGGCACGCTACGCAACAGGTTGCGCTTGCCGTCGCCGTCGTAGTCGACCGCCCATTTGATGTATTCCGACGGCATCATCTGGGTCTGGCCCAGTTCGCCGGCCCACGATCCCAGCATGTCCGCCGGCGCAAGGTCACCATGCTCGATCAGCCGTAGCGCGTCGAACAGATGACCGCGGAACATGTCGGCGCGGCGGCAATCATAGGCGAGCGAGGTCAGCGATTTGATCGAGTGGTCCTTGCCCATGTTGGAACCGAAATCGCTTTCGAGCCCCCAGAACCCGACGATGACCGGCGCAGGCACGCCGTATTGCTTCTCGGCACGTTCGAAGATGGGCGCGTATTTCTTGATCTCGGCGGCGCCCTGCTGAAGGCGATAGGCTGGCAGCATCTTGCCGGAGAATTCGAGGAAGCTCTGAGCGAAGATGCGCTGGCCGCGATCGATGTTGATGATCCGCTGGTCGTAGACGAGATAGGGCGAGGCCGCAGCGATGGCGTCGCGCGATACGCCCTGCGACACGGCCTCGGCCTTGAAGCGCGCCAACCACGCCTCGAAAGTGCCGTTAGGGCCGTTGCTGCGACAGTCGGTGGCAGAAGCCGCGGTGGCCGCAAACAGGCCCGCCGCCACGACGGGAACCGTGTAGAGACGCCTGAGATCGTTTCGGTTCATGTTCGCCCCCCGCTGGGACCGTGGGAATCACCATATTCCTTAGCCACATGCATGGCAGTATCGTGGCCGTCCAGCCCTGCGTCGGGGAGGCCTATGGTAAGGTTTTGCAGCCGAGCGCCCTCCTCTCATACGGCTTCGTTGTTGTTCAGGGTCTATCGAATGAATTATTATTCTGGCGATCTCATGCGAAAGAGGCAGTAACGTTGGCAAGCAAACCGGGCAGGCCTCCGGGCAAACGCGGACCGCAGAGGCGTCCCGGCGAGGCGCCCCCTTCGACAAACACACAGGGGCTACCGCAAGCCGCGGTACCCGGCCCGCGCTCCAGGCGGAGCATCTGGATCGCGGCGGCGATCGCTGTCGCGGTCCTTGTCGCCGGCGGCGTCGGCTTTTATGCAGCAACGGGGGGGCTCGATGGCGCGCCTTCTGCAGACCGGTCCGAGCGCGCCGAGGCACCCGCCACCTATGTCGGCAGCGAGACCTGCGCCGGCTGCCACCGCACCGAGGCGCAGCAGTGGCAATCGTCCCAGCACAGGCACGCGATGGACCATGCGACTGACAAAACGGTCGAGGGAAATTTCAACGACGCCAGCTTCGATTATTACGGCGTGCATTCACGCTTCTTCCGCAAGGACGGCAAGTTCCTGGTCGAGACCGACGGGCCCGACGGCAACCTCGCGACCTTCGAGGTGAAATACACTTTCGGCATCGATCCGCTGCAACAATATCTCGTCGAGTTCCCCGACGGCCGGCTGCAAGCGCTGTCGCTCGCCTGGGATACGAGGCCGCAGGACAAGGGCGGCCAGCGTTGGTTCCATCTCTACCCGGACGAGGAAATCAAGCACAACGATATCCTGCACTGGACCAAGCTGAACCAGAACTGGAACTTCATGTGCGCCGAGTGCCACTCGACCGGCGTGCGCAAGAATTATGACGCCGCCAAGGACCGCTTCGCGACGAGCTTTTCCGAGATCAGTGTCGGGTGCGAGGCATGCCACGGCCAGGGCTCGCGCCACGTGAATTGGGCGCATACGCGCGGCGATGGCCGGTGGCCGTTCGGCAAGAGCGAAGACCCGAAAAGGGGACTGCTGGTGCGGTTCGACGAGCGGCGCGGCATCGCCTGGACGATCAATGCGAAAACCGGCAATGCCGAGCGCAACTTCACGCCGGCGTCGCTGCGCAAGGAGGTCGAGACCTGCGGGCTCTGCCACGCGCGCCGCGGCATGTTCTCCGAAGATTGGGTCCCCGGACGCGTGCTGTCGGAAACCCATGTGGTCTCGCCGCTCACCAACGGGCTCTATCATGCCGACGGACAGATGCTCGGGGAGGTCTACAATTACGGCTCGTTCAAGCAGAGCCGGATGTTAGCGGCAGGCGTCACCTGCAGCGACTGCCACGAACCGCACAGCGCCAAGCTTCGCGCACCCGAGGCCGGCGTCTGCCTGCAATGTCATTCCGCCGACAAATACACGGGCGTGGCGCACCACCATCACGAAGGAGCGAGCCCGGCACCGACCTGCGTGTCATGTCACATGCCCGGGGGCATCTATATGGTGGTCGATGTCAGGCACGACCACGGCTTCCGGATTCCGCGGCCTGACCTGTCGGCGAAGCTCGCCACGCCCAATGCCTGCAATGCTTGCCACGCCGACAAATCGCCGGAATGGGCGGCATCGAACATCGAGCGCTGGTACGGACCGAACCGAAAGGGCTTCCAGAATTACGCCGCGGCGTTCCGCGCCGCCTGGAACGCCAGCGCGGACGCGCCGGCGCTGCTCGCCGCCGTAGTGGACAATCTCGCCACGCCGGCGATCGCGCGCGCCACCGCATTGACCGCACTGGCGCCCTATGTGTCGGATTTAAATCTCGAGGCGGCACGGCCCGCGCTGTCGGACCCCGACCCGATGGTGCGGCTCGGCGCGCTCGACATGGTGGAAGGGGTGCCCCTCGACCAGCTTTGGCCACTGGTATCGCCGCTCTTGTCCGATCCCGTCCGCGGCGTCCGCATCAGGGCGGTGGCGCTGGTCGCCGCGGTTCGGCCCAGAGATCTGGCGCCCGCCGACCGCGGACGTTTCGAGCGCGCCGCCGCGGAGCTCGTCGCCGCACAGCAGCTCAATGCCGACCGGCCCGAAGCCCACTCGGCGCTCGGAGACTTTTATGCGCATCGCGGGATGTCCACCGAGGCCGAGGCGGAATTCAAGGCGGCACTCAAGCTGAGTTCGCAGTTTGCCCCGGCGTCGGTCAATCTCGCCGACCTCTACCGCCAAACCGGACGTGACGCCGACGGTGAGGCCGTGTTGCGTACGGCGATCGCGGCGTCGCCGCGCGACGGGGGGCTGCACTATGCGCTCGGCCTCGCGCTGACCCGGCTGAAGAAGCCCGATGAGGCCATCACCGAGCTTGCCCGCGCCGCCGAGATCGAACCCGTCCAGGCGCGCTATGCCTACGTCTACGCCGTTTCGCTGCAGTCCGCCGGCCGCAAAGACGAGGCGATGACCATCCTGAAGGACAGCCTGGCACGGCATCCGGACGATCGCGACACCCTGCTCGCCCTGGTGACGTTCAATCGCGATGCCGGAGACATCGGCGCCGCGCTCGAATATGCCGAGCGTCTCGTCCGCATCGCGCCGAACGATCGCAGCCTGGCCGGCCTCGTCGAAGACCTCCGGCGCCGACAGAAGAAGCCGGATGCGCCGTGATCCGGCGCTGCGCTGGAATTACGGGAATTACGGAATTACGAATTACGGAATTACGGTGACAGTGCACTAAATTTTGGGAATTACGGGAATTACGGTGACAGTGCACTAAATTTTGCGCAGGGCGCCGGCGGTCATCCCCCAAGTAAATTTAGTGCACTGTCACCGTATTTCCGTATTTCGGTAATTCGCGTAATTCGTAATTCGGTAAATTTGGTGCACTGTCACGGTAATTCGTAATTCCGTAATTCCCCGAAATTCCGCGTAATTCCCGTGATTCCGGGCCGGCCAAGCCTCCCCGCCAGCGCTCAACGCCGCGGCGGCGGCCGCCGGACGATGCGAGGCGGCACGTCAGGCGCCTCGCCCCCGGCTTCGCCGCCACCGGGATCCGGCAGGGTGACGGTTTCGGTCCGGTTGTCCTTTTCGAGCTGGGCCTCGCGCCCATGCACCGACCGCAGCACCCATCCCTCATGGGCCTCCCCGGTCCGCAGGCGAACGACCATCTGGGAGGTGGTTTCCATGAACAGAGCGAGGCCTTCGCCTTCGCCGGCGATGGTGCCGAGCAGCGCCAAGGACGGATGTTCCGGCGGCGGCGGCGGCGGAGGTGGCGGTGGTGGCGGAGGCGGTACGAAAGGCCGATTGACGACGACGGGCGGCGGCGGGCGCCGCGACGGCGAAAAAATCGGCCGCTCCCGGGTGCTGGTCAATTGGTTGAGCGGTATCGCCCATAGCGGGTTTCCGGCCCGCTCGGCGTCCGGCAAGCTACCCCGCGCCGGCGCCGGCACGAGGTCCGCCCGCACCGAGGTGCCCGCCTTGTCGGGCGCCTGCGCGACCGCGCTCTCCGCAAACGTCGCCGCCGTTGCCAATGCAACGATAACGCAGAGCAAGAGGGGCGCGAAACGCGGGATCATTTCGTAGCCTGCCACTGTCCTGAAACGGAAATCAACACTTTCATCTTGCCACCAACGACGCCCGGACCCATCGTCGGCGCCTGCACCACCAACTGGTCGATGAACAGGAACGGCATGCCGGACTCGATGTTGTAGAGGAGTTGCTGGAGCGACGGCTGGTCGACCTCGCAATTGGCGGTCACGGTGATGAAGCCATCCTTTGCTTGCGGGCCTGTCAGGTCCACCTGCGACGATACGATGTTGCCGCCGACCTTCGTGATCGCCCCGGCCACCCGCTGCAGCAGCGTCGCCCCCGCGACGGTCACGGTGGGACCTTCGAGCAGCGGCGAACCGGTGGCACCGGTCGTATCGAGCCCGCCCAGGGAGCGTCCTTCCAGGCGGCTCAATGTATCGGCCGCCTCCGCTACCGCCTCGCGGCGATCGAACACGTCCATGATCGAGGTCAGGGTCACGATGACGAGGACGAGCACGAGACTCGCATAGCCGATCGCGGCGCCGAACGGAACGCGCGCGAGATAGCGTTCGATGGTTTTCCAAACGCTCATGTGTCCAACCGGAAATGCGGTTTGATGCGGGCTTCGATGTGGAACCGTTCGCCCGGCTCGCCGGGCGACTGCGTCGTCGGCGCGAAGAAAGTGGCGCGCTCGAAATGGGGCGATTGCTCGATCAGGCGGATGAGTGACGGGGCGTCGCGGGTGAGCCCGGTGACCTGGACCTTGCCGCCCTCGACCCGCAACTCGGTGACGAAGGTGTGGTCGGGAAGCAGTTTCGACAGAGCCTCGAGGATGATCACGCTCGCCGCCGTGGTTTGCTTGCGGCGCTCCAGCATGCGTTGCGCATTGCCGCCGTCCTGCCGCATCGCCGCGCGGCGCTTGGAAATCTGGCGCGTGAGATCCTGCTGCTCGGTGTCCAGGCTGTCGGCGGCGATGGAGGAAACCCCGATCGATATCACCGCCATCGCCGCGGCCGCAGCGAGCACGAGCATCAGAATCCGGCGGATGCGGGTGATCTCGAACGCCCCTCGGCTCTGCTGCTCGAACACCTTCAGCGGAGCGGCTCCGGACGCGGCTTCCTGGGGAACGGTGGAGACGACGATGGCGGTGGCGCCGAGGGCGGCGAGCGCCTTGACGTAGGGGGTGACCTGCGCGCGGGCGGTGGCGGCGACCGTCAGTTGGATGCGCTCGTTTCCCGCCTCGATGGGCGGCGTCCAGCTATAGACCGCCTCACCCACCGTCCACGGCGTGAGGCGATCGATCTGGGCACGGACGATTCCGTCGAGGAACTCCGCGGCGCGTTTGGGCAATTCCAGCGGGCGGAACATGAATCGGTTCGGCCGCAGGACCAGTTCGGCGCGACTGCCGCGGAACGTCTCCAGCCAATCCGCGGACAAGGTCTCGGCAATCGCCCCTTGTGCAATGCGGATGCGCTGGTCCGGCAGGCTCGCATCCTTGGCCGGTCCGAGCGCATGGAGCGTGAAGGTGTCCTGCTCCTGCTCGATCAGTTGGACCTGGCGCTGAACTCCGCACCAACGATCGATCAGCGAATGAACGTTCTCGGCGACGGAATCGATCCACCGCGAAAAGCTCTCGCCGATCTGACGAAGCATGTTCATCGCAATCCCACGCCGACCCGAAGCTGTCCCGGACCATTACTGGCGTCATCGCGCCAATACAAGACATGATAGGGCGCCTCCGTGGTTCCCGTCAGGATGACGGCCTCGGACTCGACCTGGCGGCCATTGTCGAAAACGATCCGGACCTGCACCCGATAGGCGGGGCTCGGTTCGATGGTCGCGCCCTCCTGGCTCGGACCGAGCAATCTCGGCAGGGATTGCTCATCCACCGGGCCGGCTTCGCGCTTGTCGAGAAAGGCGTTCAACACCCCGGGGGTCATGCCGGGAAGCGCCGCGATCACCTCGGGCGCTGCATCCAGGACATTGACCTTGGGAAGGCCGCTGTAGACGGTCACGAACGGCATGATGCGATCGATCAGTGCGGGCGGCAGTCCGTATACCAGCCGAAGTTCGTCCACATGAGGAAAAGGCCCGCCACGGGGCGGGTATCTGAGCCCTACGGAACGATACAGCTCCTCCTCGGAGGCTGCGTTTTCCTTTGGTCCGCCTTCCTTTGGCGCGCCTTCCTTTGGAGGGTCCCGCCAGCCGACGATCCGATTGGCAAATTCGACCGCGTCCTCGCTCTTCACGCCGAACGCCGCGAACAGGCCGGCCAGCATCGGCATCGGGGCCTCATTGAGATCGATGCGGGCGGCCTCAGAGATGAAGGTCACGCCGACACTGGCCGCCCCGGCGCGAAAGCTGAATCCACCGCGTGAGGGCTGGGTCTTTCTCACGCCTCCTGGGATGCCGGGGACGCCAGGGGCGCCAAGTCCACCCGGACCTTGGGGGTTTTGGGCATCTTTGGTCGACGAAAATCGATAGGCGGTGAGTTCGAGGCTGGTGGTCACCAGCAATTCGGCTTGCAAGGAATCATCGGACACCGCCAGCGCCATGGCCGTGTTGGCGATATAGACCGAATAGATCGAGGCCAATGTCGCAAGCGCGATCAGCATCCACAGCACCGCGATGATGATGAAGCCGTCGCGGCTCGAACCGGCAACCATGGGATCGCGTTGGTGCGAAATCATGTCGTTCACCCCGGAGGACGCATCGGCGCCGCGGCTTGGTCTTGCTGCCCCGCCGACGCGCCATTGTCGCAACTCGGACCTGGAATCGGGGCTTGGAGGCCTTGGGGCACGGCTTGGCCCCGGGATTGGAGGACCTGGGCTTGGGCTTGGGCCTGGATTTGGAGCGCCTGCGCTTGGGCTTGGGCCTGGGCTTGGATCTGGGCTGGATTCAAGCCCGGCTGGCTTTGGCCTTTCTGCTTGATGCAAGCCACGGGCATATCGACGTGAATCAAAGCCGCCGTCGAGACTGACAGCGCCCGGTCGCTGTCCGCTTGGCGAACCGTGATGCGAACCACCGCCGGCAAGTCCTGCTTACTCTGCCAGGCATCCTTCCACGCGCCGTCGTGCCCGGCATAGGCGAACGAAACCCGGTAGGGCGAGTGCAGAAGCACGATCGGATCGGCAAAATTCGGTGGGATCGGAGCGGTGATGCCGCCCCCCACCGGCATGAACGGTGCGGTCGACCTGACCAACGCCGTCTCGTTGCCGTCCCTCATTTGAGCGATGCGGACGACTTCGAGGCCCGGCCGCGCATTCGGTCCGAATGCCGTGCGCACGAAGACGACGGCGGACGGCGTGCCGTCGAACAGCGGGTTCTTGGCGTCGCGGCCCGGCGTCACGAATTGCGATGATGCGACATCGCCGACGAGGCGCTCCAAGGCGACGCCGACGACTTCGCTGGCCTGGGCGCGCACGATCCCGCGATTCCAATTCGGCATCCATTGGCCGGCGAGCGCAGCCAGTGCCGTCAGCACCACGCCCATCAGCACCGTCGCGGCCAGCGCCTCGACCAGGGTGAAGCCGGCTATTCCGGCGTGCCTGTGGGTGCGGCGACGCATCATCTGGTGGCCCTCGGCCGCAGCCGCAGCCGCATGGTCTCGACGCCGACGATAGCGCCGGAAGGCGACTGCACACGGATGGCGAGCGTTTCCGGGAACCAGGGCGAATCGGGAATCGGCGCGATGCCGCCACCCGTATAGGGCAGCGCGTCGAGACGCCACCGGTGGCCGTAGATTTCTCCGGCCAATGAGCCGGGCACGCGCTGGTCGCGCGCCGGCAGGGTGGACGCGACGGTGCGCATCGTCTCCACCAGCGCGAGGTGCTGTTCGAGCGTCTGCACGCTCCGCGTCGCCGTCATGGTTACCGAGCCGATCGCCGCGATCGTGACGGCGACGACCGCGATCGCAACCAGCACCTCGATGAGCGTGAACCCGGCGGTGTGCGCCGGACCGCGAGATGCATCACAGGATTCGGCGCGGGACAATTTCGATGCCTCCGGTGATCCAGTTGACGCGAACTTCGTAGCCGGCGCCCGGCCGCGACAGCGCGATGGTGCCGCCGCAGGACATGCCGGTCGAAAAGAAGCTGATGGTGTGGAGGGCCGGGGCCTCGTTGCAGCGCTGCGGCAACACCGCGTCGATGGCGACGTCGGCGGGGAATTGCACGACGCGTCCGCTGGAACCGGAGCGGATCGAACGGGACGACGCGTCGATCTGCGTCGCGACCGCGCTCCGGCGCCGGATGGCTGCGGTGCGGTCGGCGTTGAGAAGCGAGGCGGTCTCCACAGCATAGGCCTCGAGCCGGGGCCGGGACGTTTCCCGCGGCAGCCTGGGCAGCAGGATGGCGGCGAGCATCGCAATGATCGCCACCACGCAAACCGTTTCGAGGAGCGTGAAACCGTCCTGGCTGCCCGTCGATCTACTCATTGGACGCGGTCGAAATATCGGCGTTAATCCCGGTTCCGCCTTCGACGCCGTCGGCCCCATGTGAAACGATTTCGAACGGCGCGCGCTCTCCGGGTGAGCGGTAGACATAGGCCTTGCCCCATGGGTCGTTGGGCACGCTGCCGCCCTTGAGATAAGGCCCGTTCCAGGCGCTGAGCCCGCCGGTCGACTTGACCAGCACGCCGAGCCCCTCCGAGGTCGTGGGGTATCGCCCGGCATCGAGGTAGAACAATTCGAGCGCGCTGGTGAAGCTCTGGATCTGGATCTTCGCGGCCTTGACCTTCGACTCGCTCAGATAGTTGAGCACGCGCGGGCCGACCAGCCCCATGATGAGGCCGATGATCGTGATCACGACCAGGATCTCGACCAGCGTAAAGCCGCGCTGGCGCCGCGTCCGCGCGCGCCTGCGAGCCGCTTGCTGGCGTTTGATTTGGCCGGTGTGCGAACTGGTGTGCAAGTCGATGCGTTCCATGGTGTACCTGCTGTGCTTCATCCGACGAGCTGGTTGATGGAGAGAAGTGCGGTCATGACCGACACGATCAGACCGCCGACGACGACGCTGATGGTGATGATCGCCACTGGGCCGACGATCGCGACCACCCGGTCGAGGCTGCGCTGCAATTTGGCATCGTAGAAATCGGCGACCCGCCCGGCGAGCAAGGCCAATTGCCCGGTTTCTTCGCCGATACGCAGCATGCGTATCGCCATGGGCGGCAAAATAGCGGTAGCCGCGAGCGCATCCGACAGCTTGCCTCCGTGACGGACGCGATCGGACGTAGCCTGCCACGGTGCACTCCTGCCGGTTACCGCCATGATGTCGACCAGGATGCGCAGCGTCGCCGAGAGGGTCACGTCGCTTCCCAACATGATGCTGAGATTGCGGCAAAACAGGGCTGTGCGATAGAAATTGAACACCGCCGAGATGCCCGGCACCCGCGAGACTTCCGCGGTGATCGCAGAGCGCAGGCCAGGCCGGCGCAGTCCCATCCAGCACCCGCCGATCGCGAGCGCGGAACCGACGACGAATTCCGGCCCATGCGCGCGCAGGAAGTCGGAAAGGCCGAGGAAGATACCGACCACCGTGTCGGTCTTGGCGTTGAAATCGCGCAGCACCGCGGAGAATTGCGGCAGCACGAACAGGATGAAGAACAGCAGCACGCAGGATGCAGCGAGCAGGATGAAGGCCGGATACTGCAGGGCGTCGCTCAGCTTGCGCCGCGTCGCTTCGCCCCGCGCACGTTCGGCGCCGAGCATCTCGAGAATGTTGGTGAGCTTGCCCGAGGTCTCGCCGACCTGCACCAGCGCCACGTAGATCGCCGGGAACAAGGCGGGATGATGGGCGATCGCCTCGGCGAAGCTCTCGCCAGCGAGCACGCTGGCGCGGATCTTGGTCACGATCGGGCGTAGCCGCCCGATGTCCCGGTCGCTGGCGAGCAGCTCCAGGCCGTCGTCGAGGCGGGCGCCGGCCTTGAGGAGAAGCGCGAGATCGCGGGTGAAAAGGGTCACGTCCTGCGGCCGCGGCGCGTTGAACGAGGGAAGCGAGAAGCCCGCGCTCGCGCCGCCCGCCTCTTCCGCGACGGTGTCGATCGGAACCAGGCCGAGATACTCGATGCGATGGGCGACCTCGACCGCATTGGCGGCCGAGATCGATCCGTTGACGATCTCTCCGCCCTGGGTCAGTGCGCGATAGCGGAAGTTCGGCATCGTTTCACCGCACCGTGGTCACGCGCAGGACCTCGGCCGCCGAGGTCACGCCGGCGCGGCACTTGGCGACGCCGTCATCGAACATGGTGGTCATGCCCGCGGCCATGGCGACCTTGTCGATCGAGGTGGAATCGGTCGAGCCGGTGATGAGATTGCGGATCTGCTCGTCGATCTGGAGCAGTTCGAACACGCCGAGCCGACCGCGATAACCGGTGCCGCCGCAGCGTTCGCAGCGGCCCGGCTCGTGGAGCCTCTCGCCGGGCTTGAAACCCAATGTCGCGTAGCGCGGATCGGCGGCGATGTGAGCCGGCGTGAGCGTCTTTTGCACCTTGCAGCGGTCGCAGAGCTGGCGCACCAGCCGCTGGGCGAGCACCGCCCGCAGCGTCGACTTCAGGAGGAAGCCTTCGACGCCGAGATCGAGCAGGCGCGGCACCGCGGCCGCCGCGGTTTCGGTGTGCAGCGTGGTCAGCACCAGGTGGCCCGTCAGCGCTGCGTGGATCGCGATGTGCGCAGTTTCGGCATCGCGGACTTCGCCGACCATGATGACGTCGGGGTCCTGGCGGACGAAGGCGCGCATCGCCGCAGCGAAGGTGAGGCCGATGGCGGGCTTCGCCTGGGACTGGTTGATGCCGGGAATCTCGTATTCGACGGGATCCTCGATGGTGAGGATTTTCCGGGTCGGCTCGTTGAGGATCGAGAGCACGGTGGCGAGCGTCGTCGTCTTGCCGCTGCCGGTCGGCCCAGTGACGACGATGATGCCATGGGGCAGCTTGAGCAATTCGCGCAGCTTGGCGTCGTCCGACGGCGAGAAGCCGAGCTTCTCGATGCCGAGCAGCCCGCGGTCCTTCGCCAAGAGGCGGATCACGGCGGACTCGCCGTGCTGGGTCGGCATGATGGCGATGCGGACATCGAACTCCGCCCGGGAGACGCGCACCCGCGCCGCGCCGTCCTGGGGCAGCCGGCGCTCCGCGATGTTGAGGCCGGCGAGGATCTTGATGCGCGAAATGATGGCCTGCGGCAGCACGCTCGCCGGCGTCGGCACCACGCGCAGCAAGCCGTCGACGCGCAGGCGCACCACCAGACCGGAGCGGAACGGCTCGATGTGAATGTCGCTGGCGCGGAGCTCGAAGGCCTTCTCGAACAGATCGTTCACGGCGCGGACGACCGGCGCTCCGCTGGCGAGGTCGCGCAGGCTCTCGATGTCGTCCTCGGCGACTTGCGCGCCTTCGGTCGTGCCGGGCGCCGCCGCCTCTTCCTCGCCGAGACGCTGATTGAGTACGGTGGTGACATCCTCGAACGATGCCACCGCAACCTTGATGTCGCCGCCCAGCACGATCGCGGCTGCACGCACCGCCGCGGTATCGCTGGGGTCGGCGACCGCCAGCACGACGTGGCCGTCGGCCGCCCGGAACGGAAACACCATCATCTCGCGCAGGAAGCGCCGGGAGAATTGCTTCACCAGCGGCGCCGCCGCCAAGAGGTCCGGCAGCGCGATGCGGGGGGCCTTGAAGAATTGGGAAACTTCGTCGGCGAAGTCACTGGCCGACAGGTCGGTCAATTCCCACAATTTGTGGAGCGTCCGCTCGTCCGGAGCCGGAGCGGTGCCGTCGCGCAACGCAACTTCGCCGGCAAGCAGATTCTTGCTCCGAAGATGGTTGGCAAACTCATGCGCAACATCGAAAGCCATGGTGGTCCCCCCACTTGGCCAATATAGCGCGACCCCAGCCCTATGCCAGCCACGAAATTGCGATTTCATTATGTTGCAGTGGCGATTCGTTTCGCGGCGGCGACATGCAACCGACCCCTCGCCGGAGAACAACTCAATTGATTCAATTGAGAAAACTGCCCGGCCGAGCGTTCGGCGTGTTCACGCCCGCGATGACGTGCCCGGAACCTCATGTGGGCAGATTTTGGCGGAAATCGCATAGCGGAGGAAGCGATCTTCCACCAACAAGGGGACGGTCGGACCGCGGGCGAAGGTGTTGCCCGGCGGGCGTC
>Ga0306924_10005158_pt1 | contig 12848 bp, 11 predicted proteins | sample sta12Can44000111_FD_203756 | JGI IMG/M metagenome (GOLD analysis project Ga0306924, IMG submission 203756) | Lab enrichment of tropical soil microbial communities from Luquillo Experimental Forest, Puerto Rico - statanox.12C.anox.44.000.111 (v2)... | ecosystem: Environmental > Terrestrial >... | reverse complement strand
GCGCTCGGTGCCCTCGAACCCGCCGCCATCACCCCAGGCGGCGTACAGGTTGCCGTCCGCGGCCCAGGTCGTGGGCCAGATATCGCTGCCGATAGCCTTGCGATGGCTCAAGAGAGTGGAGAAGTCCCACTGTACGCCCGCGATCACCTGACTATTCGGATAGGGTGCTCGTATGCCACCCGCCTGATCGGCGCCGCGCAGGGCCACCAGCTGTGTCACATACCAGCTATCGAGACTTTGTCGCACGGTGGCGCTGTAAGTACCCGCCGCGGTGACCGCGTTGTCCGCGACGATGAATGACTCGTCCTCGTGCCAGAGCCTCTGCCTGTAGAACGGGCCCGGGCCGAGAATGTGCCCGGCGGTGAACGCGCTCGAAACCAGCAGATCGACGGCATTTGAGGTTGCCAACGAGCCGCTGCCGGCGTTGGTGGAGTCGCCCGCCGTGCCGCCCATCGCATCGATCGGCCTGAGGGGATCGACCCCGTGGTACTCCACAATCGCCACGGTTGGCTTATCGACCGGATCACTGAACGCTACTTTGACGGTATTCTGCCCTTGCGAGGCGGGAGCGACGTTGCTCGCGTAATACGCGACTTGGGTAGCGACGCCTCGGTACGATATCGCGCCTGCGCGCAAGTAGAGATTGCCGCTCGTATCCGAGACGCTTACGACCTCTGCCTCGGAGTGCATCCACGCGACGAACACGAGGTCGAGGTCTCCCGCCGACTGCGTGCTCGGAAAGGTTGTCGAGGCCTCGATCTGGCGTCGCGCCGAGACTGCGACCGCTCCTTGCACGTACGAGATCGCCGCGCCGGACGCTGCGGGCACAGTTCCGAGGATCACCAGCCAGCAAGCGGTGAGGAGCCGGTGATTAGCCATCTTCCGTATCGACGCGTGCGGCTGACGGGTTATGTCGCCGCTGCACTGCCGCAGGACGCAACCGAGGTGGGGGTCGCGCATTTTGGTAAATAGTCTGATAAATTATGCATGAGAATAACTAAGAGAGCGCGGCGTGACGCCCGTCCTGTTAGGCTTTGCGTGAGCTCACTTGTAGTTGCGTAACAGTTGCGAACATTAACGTTGGGCCGTTGCGGTAACCAACACGATTGATAGCGCGATTTGCTCGAGCCCGTCGACCGGACCAGCGGGCGCGTCCACAAAGTCATAACCACAACCGCTTACACATCTGGCGCAATCCAGCTGACATCGGCGTCATTCCCTGGCGTGTGAATTCCTATGCCTATACCTACCGTTCGCGGACCCTACCCCCGGCACCGTCTCCGGGCAGTCTCAGCTCGACGCAACGAGCAGCCGGACTCCGGCGAGCTCTACATCCGCATTGGCAGCCTGCTGGGCATCGTCGGCGCCTGTATCGCATTCTTCGTCACCTCTGGCCGCTCTCGGTGGTGCTGCTCATCGCACTCCTGCGCTAGATCGGAGCGCGCACTCGTGACGCCGCCATGAACCTTGGCACTTGGGAGGCCATTGCAAGGCGCCAGGCGCGGTACCTGGACGTCCTGCAGCGGGAACTCGCGGACTGGCCAAGACAGCGGATCGACGCCTGCACCGACCTGGTTTTGCTGGGACGCGTGATAAAGCTCGCCCGGCGCATCGAGCGTCACGAGCAACTCATGGTTCGACACCTCGGCAAAGCGTTAGCCTCGCTCCCCAACGAAGAGAGGCAGGAGCCATAAACGATCTCCTGCGGACCCGGGGTTCGAGCCTCATGAGGAGCGCACTCAGCGCGATGATTCTTCTCGGCTGGCTCGCCGGCGCAGTCCTGGCGGCTCATGCGATTACCAGCAGCGGTACGATTGGCTTTGTTTTTGGGGTCGGCTTCCTCGTGGGGTCATTCGCCACTGCCGTTCGTTTAATGACGCTTGCCCACCGCTGCGCCCAATACGAACGACTGCTGCGCAAGCACGACATCGATCCCGGCTCCGGTCCGTAGGTGGGTCCGCATCGATTGCTACATAGTTCGCACGCGATTGCTACATAGTTCGCAGACCGGAAAAGCGAACGGGAATTAAGTGAACTGCCGGCGCTGCTCTACATCGGCGAGTGGGACAATGGTCCCATGCTGTTAGCGGCACAGGTCGCACTGGGTATCGGGCTCAGCTTCCTGCTTCTTCGATACCTGCCCCTGGTCATCCGCCTGGGTGCTCTAGTACTGTTGGCTCTCGTGATGGTGTTCCTCTGCCTGGTTGCCTTGCCGGTCATCGTGCCGGTTCGTTGGGCCCGGCGGCTCAGCGCTCGTGGAACGGAAAAGCCTTCGTCGGATGGGGCTCCGCCCGCTCTGGGTGAGCCAGGCCGCCACATTCCACACAGCAGCTAGCGGCGCGCGCACGCGCGCGTGCCGGATCGGGTCAGCAACAGCTAGTCATGCCGGCGCAGTCCGAGCCCGCGCAGCCAGCCGCGCACGATTGCCCAGAGCAGTGCCAATGCGTTGAGTGAGGTCTCGGGACGCGGCGCTGGCGCCGCCGCGGTCGCGGCTGCTGCGGCCGGCGTTGAGGCTTGCGCCTGCAGCTCAGCGGCGAAATTCGCGGCAAATTGCCGCAGCACCTGCTCGGCCACGGCATCCGCCATACGTGCGCCGAAGGTGGCGACCTTACCGCTGAGCGACACCTCGCTCCGCCCGGCGAGGTTGCACGAGCTCGCATCCACCGGATCGATGTGCGCGGCGAGATCGAGCGAGGCGCCGGACCCGCCACTCGTATCGGTGCCCTTGCCGAGCAGACGCAGCGTCCGGCTGGCCGGCTCGATGGCGGTGAGCTCGACCTCGCCACGAAACGAAAGACTCGCCGGGCCGAATCGCACCGCGACGGCGCCCTTGTAGTGGCGCTCGTCTACGCGCTCGGTGATCCGCGCCCCCGGCATGCAGGCCGCGAACCGCTCGATGTTCTGCAGCAGTTCCCAGGCTCGCTCGGCCGAGGCGGGCATGGGGAACACTCTTTCGAGGCTGACCTTCAATCCCGACCCGGCACGCTGGTTGGTACGATAGTGATCGAGCGCGGTTATAACGCGCGTCACCGGCTGAGTCAAAAAGGGCAAACGATGGCCGACGACCTGGACGCTTTCATGGCGACGATGGTGAGCTGCGCGCAGGTGCTGCCCCTCGAGCGCGCCGTGAGTCTCGTGCGCGAGCTTTACGGGCTCGAGTCACGCGCGACGCGACTCACGGGAGAGCGCGATGAGAACTTCAGAATCGCCGCCGCGGATGGCGGCGAATTCGTACTCAAGATTGCCCACCCGGCCGAGAACCCCGCGGTCGCCGACCTCACCACGGCGGCGCTGCTGCATCTGCAGAGGGAGGACGCAAGCCTGCCCTGCCCACGCGTCGTGCGCTCGCGCGGTGGCGAGACGCACGCTCGCTTCACCGACGAGAGCGGCGCCGTTCGGACGGCACGCCTGCTGACTTACCTGCAAGGTCGCCCGCTCGGCGTCGACAGCTCGCCGGGACTGCGTGCCACGTGTGGCCGGCTCGGTGGACGCCTCACCCGCGCGCTACGCGGCTTCGAGCATCCCGCGGCCCGGCGCGCGCTCGTCTGGGACGTGCGTCATGCGGCCTACTACGGCCGGCTTCTCGACCAGGTGCCCGGTTTTCCCCGGCCCCGGGAGGCCCGCGCCGTGCTGGAGCGCGTCGTGCCGCGGATCGAGTCGCAGCTGCCGTTGCTGCGCCACCAGGTCGCCCACAATGATCTCAATCCCCGCAACATCCTGGTGGCACCCACCGGTGAGGTGTCGGGCATCATCGATTTCGGCGACATGACTCACACGGCGGTCATCGCCGATGTAGCGGTCACCGCCGCCGAGCTGCTGCCGGTGCACTGCACCGCTGCGAGCGGTGCCGCCCTGCAGTCGATTCGCGAGGTTGCGGACGCGTATCATGAGAGCCTGCCGCTGCTGCCCGAAGAGCGCGCCCTGCTCGGCACGCTGGTGGCGGCGCGGCTGGTTGCGAATCTCGTGGTGCACGAATGGCATCTGCACCGTAACCCTGCGGGCGATCATTACCACCCGCTGGATGCGCAATTCATCCACGCGCGGTTGCAGGTCGCCGCGCAGCTATCGACCGAGGACACGACGCTGTGAACAATCCACCCGGGGACCGCGCAGCACTGCTGGCGCGCCGCGCGCGCGTACTGGCGCCCACCTATCGGCTCTTCTACGAGCAGCCGCTGCAGATCGTGCGCGCCGAGGGCGTATGGATGTATGACGAGCACGGTCGGCGCTACCTGGACGCTTATAACAATGTGCCGGTCGTCGGTCACTGCCATCCCCGGGTGGTGGAAGCGCTGGCGCGCCAGGCGCGCACGCTCAACACCCACACGCGCTACCTCGCCGAGCAGCCGCTGCAGCTCGCCGAGGCGCTTCTCGCCACGATGCCCCCGGAGCTCGAGCGGGTGATATTCACCTGCACCGGCAGCGAAGCGAACGATCTCGCGGTACGCATAGCTAAGGCGGTGACCGGCGGCAGCGGCTTCATCGTCACCGAGTTCGCCTACCACGGCACGACCGATGTGATCGCCGGCATGTCGCCCGAAGACGGCGGCGCGCTCGGCCCGGGTGTTTATACGGTGCCGGCGCCTCTCGGCCCGGAGGGCGCCGCTGCCTTCGGCGAGCGCGTCCGCCGCTGCATCGAGCGCATGCAGGCCGATGGCGTGCGGCTCGCCGCGATGCTGGTCGACACGATCTTCTCCAGCGATGGCGTGGTGGCCGATCCGCGCGGGCTGCTGGCTCAGGCCGTGCAGCACGTGCATGCCGCCGGCGGGCTATTCATCGCCGATGAGGTGCAGCCCGGCTTCGGCCGGCTGGGGGAAGCGATGTGGGGCTTCCAGCGTCACGGCATCGTGCCCGACCTCGTCACCATGGGGAAACCGATGGGCAACGGGCATCCGGTCGCTGCCGTGGCAGGCCGCGGCAGCGTGTTTGCCGAGTTCGCCGCCGAGCGGCATTACTTCAACACCTATGGCGGCAACAGCGTCTCGTGCGCGACGGCGCTCGCGGTGCTGCAGGTGATCGGTGAGGATAATCTCATGGAGAATGCACGCCGCACCGGCGCGCACCTGCAGCGGGGTCTGCGTTCGCTCGCGCGGCGGCATGGCGCGATTCGCGACGTGCGCGGTGCCGGCCTGTTCGTCGGCGTGGAGCTCGGCGCCAATCCGGCTAGTGGCCTTGCCGGGGCCGCCGAGACCCGGCGCATCGTGAATGGCTTGCGTGAACGAGGCGTGCTGGTCGGCTCGACCGGCCGCAGTGGCGATGTGCTCAAGATCCGCTCGCCGCTTCCCCTCGAGGCGCAGCATGCCGACCTGCTGCTCGCCGCGCTCGATCAGACACTCGCGTCGGCCGCCTGAGGTCGCCGCCTCAGGGAGTCTTTGCCGCGGCCGCAGCGTCGCGGATGCGCTGTGAGAAATCCGGCGCCTGGTCGGCAGCCTGCGCCCGCGGATTGATGTAGGCGCGGCGCTGCAGCTCGTCGAACGGCACGCTGGTATCGACCTTACCGTGCTCGTACAGGTACTGCGGCACGTAGCCGCTCAGCAGGATCTTCCACGAAAATGGCAGGTGTCCGGGATTGATGCGCGTCAGGACCCAGATGCTGGTCGTGCAGTTGCTGGTGATGGTGTTGTACCACTCGGCGTGTTGCTTGAGCTCGTTGATCCGGCCCAGGTACTCGAGGAACAGTTGCCTGGCCACAGCTTCGCTGCCACGGAGGCGGTACAGGTACACACGCTCTGGAGGATCGTGGCGATAATTCGTGCGCAGCCGCACGATATCGCGCTCATCGCCTACGGCGTAGTAAAGAGTGAACTGGCGAAAGAACCCTGCTATCGAGGAATAGCTCTGGCCTTTCTCGCGGCGCGTCTCGATCGAGAACGCCACGTGACTGCCGTCGCTGAAGCCGAAGCTCAGAAACACGTGGGCGATCGCCGGCCCCATCCAGTAGACCGAATACAGGTCCACCGCATCGAGCCCGTGCAGGTCGAAGGTGCGGTCGTAGTAGGCCGGGGTGAAGTCGGTCTCGCTGCGGTAGTCGAAGTTACGGATGTTGTGCAGAGTGATGCGGTCTCCGTCGATCGTCGCATAGGCGAGTACGGCATTCTCGGGCTCCCATGCGCGATCGTTGGATGGCACGAGGGCGCTCCGGGCGGCGAGCAACAGCAGGAACAGCGCGGCGAAAGCAGCGAAGGCCCGCCAGCGCCAGCGCCGCAGCACGAATCCGCCGATCAGCACCAGGCAGGCGAGCGCCCACCCGGCGGCGAGCGTGTCGCGCAGCATGGGGCTCGCATGATCCCAGTAGTGCAGGGCCAACGATCCCCAGCCGCTGACGAGGAGCATCAGCAGACCGAGGAGCAGCAGCCCGGCGACTCTGGCGATCTTCTGCAGAACCGACGGTGCCGGTTGCGCAGCGGGCGGCGCGTCGATGCTCATCCCGTCGCTCAGCGGAATACAGGTTGGTCGAGAATCGACCCTGAGCCAACCGGCGTTCCAAGCGTCAACCAGGCCGACCAGGATCCGGTCGCTTTGCCGACTCCCAGGGTAACGGTCCCGAGCGGAGTGCGACCGCCGAGGGAGCCCGATATCCCGTACAGCTCTCCGTCCGCCACCGGGTCGACCCGCTCGTATACGTGGCCGCCCTCCACGCCAAACCCGGCGAACAGCGCCTGATTCAAGATCGGCAGGATGTCGGCAACACGCCACAGAAGGTTGCCCTGCACGGTCCAGTACTTGCCGGCGCGCACCTCGCCGGGCGAGTAACCCGGAAAGCTCTGCGGACCGCCGAGCGAGAACGCACGGTCCGGCGGCAGTGTGCTGCCGAGGTTGGAGCCACCCGCTGCCGTCAGCCACAACGTGGTCACGCCCGCACGGATGACGTGGCGCGCGGCTGCCTCGAGGGTCTCCCAGTTGCGCGTGGCGCCAAGACCGTCGTCGGAGCGGAAATACTGGATCTCGGCTGCCGTACCGCGCGTCGCGAAGGTCGATGCATCACGGTTGTCGAAGTATCCCGAGGCCAGCAGGCCCGCGTCGGTGTTCTTGCCGGTCGGTAGCAGCGCGCTGCCCGTGTCGACCTCGACACGCCGATGGTCGGCAAAGTAGCCGGCCCGCAGCTGGCTGTTGGATCCGAGGTTGACACCCGCATCGATGCGGCCGCCATAGTCGATAAAGAAATACTGTGCGATCCGCTTGTAGTCGTTGTAGATATCTTCGATGGAGCGTGACGCGAGCGCGCCGGGCTCGACAAAGAAGGTCTGGGCGCTCTCGAGCGGCTGGTACAGGCTGGTCAGGAAGTTGGTCGAAGTCCCGAGCTGCAGCCGGTTGCGCCACTGACCGCCGTACTCGTTCAGCCAGCGGCGGATGTACTGCATTTCGAGCTCGAAGCGCAGCTCACCGCCACCGGCGGCGTATATCCCTCCGCTCGGCCGCAGCACATCCGGCCCGATCTGTTTCTCGCGCGGCTCCCACACCAGCAGCGGATTGTCCGGGTTGCCCTCGAAGTGGTACGCGACACTGTCCAGGTCATCGAGCACGGCAAGCCGGGCCGCATCGCGACTGATCGCGGCGATGTCTACGGTGTCGCCGGCGCGCACTCGAGTCAGCGTGCGCAGGTACTCGGGATTGACGTATTTGAGACCGCGGAACTGGACAGCGGCGACCCTGATCTCGAGGTTCTGGCTCACGGTCACCCGGGTACGCCATGCGGCGTATTCCGCGGGCGACACGGACAGGGTCGCAAGTCTCGCGGCCATCGCCCGGGCAGCCTTCTCACCGAGCGGAATCGTCTCCTCAGTACGCTCGAAATCCGCCGCGCTGAACCCCCCCAGATCGACATCGATACGGATATCGCGATCGGTCAGGGTCTGCAGCTGCACGCGCTCGTTGGCTTCCATCATGATGTCGCTGCTGCGCGATATGAGGCTCGCCGGCCCCACCAGCTGCTCGCGCGTCGCAGTCTGTTTGGCGAGGTTCACGGCGATCACGACGTCACCGCACAGCTTGCGTGCGACGTCGATCGGCAGGTTGCGGACGACATAGCCGTCCGAGAGGACGTACTTATCGGTGACGACGGGCGCGAACGCTCCGGGGATCGCCATGCTGGCCCGCATCGCCGTCGCGATGTCGCCGTGATCGAGCACCACCATGTCACCGGTGAGCATGTTGGTGGCCACGGCCCGGTAGGGAATGGGCAACCGGTCGAAATCCGCCACCGCACGGGACTTGGCCACGTACGAGCGCAGCACGTCCTCGATACGGCTCGATGCGACCAGCCCGCTCGGAGGTACGATCCGCCCGCCCTGCACGCCGAGCTCCACCGAGCCGCTGGTGTCGTTGAAGCGCTTCTGCTCCGCCGGCTCGAAGTCACGACTGCCGACACCGGCGACCACCGATTTCCAGTCGACGTTCTTGACGAATTTCTCGATCTCCGCCGCCGGCATGCCGGAGGCGTAGCCCCCGCCGACCAGCGCTCCCATGCTCGTCCCGGCGATGCAATCGATCGGAACGCGCAGCTCCTCGAGCACCTTCAGCACGCCGATGTGGGCACCGCCGCGTGCCCCGCCGCCAGCGAGCGCGAGGGCGACGCGTGGCCGCCGCGCGGGAGTCGTCGTCGGGGGAGCTTGTCGGGCAGCGCGCGCGCCCTGGGGTGCGGACTGGGGTTCCTGCGCGGCGGACCGGACATCGCGCTCGGAGGTTGCGGTCTCCTGTGCCGCAACACCCGCCGCGAGCGCCGCGGCGAGGCAAATCAGCAGACAGCGATACCCGAGATTTCGACCACGGAATGGTCGCGACATAGTGTCCTCGCTACGGAGTCTAACGTCGCGAGCCCGTTCCACAATCAGACCTCCGGCCTACGGGTGTCCGAACAGCAGCCGCTCACGGGTCACGGCTGAGCGCAGCGAGCTTCGACTGGATTCTGGCGCGCTCACCCGCGGGATCCCTGCCCGGAGCCGCGCGGCCGCCCTTGCCCACTCCGCCGAGCGCCGCACGGTAGTAGTGCCGTGCCAACTCGTTGCGCTGCCGCGCGGCGACGGCGTCGCCAGCGACTTCGTACGCGCCGTACAGATCCGGATTGCGGTCGAGTGCGGCGAACGCGTACTGCAGCGCTTCATCCTGACGGCCGACCGCCAGCGCCTCGTTCGCCCGCCGCAGCGCCGCCTCGCCGGAAACGATATGCGCCCTCTGACAAGCGGCCGCCCCGGCATAGAAGCCGCCGGCGAGACAGACGAGCCCGACCGTCAACAGCAGTGCGAGCGTACGCATGTGTTGGACCTCCCGCGCGGAGCCGGCGGCCCCGAGGCTAGCACTTCGGTCGTCCGCCATGTCGTCTCTCGTGCGCGAAATACGATTGTAGCGGTGAGGCCCGTGCGATCTGTGGACTGCGGGCCGAGCGCGGAGGCCGTCTCATGGGCGTTTCAAGAGTCTGGCGAAATTCCGTTGCCATCGCGGCACTGGTGGCATCCCCGATCACGGCGATCGTGGCAGACCCGTACCCGATCGACCGCGGTTCGGGCACTTTCGCGATCGATCACTCGCAGCTGCGCAACTGGCTGGCTGACGGTGAGCGGGGCATTTGGATACAGGCGGGCGATCTGCACTGGTTTTACGCACGTTTTGCGCACGCCTGTCATGGACTGAGCGCCACGAACTCGCTGGCGTTCGACACACGGGGGACCGATACCATCGATGGTAACAGCGCGGTCCTCGTCCCGGACGGCGGGCGGTGTGCGATGCGCTCCTTCGCGCCGAGCGAGGGACCACCGCCGGAGCGCAACGCCGAGGTGGTCCTGCAACCTCAGGCCCAGTGAGCTCGCCACGGCAGCTGCGCGGCGCGCTGCGCGGTCAGCGGGTGACGGTCGCGTAACCGAGCGTCTTGAGCACCTCGGCGATCTCCTCGAGCGTGCGTGGATCGTCGATCGTCGCCGGCATGTTGTAAGTCTGCGAGTCGGCGATCGCGCGCATGGTGGCGCGCAATACTTTGCCCGAGCGGGTCTTCGGCAATCGGGCCACGATTGCGACGTGGCGAAACGCGGCGACCGCGCCGATGTGCTGCCGCACGCGCTCGATGAGCTCCTGCAGCACCTGTGCCTGGGGTCGGCTGACGCCGGCCTTCAGCACCACGAGCCCGAGTGGCAGCTGGCCCTTCAGTGCATCGGCGACGCCGATGACGGCACACTCGGCGACGTCCGGATGCCCTGCGAGCACCTCTTCCATGCCACCGGTCGATAAGCGATGTCCGGCGACGTTGATGACGTCATCGATGCGCGACATGATCCAGACGAAACCGTCGCTGTCGATGTAACCCGCATCACCCGTCAGATAGTAGCCGGGGTAGCGGCTGAGATAGCCGTCGCGGTAGCCGGCGTCGTTCTGCCACAAGGTGGTCAGCGTCCCCGGCGGCAGCGGCAGACGGATCACGATGTTGCCGATCTTCCCGGCGGCGACCGGTCCACCGGCATCATCGAGCACCTGCACGTCATAGCCGGGCACCGGCACGCTGGCCGAACCGGGTTTGACCGGCAGGGGTGTCAGTCCGCGGCAATTGGCCGCGACCGGCCAGCCGGTCTCGGTCTGCCACCAGTGATCGATGACCGGGACGCCCAGTTTCGCCTGTGCCCAGTGCACCGTGTCCGGGTCACAGCGCTCGCCGGCGAGAAAAAGCGTGCGCAGGCTGCCCAGATCGTAGCGACCGATCAGCGCGCCCTCGGGATCTTCCTTCTTGATGGCGCGAAAAGCGGTCGGCGCGGTGAACAGCGCGTTGACCCGGTGCTCGGCCACCACGCGCCAGAATGCGCCGGCATCGGGCGTGCCGACGGGCTTGCCCTCATACAGGATGCTGGTGCACCCGGCGAGCAGCGGCGCGTACACGATGTAGGAATGTCCCACCACCCAACCGACATCCGATGCCGCCCAGAAGACATCCCCCGGTCGCATGTCGTACACCGCTCCCATCGACCAGGCGAGCGCGACCGCATGGCCGCCGTGATCACGTACCACGCCCTTCGGCTTTCCGGTCGTGCCCGAGGTGTACAGAATATAAAGAGCATCCGTTGCCTCGAGCGAGGCGCACGGCGCGGGCTCGGCCCCGGCGAGCGCGGCCGACCACTCCAGATCGCGCCCGGGCTCGAGTGCCGCCGCTACCTGCGGCCGCTGCAGCACGATGCAGCGTTCCACCACGTGGCTCGCCAGCCGCAGCGCCTCATCCAGCAGCGGCTTGTAGGCGATGACCCGCTGACCCTCGATGCCACAGGATGCCGAGATCACCATCACCGGTTGTGCATCGTCGATGCGCTTGGCGAGCTCGTGCGCGGCGAAGCCGCCGAACACCACCGAGTGCACCGCGCCGATGCGCGCGCACGCGAGCATCGCCACCACGGCCTCGGGCACCATCGGCATGTAGATCACCACACGATCGCCGCGAGCGACGCCCTGGGCGGCGAGCGCTCCGGCGAAGTGGGCGACGCGATCGCGCAGCTCCCGATAGCTGAGCCGTGCGACCGTCCCGGTCACCGGGCTGTCGTAGATGAGAGCCGGCTGCTCGCCGCGGCCCTGCTCGATGTGACGATCGAGCGCGTTGTAACAGGTGTTGATGCGCCCGCCCGTGAACCAGCGGTAGAAGGGCGCACGATCCGCATCCAGCACCCGCTCCCAGCGGCGCTCCCAGTGCAGCGCCGCGGCCTGCTCGCCCCAGAAACCGTCGGGGTCCTCGAGCGCACGCCGGTGCGCGTCGCGGTAAGTGTCTGCCGGCATGTTCATCTCCGCGTGCCCCGTGGGCCGTAGATCCTATCCGGTATCATTGCAAGGGGCATCGTTTCGCACGGCGCGGCGGCCGCTGTCATCAGGGGAAGTACCGACGTGTTCGATTTCATCGTCGTGGGTGCGGGCATGGCCGGCGCCAGCGTCGCCGCGGCGCTGGCACGCACGGCCCGGGTCGCACTGATCGAAGCGGAGCGCCAGCCGGGTTTTCACAGCACCGCCCGCTCGGCGGCGCTCTTCGCTCCGAACTACGGCAGCGCGCTCTTCCGCGCGCTCACGCGCGCCAGCGCGGCGTTCATGCGCTCGCCGCCGGAGAATTTCTGTGCGCATCCGCTGCTGCATCTGCGTGGCGCACTCTACCTCGCCCGCCCCGACCAGCAGCAGCGCCTCGAGACGGCACGCCGCGAGATCTGCGCGACGGGAGCGGCGGTCGAGGTACTGTCGCCGCAGTCGGCTCTCGCCCGGGTGCCGCGCCTGCGGCCGCACTACCTGGCGGCAGCGCTCTATGAGCCCGACGTCCACGACATCGATGTCGCGGCGCTGCTGCAGGGTTTTCTGCGGCAGGGCAAGGCTCTCGGGGTGCAGCTGCACGTCGGTGCCCGCTGCAGTGCCGCGGAGCGTCGCAACGGCCTCTGGCAGTTGAACGTGAACGGCGAGACGCTGTGCGCGCCGGTGCTCGTCAACGCGGCGGGGGCCTGGGCCGATGCGTTCGCCGTATCCTGCGGGGCGGCGCCGCTCGGGCTGCAGCCCATGCGCCGGACGGCTGCTCTCATCGACCCCCCCGCCGGCTTGAGCGTCGAGGCGTGGCCCGCCGTCTTCGATGTCGAGGAGCGGTTTTACTTCAAGCCCGACGCCACGCGGCTGCTCATCTCCCCGGCCGATGAGGAGCCGCACCCTCCGGGCGATGTCTACCCGGATGACCTGATGGTGGCGGTTGGCATCGAGCGCATCGAGACCGCGCTCGATATCGAGGTGCGCCGCGTCGGGCACACCTGGGCGGGCTTGCGCACGTTTGCGCCGGATCGCGACCCGGTGATCGGCTTCGACGCGCGGCTAGCGGGCCTTTTCTGGTGCGCGGGACAGGGCGGCTACGGCATTCAGAG
>Ga0306924_10005157_pt1 | contig 12849 bp, 13 predicted proteins | sample sta12Can44000111_FD_203756 | JGI IMG/M metagenome (GOLD analysis project Ga0306924, IMG submission 203756) | Lab enrichment of tropical soil microbial communities from Luquillo Experimental Forest, Puerto Rico - statanox.12C.anox.44.000.111 (v2)... | ecosystem: Environmental > Terrestrial >... | reverse complement strand
GTTGCTGGTGTTGGCCGGTTTGGGAGTAGGATTGCTCGCCGCTGCTGCCTTGACGCGCGTCCTGCAGCGCTTCCTCCTGCAGGTCTCGGCTGCCGATCCGTTCACATTTGCGGCTTCCGCTGCCTTGATCGGTTTTATCGCGTTGCTTGCCTTTTATGTCCCGGCACGTCGCGCCATCCGCGTAGATCCGTTGATAGCTTTACGCCACGAATAAGAAGCGCCCGTAGCGAGCGCACGATAAGGCGAATTGATCTCGAATGCGAGCGCCAATTGACGAACTACGGAGGGAATGCACTTCACCAAGAAAGATGGCCGTGCGCTAAAGCCATAGGGCTTAGCTCTGGGTCTAGAGCGGGGCACGCCCTGATGTACGCTGCGGGCGGCGGTTTCGGCTGTTGTAGAATCACCTGGAGTACGTCCACAGCCAAGGCGAAGGTCCCCAAGAGGTGTCCCGGAGGGAAGTGCCGAGTGTGTGGTTAGGCCATCCAGGCATCCTTCCCTAAATGGCGTTGCCTCGGCCGTGGAACCGGTTCGGGCCCGGCCTGAACCTTGCATGGCCGCGTGTGTCGTAGTACTATGGCCAGCATCGCGATGGGGGTGTCGCATGCACAATAGAATGTTATTGTTTTGCGCTGTGGCCTGCTTCGGCTCGCAGCCTCTAGTGTCCCAGGAAGCCAGCGCTGGAATTACTGGCCGTGTCACTGATCCATCGAACTCGGCGATTGTTGGTGCCACGATTTTTGCCAAGGACCTTGACCGCGGCACGGTGTGGCCGACCAAAACCAACGAGGACGGCTTTTATGCCTTACCGCGTGTGCCGGCGGGTGAATACGAAGTGCGGGTGGAGGCGCAAGGCTTTAAAACCTATGTACAAGAGCGTTTACATCTGGACCTGAACCAGCGTGCCCGGCTCGACATCGCCATGGAGGTAGGCGGCGTTCAGGAAAGCGTCTCCGTCACCGCCGATGCGGCACTGCTCCAAACCGACACGACCCAGGTGGGGACGCAAATCAACCCGCAAACCATCGACCATACGGCCCTGATTAGCCGCAATCCGGTGGCATTGACTCTGCTGGCGCCCGGCGTGCTAACGCCCAACCCCGCGACGTTCAACGATGGTCGCCGCAGCACCAGCTATGGGCGTCCGTACATCAACGGGAATCGTGAAGAAGGCAATAACTTCCTGCTCGACGGGGTCGATAACAACCTCACAAGCGAAAACCAAACGGCCTACCAGCCAAATCCAGATGCCATCCAAGAATTTCGCTTGATCACCAGCAACGCCTCGGCGGAGTTTGGCAATTTCCAGGGAGGCATCATCAACGTGGTCGTCAAGTCCGGCACCAACCGGTTCCACGGCAGCGTGTTTGAGGATCTGCGCAATGACAAGCTAAACGCGAACAACTGGGGAAACAACTGGCATACCAATCCGGCCATTCCGCGTCAGTTACTGCGGTGGAATCAATTTGGCGGCACGTTCGGCGGACCGTTGATCAAGAATAAGCTTTTCTTCTTTACCGATTATGAGGCGCTGCGTAAGGACCTCCCACCGGTGACCACAAGCTTCTCGGTCATTCCGGTGGACTTCCGCCAAGGGGACTTTTCGCGGCTACTGAATCCGGCTAACGGTGCCATTCAGCTCTATAATCCTTTCTCAGCCGACGCCAGTGGTAACCGCGCCCCTTTTCCGAACAACCAGATTCCGCTAAACCTGTTCAGCCCAGCGGTGAAGGGTCTGCTCAATAACCCAAGTTATTATCCGTTGCCGCTGAGCACCGCGTTGCGCTTTAATCAGGCGAATACTTCTGGCTCTTACGTGAATTCCGACCAGGGTGATTTCAAACTGGACTGGAAGATCGATGCCAAGGACGATTTTACAGGACGGTATTCGAACGGGCGGCAGGATAATCCCACAACAAATTCATTTCCTCTCATGTACAACACGTTCTTCATCGCGCCGTTCCAAAACGGAGTCCTGAACTGGACCCGGACCTTCAGCCCGACAGTAGTCAACGAAGCGCGCGTCGGAGTGAACGACATCATGAATCAGAACGGCGGAGCAGATAAAGGCCTCGGCGACATCGCCCAAAAAGTTGGCATTGCCAACGTGGGCGCCGGGCTGCCCTCCTTACAGGGCTCCTCACAGGGCTTCACCTACGCCAGCAACATCGGTAGCGCCAACGTGGGCACGCAGCAACTTTTTGCCAACAGCACCTTCCACTATGCCGACAACCTCACCACGATTCGCGGGCGTCACATGATCAAAACTGGCGCACAGTTGATGCGCCGGCGGCTGGATGCGTTCTACTCCGGCAACAATGGCCGAACCGGCTTTTTCAATTTCAACGGCCAGTATACACAGGGGCCGAACGGAAAGTCGCCGACCTCCAAGGCGGTCAGCGAGGCTGATTTCGTACTCGGGCTGCCCAATGATATCGGCCGCGGTTTGAGCAACGGCAACACCTGGGGCCAGCGGCAGAGTGTGTGGGGTATCTATGTACAGGACGACTGGCGCGTCCACGACAATTTGACGCTGAATCTAGGCGTGCGCTGGGACTACAGTACACCGTGGGTAGAGGTGAAGGACCGGCAAGTGAATTTCGGCCTCTTTAGTGGGCAACCGGAATTCGCCGGGCAGAACGGCAACAGCCGTGGCCTTTACGCCCCATACAAGAAAGACTTTCAGCCCCGAGTCGGCTTTGCGTGGACACCGGCCGGGACCGACAAAAGGCTCGTCTTTCGCGGCGCTTACACCATCTCATCGTTCATGGAGGGCACAGGCACCAACCTGCGGCTCACCATGAACCCTCCGATCAACTCCGAGTTCGAGGCTGTTTATCAGTCTGCCCTTAGCAATCTACCAGGCTCCACCGTGGACCAGGGATTCATCGGCTCGCGCGGCGCTTTTGTCGGGGCCAACATTCGCCTGTGGGATCCGAATGTGCGCCCCGCAGAAGTGCAACAGTGGAATCTAACCGCCGAATATCAACTGCCTGACAGCAATGTGATCAGCGTGGGCTATGTCGGCCAGCACGGCACACACTTGATCGCCGCTACGCCGTTCTTCCAGAAGCAACTCGTAACTCCAGGCCAAGCGCCGCTGCCGAGTCCATACCTGGCCGGCAACTCGGACCTGGTTAGACAAATCACCCAGATTTCTGGCACCCAATCTGGAGCCAACCAGAAGTACAACGCCATGCAGGTCTCGCTGCACAAGCGCTTCAACATGGGGATCGAATATCAGATCTCCTACACTTGGGCGCACGGCATGTCGGATTCAATCGGCTACTACGGTGATAGCGGACAGTCCGGAGCTCAATCGGCCTACATGGAGAACCTCTATGACCGCCGCTCGGAATGGGCGCCGCAGTTAGCCGACGCCAAGCACAACTTCGTGGCCTCGGCCTACTATGAGCTTCCGTTCGGCAAGGGAAGGAGATTTGGCACGAACTGGGCCAAACCGGCAGACTACCTGATCGGTAGTTGGCAGTTTGGCGCCACGTTCTTGTCCCACACTGGCTTCCCGCTCACGATTAAGACCACCGATCGTTCGGGTACTCTCGCTCGCAGCGCCCGAGCCCAGGTGATCGGCACTCCCCACGATTCCCACATCGTGGGACCTGGAAATCACTGGCTGGACGTGAGCGCTTATACACAGCCGGCTAACTTCACCTTCGGCAATGCGGGTCCCGGAGTCGTCCGCGGGCCTGGCGCAACGATCCTTAATCTCTCGCTTTCCAAGAGGTTCCCGGTGCACGAGGGCCAATGGTTCGAACTGCGCGGCGAGGCGTTCAACCTATCCAACACGCCGATCTTCAACAGCCCGATTTCGCAGACCATCACCTCCGCGACTTTCGGAGAGATTTCCGGCACGACGGGCGAGCGCAACATCCAGATAGTTGCAAAATTCTATTTTTGATGCGTCGCGTGGGCAAAGTCGCAAAGACATCTTGAGTCGGTTTTGTTGTGGCCGTAGACTGGATCTTGGCGTCGGGCATCGTCGCGCCGAAGGGAACAAGCGAAAAATCGGCCGCTTGCGGGGCGCAGATGTTTCTTGACTCGGGTGATGGCCTTGTTTTCAAAGGGACACCGGGCCGGTGGTACGATACCGAGACCAAGAGTTTCCATTTGCTGCAATGATCCTACTCGACTCTCGCCTTCACGGCCGTCGCTGCATTGATCCTGGGCCGAAAGCACTGTACCAGACGCGTCACTGCCGGCAGCTATTTATAAGACTGCTCAAGGATCAGAACGTGGACAGGAAGCGTCGGCGCGGCTTAGGTCTGTTGCTGTGTCAAATCGACAAGGGGCCCGTCGCCTTAGAGCTTCCGGGCGTGGCCCATCTTCCTAGGCTGAAAGTCAATCCCAATCCTCATAAAAATTCGGCGCATTGACCATGGCCTCAAGTTGTTCGCGTATATTGGTACACCTATGGTCATTGCGATTGTAAAGGTCACGCACCATGCTGTTGATGTAGTTGTCAAGGCACAATGTCTGATGCCTTTGATCGTTTTCGACTGCAAGGGAATCCCTGCCACACGCCGCGAGCGGATCGAAACTGCTGTCGAATCTGAAGGACGGCACGTCAAAGAGCAATACGAGGGGTGGATTGCTGTTGATCCATTCGTGGTGGAGTGAGGGTGGTCATTACTGGTCCACAGGGCTTCGACCGGTCGGTGTTGTTAGCTCTGGGCGAAGATCCGACGGTCATCACCCAGCGCGCCAGGCAGACGGTCGAAGAGTGACTGCCGAGGTCCGTCTGATATTGGATGCTGTCTTCCCTACTCTCGTCATCGAACGCCCACGAGCGAAACAATATCTCGTGATATCGGTAGTGCACTTCGGTACCCGGTAAAGCGGCAGCTCCGGCGAACCCCGCCCCGTGTGGGTAGCCAATACCCGATCGCGATGAAAATCAGCAGCTTGAGCGCGTCGTCTCGAGTCCCACCGCGGAGACGTAGCGCCATGTTACAAGGCTCCTCCGTGCTCGCATTCATCCTCTCAATCCTAGCTGCGATTCGCGTGTTCCTCCGCGATCGGAGCGATATCGCTCTGGAGGTCCTCGCCCTCCGACAGCAGGTCGCCGTGCTCAAACGCAAACGGCCGCGGCCAATCTTGAATCCGCTGGACAGGCTCTTTTGGACGATCCTGCGCCGTAGGTGGCCGCGCTGGGCCGACGTCCTCGTCATCGTCAAACCCGCGACCGTCATCAGCTGGCACCGCACTGGTTTTCGGCTCCACTGGCGTTGGCGCTCGTGGCCGCGCAGCGGCCGACCGAAGATTAGTGAAGAGATTCGTGTGCTCATCCGGCGCTTGGCGCAAGACAACCCTGGCTGGGGAGCGCCCAAGATTCATGGCGAACTGTTGAAGCTCGGCTTCGTTGTCTCCGAACGGAGTGTGGCTCGCTATCTGCGGCGCATGACGCCCCGCAGCGACTCCGCTAGACAGTGGCTGACATTTCTCCAGAATCACCGTGAGGCCATCGTTGCGTTCGATTTCTTTATCGTGCCGACATTGACCTTCCAATTGCTCTACTGCTTCTTCGTCATCGAGCACAGCCGTCGGAAGATCCTGCACTTCAATGTAACCCGGCACCCGACCGCAGACTGGGTCGTCCAACAACTGCGCGAAGCTTTTCCAGAGTCCACTCCCTATCGTTACGTGATCATGGATCGAGACTCAAAGTTCGACGATGACGTCATCACATTGTTGAAGGCGACGGGTCTGGAACCGAAGCAGACGAGCATCCGATCGCCCTGGCAAAAATGGCATCGCGGAGAGGTGGGTGGGAAGTTGTCGGCGCGAGATCCTGGACCATGTCATCGCCATCAGCGAAGGACATCTCCGCCGGCTGACTGGCGACTACTTGAGGTACTATCACGACGATCGCATTCATGATTCGCTAACAAAGGACACGCCACAGCAACGGGCGGTCGAGCAAAGGCCCACAGCGAATGCCACTGTGATTGCGATGCCCCGCCTGGGCGGACTGCACCATCGCTACGCGTGGCGCGAAACTGCATAAAAACTCTTTGCCGCGTGTTTCCACGCGCGTAGGTTTCGTGGGGATTTCCAAGAACTGTCCATGGGACGCTGACATTGCCGAAAAAGGCTTCGACGAGGCTGGGACCGGCATCTGTCGGGACCACTCGCAGCAAATCGGCAGAACCAAGCGCGCGCCTTTGGGCGATCGCAATGCGGAATTCGATGCCGCCCGCGGTTACGTGAATGCGGCTTGCCCTACTGAACGAAATTTTGGCTACCGACAGGTTGCGGAAGGATATTTGCAAAGGAGCCCGGCGGCGTTATTGTTTACGCCGAGGGAATGCAGGAGGGCGGCAACGCGGGTCATGACGGTGAAGAAGTGCGGCGGTTGTGCTCGGTGCTGGATGTTCGGGAGCGGTTGATCGCGAGGCTCGCGTTGCTTGCTGGCATGAGGCCCGGTGAGGTTTTCGGGCTGAAGTGGGCACGGCTGGAAGCGGATTACGCAGACATCCAGCAGCGTGTTTACCGGGGCGATGTGGACCCGCCAAAGTCGGTCCGGCCAAGAAGTCGGACGCTTTCTCGTGGGGGGCTTCGCTCCTGCTCTTACGTGCGCCGCAACCGCCGCTTGTTAGCGTCAGCGAGGCGGGACGCTAGCCGGATTGGGATGCAAACCGGCTGCTTGGATTCCCTTCTTATATTCACGACAAAACGTGAAACGCATTGACGAATCCAAACACTCACTGACGGAGGCGTTGGTCGAAGTATTTGCACAAGGGTTTGGTTCGCTTTCGCACTTTAGCATTGAAAATGCATTTCGCGGGTGCTTTTAAGGGCCGACAAAACGAAGAGGAGCACCTGGTGTTGCAGTTGCCGGAACCCGGGTATGCTGCCCCAAAGGAGCTAATGATGAGCATAAAGATGAAAGTTGGATTCGCGACCGCAATCTTTGTTGTCGCACTCACGGCTTTAGCGTTTAATCGTCACGCCAGCATCATTCCCCAGGCACATGCTGAGGAATCTCATGCCTGCACCAACCAGACCCTAGTTGGCCGCTATGGCTTTACAGGAGAGGGGTTCTTCGGTGCACCCGCCCCGGCTGCCGATGTCGGGACTTTTGTATCGGATGGCGAAGGAAACATTTCGGGAAGTGACACGATTAATCCTGGAGGCAAGGTTACCTCTAGGACGTTTACGGGCACCTACAACGTAAGTTCGGATTGCACGGGCACTGTAGCTCTGCTTTTCACGCCAGCCCTCGCTGTCGATCTAGCAATCGTGGTCGATGATAGGGGCCGCGAAGTTCGCGCCTTGCAAACCAACCCGCAAAACGTGGTTTTCACTGCCATGGCACGGAGGGTCGACTAGTCGTAAGTACTGACAAAACTCATCGTGCTAGAGAGATTTAAAACTGAATAATGCCCGGCTGGGAGAGTCAGCGCGGGACGCCGTAGCCTGAGTGTTGGCCTATTTCGGTAGGTGAAAGCAAAGAATCGCGACCTGCACTGGACGACTGTGGTCGCCCGGCAGGTGGAATTCGTAGCTAAGCAAGGATTCATGCCGCTTGCCCTTGGCGGCGACAAAACAGGAGTGCTGAGGGGTGGCTTCTTCGATGGCCTTTAACGGCGCCGCCATCTCCTTCGTGTCCAAAAAGTACACGATCGCTGTTTTCGAGTCGCGCCACGTCAGGTAGGATAGCAGCTGGTCGATGGTCTCGTGGTGTGCCTTCTGACCTCGCCAGAACTTGCACTCAGCACCGAAGATGTTCTTGCCTTCGTGACGCATCAAAATATCGGTCTTGCCGGATTTGTTGAACGTCTCCCCGGTCGTGCCGATCTGGAAGCGGGGTTCTAGGTTCAGAATCAGATGATCGCGTAGCGTCTCTTCGTCCTTGCCGGCATACGTGCTCGGTAACCGCTCGAACACGGCGACCTGTATCAAAAATTGTCTGGAGGATCTCTTCGTAGATTCCTTGATCTAGAGTCGGCTCTGGCGAGTACCTTTCAGACGGCGCTTGCGGCTTGGGAACAACGGGTTTCCGGCTAACAGCGGGCACGGCAAACGTTTTTGGTATGTCCGCAACTTTCTTCACGGGTACTCCGAGCGCCGCAACAACCTGATTCTGTGTCATGGTTTGTGCCTTTCGGGCATCGAAAACGGTTTCGGTATGCTGACGGAGCTGGCCGTTATGTATCGTGATGTTCTTCTCTAGATTCGCCGATTGCTGACGAATGAGACCCAGCACCTGCTCCGCTTCGCGCTTTATACTTTCGGCATTGCCGCTGAAGTCGATAATCTCGAAGCAGACCTCGGCGCCCTCAACGGTGACCGGGTAGGAGTTGGGCACACGCGGATTCGGAGCACAGCCCAGCACCTGCGGATCGCCGGAAAATGGGAGGTGGTATTTCACCTGTCATTCGCCATTATTCTGTCCGCGCCCAAACACTCACGCTGTGATACGTTCATAGCGGTGGTGTAGGCCTCCAAGTTGCGAGATCTGAACAATCCGCCCGGCACCGGAGACCTGCCGAGGGGACGGGCATTGCTTGTCCAGCCCGAGGTGAGTCCTCGACCCGTGGTAATAACTGAAATAGGAAGCCAGAGTCCGCTTCAGATGTCTGGCATTAAGGATGATGAAGTGGTCCAGACACTCTCTGCGGATCGAGCCAATGAGCCCGCTCGGCGTAGGGATTCTGCCAGGGACGGCGCGGCGCCGTGAGGATTTCCTCGATTTGGAGCGAAGCGATACGCGACCGAACGTCGCTGCCATAAACGCCGTCTCAATCCCGCAGGAGATAGCGCGGGGTGTCGTGCTCGGAAAAGGCCTCGAGAATCTGCTGGGACGTCCAGGCCGCGGTGGGGTGCTCCGTCACGTTGAAGTGCAACACCTTGCGCCGACGATGTTCCAACACGATGAACACGAACAGAACCTTGAGGGTGATCGTGGGCACGGTGAAGAAGTCCATCGAAACCATTTGAGCGAAGTGATTGTGCAGAAACGTTTTCCAGGTCTGGCCGGGCGGCCGCGGCAGTCTCCGGAGGATTCGGGAGACAGTACGTTCGGAGATCTCGATGCCGAGCATCTTCAGCTCGCCGTGAATCCTGGGTGCGCGCCAGAGAGGATTGGCCGCAACCATCCGCTCGATCAGGCCTCGAATGTCGACGGCGATCGCGGGTCGGCCGCGATGGCGTTGGTTCACCCTCGATCGCCGAGCCCAGAACCTGCGAAACCGTTCGCGCTGCCAGCGGACGACCGTGTCGGCTCGGACGTACACGAGGGGAGCGCGCCAGCCAGTCCACAGCAGGGACATCCCCACCCAGAATAGTCGGTCGAAGGAGGTCAATGTGGGTCGCTTCCGTTTTCGCTGGAGGGCAGCGAGTTGGAGGCGGAGAGCGGCGTTCTCGATCGCGAGGGCGGCATGACCGCTGAAGAGGAGCTGCACGAAACGGAATAGGAACAGGACGAGGGTCGGCAGGGCCCCGATTCTTGGTCTCGACCGCGCTGAAAGTCAACGTTGTTACGGGCGGACAGATTATGGGCGAACCACAGCTCGGTGGAGAGCTTCTTTTGCGCGGCGATTAAGGGTGGGACATGTCGCGCTGGGGACGCCGATCGGATGACGCAGGGCGAGGATCTCCAACTGAAGGGCGGCACGGGTCTGATATGAGGCGATCAGGAAGGCGAAAACGGCCGTTAGAACGGGTCCGAAACGAAAACGACTGGTGAGCTACAACTCCCAATTTATCAATTTGATCGGAGTTTCCGGGAACCACACGCGAGGGGTTCATGCTAAACTAGTCAGCATGACTAGATCGAACAAAAAATCATTCCTGGCGCCGAAGCCGCGCAAAACGTCGCCCAAGCGGCGCTCGGGCCATTGGCTTCTCCAGGACGCCAAGGCGCGCTTCAGCGAGCTCGTCCGCCGGGTTCGTAGCGAAGGCCCGCAGCATGTCACCGTACGCGGCCGCGACGAAGTCGTCGTCATTGCCGCCGAGGAGTTTCGCCGCTTGCAGGGCAATCTTAAGGGCCAGGCGCTCATCGACGCGATGCAGGCTTCCCCGCATCGGGACATTGCGCTCGAACCGAGCCGCTCGCCGATGCCGGTCCGCGACGTGGCCTTGTGACCGCATGGCTGCTTGACACCAATATCCTCTCCGAATTAAGGCGCCCGCGACCGGAGCAAAGAGTCCTTGCTTTCGTGCGGGGCCAGGCGCTCGAGCAGCTTTACGTCAGCACCGTCACACTGGCCGAAATTCGCTTCGGCATTGAATTCACGCCCGATGCCGCCAAGCGGGCCGAGCTCAACGATTGGTTGACGAACAAAGTGCGGCCGATGTTCGAAGATCGAGTGCTCCCGGTCACCGAAGACATTATGCTCAAATGGCGCCTTCTCGTCGAGGAAGGCCGGAAGAGCGGACATACTTTCTCGCAGCCTGATTTGATCATCGCTGCGACCGCGCTTTATCACGGCCTCACGATCGTCTCGCGGGATACCGCCGACTACCTCAAGGCCCGCGCTGTCGTGCACAATCCTTGGGTTGATCCCCTACCCGACGATAAAGGCCACGAGTCCTAACGGATCAGCTCGGCCGGCGCGTCAACATCGCGAGCGCCCTTCGGCTAGTTCACCAAGTGCTTGATGTCCTTTTCGTTCTCCAGCATGATCTTATCCAGCAAATCAGTATCGAGCTTGATTGTTTGAACCATTTTGACGGTCCATGGTTTGGTGTAGGTTTTCAGATCTTCGACAGTGAGCTCGATTTCCAGGCGGCCGAAGTTTACCCGGTGAAATTTTTCGGTCATCACCGCGCCTTCACTCAATGGGCTGCCGCCGGAATCGAGCCACATGCCGTCGCGGAATCCGTTGGTCTTTACAACCAAAACATCGCCTTCCCATTTCCCACTCGAGTAGCCGTTCCACGTAGGATTGGGATCGCCAGAAAGCGGGCGGCCGTCGGTGAAGATTTGCCGGAAAGTCATTAGGGTTGATCGGAAGTGATCCGGCGGGACGAGCTTCGGGTTTGCGCGATGGGACCACGCCGGAGCACTTCGGATAACCTCACTTGAAGGAAGCGAAACAGCTATGGAGATTCAACCGTTTTCTCTTTCGAATCAGTCGGTTGCATGGGTCCATCAACTGTCTGATACGAACGACTCTCCACTGGATCAGAGAATATCACGAGAGCGCGTCTGCCGCTAGGCTTCGTTCAAGTGGAGTTAGTTCGTAAAGAATCACTAGCAGTCATCTGAGTAGGTCGTGTCAAGGAAAAGTTTGGGGGTTTTCAACAGCGACCAGGAGAGTTCCACTATCGATTCACAGGGTTTGCCACGGCGACGGCCAGAGCGGAGCCCCGCCGGCGGAGAGCGGCCAAGTAGATGGACTCGTTGTAGGGCACGCTGTCTTTCCAGCAGCGGAACGCGATGCGAATCCATTTGAATGCGAGCGAGCGAACTGCAGCATGATGATCGTTTCCTTTCGCGATTTGTTGCTGGTAGTAAGCCCGAGCCCAAACCGAGTAGGGGATCGAGTGGGCTGCCCACTCATGAAACGTCTGGCGTAAGAATTTAGGACAAGCCCAACGAAAGTGAACCCATTCGGACTTGCCACTTCGTTGCGTCACTGGGGCAATACCGCTGAACGCCTGGAGCTCCACCACGCTGCTGTATCGATCCCGGTGTGAACCGAAGGCGGCCAGCAACCGCGGCGCCAGAACCGAACCGGCTCCCGGAAAAGAATCAAAAATGGCGAAGTCGGGGTGAGCGGCTGCGGCCCCCTCAATCTCCCGGTCCAATTCATGAACCCCCTCCCGTAACGTGGCAATCAGCCGCACTAACACTTTGACCGTGACTACACCAGCCCGGATCACGGCTTGATCACGAATCGCCGGAATCGCTTTGCGCACCTCTTCCAGCCTCCGCTCGATCTCCTCCTGGTGCCGACAGTTGTGCTGCGCGAAAAAGGACCGCAGTGTTGCCGGTCGAGCCCTCTGCAGGTTCTCCAGGGTGGGCCATCTCTCCAAAAAATCACCAACCAACGGCGAATCGACTCGCTGGAACCAATTCAGCACCTGCGGGAAATACAGCTTGAGCTTCTCTGTGAGGCGGTTGGTTTGGCGAGTCTTTTCGTTCACGAGCTTGCGCCGCGCTTCCACCAGGTTCTGCACCAGGCGCGTCTCTTCGGTGTCCGGATCGAGGCGGCGCAGGTGTCGACGATGCTGCACCAGCAGATCCAACAGCAAATCCGCGTCCAGGGGATCGTCTTTGACACCAGAAGGAAACAGCGCGGCACGAAACTGTGCTGCTGCCCTGGGATGAATCGGGTAAAGGTACAGCTGCGCATACTTGCTGAGCATGAACACCAAGGCGCCGCGCGATTGTTCCACAGCCACGGCTATCGGTTGGTTTCCAAAGCGAGCGGATAGCATGCCTACCCAGGACTCAATTGCCTCCGGACTATGATCAATCTCGCCGTGATCCCGCGTTCTCGAGTCGGCTGCTTGAGCACACCAAACATGCTTTTGGTCCGCCCAATCGATCGCCACAAACGCCGCGAAGCGGGGCTCGGCAGCAGCCGATGGCTGTTCCTGCTTCATCTATTCACCTCCTATCGAAATGCCGCAGGCAGCTTCGTTTCCACGAAAGGCTTATAGTAGAGTCTTGGATTCCAGACGACATCTGAGCATCTCGTCCTGGAAACAAAGCGTCCCCGCCGCCCGAGCCACTGCTAGAAAACATCGAGTGTTGGCCCGGGGAACTCGTGGCGGCGGGGGCCTGCTTCAGTTGTTGTCCCTCCTGCGAAAGAGAAAAACAACTGGGGCAGTTTTCCACAGTGCCGGCAGGCCGACGACTGTGGAAATCTCGGATTT
>Ga0306924_10005149_pt1 | contig 12858 bp, 9 predicted proteins | sample sta12Can44000111_FD_203756 | JGI IMG/M metagenome (GOLD analysis project Ga0306924, IMG submission 203756) | Lab enrichment of tropical soil microbial communities from Luquillo Experimental Forest, Puerto Rico - statanox.12C.anox.44.000.111 (v2)... | ecosystem: Environmental > Terrestrial > Soil... | reverse complement strand
GAAGTCGATGGCGCCACGAAGTCGGACTTTAGCAAACCCTGAAGGCGGCGGATTTAACGGGAGGTGCAGCGCGACGAGAAGTTCGCCGTCGGTCAAAGCAAGGTGTGCCTTGCCGTCTTCGACATAGAGCTCGCTCAGAGGAATGCGGCGTACTCCTTGTGCGCTGGCGATGTCGATTTCGGCCCCTAATACAAGCAGGGGGGGCGCGAGGTCGCCGGCAAAGGCCGCATGGCAGCGCTGTCCCTGCGGTGCGACATGACAAACATCGCCGCGGTTTTTCAGACAATAAGCATGTGCGCTCCGCCACCATTCGCTCTGATTGTAGTAGATGCAGCGCGTATCAAGACACAAATTGCCGCCGACCGTTCCGATAACGCGATGGCCAGGCGCAGCAATTGTTTCGGCTGCTTGCGCAAGCGCGCGATAGCGACCGGCGATCTCTGAGTTGCGAGCAAGCGCAGCGAGTGTCACGCCCGCGCCAATCGTCACGTCGAGGCCATCGGTCGTAATCTCGGTCAGTTCGTCGATGCCTGAAAGATCGACAAGCAGATCAGAGCGGACAATGCCGCGTCGCATGTTGACGATGAGGTCGGTCCCACCCGCGATGAAGCGGCTGCCCGGATGTTCGAAGCGCGCCGCGACCGCTTCCTTGACGGTACTCGGCCGAACCAGGCGTAACTCGCCTAACGATGTGCTCATGATGTGACCTTGAAGGTACTGGTGAGCCTAGCCTGCCGCCGCCGCTGGATCAGTACATCCATGATACGGTCAGGCGTCACTGGTAATTCATCGATATCGATATCGATCGCGTTGGCGATAGCGTTGACCAAAGCTGGCGGGAAGCCGGCGAGGGCACCTTCGCTTGCTTCCTTCGCGCCGAAAGGCCCGAACGGATCATGGCTTTCGACGATTTGGACCTCGATCGGCGGGGATTCCGCGGCAGTCGGCATACGATACTCAAGAAAGCTTGCATGGCCTGGCAAGCCATCGAGGTACCGTGTTTCCTCGCACATTGCTTGCCCCATTCCCATCCATACCGATCCTTGAATTTGCCCTTCTACGGCCAAAGGATTGATGGCATGCCCGCAATCCAGCGCGGCCCAGACCTTATCCACACTCACCACACCAGTTGCGTCGTCGATGCTGACTTCAACAACCTGTGCGGCGTAACTGAAACCCATCGTCGAGCCGACGGCGCCGCCCTTATGACGACCTCCCTGCGACTCTGGCGGGCAAGTAAAGGTTCCGCTGACCGTGATCGCACCGCGATCGACGAGCGCTGCTTTCACTACTTCGGCGAACGGAAGGCTCGCTTGTTGGCCGCTGTCGATGCGAAAGACTTCGCCGACCACCTCGATATCGTCAGGCCGCGCTTCGAGTTTGCGCGCAGCTGCATCTACTAGGATTGCCTTGAGCTTTTTTGCCGCGTCGATCGCGGCGTTGCCGACCATGAAGGTGATTCGGGACGAATAGGCCCCGTTGTCTTTTGGTGTCACGGCGCTGTCGCCCGCGATCACTCTGATGCGATCGAGGGCTACGCCGAGTGTTTCCGCGACAGAAATGGCCACCATGGTGGAAGACCCCTGGCCAATATCGGCAGCGCCAGTCAGCGCGGTGATGGCGCCGTCGAAATCGAGGCGCACGTTGACCATAGCGTGCGGCTCGCCGGTCCAATGAATGGGCTTGGCTGCGCCGCTGACATAGTGCGAGCAAGCCATGCCGAGTCCCTTGCCCACCGGCAGCTTGCCGATACGGTTGCGCCAACCGCTGGCCCGCTCGACCCGATCAAGACACTCAGCCAACCCATAGCTGTTAACCATCAAGTCGTTTAGCGTGCGGGTCGGTGCATGCAAAAGATTAGCGCGCCGCACGGCAAATGGGTCAAGCCCGAGGTCGCGGGCCATGCGGTCGAGCAGGCACTCGAAGGCGTGCCGTGTATCCACTGATCCGTGACCGCGCATGGCGCCGCACGGCGGCAGATTGGTATAGACACGATATCCATCGTATTTGATCGCCGGAATGTCATAGAGCCCCTGTAACAAGGCGCCGGCATATAGAATCGTTACAATGCCGTATCCAGCATATGCGCCGCCGCGCTGTACAACTTCGCAACTGCACGCGGTAATTTTGCCGTCGCGACGCATCCCAATCCGTAATGTCATGTCCGTTTGCGGGCGTGCGCGGTGAGTGAGAAATGTCTCCTCCCGGCTCAATTGCATGAGGACTTTTCCGGCTGCCGTGCGAGCTAGAAGCGCCGTTATGATTTCAAAATTGAGGACTTCGACGCGCGCGCCGAACCCGCCGCCAACGAACGGCTTTACCACGCGTATGCGCGAGGAATCCATCTCGAGGCATCGCGCGAGCGTGAGGTGCAGGTAGTAGCCGACCTGGGATACCGATTGGACGGTGAGCCGCGCGGTTATCGGATCATAGTCTGCGAGGCAGGCATGTGGCTCAATCTGCGCGTGGTTAACTTCCGCGCAACTGAACTTCTCTTCACGGACAAGGTCCGCGGTCGCGAAACCATCCTGCAAATTGCCAAATTCATGATGCACTTCACGCTCGAGATTTCCGAGCTTATTGTCGTGCAGCAACGTGGCGCCCGGTGCGCGAGCTTCTTCTGAGGTGTAATATGGTGGCAGTCGCCGCAACTCCAGCTCGATTAAACTAATGGCGCGGTCTGCCGTCTCCACATCAATGGCGGCGACTGCGGCGATCGGCTCTCCGCAGTAGCGCACTCGCCCGCGCGCCATCGGATACTCGTTCATGGCAACCGGTAAGACACCGTAGGTGAACGGACAATCGTCGCCTGTCACGACTGCAACAACACCATCAAGCGCGCGCGCCTTCGAAACATCCAAGCCGATGATTTCGCCGTGGCTTACCGGACTGCGCAGTATGCGTCCGACTAACGCGTCGGCATGATCGAGGTCCACGGTATAGCGGGCGCGGCCGGTGACCTTCTCAACGCCGTCGATAAGTGGAACGCCGGGGCGCGATATGCGGCTGTCGATCACCGGATCGTCAATCATGAGGTGTCTCCACCGCCGCTTGCACGGATTCGATGATTTTTACATAGCCGGTGCATCGGCAGAGATTCCCCGATAACGCAACACGTATTTCGGCTTCAGTCGGTGTTGGATTGCGTCGCAACAAAGCCTCCGCTGCTATGATCATTCCCGGGGTGCAGAAACCGCATTGCGTGCCGAGCTTCTCGTGGAAGGCGCGCTGTAGTCGGCTCAGCCGGCCCTGCGTCGCCAAGCTTTCAATCGTTTCGATGTGACGATCCTCACAACGAACCGCGAGCGTAATGCAGGACGGAACCGCTTCGCCGTCGATCAGGACCGTGCATGCACCGCACTCACCACCATCGCAGCCAGATTTCACGCCGGTGAGGTGCGCCACTTCGCGCAAATAGTCGACGAGCAGCTCTCGCTCGGCCACGACGTCTTCGCGCCATCGACCGTTAAGCCTTAATCTCAACAGACGTTTTTTTGGCTGCAAGCTCGGCGCATGCATTGAAGTACTCCTAGTAAAAAATGCGCCGTTTGATCGGAGCTTTCCATGACAAAAATCAAGGCAACTCCGCTGATTAAGGCGTCGTTGGGGGGTTGCCTGACCGAAGTCAAGGATTGGACCCTGATTAGCCTGTAGTTTTCAAAACCGTGCATTTCAAGCGAGGCTGATGATGGCGCTTCGCGACTACAACGCTGCCGTCGATTTTGTGGACCGGAATGTCGCTGAAGGGCGGGGCGACAAGACCGCTTTCATCGATCCGGCTCGCAATTTGACTTATGGGGAGTTGCGCGATGCGGCGGCGCGCATTGCCCCAATGTTGGCGCGCATGGGCATCGAACCGGAAAATAGAATCGCGCTTGTGTTGCTCGACACGGTCGATTTTCCGGTGTTGTTCTGGGGCGCGATCCGGGCCGGTATCGTGCCAGTTCTAGTCAATACGCGGCTGACAGTGGACCAGTATCGCTACCTTTTCGAAGACTCGCGTGCCAGAGCTGTTTTTGTATCAGCTGCGTTGCTACCGGTCATTCAGGAAGCTGGGAAGGATCTGCCACACCTTAAGACGATCGTCGTCGTTGGCGGAGGTCCGACATCGGTGCCGCGGTTGGACATTTTGTTGGCGGCTGAAAATGAGGGCTCGGCGCCAGCCAGAACCAGTGCGGATGAAGTCGCTTACTGGCTCTATTCGTCTGGCACGACCGGAATGCCGAAAGGCGTCATGCATGTCCACTCGAATCCGATGGTCATGGCAAAAAACGCGGGCCAACGCCGCATCGGCTATCGGGAAGACGACGTCGTGTTCTCTGCGGCGAAACTGTTTTTTTCTTATGGTCTCGGCAACGCACTCTTCTGCCCGATGCTAGTGGGAGCAACCTCTGTATTTTATCCCGAGCGGCCGACCCCGCAGACGGTGTTCGAGATGCTGCGGGGCTACCAGGCGACGATGTTTTTTGCTGTACCAACACTTTATGCGGCAATGCTTTCTGACCCCGAATGTAAAGCGGAAAACATGTTGAGTCGATTGCGACTCTGTTTTTCGGCCGGAGAGCCCTTGCCTGCGCATGTTGGCCTAACTTGGAAGCAACGATTCGGTCTCGACATCGTGAACGGTGTCGGCTCGACTGAGATGGGGCATCTCTTTCTCACCAATCTACCCAATGCTGTGGAATACGGCACCTCCGGCGTGGCGGTAGACGGCTACGCTCTCAGGCTTGTTGACGACACCGGGAACGACGTTAGCGACAATGAAATTGGAGAGCTTTTGGTATGTGGTGATTCGGCGGCGGCCGGATATTGGAATCAACGCGAGAAAACGCGCCATACATTTGTAGGCAAATGGACTCGCACCGGCGACAAATACCTGCGTCGTCAGGATGGAGTGTATACCTACTGCGGCCGCACTGACGATATGTTCAAAGTCAGCGGCATTTGGGTTTCGCCGTTCGAGGTTGAGGATGCGTTAATCAGCCACCCCAAGGTCCTCGAGGCGGCGGTCGTTCCGGCTGAAGACGACAACGGCCTTATCAAGCCAAAAGCATTTGTGGTCCTCAGGGACCGCCGAGAAAACGATGCTAGCCGCGCGCTTTATGATGAGCTCAAGGTGCATGTAAAGCGCACTATCGGCCCTTGGAAATATCCGCGCTGGATTGAATTTGTCGACAACTTGCCAAAGACCGCAACTGGAAAAATCCAGCGCTTCATGCTGCGCGACAAGGAGCTTGTTGCACATGGGGGAGGGCGCTGATGCCGCCGCTTTCACACTTTGCGTGGCCCTTCTTTACCGAAAGCCACCGTCAATTCGGCCCGGCGCTCACCAATTGGGCGGACAAAGAGGCGGGCCAATACATCGATCACTCAGACGTGGATAAATCCTGCCGCGCGCTCGTCCGCGCCTTGGGCAAGGCTGGGTGGCTGCGCGCTGTTGTGCCGGCAGTGTACGGCGGTTTGTCGGAAAACCTCGATGTACGCACGCTCTGCGCCGCGCGCGAAATTCTCGCCTGGTACGACAGCCTCGCCGATTTTGCCTTCGCGATGCAAGGCCTAGGGACCGGCTCGATTTCGCTTTTCGGCAACGATGAGACGAAGGCCAAATATCTGCCGCGGGTGCGCGATGGCCTTCATATTGCGGCTTTTGCGCTAACGGAGCCGGAGGCCGGCTCCGATGTGAGCGCGTTGGCAACGACCGCGACCAAGGACGGCCCGGCCCATGTCCGCATTGATGGAATAAAGACCTGGATCTCCAATGGCGGGATCGCAGATCACTATGTGGTTTTTGCACGAACTGGCGAGGCGCCTGGCGCCAATGGATTGTCAAGCTTTGTCGTCGACGCTGATACGCCGGGTCTCGAGGTCACCGGCCGGATCAATATTATTGCGCCGCATCCGCTCGCCACCCTTCGCTTCACCGGCTGTCGCGTGCCGCTCACAAATCGGCTCGGGGATCCAGGCGAAGGCTTCAAAGTCGCAATGGCGACGCTCGATATCTTTCGATCCACGGTTGCCGCTGCGGCACTTGGGCTGGCGCGCCGCGCCTTTCATGAAATGAGCGAGCGGGCGGCAACACGCAAAATGTTCGGGGCGCCGCTTGCGGATCTCCAACTCACCCAGGCTGCGCTAGCAGATAGTGCGATCGACATCGATGCCGCGGCGCTGCTGGTTTACCGCGCGGCGTGGGAAAAGGATCGCGGCGCGGCGCGTATCGCCCGGCAGGCATCGACGGCCAAGGCGTTTTCGACCGAGATGGCCCAACGCGTGATTGACCGGGCAGTGCAGCTGTTCGGTGGTAATGGCGTGCGGGTGGGCGTCAAGGTCGAGGCGCTTTATCGCGAAATTCGCGCCCTACGCATCTATGAGGGCGCAACCGAACTGCAAAAGCTAATTGTGGCGCGGGAAGTGATGAGGGCGCGCGAGACCACGCAACGCCAAGCGGCTGAGTAGCAATGATGCTGTTGACCGAAGAACAGGAACAGGTTCGAGACATCGCACGCGAATTCGCGCAGCGCTCACTGCTGCCCCATTCGGCCGAGTGGGACAGTCAAGCGATGTTTCCGCAGGAGGCTCTGCGCGAATTGGGCAGGCTCGGCTTTATGGGGATGACGGTGCCGGTGGAATGGGACGGGGCCGGTTTCGATTACGTTGCATACGCACTCGCGCTCGAAGAAATTGCGGCCGGCGACGGCGCGGTGTCGACCATAATGAGCGGCCATAACTCGGTCGGCTGCATGCCGCTGGTCGAGTATGGTTCGCCTGAGCAGAAGGAAAAATATCTACGGCCGATGGCGCGTGGTGAGTTGTTGAGCGCTTTCTGCCTCAGCGAACCGCAAAGCGGCTCAGACGCCGGCGAGATCCATACGCGTGCCGAGCGCCGCCATGGAGCCTACGTTCTTAATGGTACAAAGCAGTTCATCACATCAGGCAAGAATGCTGACATCGCCCTGGTGTTTGCGGCGACCGACCTAACGCTCGGCAAACGGGGCATCAGCTGTTTTATCGTCGAGACCCGTCAGCCTGGCTATTGTGTCGGCCGCGTCGAGAACAAGATGGGACAGCATGCGTCCGACACCTGCGAAGTGCGTTTCGAGGATCTCAGCGTGACGGAGGAAAATCGGCTCGGCGGGGAGGGCCAGGGCTACCGCATCGCGCTGGCCAATCTGGAAGGTGGGCGAATCGGCATCGCGGCCCAGGCGGTGGGCATGGCGCGCGCGGCCTATGAAATCGCGCTCGGCTACGCGCAGCAGCGAAGGAGCTTCGGCAAGACAATCATCGAGCACCAGGCCGTCGCTTTTCGGCTTGCTGACATGGCGACTGAGCTGGAAGCTGCGCACCAGCTCGTGCTGCATGCCGCTGCCTTGCGCAGCCAAGGATTGCCCTGCCTCAAGCAGGCGTCGATGGCGAAATTATTCGCGACCGAAGCGGCCGAACGCATCTGCTCCGACGCAATCCAGACCATGGGCGGCGCCGGCTATATGACCGATTACGGGGTCGAGCGAATTTACCGCGCCGTGCGGGTCAGCAAGATCTACGAAGGCACTAATGACATCCAGCGGCTGGTGATCGGCCGCACGATCGTTGCCGAGGCGCAGCAAGAGAGTCGGCATTGATATGTTCCAGATCAACACCAAAGATGCCATCACCACGCTAACGTTGAGCCGGCCGCCGGTGAACGCCATCAGCGAGGAATGGATAGCGGCCTTCGACGCCAAGCTTGACGAAGTGGCCAAGGGGCCGCGCTGTACGGTCTTGCATATCCGGTCGGATCAGAAAGTGTTCTGCGCTGGCGCCGATCTCAACGAGGTGCGCGCACGCATGGACATGCCGGATGGCGCCGACCGCATGTATGCCTATGTCGCGCGCATCCAGCGGCTTTACGCGCGGATCGAACATTTGCCGCAGGTGACCCTCGCCGAAATCGGCGGCGCGGCGATGGGCGGCGGGTTCGAACTGGCCCTGGCCTGCGATCTGCGCATCGCGGCGGCCGAAGCCAAGCTGGGACTGCCGGAAGCCCGGCTTGGACTGATCCCAGGCGCCGGCGGCACGCAGCGTCTCACCCGGCTGTGCAGTTCCGGGATTGCGTCGCGCCTTATTCTCGGTGCCGAAGTCATCGATGGCGCGACCGCGCGGGAGCTCGGTCTGGTCCATTGGGCGCCGCCGCGCGCCGAGCTCGCGCATTGCGTGGCGGAGGTCACGCGCGCCGTTGCACGGCTGCCGGCCGCGGCGCTCGCCGCCAGCAAGAAGTGCATCGCGGCGGCGGCAGCAAAGGATCGCGGCGGATATACCGATGAACTGGAATTTACCCGGCTGCTGCTGAACGACGCTGAGACACGCGCGCGTGTCGACGCCTTTCTCGCTGGTTCGGCCGGGCCTTCGGAACGGGCGAAAAGAGGAGCGGCGTGATGAATTTTGACGGCAAAGTTGTACTGATTACCGGCGGTGCTTCGGGCATCGGCAAGGCCACGGTGATGGCGTTTGCGCGCGCGGGGGCGACCGTGATCTGTGCCGACGTGAACGCCGCCAAAGGCGAAGAACTGAAGAAGGTAGCGGCCGGTGCCAATCTGCAGGTTGATTTCGTCGCCATCGACATGGCCAATTCCAATTCCATTCGTGCCAGCGCCGCCGAGGTGCTGAAGAAATTTCCGCGTGTCGATATTCTGGTGAATGGTGCTGGCTGGGGCGACACTCAGCCCTACATGGAGAACACGCCGGACTTCATTAGCCGCGTAATCGCCATCAATCTCGCCGGCCCAGTGCATCTGACGCAGGCGCTGCTGCCGCCAATGATCGCCGCCAATAGTGGCAAGATCGTCAATATCGCCAGTGACGCCGGACGCGTCGGCAGCAGCGGTGAGACCGTCTATGCCGGTGCCAAAGGCGGGCTGATCGCCTTCACCAAGTCGCTCGCGCGCGAGGTTGCCCGCTACAAGATCAACGTCAACTGCGTGTGCCCGGGTCCGACTGATACGCCAATGCTTGCCACCCGTTCGGAGAAGCTGCGTGAGGCTTTCCTGAAGGCGATTCCCTTTCGGCGTTTTGCCAGGCCGGAGGAAATTGCTGACGCCGTCGTTTTCTTTGCTAGCCCGCAATCTGACTACATCACCGGCCAAGTGATGAGCGTGAGTGGCGGGCTCACTTTCGCTGGTTAAAAGGAGGTATCGATGACTGCAGTCGCAATGGCAAAAGGTGGGGCCAAGGGCGAAACCGCGACGCGTTTTTGTCCCGCCGGCCTCGATTTCTCAACCTTCAAGCCGAAGCATTTCCTCTGGTCGGTTACCGGGAAGGTGGCAACCATTACTCTGAACCGACCGGAACGGAAAAATCCGCTGACGCTCGAATCCTACGCCGAGCTGCGCGACACTTTCCGAAATCTCACTTATGTGGACGAGATTAAGAACGTCGTGATCACCGGATCGGGAGGCAATTTCTGTTCTGGAGGCGACGTGCACGAGATCATCGGGCCGCTGGTCGAGATGCAGCGCAGGGACGAGATGGGGGGGCTGCTCGCCTTCACCCGCATGACCGGTCAACTGGTCAAAGAAATGCGCGCCTGTCCGCAGCCGATCGTCGCGGCAATCGACGGGATCTGCGCCGGCGCCGGTGCGATCATCGCCATGGCGTCGGATTTGCGCGTCGGCACTGCGCGCAGCAAGGTCGCCTTCCTGTTCGTGCGCGTCGGTCTTGCCGGCGCGGATATGGGCGCTTGCGCCATCCTGCCGCGCATCATCGGCCATGGCCGCGCCTCGGAGCTGCTCTATACCGGTCGGGTCATGGGCGGCACCGAAGCCGAACGCTGGGGCTTCTACAATAAGCTGAGCGACCCCGAGAATGTACTCGCCGACGCACAGGCGTTGGCCCAGACTCTCGCTGACGGGCCAACCTTCGCCAACTCCATGACCAAAAAGTGCCTGCACCAAGAATGGAATATGGGCGTCGATGAGTCGATCGAAGCCGAGGCCCAGGCGCAGGCGATGTGCATGCAGACCAAGGACTATGAACGGGCGTACGAGGCCTTTGTCGCCAAGCAAAACCCGGTGTTTCAGGGCAATTGAGGACAATCGAAACGGTGCGCATGATCGGGTGTAAGGCGGCATAAATAACCAACCCGTCGCCAGTGCGACGCGGGATGGATTGTCCGTGCTGTGATCGATAAGCAGCTGGGAGAAATACATGATGTTCACGAACGCGAAACTCTCGCTCATTCTGTTCGCGCTCACGCTGCTCCTCAGATACGCACGCTGGCGTTATCCGCAATTCGCGGTACGCCTAAAGGAGCGCGATCTGGTCGCTCAGATCAAGGCCCGCGACGAGGGTATCGGCCGCTGGATTGAGATCCGCGGTGGCAAGATCCGTTCAGGCGCTGGCCGGCATCCCAAACCCGATATTGCGCTCGCTTTCAAGGACGCCGCGACCGGCGCATCTCTGCTCATGCCGCCGATTAACTGGCTCAATCAGATTAATGCCCAGAAGGACTTCACCCTTGGCGTTGAGGGGTCCGAAGACCTGACCAACTGGTTCGCGCAGATTCTGATGGGCATGCAGACCGCGCATTGGGAATTCGGCACGCGGCTTACCGATGGCTCGGTGCGCTATTGCAACATGACCAATGGCGGGCCGGTCTTTATCACTGTCAAGGACGATAAGATCGTGCGCATGACGCCCATAGACTTTGACGATAGCGATGCGCAGCCGTGGACGATCGAGGCGCGCGGAATGAAGTTCACGCCGCCGCGCAAGACTACGCTCGCCCCCCACGGCCAGAACGCCAAGTCGATCGTGTACGCGCCCAATCGTCTGCTCCATCCGATGAAGCGCACTGACTTCGATCCGAATAGAAACCGCAACCCACAAAATCGCGGCAAGTCTGACTATGTGCGGATTTCATGGGAGGAGGCGCTCGACCTCGTCGCCGAAGAGATCAAGCGCTGCAAGCGCGACTACGGGCCGGGATCAGTCGCGACCTCGCACGGCTCGCATCACACCTGGGGTAACATCGGTTACTATCTTTCCGCCCTCTACCGCTTCGCAAACGCAGTTGGGATGACACGCGTTCATCACAATCCCGATTCCTGGGAAGGTTGGTACTGGGGCGCCGTTCATCATTGGGGGCACACGCTGCGCGTCGGTCAGTCGGAAACCTACGGCACGGTCGAAGATTGCCTGCAGAATTGTGACATGATCGTGTTCTGGGCGGCGGACCCGGAAAGCACCTCGGGCTCTTACGGTGCGCAGGAGGGCACCGTGCGCCGGCAATGGCTGAAAAATCCAAAGCTCGGCATCAAGGTGGTCCATATCGATCCGTATTACAATGCCTCGGCACAGTATCTACCCGGCAAATGGTTTGCGCCCAGGCCGACCACTTCGCCGGCCATGGCGATGGCGATTGCCTATGTGTGGATTAAGGAAGGTCTTTACGACAAAGATTATGTAAAGACGCACACCGTCGGCTTCGAATCCTGGAAGGCCTATCTGGTCGGTGAGGAAGACGGGATCGCGAAGACGCCGGAGTGGCAGCAGGCGGAAACCGGCGTTCCCGCGAGGGACGTGCGCGCGCTCGCCCGCGAGTGGGGCAAGAAGCGCGTCTATCTCGCGCCCGGCGGTTGGGGTAACGGGCACGGCGGCGCCTGCCGCAACCAGACCGGCATTCAATGGGCCCGCACCATGGTGTGCTTGGCGGCGATGCAGGGACTGGGCAAACCCGGCATTAACATGGGGAATCTGCAGTGGGGCTGCCCGCTTGACTTCAACTTCTATTTCCCAGGCTATGCCGACGGCGGCATGTCGGGCGATCTCGAAAACACCTCGATGCCGATCGAGCTCTATCAGCGCATGCCGCAGTTGCCGAGCATGAATTCGAGCTTCCAGCGCATCCCGCGCATCTGGATGCCGGAGGCGATTGCCGACGGAAAAGCTGAGGGCTGGCCCTGGCTTGGCAAATCCATTGAGCATCAGTTCGCCAAGTTCACCTATCCCGCGCCTGGGCATGCCCCCGTGCGGATGCTCTACAAATACGGCGGTTCAATGCTATCAACCATGAACAACACCAACCGCCATGTGCGGATGTACCAATCGGAAAATCTGGAATTTGTCGTCAACCAGTCGATCTGGTTCGAGGGCGAGGCCAAGTTCGCCGACGTGATTCTGCCAGTGTGCACCAATTTCGAGCGCGTCGACATCTCGGAATGGGCCGGCCTTGGCGGCTACGGTCATCACGGCCAGCAGCAGCTCAATCACCGCGTTATCATATTCCAGGCGCCGGCCATCAAACCGCTTGGCGAGTCGAAGACCGACTACTGGATCTTCACCGAAATCTGCAAGCGGCTCGGACTTGCCAACTACTTCAACGAGGGCTGCAACGAGATCGATTGGGTCAAACGCCATTTCGACGCTTCAGATCTGCCGAAGGTGATTTCCTGGAAAAATTTCATCAAGAAAGGATACTATGTCGTGCCCGCAGAGAAGGAGCATTTGCGTGCTCCTGTGTCATTTCGTTGGTTTTGGGAAAACAGAAAGAAGGACGTTCCCGAGGCGCAGCCGCTACCGTCTGATTATACCGAGGAATTCCTACGCGGGCTGCAAACTCAATCCGGCAAGCTCGAGTTCGAATGCAGTAGTTTAAAGCGATTCGTCGATCCCGAGCGGCCGCCGATCGTCAAATACGTGCCGTCATGGGAGGGCCCGCATTCTAGCGAATTGTTCGAGCGGTATCCACTACAGCTACTCACCCCGCACTCGAAATATTCCTACCATACCCAAGGCGATGGAAAAGATTCATTTCTTCTGAACATCGACGATCACCGGGTCAAGGTCGGCGGTTACTATTATTGGATTATTCGGTTGAACGCCGAGGAT
>Ga0306924_10005147_pt1 | contig 12861 bp, 13 predicted proteins | sample sta12Can44000111_FD_203756 | JGI IMG/M metagenome (GOLD analysis project Ga0306924, IMG submission 203756) | Lab enrichment of tropical soil microbial communities from Luquillo Experimental Forest, Puerto Rico - statanox.12C.anox.44.000.111 (v2)... | ecosystem: Environmental > Terrestrial >... | reverse complement strand
CGCTGGTGCCCCATCGCACGGGCGGCAACACCATCGGTCCGGTCTGACCGTCGAGACCTTACTCGACGAGGTAAATGGGGCTCGACCAGGCTTGATTGCCGTCGGCTTGCGTCACGCGCACATAGACGGGGAGATCCGCCCCTCCCGCAAAGCTGACCGTGTGGGTGAACGCGACGCGTCGAGTCCATTCGTCTTCCGGCAGGCGGTAGACGCTCAGCCGTCGACCAAGGCCGCCGCCTTCGAATTGAACGACGTTATCCCGCAGCGACGCGAGCTCGACCTCGCCCGACACGACATTCGTTTCGAGGCGAAGCGTGCCGCGGGACGCGTCATCGAGCCAGAGATCGACGCCCGCGAGGTTGCCGGTCGTTACCGAGGCCCAGGCGAGCGCGGTGCCCGGGTTGGTCTCCTGCACATTGCGCTCGGGATTGAGGAAATTCACCGGGGCGAAGCGCAGGAAGCGATTGCCGGTCAATGTCAACTTTCCCTGCCACACCGTCTCGCGGCCGCGGCCGCGATATTCCGCGCCTTGCCATAGCACGCGCACGCGGCGGCCGAGATCGGCGGCGCTGAACGGGCGTACCGTTTGCGCCACGCGCGTTCCATGCAGCACATCGACGCGATCGATCGGCGCGGTGCCGATGACTTCAGCCGCGAGCCGCATCGGCACCTTGCCGGGACGGATGATGTCGCCCATGGCCGCTTCGCGAACTGCAAATTCCTTGGCGGACGCGAGCTGCGGGTCTTCGGAAAAGTCGGTGACCGGCTGCTCGAACGTGCCGCGCAAATCGAGGAATATCCGCGTGCCGGTGGTGCCGTAGTGGCGCCGTCGGCGCAGCGCCTCGAACAAAGCATCGCGCGTAAGCTCGGGCATGAAGTAGCAGGTCAGCCCGCCGATCGCGCCGAAGGTGGAGGCGCCCGGCCGCGTCGCGCCCGGTCGCCCCTTGTGGTCGTCGCTGTGGCATACGACGCCGACGCGGTAGCCCTGCTCGAACGCGTCGTGCAGGAGCCACTCGAACGTGCCCCAGGTCGAGTGCACCTCCACGCTGCGCTCGAGCCGCCCGTCATGGGCAGCTTTGATATCCGCGTAGCGCCCGCCGACGTGAGCGATGACCACGGCGTCTTCGCCTTCGAGCGCACGAAACAGCTCGTCCGCGGTATAGATGGCGTCGGTCGAAGTGCGGCCCTCCACCAGGACGTGCGACGAGCGCCGGATCGGGCGGCCTTCGCGGCGGAAGAAAATGTTGCGATCGCCGCCCATGCCGGTATTGCCCGACCATTCGTAGCCGGGCACGCATACGAACCGGCCCGGCGCATCGAATGCGGCCGTCAAGCGGTTGATCTCGGCCCAGAATGCGTCGGTGATCTGGAAATCGTTGCCCTGATGGCCGACGATGTCGACGAAGGCGAGATCGCGCGCATAGCGGAAATAGCTTTCCGCCGTGCCCATGCCGATGGTTTCGCCGCTCTGCCCGTGGAGATCGCCCCAGTAACGCCGCAGCGGCGCGGCGGCGACCGCGCGCAGCGGATTGGCGCGGGCAAGCTCCTGGCCATCGGCGACGAGACACAGATCGAGATTGCCGGGCGCATCCGCGATCAGATCGTCGAAGACGCGCGGGCCATCGCCCCGCTTGATCGCAACGCTTTGCGGCAAGCCGCGGATCGGCTGCGAGGGTACGAGCAATAGCGCCCCCTCCGCATCGTCCGTTGGATTGCCCCACGCATCCTCGGCGACGATGGCGAGGCGAAACGGCTCGCCGACGACCGCGAGCGACGGCCAGATCGCCTTCCACTGCGCGGCTGGGCCCGGCACCAGCGCGAAGGCCGGCTGCTCCGGCAACTCGGTGAACTCATAGGTGGCAAAGGCGTCGATCGATGTCCTGAGTTCGACGCGCGCTTCGCAATTGGTCTGCAGCCGGTATCCCGGCGAGCCCTGCCGGCGGTCGCCCATGCGCACGGTGAGCGTATCGCCGGCGCGCAGATAGCCGCGGCCGACGCGGATCAAGAGCGTGTTGGCGTAGGGGCGGATGTTGAGGCGGTCGAACCAAACGTCGAGCTTGGCGCCGTTGCTCGCCTCGACCGCGGTGAAATTCGGCGCCGCCGGCTTGTCGAATTGCGGCTTGCTCATGTCGGAGGTGGTCCGCCACGAGATTTTCACCATGCCGGTATCGTCGATGCCGAACGTGCCCGCGGTATAGGTCAAAGTCAGCTCGGCGTATGCGCCTGCGACAAAGGGCCCGGACGGCGTGAGCCGAATCGAGCCCATGTGCTCGGGAAGGTAAGTGGAGAAGGGCATGACGAGACCTCGATCGCGGCGCCGCTGCTAGCCGGACGCAACAAGGACCGGTAGGATACGGCGGCATACAAGCTCGCTTTCCGTTCGTTCCCGCGCAAGCGGGAACCCACAAACTGCAACTCTGGTCCCCGCAACGGGGTCCCCGCGACGTTCACGTCGCGGGGTGCCCTCGCGGGGACGAGCGAAAGATTGCGAAGACCCATACGAAGCGCGGGATTAGTTTCCAATGGCGATGTTGCGCGTTGCGCTGCTTGCTCTCCTCGCGGCGATGGCCACGAGCGCAGGCGCGCAGGAGTGGCCGAGCCGGCCGGTTCGTTTCGTCGTGCCGTTTCCCGCCGGCGGCTCGACCGACGTGGGCGCCCGCCTCGTCGGCGATCTCTCGCGCAGCCTGCATCAGCAGATCGTCGTTGAGAACAAGTCCGGCGCCAACGGCAATATCGGCATCGAGACCGCGGCCAGGAGCGTGGCCGATGGCTACACGGTCCTGGTGACGACCGACGCCGTGAGCAGCAACCCGCATGTGTACAAGGCGAACATCGATCCGCTGAAGGAATTGACGCCGGTTATCCAACTCGCGCGGCAGCCCATCGTGCTGGCGTCGCATCCCTCTCTGGGCGTTGCCTCGCTGGCCGAGTTGATTGCTCTCGCCAAAGAGCAGCCGGGGCTGCGTTACGCCACCGGCGGCGGGGTCGGCGCCCAGCACATGGTGGCGCAATGGTTTGCATCCATCGCCGGCATCAAGCTCGAGCAGGTGCCGTATCGCGGCGGCGCACCGGCCATCAACGATCTCATCGCCGGGCACGTGAAACTCGGGTCGCTCGGCTCGACGCCGCTCATCCCGCACTACAAGGCCGGCACGCTGCGGCTGCTCGCCCAATCCACCCAGGCGCGCTCGCCGAGCCTGCCCGAGGTGCCGACCTATCAAGAAGCGGGCATCAAAGGGCTGGTGCTCGAGCAATGGCTTGGCGTGTTCGTGCCCGCGGGAACGCCGCCGGCCATCGTGGCTCGCCTCAACAGCGCCATCAACGCGGCGCTTGCCGAGACGGCGATCCGCGACGGCTTCCTGCAATCCGGGCAAGAGCCCGTCGGCGGCAGCGTCGAGGCATTCTCGCAACTGTTCCGCCGCGATTTCGACACCTATGCACGCCTCGTGAAGGAGCTGAACATCAAGGCCGATTAGAGCGTCCATGGATGCGCGTCGCTGTTGGCCGAGCCAAGGAGAACATGATGCGTTTTTGTGCTTACGCCGCACTTGCCGCTGCCGTGCTGATCAACGTCGGCGCGCCCGCACGGGCGCAGCAGCCCTATCCGACGCGGCCGATCACCGTGGCCGTGCCGTTTGCCGCGGGCGGACCGACCGACGTGATGACCCGCATTCTCGGGCACCATATGAGTCAGACGCTCGGTCAGCAGATCGTGGTCGAGAACGTGACCGGCGGCGGCGGCTCGATCGGCGCCGCGCGCGTCGCCAAGGCAGCACCCGACGGCTACACCATGGTGATGGGCAATCTCGGCACGCACGCCGCCGCGGTCGGGCTCTACAAGAATCTATCGTACGATCCGCGCGTCGATTTCGAGCCGGTGATGCTGGTGGCGAGCACGCCCATGGTGCTGGTCGTGCGCAAGACGCTTGCGCTCGACACGCTCAAGGACTTCACCGCCTATGCCGTGGCGAATCCGCACAAGCTCACCTTCGGAAGCGCCGGCACCGGCTCGATCTCGCATCTCACCTATCTGCTCTATACGCATCTCACCAAGACCGAGATCGAGCACGTGCCGTATCGCGGACTCTCCCAGAGCGTGAACGATCTTCTCTCCGGGCAGATCGACCTGATGTTCGATCAGGTGGTGTCGGCGACGCCGCATATCCTCTCCGGCGGGGTGAAGCCGATCGCGGTGACCGCAACGAAACGCGCGGCGGCGATCCCCAACGTGCCGTCCTCGACCGAGGCGGGCTTGCCGGAGTTGCAGACCACCGCCTGGACCGCGCTGTTCTTCCCGAAGGGAACGCCGCAGCCCATGGTCGAGCGCGTCAATGCCGCGCTCGACAAAGCGATGCGCGACGAGGCCGTGGCCAAGCGGCTCGCCGAGCTGGGCGCGGATCTGCCGGCGGACGCCGAGCGCACGCCGCAGGCGTTGGGCAAGCTGGTGCGCAGCGAGATCGACAAATGGGTGCCGCTCATTCAGTCCGCGGGCGTCGTCGTCAACTGACGCTTTATCTTATAAAGAGCGCGGAGCCATGGCGGAAAACGCCGGCGCTCGCAGGCAGACCGGAACACAGCCATGCAGATTCTCGGAAGCTTTGAACGGCGTCACCAGCCACTCATCTCGCACCGCCGTTTCGCCGACCGCATGCTGAAGGTCGTCGGACTATGGTGCCTCATCGCCGTCGGCGGTCTGGCGGTCGGAATGGCCGGCTACGCCACGTTCGAGGGCATGCCGCTTGCCGACGCCTACGTCAACGCGGCCATGATTCTCTCCGGCATGGGACCAATGGGCGAGTTGAAGACCACGGCGGGAAAGATTTTTGCCGGATCCTACGCGATCTTTTCGGGTCTCTTGCTCATCATCGCGACCGGCTTCGTCCTGGCTCCGATCTTCCACCGCGTCTTGCACCATTTCCACGTCGAGACCCACAAGCAGGATTAATCCGCATCCCGGCCAGACCCCGGAAGCCGGCCTTGGTATCGCACCTCTATGACGACCGCCTGTTCATGTGCCCGGCGCTGCGTCGGCGCGAGGTCTGCATTGCAATCAGTGCGGCGCTGATCGCGGTCCTGGGTTTTGCGATCTTCGTTCATCTCAGCTTGCTCGCGAGCATGCGCCCGGATGTTGTCAGCGTGTTCTTTCGTGCGCTCGCGCTCTCGGGCATGCTCGCAATAGTGCCCGTGAGTTTGCTGTGGCTTCTCGAGCGGCGGGAGCGGCAAACGCCGTGGTTATTCGCCGTCGCATTCCTCTGGGGCGGGTGCATCGCCACCGGGTTCGCCTTGCCGTTCAACACCGCCTTCCTGAAATTTGTTGACACGTGGGTTGTGCAGCATCCGATGGCGAAGGAGGTTTTGGGGCCGGATGCGGCGAAGCTGCTGGCGGCGCCGATTTCCGCACCGATCGTGGAGGAGATCGCCAAGGCGGTGGGCGTGCTCGTGATCTTCCGGTTGCTGCGCCCCGAGTTCCACAATGTGCGGGACGGCATCGTTTATGGCGCGCTCGTCGGAGTCGGATTTAATTGGTTCGAGATAGCGCTGTACGTGGCGCAGGGCTACGCGGAGAAAGGCGTGGCGCCGTTTGCGCTACAGCTCGGCTGGCGGTTCGCGCTCTTTGGCTTGGGCGGACATGCGATGTCGACGGGCATCTTCGGCGCATTCCTTGGTATCGCGCTGCGAACGCGTCGCAGATGGGTCCGCATCCTCGCACCCATCGCCGGGCTCGTTCTTGCTATTGCGGCACACATGCTCAACAACGCGCTGCCGCTCCTCGCCTCGCTCGCAACCGGCTCCGCCGCTGAGCCGCCGCCCGCACCCGATGCGCCCGACTTCGCGCCCAACTTGGGCTTTTTGGATGCGTTCGTCAGCGGCTCGTTGCTCGAGCTCACGATCTTCCTGCCATTCGTCCTCATCACCGCGCTCGCCTTGTGGCGAAGCAGCGCGCGGGAGCGGCAAGTCATCCGCGAAGAGATGGCCGGCGAAATCGGGCGCACGGTGAGCGCGGGCGAGTACCAGGAGATCGTCACCGACGGTATCCTGCGTACGCGTCGCATCGACCCCATGCGGCCACGCGCCTCCGCGGCGCTCGTGAACGCGCAGCACGAGCTTGCGTTTTGCAAGCGTCGCGTGCGGAATGAAGGGCGCGACCCCGACCGCGACATTCTTACGGTCGGATGGCGGGAAGAGATCTGGCGCCTGCGAGCGGCGTTCTAGCCGCCGCGCGCAGCCGCGCTCGCGTCATCAATTCAACGCGATGCGCAAACCGATGAAAATGTTGCGCGTACGCAATCTCCGCCCCGGGTGCGATAGCGGCTAAGGCATCCCGTGCCGCCGCCTGCGCCGCATGCGCGGCGGTTCGAGCGGGCCGGGCAGCGCACGCTCGGCTTCGATCGCAAGTTCCTGCTCGTGCCGCACGATGAATCGAGTCAGCAGGACGATGACAACGACCACGGCCAAGCCCAAGGCAACGCCGACAGGGGCCGCAAGCTTGGTCAAGGCCTCGCCGAACATGTACGCGAGGCTGCAATCGATCCCGACCCACGCCGCCGCGCCGGCGACGTTTGCAGTCATAAAGCTTGACCACGGCATATGGTTGGCCCCGGCCAGAAGGCCGGCCACGCTGCGCAGCAGCGGAATGAAGCGCGCGATGAACACAGCTTTGCCGCCGTGGCGCAAAAAGAGATATTGGCCGATCTTGATGCGGGAGTCGTTGAGTTGAAGATAGCCGCCATATTGCCGCAACAGCCTGTATCCATAGACGCGTCCGATGGCGAATGCGATCACATTGCCGACGGTGCCCCCGACGATGCCGGCCGCGATCACGGAGGCGATATTGAGATCATGCGTGGTTCCCGCATAGATCGAAGCGGCGACGAGAACCGTCTCTCCCGGAACGGGAATGCCGGCGCTTTCGAGCGCAATCATCCCACCGATCAGCCAAACGCCGTAGGCGGAAATCAACGAGGTAAAGTCGGTCACCAGTATGCTCGAAGCGAGAGGCAGCAAATTAAAGCGAGGTAACTCCTGCATAGCAAAGTAGTTCCGTTGGGCCTAGCGCGGCCCGCTGCTATAAGTTTGCCGACGCGGATCGTTGCCGGTGATTGCGAATGAACCTCACGGCCGAAGAAAAGGCGCTGCGGGCGGGCGAGTGCGGCGAAGCGGCGCAGTGGGCGATCGAGCATCAGATCAAGGTCGGCGACTACCTCGGCGCGCGTGACTTCGTGCCGGTGACGCAGGCCCACATCATGGCCGACACCGAATCGCTGGGCGAAGCCGGAGTCGAATGGCTTGAGCGCCTGGCGCGGATGCCGGCGCAGGCGCGGCGCGTGCGCATTCCCACCATCACCGATCCGCGCGGCACCGATTTTGCCGCCGCGGAGCGGCTCAAGCAGCAGCCTTGGATGCTCGAGCTCGAGCGCCGCGCGATCGCCGCTTTCGAGGCGCTCGGCGTGTTGATGACCAACACCTGCATCAACTACCAGACCATCATGGCGCCGGTTCTCGGCGAGCACGTCGCCTACGGCGACACCGGCGTCGTGATCTACGGCAACAGCGTGTGCGGCGCGCGCTCGAACTTCGAGGGCGGGCCGTCGGCGCTCGCCGCCGCGCTGACCGCGCGCACGCCGCGCTACGGCTATCACCTCGACGAACGCCGGCGGGCGACGCTGGTGGTCGAGGTCGATTTCACGCCGCGCGAACTCGACGAGTGGGGCGCGCTCGGCGGCATCGTCGGCCGCCTCGCCGGCGATTACTGGCAGGTCCCTGCCCTCGTCGGCATCGAGCGCGTGCCCTCCTCCGACGAGATGAAGCATTTCGGCGCGGCGCTCGCAAGCTACGGCTCGGTGGCGCTCTTTCACATGGCCGGCATTACGCCCGAGGCGCGCCGCCTCGACGACGTTCTCGCGCCGGGATCGACCGTGCCCAGCCATGAGATCGGCGAGGCCGACATTCGCGCCTTCCAGCAGCGCTACGCGCAGGCGATCGACAGCGTGGACGTAGTGGTGTTCTCGGCGCCGCAGCTGAGCCTCCTCGAGATGGCGCAGGTCGCGGGCCTGCTCGCGGGGCGCCAGGCGCGCATTCCCCTTCTCGTCGTGACGAGCCCGCAGGTGAAGAGCGACGCCGACCGGCTGGGGCTCACCGCGCGCATCGAAGCGGCGGGCGCCATCGTGCTCGCCGGCATGTGCTTCTACCAGAGCTACGCCCGCGAGATAGCGGAGGCGAACGGCTGGCGGCGGCTCGCGACCAATTCGGCCAAGCTCGTCAACATCATCGGCGGCTACGGCTACCGGCCGGCGCTCATGTCGATGCAGGCGTGCATCGACGTGGCCTGCAACGGCGGCAAGTTATGACGGCGACACTCTCTGCGGCACGTTCGTGCGGAGTGGAATCAACGCGAGCCGCAAGCTCGATCTACTCCCTCTCCCCGTTTGGGGATGCAGGGTCAAAATTTTGAGCGAGAGGCATTATTGCGGCGCGGCGGCACTAAAAATAATTATGTGTTGTGACTTTGATTTCTGCAGAAAAAAGTTCTTCGAGCGCCGCCATTGTATCCATGGCAAAATTAGCGCTAACGTCGCGGAATTCAACTCATCTTGACGCCAATGCTGGATGACGACCTCAAACCTCTCGGCAAGCACGGCGGCCTCCGTCCCGCCGCGGGACGACCAAAAAAGGGCGAGCGAAAAAATCAACGTGACAAAAAGACGATGCCATAACCCCGAATTTGAGAGGCAATTCGGTCGATTACATCATCGCCCGCCTCGAACGCGAGGGCCTCGTCCACTGGGTCGAGGCGATCCGCACGCGTAGAATTTCTGCCTTCGCCGTCGCCGTCGAGTTGGGCTGGGCGAAGCGCCCGCAAACCTTACGCGGCGAAGATTGTAACCAGGCTCGCCGGCGAGCGTTCGACATCCGCTCCTTGATCGCTTCACTCGATCACCTCATCGGCGAAGATGTAGAGCTTCGGCGAGATCGTCACGCCAAGGGCGTCGGCGGTCTTGCGGTTGATCACCAAATGGAACTTGGTCGGCTGCTCGATCGGCAAGTCGCCGGGGTTGGCACCTTTGATGATCTTGTCGACGAACGATGCGGCGCGGCGGCAGAAATCCGAGAGGTTCTCGCCATAGCTCATCAGCCCGCCGACCTCCACGTACTCGCGTTGCGAGAACATTGTCGGCAGGCGGTTTGCAAGCGCAAGCTCGGCAATTCGATGTTGCTGCTCAAAGAAAACAGCGTCGCCCGCGAACATGATCGCCGGCACGCGCTCCTTGACGAGCACCGCGAAGCCATTCTCGATTTCCTGTGGATTGCGCGCCTCAATCGGTACAAGCGAAATGCTAGCTTTGGCGGCGGCGTTGCGGGCACTCTTTAGCATGGGAAGGTAGTTCGTACTGTTTGGGTTTCCAAAAAGTCCGATGCGGGAAACATTCGGAACAACTGCCGCCAGCAGCTCCAATTGTTTCGGAGACGAATCATCGGACGAACTCGCCAGTCCGGTGATGTTGCCTCCGGGGCGCACGAGACTCGCGACGAGGCCGTTGCCGACGGGGTCAGTCGAGTACGCCATGACGACGGGAATCGCAGTGATCGTCCGGTGCAAGGTCGGCAGAGCGGCCGACAGGGCTGTGGCGATGATGTCGACCTTCAGTCTTACAAGCTCCGCCACAATCTCGGGCAATCGCTCATACTTTCCCTCCACAGAGCGCCACTCGATGACGAAGTCCTTTTCCTCGACATAACCTAGCTCCCGCATGCCTTTCACGAATGCAGCCAAAAGCCCGGAAACGGTCGATCGCGATGTTCCTCCGAGCCAGCCGATGCGCCATAGCTTTCCCGCCTGCTGCGCGCGCGCCGCGAGCGGCCACGCTGTCGCGCCGCCGAGCAGCGTGATGAACTCGCGCCGCTTCACTCGATCACCTCATCGGCGAGCGCGAGCAGATTGTCGGAGATATTGACGCCAAGCGCTCTGGCGGTCTTGAGATTGATCACAAGTTCGAACTTGGTCGGCTGCAGGACCGGCAGATCGGCGGGCTTGGCGCCTTTGAGAATGCTGGCGGTGTAAACCCCGTATTGCCGATAGGCGTCTGTGATACTGACGCCGTAGCTGAGCAATCCGCCGGCCACGGCATATTCTCGGAACTGATAGATCGCAGGCAGGCGGCGCTGCTGCGCGAATCCGACGATCCGCTCTCGCCGCGTGTCGAAATAGGGATCGGACGCGACCAGCAGCGCCCCGGCGCCCTCCTGCACTAACGATCCAAACGCAATCTCCAGTGCATCGTCGTTGCTAGCTTTGGCAATGACGATCCGTTGGCCGATCGCACGAGCCGCTTCTTCGACTTGCTGCAGCTAAAGCGCCGCTGGTGGGAAGTCCGGGTTGATCAGCACCCCGATCAGAGCGGCGCCCGGCACGAGATCGCGGAGCACTCCAAGCCGCTTCGGTTCCATTAGGCTCGTCAACAGGGTGACGCCCGTCACATTGCCGCCAGGCCGGCTGAAGCTGCTAACCAGCCCGGCCTTGACTGGATCGCCGCCGATCCCGAACACGATCGGGATAATCGCGGTCGCCGACTTCGCTGCAAGCCCAGAAGGGTCGCCCCCGGCCGCCACAATAACGGCCACTTGCCGACCCACCAGATCGGCGGCGAGCGCCGGCAGATGGCTGTAATCGCCGCGCGCCCAGCGGAACTGGACCGCTACGTTCTCACCCTCGACAAAGCCCCCCTTCCTTTAAGCCGCCGCGGAATGCTTCAAGCAGGTGCACGGAATCCTCCGGCGAGCGCGCGCTCATGAACCCGATCACCGGCATCGACGTCTGCTGCGCGCGCGCCGCGAGCGGCCACGCAGCCGCGCCGCCGAGCAGCGTGATGAACTCGCGACGGCTGCTCATTCGATCACCTCGTCGGCGCGGGCGAGCACTGTCGCCGGCATGTCGAGGCCAAGCGCCTTCGCCGTCTTGAGGTTGATGGCCAGCCGGTACTTGGTCGGCGCCTGTACCGGAAGGTCGGCCGGCTTCTCGCCTTTGAGAACGCGATCCACGTATCCCGCCGCGCGCCGGTACATGTCGACAACATCAGGGCCATAGGAGGCCAGACCCCCGGCGGCAACGTGATAAGGGTAGGGATAGATAGCGGGCAATCGGTGTCGGGCTGCAAGCGTGATAATCAGTTCGCGCCGCGTGCCCCCTCCGGCCCCCGTTAGGATCAAGCCTCCGTTCGGCGCGAGCGCGAAATCGGTGACGGCGTGCTCGATTTCGCTGGGCTCGCGCAGCTCGATCGGGCTTACCTCCACGCCCAACAACGGGGCGACGGCTTGGATTGCGCCCAACTGTGCGATACCGGCAGTAAAGGCGCGATTGAGCAGGATCGCCGCTCGCTTCACCTGAGGCGCAATCTCATTGAGCAGCTGAAGCCATTTTCCGCTCTGACCAAACTCGTCGAGTGGGGTAAAACCAGTGACAGTGCCCCCGGGCCGCGACAGGCTCGCGACGAAACCTTGGCCCACCGGATCGGCAGCGTTCGCGAACACGATGGGCACCGTACGCGTCGTCTGTCGCAATGTGCTCACTTCCGGGCTGCCGTTGGCAACGATGACGTCTGGGGTAAGCGCGAGCAGTTCCGCCGCGTATTTGCGAATGCGCTCGGCATCGCCTGCGCCCCAGCGTGCGTCGATCCGCACGTTTGTACCGACGGCCCACCCCAATTGCTGCAGGCCCTGCACGAACGCCATGAGGCGGGCCTGTCCTTCCGAATCGTCTGCGGTGAAAGGCAGGAGCACGCCGACGCGACGCATCCGATCAGCCTGCTGCGCGCGCGCCGCGAGCGGCCACGCGGCCCCGGCGCCGAGCAGGGAGATGAACGCGCGTCGCCTCAATTGTGCGCCCTCCTGCTGTGCATCACGGCAAGATTGCGCGATGATGTCGCAGATGGGTCATAAGCACACAACAGACCTAATGTCGCAGAGTCGGGGATGTCCGCTTTACCCCCAAGAGCGGACAAAGCGGCAGAGCCTTCGGGACGTCCGCTGAGAGTTGGAACCGCTTAGCAAGAGACGGAGTTTTGGTGGTATAGGCCGGTCGGACGGCGCGACCGAAGGAAAACTCCTCTGTCGGTATTGAAAGCTCTTCGTCCGTGGAAGTATGCCAAGGCTCAGCCGACCGCGGCGGTGCGGCGCGAGCCCAGCAGCGCCGTGAGAACCGGCGCTTGCATTGCCGCGATGCTGCTCATCGTCGTTTCTCTTCTCACCCTCGAAGCGGATGCCCGCGGTGGCGGCGGGCACGGTGGCGGCGGGGGACATGGTGGCGGTGGGCATGGTGGTGGCGGACACGTCGGGGGTTTTGGCGGACATGGTGGCGGGTTTGGTGGGCATCACGGCGGAATAAGCTTCGGGGCACGCGGCGGCGGGACGCATTTCAGGGCGGCGCATTTTGGCGGGGCGCACGCCGGCCGGGCGCATATCGGCAAGACGCGCGGCGGCGCTTCGCATATTGCCGCCCGCTCGGTGGGGGTAGCCGTTCGCAGCGTGCTGGCGTCGCGGCATCGCGGCTCGGCAGAGCGGGCAATCGGTTTGCCGCGGCGTCGGCCCATGGGGGTGCCGCTGCACGCATGGGCGACCCCGGTCGTAGGGTGTTTGGCAACCGCGCCATCGCCAACGTGGCGTTGCAATCGCAATTCCCGCAGGCGCGATTCCAGGGCGGGTTCTCTGGTTCGGCCTGGCCCTGGTGGCTCGGCGGGTTCGTACTCGGATGGGTCGGACCGGTGTTCTGGCCTTACGCCTATTACGATTTGTTCGATTACGTTTACTGGCCGTATGCCTATGATGACTTCTGGCCCTATGCCTACGATGATGTCTACTACGGCATCT
>Ga0306924_10005143_pt1 | contig 12864 bp, 10 predicted proteins | sample sta12Can44000111_FD_203756 | JGI IMG/M metagenome (GOLD analysis project Ga0306924, IMG submission 203756) | Lab enrichment of tropical soil microbial communities from Luquillo Experimental Forest, Puerto Rico - statanox.12C.anox.44.000.111 (v2)... | ecosystem: Environmental > Terrestrial >... | reverse complement strand
CGCAATCCATCCATCAGCCAACCCTGTCCGCGTTCGATGGCGAGGCTCACTCCAAAACCGAATAATGAGGCGCCCATCACGCCGAAGCAGGCCATCGTGGCAAGCATATAAGTTGCACCTTGCGCCCGGTTCGCCGGATTGTCAGGTCCGAGCACGATGCCGAAGAGGACATAGAACATAATCGGAAAGGCGATCGTCGAGATGGCGAACACCGGCAGTCGGAGTTTGTTGATGAGTTCATACTTGGCTTCCTTTCCATACAGCACGATGGTTTGGGCCACCGAGCGCCGCGCGGCTGCCAGAGTTGCGGGAAATGTGGTCGCGGCCATTTTAGTTACTCGCTTTCGATGTTTCGGCGTTGTTGTTGTTGTGGGTCAACGCAAGGAAGGCTTCTTCTAGGCCCGCATTTGTGACCTCCAATCCGGCGAGCCAGGAATCGCGTTTCAGCAGCTCCCTCACTACCGGCTCGGCGGTGGCCACTTGCAACTCGAAACCGTCGCGGTCGACGACTGCACTGACGACGCCGGGGATTGCCTGCACCTCGCCGAGCGGCAGCCGGCTGATGCACCGTATCCGCTTGGCCCCGGCACGCGCCTTGATCTCGGCGGGTGTGCCCTCGGCTACGATGGATCCGCGGTCCAGCACCAGGATGCGGTTTGCGAGCGCATCCGCCTCATTCAGATAGTGCGTGGTCAGCAGGACGGTCTTGCCGCGAGCGATCAGGATGCGGATCTGCGCCCACATGAGCCGCCGCGCTTCGACATCGAGTCCGACCGTAGGCTCGTCGAGGAACAGCAGATCGGGATTGCCGCAGATCGCAATGCCGAAGAGCACGCGTTGCTTCTGCCCTCCCGAAAGCTCGCCATACAAGCGGTCTTTAATATCTTCGAGGCTGGCGATACGAAAAATGTCGCTCAGGGACAGGGGCTGCGCATAGTAGGACGAGAACAGGTCGATGTGCTCGCGCACCCGCAACGTCTCCGGCACGCGTCCGACCTGAAGCATCGCACCGATGCGCCTGCTTACATCCGATTCGCGGGGATCGGTTCCAAAGACCGCTACGGAGCCCGAGTCCGGGGGGGCGAGTCCGAGGAGCATACGAACTAAAGTGGTTTTGCCTGCGCCATTCGGTCCTAGCAAAGCCAACAGTTCGCCACGCCGCAATTCAAAATCAAGATTGTGTAGCGCCGTAACGGGGCCGTAGCGCTTGGTCAAGTTAAAGGTTCGAGCCACGCTAGCTGGCGCGGCTGAAGAAGCTTCTAACACTTCTGTGAAGGCTGCTGACATGGGTTCACTCCGTGGCTTCGAATCCGTTCTCCGAAGTACGGTAGCAATCATCGGTCAACTGCCGGCCGTCCAACAGTGCCGATTGTCAGAACGGGGGGATGACAAATGTCATGTCGAAACTTCTTCAGCCGCTTCTCGGTCAATTACTTACAGACATCAAGGCTCGTTCCGTGGGAACGTTTGGGAACGGAACCGCTTGAACCAGCCTCGATTGCGCCTCACGCTGCACAGATGCCACAGATTGCACGTACGTGTTCATCGTGCTACCTGCGTTGCTGTGCATCATCAATGCCTTGGTGGTAGCCAAGTCAGCGCCTCCAAGGTTGACCAGTGTGCCGAAGGTTCTGCGGAAGGTATGCCAGCCAGTCGCGATCAGTTGTCAGTGACATTCATCACAAAAATCAAATGATTACTGTGACAAAATTTGGCGATTGCAAGTTGCTGAAAATGCGCATCTGCCGCAAGCGATTTCCCGAGGGGTTTTCTGGTACAGGTTTGCACACCGTTCGCCGCGTCAGGGGAAAAACCTTTTACTAATAATCGCTAGGCAGCCGAGAAGTCATTGCATCGTCGCAGGGGCGTTGCGCGAGTCATGGTGGGGCGCACCATGTTGACGGAAACACGCGGTAGTGTCGCTATTTCGCGCTGACGACTGATCCGACCTTTTCGCCCATCACGACCCGCCGGATGTTTCCAGCCTCATTCAGATTGAAGATGACAATGGGTAGGTTGTTCTCCCGGCAGAGAGCAATTGCCGTCGCATCCATCACCCTCAAGCCCAGGCGCAGCACATCCATATAGGTAATCGTGTCGAACATGGTGGCGTCCTTAACGAGGACCGGGTCGTCAGTGTAGATTCCGTTGACCTTCGTCGCTTTGAGGATAGCGTCAGCCTTGATCTCCATGGCTCGCAAAGAGGCTGCCGTGTCGGTTGAGAAATACGGGTTGCCTGTGCCTCCTGCAAAGACCACGGCGCGACCCTTCTCCAGGTGCCGGATGGCGCGTCGCCGGATGAACGGCTCGGCCACCTGGTTCATTTCAATCGCACTCATCACGCGTGTAAAGACGCCCTGCTTCTCCAGTGCATCCTGCAAAGCCAGCGCGTTGATCACAGTGGCCAGCATCCCCATGTGATCAGCTGACACTCTGTCCATCTCTTTGGCCTGCTCCGCGACGCCACGGAAAAAATTACCGCCTCCGACGACGATCGCGATCTCGATGCCCAACTGGTGCACGTCTGCGATCTCGCCAGCGATTTCGTGGACACGAGTATTATCGACCCCGAAGCCTTGGCCCGCTGCCAGTGCTTCGCCGGACAACTTGAGAAGGATACGCTTGTAAACCGGAGTGCTCATTCTGTTTCTAATGCAGACACCAGCTGGTCGGGTTCCTTCAGTTTAGCAGGAGAGAGGACGATGTCCCCCCCGCTCTGCGTCTTGCCAGAGTCCACAGCAACAGGTCCCAGACCCGGCGAAATCCTTTTGCTCAGTGCCTTCTTCATGCTGGGCGCAAAATGGTATTGATTTGCGTCAGGTGGCTTTGGCTCTGATGGAAAGCAATGGGCGGGAACTTGTCCCGCCCCATATCAACGTCTCCAAAGGGCTGCCGTTACTCGGCTGCCTGCTCGGTCGCCTTGCTGATGGCGATCGTCTCTCCCACATCGCCCACCTTGAAGCGGGCAAAACGCTTCACCGAGATGTTCTCCCCCAGCTTGCCGATCACGCTGGCGATGAGCTGCGAGACCGTCATAGTCTGGTCCTTGATGAAGGGTTGCTCGTATAAGCAGACCTCCTCGTAGAATTTGCCCATCTTGCCCTCAACGATCTTCTCAACGACCTGCGCGGGCTTACCAGTCTGGGCCGCTTGCGCGCGATAGATGTCTTTCTCCTTCTCGTAGGCTTCAGGAGTGACATCTTCCTTGCGGACGAACTTGGGATCGCTGGCCGCGATGTGCATCGCGATGTCATGCACGAGGGCCTTGAAATCATCGGTGCGGGCGACGAAATCGCTCTCACAATTCACTTCCACCAGCACGCCGATCTTGCCTCCGGCGTGGATGTAGCTTGCGACCGAGCCCTCGCTGGTGATACGCGCCGCCTTCTTCGCCGCCGTCGCAATACCTTTCTTGCGCAAGAGCACGATGGCGGCTTCCATGTCGCCGTTCGCTTCCGTCAGGGCCTGCTTGCAAGCCATCATGGGAGCATTCGTCTTGTCGCGAAGCTCTTTTACGTTTGCCGCAGTAATGTTCACAGATGTAGTTCCCATCGTACAAAATCCTCTTCGCTATTTGCTATTGGCTCTTCTCTATTCGCTTTTCACCGGTGGTCTTGTCAGCGTTTGACGAACTGCTAAAGGGACACGGGGCGCCCAGCAACCTACTCTCGCCAAGAGCGAAAGGCGAAGAGCGATATTTAAAAACAACCCGCGCCGTACCGCAGCGCGGGTCTTGGAAAAACATGTGCCGCTCGCGCAATTTTATGCGCCGGTGGTTTCGGCCGCTTCCGCCGCTTCGGCCGTTTCCGACTGTGCTGCGCGACGGCCACCCTTGCCTAGGACCTCTTCCATGCTGACCTCTTCTGCTTCGGCAGCGTCCTCGCCCGGCTCGGCGCCCGCTTCGGCCCCGGCGCCACTGGCAGCGGCAGCTTCGGCGGCATCACTGTATTGGACGCCCGCACTGACATCAGCGGATTGTTTGTCCGTGGCAGCTGTAGCCCCTTCCACAACCGAATCGGCGATCTTGGAAGCAAACAGTCGGATTGCGCGCAGCGCGTCATCATTGCCCGGAATCACGTAGTCCACTTCCGTCGGATCGCAGTTGGTATCGACCACGGCTACGACCGGAATGCCCAGCTTGCGCGCTTCCTTCACCGCAATCTGCTCTTTGTTCGAATCGATCACGAAGATCGCATCGGGCAGGCGGTTCAAGTTCTTGATCCCGGCGAGGTTGGCTTGCAGATGCTTGCGCTCCCGCTCCAGCTTGATGACTTCCTTCTTTGGCAGCAGCTCGTAACGGCCATCCGTGGCCATCTCATCGAGTTCCTTCAGCCGCTTGACCGACTTCTGCACGGTCACCCAGTTCGTGAGCAAGCCACCCAGCCAGCGTTGGTTGACATAGAACATACCGCAGCGCTGTGCTTCTTCCGCAATCGCGTCCTGCGCCTGCCGCTTGGTGCCGACGAACATGACGGTCTTGCCTTCAGCAGCCGTATCTTGCACAAACTTCGACGCTTCTTTGAACATCTTCAGCGTCTTCTGCAAGTCGATGATGTAAATCCCGTTGCGTTCGCCGAAGATGTACTCCTTCATCTTCGGATTCCAGCGTTTCGTCTGGTGCCCGAAGTGAACGCCCGCTTCGAGCAACTCCTTCATGGTGATATTTGCCAAGCTACCTCCCAGTGGCTTGCATCCTTTGCGGCGGCTTCTCGCCGTGTGCGCTCAGGATTACATTCCCGAAACCCGCCCCATTGCTGCCTGAAGTACAGCGGGTGCGGAAAAATTCGCTCCGGTTCGCCTTCTTCTGCCGCTCGCCCCCGGCGCCACAAAACGAGCGACCCCCACGATGAATGCCCGGGGACCTGTTACTTACCGCTTGCTAAACTGGAAGCGCTTTCGCGCGCCTTTCTGGCCGTATTTCTTGCGCTCCTTCACGCGTGCATCGCGGCGCAGAAAGCCTTCGGCTTTCAGTTTGGCGCGCAGTTCAGGATTGAACTCCTGCAGAGCGCGTGCGATGCCCATGCGGACGGCGCCCGCCTGGCCGTTCACACCGCCGCCATCCACCGTGCAAATTACGTCGAAGCTGCCTGATGTCTCAGTGATTGCCAGCGGCGACTTTGCCATAATGCGCTGCGCTTCGGTCACGAAGTGCGCATCGAAAGCTTTGCCGTTTACTTTGAAATCGCCACTCCCGGGCCGAAGAAACACGCGGGCTACGCTCGACTTGCGGCGTCCCGTACCGTAATACTGAACCAGTTCTGCCATTTCGAATTTCCCGGAGACTGAACTCCCCTATTATCCTTCCCCAAAAATTTCTTAAAGGAGCACGCCTTTACACGCGTTGTTAAGTCCTTCATTATGCACTGCAAGCGGGCTTCCGGCCTGCGAAACCACGCTTACGCGCGCTTGGCGACTGCGGCTACCGCCACCGGCTTCTGCGCCGCATGTGGATGCTTATCGCCGCGGTAAACCTTCAGCTTGCCAGCCATCGCCCGGCCCAGCTTGGTGTGGGGGAGCATGCCCGTAATCGCCTCTTCCACAATCTGCTCCGGCTTGCGCTCGAAGCGCTTGCGGTAATGTTCCGCCTTAATGCCGCCGGGAAAGCCCGTGTACCGGTAATAGACCTTGTGGTCCGACTTCAAGCCCGTGATCTTGACGTTCTCAGCGTTGATCACGATGACGTGGTCGCCTGTGTCAAGAAATGGGGTGTACTGTGGATTGTCTTTGCCCGTGAGGATACGCGCCACTCGGCTTGCCAGCCTGCCGAGCGTTTGGCCGGAAGCATCGACAACAAACCACTTGCGCGCAATTTCCCTCTTGGGGAAATAGGTTGACATCTCTAAGATCTCCCAGAATTTGAAAAAAACCGCGAAAGAGCCGCTGAGTTCTGGCGCTGGACGCGCAGGGAACTTGCTGGCGGGCAAACGCAGGACTACGAAAGACTTAAGGATAGCCCACTCTTTGGGCCTTTGTCAATGACGCGTGAAGCGTGAACCCGTGGAACCCGTGTCGATGTGCCGACGCAAAGCCCTTGCAGAGCGCCGGTTCCCACACCGATTGTAGACAACGCAGTCGCAGACGCGGCTGCTGAAACCCCTATTCACCTTGCGGCAGCGGGTGATCGGACCGGAGCCAACACGCTCGCCAGGTTGAAGACGTATCTGACAGCACCCGAGCCTTCCAGACCTTCGAACACGATCCGGAGATGTGATTGCGTCGGCGCGGGATGGCAGGCTGCCGTAACACTGCCCGCTGTTCATCGCGGCCGTATCGGGTTCGCGCTCGCACCCGGGCCGACGCATGGCGAAGTTCCGGTTCTGGATCTCCCGCGCCCAGGCTGACCCATCGCCATCGGGCATTTTGCAAGGTCAATGAACTACGTACTTCGAGTGTTAAACTAAATTGAATATTTTGTATTAACTGTGGTTTATGACCTGAATCCAACTCGGAGCGGGCGATCAGATCGCCTGAAGCACAGCCTGCACCATGGCGTGCCGGCTTTGAACGCGATGTTCGCGGTCTTTCTCCTGCTTGCGGTTGCCGGGTGTGCCCAGGACAATTCTTCCCAAGAGCCGCAGCCAGCGCCCGATCCCAACCAGCACGCCACCTTTTTTGAGCACTCGCAGACGACTCGATGGTGGGTCTCCGGACAGGCCAACATTGTCTTCCAGGCGCACGGTGACTTTTACGCCCAGTACAGTGGACCGAACAGCCTGAAGAATCATAGGGAACATGCGACCTCCAGGGTGGTGACGTTGTTCACGGGCTTCGAATTCACGTCGCACACCATCGGCTACTTTGACGTGGAAGAAGCCGGTTGGGGCGGCATCAGCGGAGCGCTCGGCTTGGCGGGTTTTACCAATTTGGATGTCGTGCGAAACCCGGCACTCAGCAAGGCGCCGTATATCGCGCGCGGCATGATCGAGCAGATCATCCCCTTCTCATCGGAGACGATGGAGGTGGAGCGCACGGCGTTGTCGCTGCCCACTAAGATTCCGGTGCGACGACTGGACATCCGCTTCGGCAAGATGTCGCTCGCCGACTTCTTCGACCTCAATGTGGGCGGAACCGACAGCCATTACCAGTTCCTGAACTGGGTGGTCGACAACAACGGTGCCTGGGACTACGCGGCCGACACTCGGGGTTACACGTTCGGGGCTCTGTTCGATTACGAAGACCGCCACTGGGGTCTGCGCTTCGCCGAGGGACTGATGCCGAAAGTCGCTAATGGTCCCAATCTTGATGCCGACGTAGCTCGCGCGCGTGCTGAAAACGTCGAACTGGAGTTGCGTCCCAAGCTGCTCAAAACCAAGGACACGGCCCTGCGCTTCCTCATCTATGTCAACCACGGAGACATGGGCAACTATGAGCAGTCAGTGCAGCTCTATCTCGAAGGCCAGACTCCAACTCCGGATATCACCGCTTCTCGTGTGCAAGGGACCATCAAATATGGCTTCGGCTTCAACTTTGAGCAGGAACTGAGCAGCGATGTGTGGGTCTTCGGTCGCTGGGGATGGAACGAAGGTAAGCATGAGTCGTTCGCCTACACGGAAGACAACCAGGGCGTGGAAGTCGGCGGCCTTGCCAAGGGGACGCACTGGCATCGCGATCTCGATCGCGCAGGCGTCGTCTTTGTCTCCAGTGGCATCTCGAAAGCCCACCAGGCGTATCTGGCCAATGGCGGACTCGGCTTCATTCTGGGTGACGGTGGGCTCACCTACGGCCGCGAAACCATCGAAGAAGCCTTCTACAACACGCATATCTGGCGCGGACTATTCTTCGCCTTCGATCTGCAACACATCAACAATCCGGGCTACAACCAGGTTCGCGGGCCGCTTACAGTCCCGGGCCTGCGCCTGCACCTCGAGTTCTGATCCGCTGCTAAAATGGATGAGCAATGATCCTGCCGTTCGTCCGCGAGATCTTCGCGGACGTGGAAACGTCTCCTGCTTTTGCGCGTGCGGTTACCCTGGTCAAGGGCGGCGCGGGACGGATTCGTGTTTCCGGACTCACTCCCACAGGCAGGGCCCTGTTCTATCCGCTGCTACAGCGCGCCAGCGCCAGGCCACTGGTGGTCGTGGTCGCCGACAACCGCGCGGTGGAGGAAATCTTGCCCCTGGTGCGCTCCCTGGGCGACCTTACGGGAGCCGTTGATCCCGAAGCTGTCGTTGGTCTGCCGGCTTACGATGTGATGCCGTTTGAAAACCTCTCGCCGCATCCCGAGATCCAGGAGGCGCGTGCCGCCACGCTGTGGAAGGTCGCAACCGGCGCGGCCAGCGTTGTGATCACGCCGCTGGCGGCGACCACGATGCGGTTGCGCGATGCAGCCTTCTACGCCGGTCTGGCAAAGGTGGTGCGCCGCGGCGAGATGATTGACCCTGAGCGGCTGCTCGAGCACCTGCGTATCGTGGGTTACAGCCAAGTTGATGTGGTTGAGATGCCGGGCGAGTTCGCGCATCGTGGCGGCCTGCTTGATGTCTATCCGCCGGAGCTCGATCGGCCGGTGCGTGTCGAATTGTTCGGTGATGAGGTCGAATCGATCCGCAAATTCGATCCTGAGACGCAACGCTCAGCAGCAACCACCGACGACGTGATCCTGCTCCCGCTGACGGAGACGCCGGTGGAAGAAGAGACGCTGGCTGCCATCAATGCCCGCCTCTCGGGCCAGCGAGTCGCAGGCGAGGAAGAACTGATCGAGCAAACCGTCCGCGCTACCGGTGTGGCTGTGTTTCCTGGATGGGAGCTGTACTCGCCGATTGCGGCCGTTCACGGGAACTTCTTCGACCTTCTTCCACAGGCAACAGTTGTGTTGGAAGAACCGGACGACTTGCAAAGTTCGCACGATGCCTGGTGGGCACGGCTCAACGAAGTCCATGAACGCAGCCTCGTCGGCAATCTGGTGCGCCCCAAAGATCTCTACCTCACGCCGGAGCAATGGCAGGTTCGGTTGCAGAGGGCGGTAACGGTCGCGGTCGAGCAACTCGGCATCGAGAGCTTCGCTGGTGCCGAGCACATCGCGATGCAGACTCAACCCACGACGCGCTTCCACGGATCGATCGCAGCCATGACGGAGGAAGTTGGCCGCCTCACCCAGGAAGGCAAGTGCGTCGTTTTCGCGGTGTCGAGCACCGGTGAAGTGGAGCGGCTGGCCGACGTCTTTAACGAGTACAACCTGTCGTTCCACATTGGCAGCCGCACGCCAAGACCGGGCATGGAAGTTTACGTGGACGAGTCGACCTACTTCACCGAAGAAGTTGCCGCTGCGACGATCGTGAAGGCCTATGTGCCGGAAGGTGTCGCACTGCCTGACGCGAACCTGGTGCTTTTCGGCTCGCGCGATCTGTTCGATGAGGCCGAGGTCTTGCTCGGTCGTCCGCAGCGGCAGAAATCGAAAGTGTCAGCATTCCTCTCTGACTTTCGCGACCTGGCTGTCGGCGACTACGTGGTGCACGTCGAGCATGGAATAGGTCAGTATCAGGGCCTGAAGGAGATTTCGCAGGAAGACGGTGGCAATGTCGAGTTCATGGTGCTCGAGTATGCCGAAGGCGCACGACTGTACGTGCCGCTGACTCGACTCGACCTGGTACAGAAGTATCGCTCGTCCGAGGGCGTGAAGCCAGTGCTGAATCGTTTGGGCACACAGCAGTGGCAAAAGACGAAGTTGCGCGTGAAAAAGGCCATGAAAGACATGGCCGAAGAGCTGCTCACACTTTATGCCGCGCGCAAAACCGCCGAGGGTCACGGCTTTGCGGCCGATACAGAATGGCAGCGCGAGTTCGAAGACGCTTTCGAGTTCAACGAGACCGAAGACCAGATGAACGCGATCGTCGACGTGAGGCGCGACATGGAACAGCCAACGCCGATGGACCGCCTGCTGTGCGGTGACGTCGGCTACGGTAAGACGGAAGTTGCCATGCGCGCCGCCTTCAAGGCTGTCAGTGACAACCGCCAGGTCGCGGTCCTGGCGCCGACCACAGTGCTCGCCTTCCAGCACTACAACACGTTCAAGCAGCGCTTTGCGGCATTTCCGATCAAGGTCGAAATGCTCAGCCGCTTCCGCTCACCTAAACAGCAAAAGGAAACCATCGGCAAGCTGGAAACCGGAACCGTCGATATCGTGATCGGTACCCATCGGGTACTCTCCAAAGACGTGAAGTTCAGCGATCTCGGCCTGGTGATCGTCGACGAAGAGCAGCGCTTCGGAGTGCGACATAAGGAGCGGCTGAAGCAACTGCGGAAAGAAGTAGATGTGTTGACGATGTCCGCCACACCGATCCCGCGCACGCTGCACATGTCTCTGCTTGGACTGCGCGACATGAGCGTGATTGAAACGCCACCTAAAGATCGCATGGCCATCCAGACAGTAGTCGCCGCGTGGGACGAGAAACTGATCCGCTCTGCCATCGAGAAGGAACTGGAGCGTGCCGGCCAAGTGTACTTCGTGCACAATCGCGTCGAGAGCATCTACGAGATCTCCGACAAGATCCGCGAGATGGCGCCCAAGGCGAGGATTCTCGTCGGCCACGGCCAGATGCCGGAGAGCGAGCTCGAGCGCATCATGCTGGCGTTCATGCGGCACGAAGCGGATATCCTGATTGCAACCACGATCATCGAGAATGGCCTGGACATTCCGCTGTGCAATACCATCATCATCAATCGCGCCGACCGCCACGGATTGTCGGAGCTCTACCAGCTGCGCGGAAGGGTTGGCCGTTCGGACCGCCGGGCCTATGCCTATCTACTCATTCCGCCTGACCGTGACCTGAGTGATCTGGCTCGCCGACGGCTCGCCGCGCTCAAGGAGTTCAGCGACCTGGGCGCGGGATTTAAAATTGCCGCACTCGATCTTGAGTTGCGTGGCGCAGGCAATCTGCTTGGTGGACAGCAGAGCGGCCACATCGATGCCGTCGGCTTCGAACTCTATACGACGATGCTGGAACGTACGGTTCGTGAGCTGAAAGGCGAGATCCGGGAAGAGGCGCCTGAGACGCAGTTGAATTTAGGGCTTAATATTCGCATTCCAGTGGATTACATCAAGGAAGAGAACCAACGGCTGCGCATCTACAAGCGTGTGGCGGAGGTGGAATCGGAATCGCAACTCGCCGATGTTGCGGCGGAGCTGGACGACCGCTACGGCCATCCACCGACGGCGGTGCAGAATCTGCTGGAGTACGCCGCGCTGAAGCTGGCGTCACAGCGCATCGGGGTAGCACAGATCGAGCGGCGTCGTGAGGCTGTCAGTATTCGCTTTACTGAGACTGCGGCCGTTGATCCTGATCGGTTGGCGCGCTTCGTCGCCAGCGAGCCCGGCAGGCTGTTTACGCCGGCGGGAGTGCTGAAATTCTCGTTGACGGAGAAGCAGCCAGAGCAGGTGCTGGCGCGGCTGAAGGCTCTGCTGGAACAGTTGGCAGGCGAGCAGCAGGCAGTGGCGTGAAGACTCTGCTGCGCGGTAACTCAGTCCCGGCTGGGCCGGAATGCATCCCAGATGGTTTGACCTGTTCCGGTAATTTCCAATCGTCGCTTCGCGGCGGCGCAAGAAAGCACTCTTGACTATGAACGTTCGTAAGGCGGTGTTCCCCGCGGCGGGTCTTGGTACCCGCTTCTTGCCGGTCACCAAGGCCCAGCCCAAAGAGATGCTGCCGCTCGTGGACAAACCTATCATCCAGTACGGCGTTGAGGAGGCACTGGCTTCTGGCTGCGACCAGATCATCATTGTGACGGGTCGCGGTAAGAGCTCGATCGAGGACCACTTCGACGTGAGCTACGAGCTCGAAAAAATGCTGGAGGAGCGCGGCAAGACCGATCTGCTGGCGGTGGTACGGCAGATCTCTGACATGATTCACATCGCTTATGTGCGCCAGAAGGAAGCGTTGGGTCTCGGGCACGCGGTGCTGATGGCGCGCGAATTGGTCGGCAACGAGCCGTTCGCAGTAATCCTCGCGGACGACATTGTCGACTCTGGGGTCCCGTGCCTGAAGCAAATGGTCGATATCTACAACGAAACCGGCGCCTCGGTGCTGGCGACGCAAGTCATCGAGGGACCTGCGATCTCAGCCTACGGCGTGCTCGACGCAACGCCCGCGCCGGACAACGACCGCTTGTTCGCGGTTCACAACCTCGTCGAGAAGCCGAAACCCGAAGATGCACCGTCGAACTTGGCCATTATTGGGCGCTACATCCTGACGCCCGCTATCTTCGAGCTGCTGGAGGGGACGCAACGAGGTGCCGGCGGCGAGATCCAGCTGACCGATGGCCTGAAGGCGCTGCTGAAGCGCGAGAAGATTTACGGCTACCGCTTCGAAGGAAAACGCCACGATACTGGCGACAAGCTTGGCTTCCTGAAGGCTACGGTCGAATTCACCTTGAAGCGCAAAGATCTGGGCGCAGACTTCCGCGCGTACCTGAAGGGGCTGGAGCTGTAGGGAGCGTTGGCGCAAGTCCGCGTACAGCGTGCACTCGACAATTTCGCCAGTTCAATTTTGTGCGAAGCCCGATGCTGTGGCTATCGAGGTCGAGCCCGCCAACCGCCCGTGCTCAACCATCAAAAGCAGGTTCCTCCGCTCGCGGCACACGACAGCGCTCGGGGTGGAATGGCGGTTACAACGAGAGCGCTGCAAAGGGATCGGTTCACCCAGAGACTGGGCTTTCGACAACTCGATCAAGACACGGCACAGTACACTGTTCTCGCGTATTGTTCCGGTATCTGTGGAACGGACATGGTAGCCAACGGGGATGAGTGCACACGCAGGAGTGCCAAAACATCGTGGCTATCTTTCGAGCTCCAGGCCTTCGCCGTATCCAGTGCCTGTCTGCGAATCTCTCTCATCTGTGGAACTGTTAAGTTAGAATTCTCGCAGTCTTCAA
>Ga0306924_10005141_pt1 | contig 12868 bp, 6 predicted proteins | sample sta12Can44000111_FD_203756 | JGI IMG/M metagenome (GOLD analysis project Ga0306924, IMG submission 203756) | Lab enrichment of tropical soil microbial communities from Luquillo Experimental Forest, Puerto Rico - statanox.12C.anox.44.000.111 (v2)... | ecosystem: Environmental > Terrestrial > Soil... | reverse complement strand
TCTGCGGCTGCTCGCGTTCATCAGCCGACGCATTGGCGGATGGCGCGCGCTTGTGCTGACAACGGCGCGAGCGCAGGAACTTGCCGATGCTTCGATGGCGCGCCGCACGCTGGAGGAGCTGGGCCGAGAGCCGCACGCCACCTCCCTCGAACTCGCGCCCCTCTCGCGGCCGGACACCGCCTTACTCGTTCGCGCGCTCTCGCGTGCCGGCAGCGACGCGGCGGCCCTGACGCATCTGGAAGAGCAGGTCTGGGCGTTGAGCGAGGGCAATCCTTTTGTCGCCGTCGAGACGATGCGTGCTCTTCACGAAGGCTCCATCGTCGAGACCTCAACCACACTGCCGCTGCCCAAGCGCGTTCAGGACCTCATCGCTGAACGTCTCGGGCGACTGAGCGATCGCGGGCGTCAGCTCGCCGCGGTGGCCGCCGTGATCGGACGCGAGTTCGACTTTGCTCTCCTCCAGCGCGCGTCGGAACGCGACGAGACCGCCGCCGCGGAGGGGGTCGAGGAACTGGTGAGACGCGGCGTGCTCCAAGAGACAGACGACCAGTTCGACTTCACCCACGACCGGATTCGCACCGTGGTCGGCGCTGCGCTCCTGATGCCGCAGCGCAAGTTACTCCATCGTCAGATCGGCGCAGCGATCGAAGCGCTCCATGTCGACGATCTCGAGACGCACTCCGCCGCTCTCGGTACCCATTACCGTGCCGGCGAAGTGTGGGACAAGGCGGTGCACTATCTCCGTCAGGCGGCAATCAAGGCGGCTGAACGGTCGGCACTCCAAAACTCTCGGGTCTGGTTCGAGCAGGCGTTGAGCGTTCTCGCTGCGCTGCCGGAAACGCCGTCTGTGCTAGAGCGGCGCATCGAAATACGCGTCGAGTTGCGGCCAGTGCTCGGCCATCTCGGGGAAGTCCAGGCCGCGCTCGAACGCCTACGCGAGGCCGAAGCGCTTGCCGACCGGTTGAACGACGACCGGTGGCGAGGGCTTGTATGTCGTGACCTAACGAACTGCCACTCGCTGCTTGGCGAATTAGATCGAGCGGTGTTGACCGGCACCCGCGCGCTGGAGATCGCTGGGCGACTGCAAGATTTGAGACTGCGTATTCGCGCCACGACCTACCTCGTCCAGGCTCATTACTATCGGGGCGACTACGAGCGGGCGGTCCAACTGGCTACCGACAACTTCGCGGCGGTGCCGCCCGACTGGGTGCACGAGTATATTGGCGCCGCTCAGCCGCTATTGCTCTACGACTATATCTTTGGCGTTTCGAGTCTCGCTCAGCTCGGCCGATTCGATGAAGCCTTCCGGTATGCGGTCGACGGACTACGGCTCGACGAAGCACGCCATCATGCATCCGCCGTTGGTCAGGCCCACTATACTCTGGGAATACTGCACGTCCTTAGGGGAGCGTGGCGGGAGGCACGCTCATTGATCGAGCAGGGGATCGTCGTCTTTAGGACGGGCAATGTTCTCCTTAACTCGCCTGGTCCGGTTGCCTTGTCTGCCTGGGTCCTTGCTCAGGTCGGCGAGGCAACCGACGCTCTAGTACGACTCCGAGAGGGAGAGCAGTTGCTCGAACGTCAGGCAGCGAATGGGGTCGTTTACCAGCTTGGCAGAGGCTACCACTCGCTGGGTCGCGCGGCCTTACTTCTCGGTGCTCTCGAAGAAGCACGGATCCTGGGTGAACGCGCGATCAAATATTCGCCGCAGCAGCCTGGGGACGCGGCTCATGCCGAGCACCTGCTCGGCGATATCGCTGCGCATCCCGACCGTCTCGATGCCGAACTGGCCACCCTTCACTACCTGAAGGCGCTCGCTCTCGCCGAGCCACGCGGCATGCGTCCCCTCGTCGCCCACTGCCATCTCGGCCTAGGCATGCTCTTCCGGCGAACGGGCAAGCGCGAGCAGGCGCAGGAGCATCTCACCACCGCGATGACGATGTACCGCGAGATGGGGATGACGTACTGGCTGCATAGGGCGGAGCAGGAGATGGTCGAGCTGGCGTGAGGACGAATTCCATGACTGCCGGAACCTCGGAAGAGGCGACCGCGCGACGAAGGTGAGGCGAGCATGACGTCCAGTCGTCTCGTTTTGCGAACGCGGCTGTGTGATCTGCTGGGGATCGACTACCCGGTCTTGCAGTCAGGTATGGGGTTAATTGCCGGCCCCGAGTTAGTCGCCGCGGTTTCGGGCGCCGGCGCACTCGGAATCGTGGCCGGTTTCATGCTCGGCGCTGATCCGCTCCGCGCCGCCATTCGAGATGTTCGCGCGGGGACGAAGCGACCGTTCGGTGTCAATCTGTGGCTTTCTCTCGATCTCAGGTCGCCAGGAGCCGCAGGCAGACCGTCGGACGAAATCGTCGAGAAAGTCCAGGCCGCCCTGAATCCGATCCGGGCAACCATTGGCCTTCCACCAGGCACAACCAGCCCGTCGGTGCCGCCCGATCTCGTCTCCGGCGCGCTTGAGGTTGTGCTCGACGAGCGCGTGCCCGTACTTAGCATTGCGGTGGGGAATCCAGGGTCCGAATTGGTGGATGAATGTCACCGTCGGGGCATCAAGGTGATCAGCATGGTCACCACGGTGGCGGACGGCCTGACGGTGGAAGCAAGTGGGGTCGATGCCGTTGTCGCTCAGGGCGCGGAGGCTGGCGGACATCGGGCCCACTTCGAAAAGCCGTCCTCTCCGGAAGTGGGCGCCGTTGGGACATTGACGCTCGTACCGCAACTCGCGGATGCCCTGCGCATCCCGATCATCGCTGCTGGCGGTATCGCCGATGGCCGCGGCGTGGTCGCCGCCCTGGCGCTCGGCGCAAGCGGCGTGCTGATGGGGACCCGGTTTGTTGCCACACGGGAATCAATGGCGTTCGCCTCATTCAAGAAAGCCTTACTCGAGGAGTCTGCTGACGCCACGACCGTTACCGACGTCTTCACCGGACGCTACGCGCGGGTACTCCGCAACGGCTTTAGCGAGAGCTACCGTCGGTCCGGCGCGCCAGTCCTGCCGTTTCCGTGGCATTATCTCGTCGCCGGCGACATTTACAGGCAGGCCGTCGCGAAAGATCAGCGGAATGCATTCCCACTGGTGGCCGGGCAGAGCGTCGGGCTCATCAACAACCTGCCGACCGCCGCGGAGGTGGTCGAGTCGGTCGTCCGCGAAGCGCGGGCCGTCATGCAGGAACGACTTCCGCGGGAGGTGACGCTGAGCGAATGAGCGTGGTCGCCGGGACGTCGCTCGAGAACTCGTAGTTGGCCAGGGCGAACGGTCAGGAATACCGAGCGCCTGAGCCGGGCGTCTGCCCCTCATCGCCCACTGCCACCTCGGCCTCGGCACGCTCTACCGGCGCACGGGCCAACGCGAACAGGCGCAGGAGCATCTCACCACCGCGACGACGATGTACCGCGAGATGGGGATGACGTACTGGCTGGCGAAAGCTAAAACGGAACTGGCGCCCGCATCAGGTTGACCCGCAGCAGAGGGGGATATCAATGAGGCTCCCAATATCGCTCCTCGTTCTTCTCACTCTTCTTGTGCCCGTGCCGGCCAGCTCCAGCCCTGAAGGCCAGATGACCCTGGTGCTGAACATCTCTACCGCGGCCCGCTGGTTCGATCCTGCCGAATCCGAGGCTCTCATCACGCCGTTCATCTTCTACAACATGATCCACGACGCACTAGTCAAGCCCATGCCCGGTAATCCGATGGCGCCGAGTCTGGCCGAGTCTTGGAGCGCCTCGGCCGACGGGCTTACCTACGAGTTCCTCTTGCGTAAGGGCGTGAGGTTCCACAACGGCGAGCCGGTGACGTCAGAGGACGTGAAATTCTCCTTCGAGCGCTACAAGGGCGCCTCCGCGAAGCTCTTGAAGGAGCGCGTCGCCGCCGTGGAGATCGTCGACCCGTATCGCGTTCGGTTCCGTTTGAAACGGCCCTGGCTCGATTTCATGACCTTCTATGGCACTCCCGCGACGGGGGCAGCGTGGATCGTGCCAAAGAAGTACGTGGAAAAGGTGGGCGACGACGGGTTCAAGCGAGCACCGGTCGGCGCCGGGCCGTACAAGCTCGTTTCGTTTAAACCCGGGGTCGAGCTGGTCGTGGAGGCCAACGAGCAGTACTGGCGCAAGACGCCAAGCGTCAGAACGCTGATCGTGCGGTCGGTTCCGGACGACTCCACCCGCCTGGCCATGCTCAAGCGGGGCGAGGCGGACATCGTGTACAACTTCCGCGGCCCTCTCGCGGAGGAGATCAGGCGGACTCCAGGACTCGCGCTGAAACCGTTCTACATTCCGCTCCCCTTCTGGTACGTGTTCACTGAGCAGTGGGATCCGAAGTCGCCGTGGCACGATCGGCGCGTGCGCCTCGCCGCCAACCTGGCGATCGACCGCCAGGCCATCAATCAGGCCGAGACCCTAGGGTTCTCGAAACTCACCGCCAACCTGATCCCCCAGAGTTTCGAGGGCTACTGGCCGGCCCCGCTGTACCCATACGACTCTCAGAGGGCGAAACAACTGCTGGCGGAGGCCGGCTACCCGAACGGCTTCGACGCCGGGACCATCTCCGTCGATGCCGCGAACGCATCATTCGCCGAAGCGGTGGGCGGGTACTGGGCCGCGGTAGGGATCCGTGCGACCCTTGTTCCCCTGGAGCGCGCGGCCTTCTTCAAGGAGTACGGGGAGAAGCGACTGAAGCACGTCGTCCAGAGCACGAGTGCGGCGTTCGGAAACGCGGCGACCAGGCTCGACGCGTTCGTCGCCGGGGGCGGCCTCTTCACGTATGGAACGTATCCCGACATCGAAGGACTCATTCGCGAGCAGTCGACCGAGCTTGACCGCGGCAAGCGCGAGGCGATCCTCCACCGGGTCCAGCAACTCATTCACGAGAGGGTCATGTACGCCCCGCTTATGGAGCCGGCGATTCTTGCCGGCTACGGGCCACGTGTCGCCGAGTCGGCCATCGGACTCATCACCAACATGGCGGCCTCGGCACCGTACGAGGAGCTGCGGCTCAAGGGCAAGTGAGACTCCAGCGAATGGCCGTGAGCCCCGGATTGGGTTGCACTCTCTCGTCGCCCACTGCCACCTCGGCCTCGGCAAGCTCTCCCGGCGCACGGGTCAGCGCGAGCAATCGCATGAGCACCTCACCACCGCGACGACGATGTACCGCGAGATGGGGATGACGTACTGGCTGGAGCAGGCGGAGATGGAAGTGGGAGAGTCGGCGTGAGGGTGAACACGGTCGCATCCAAGTTCTTCCTGCTGAGGCTGATCATCAACGCGGTGGCGCTCCTCATCACCGCGTGGCTCATTCCCGGTATTCATCTCCGTGCCGCCGGACCTCACCCAACCACGAATGACTGGGTCACCCTGTTGATTGTGGCCTTGATCTTCGGCGTGGTGAATGCGGTCATCCGCCCAATCCTGATTCTTCTGTCGCTACCCTTGGAAATCATCACCCTGGGCTTGTTCATCTTCGTGATCAACGCGTTCATGCTGCTTTTGACCAGTTGGATTGCGCAGGGCTTGGGCCTTGGGTTCCGTGTCGATAAGTTCCTCCCGGCGCTTCTTGGGGCCCTCATCATCTCGATCATCAGCTTCATTTTGAGTCGTGCGCTGACGAGGAGCCTGTAGACGTACTGGCTGGAGCAGGCGGACACGGAAATCGTGGAGCTGGCGTGAGAGCGAACCCATGACTCAAGGTGGTGCGCACGAAGATCTGCTCGCCGAAATCACCGCACTTCGCGAGCACGTGGCGTCGCAAGGTCGCCAGATTGCGCAAGCCCATGAGCACGAAGCGGCCACGAGTGAGATCCTACGGCTGATCTCAAGCTCGCCGACCGACGTGCAGCCGGTGTTCGATGCCATCGCGGCGAAGGCACAGGACCTGTGCAGCGCGAAGACCGGCACCGTCTTTACGTTCGATGGTCAGCGCATCCATGTCGGAGCGGCACACAGTCTCAGCGCGGAGGCCGTCCAATCGCTTCGGCAGACCATCCCGATGGCTCCGAGCCGAGGTGGAGCCACGCCCCGCGCGATTCTCAGCCGGGCCATCGTCTATATCCGTGACATCCGTGAAGATCCCGAGTTTCGGTACCATGCTCTAGCGAAAGCTGTCGGCTACCTCAGTGCCCTCGCGGTGCCGATGATGCACGAGGGCAAGCCTATTGGAGCGATTACCGTCACAGGAGCAGAGGCTGGAGCGTTCTCGCAGACGCAGATCGAATTGCTGAAGACCTTCGCGGACCAAGCGGTCATCGCCATCGAGAATGTGCGGCTGTTCAACGAGACAAAAGAGGCGCTCGATCGACAGACTGCGACAGCAGAGATTCTGCGGGTTATCGCGAGCTCGCCCACAAACGTCCAGCCCGTGTTTGACGCCATCGTCCGGAGCGCGAGCCAGCTCTGTAACGGTCATTGGGCGGCGGCCATGCGCTTCGACGGTGAACTGATCCATCTCGCCGCCCAACACAACATGCAGCCGGGTGCTGCTGAGCTGGCCGATCTCTTCCCCTGCCAGCCGAGCCGGCGACTCCCTGTGGGGCGCGCCGTCGTCGACCGGACGTTGGTCCATATCCCGGACGCCACGGAGGATCTAGAGCTCGCGCCTGAAGTGTCCCGACGCGCCCGCAGCTTTCTTGTTGTCCCGATGCTGCGCGAGAGCGTTCCGATCGGCGCTATTGCTGTCTCGCGTCCCATATCGGGACCATTCCCGCCGAATCACATCGAGCTCCTCAAGACCTTTGCCCACCAGGCCGTCATCGCCATTGAGAACGTGCGGTTGTTCAACGAGACGAAGGAGGCGCTGGAGCGACAGACGGCCACCAGCGAGATTCTACGTGTCATCGCTGGCTCGCCTACAGAGATCCAGCCAGCGCTGGATGTGATCGCCGAGAATGCCGCACGCGTGTGCGGCGCGACCGACGCGACCATCCGTCTCATCGAAGGTACTGCGCTGCGGCTTGTAGCCCGTTTCGGGTCCATTCCATTTGTGGCTCCCGACGTGATCCCCATCAGCCGTAACTATCCGACGGGAGTGTCAGTCATCGAACGCCGGACAATCCACATCGAGGACATCCTGCCTCGGCTGGAAACGGAGTTCCCCAGCATTAGTCGTGAACTTCGCACCGTCCTGGCCACGCCTCTTCTGCGCGAGGGAATACCGATCGGCGCGATCGTGATCCGCCGGGCCGAACTGCAGCCGTTTACGGAAGCGCAGATCGCACTTCTCCAGACCTTCGCCGATCAAGCAGTGATAGCTATAGAGAACGTTCGACTGTTTACGGAACTTAAAGAAAAGAATCGGGCGCTCACGGAGGCCCATGGCCAGGTGACCGAGACTCTGGAGCAGCAAACTGCCACCGGCGAGATTCTGCGTGTTATCTCGAGCTCACCGACCGACGTCCAGCCGGTGTTTGACGCCATCGTTCGGAGCGCGAGCCGGCTGTGCGGAGGCGAGTACGCCATTGTCACCCGCTACGACGGGCAGCTACTTCATCTCGCTGCACAATACAATCCACGGCCTGGAACCGCAGATGAGACGGCCAGATTCTTCCCGCAAGCACCCCGCCGCGAGGCGCTCACGCCACGTGCGTTCGTGGATGCTCACCTGGTCCATGCTCCCGACGTCGACGCTGAGGACGTAGAATCCTCGACGCGCGAGTTCTATCGTCGCATTGGGCTTCGCGCCGTCCTCGCTGTGCCAATGATTCACGAGGGCCGCCCGATCGGTGTCGTCTCGGTCTCCCGTGGGTCACGGGGTCCCTTCTCGGATCGTCAGATCAACCTGCTCCAGACCTTCGCGGACCAGGCAGTCATCGCCATTGAGAACGTGCGGTTGTTCACCGAACTCCAGGCCCGGACGCAAGAACTAACCCGATCTGTAGGGCAGCTCACGGCCCTCGGCGAGGTAGGCCGCGCTGTCAGTTCGACGCTGGAGCTTGACGCGATTCTCCAGACCATCGTGAGCCGAGCAAATCAGCTGGCCGGGCGCAGACTCGTGCTCCGTGTTCGAGTATGAAGAGGCGACCGAGGCGTTCAACCTTCGTGCCAGCCACAACCTCGACGAAGATGTGGTCGCCCTGGCCCGGAAGACGCCGACGCGCAAAGGGGAAGGCGTGCAGGGACGCATGGCGGTTACGCGCGAGCCCGTCCAAGTCCCAGACATCGCAGAGGAGGACGCATATCGCGGTCCGCTTCGTGACGTGCTGCTCCGCAGCGGAACTCGGGCGGTGCTTGCGATCCCGATGCTGTGCGAAAACCGGCTAATCGGTGGACTGACCGTTAACAAGCGCACGCCGGGCGAGTTCCGGCCAGAGGTCATCGCGCTGCTCAAAACCTTCGCGACGCAGTCAGCGCTTGCCATCCATAACGCGTGGCTGTTCCGGGAGATCGAGGAGAAGAGCCGCCAACTCGAAGTCGCAAGCCAGCACAAGTCCGAGTTCCTGGCCAACATGTCGCACGAGCTGCGGACACCGCTCAACGCCATCATCGGCTTCTCCGAGGTGCTCACGGACCGAATGTTCGGCGAGCTGAACGAGAAGCAGGAAGAGTACCTAAAGGACATCTACGCCTCCGGCACCCACCTGCTCTCATTGATCAACGACATCCTTGACCTGTCGAAGATCGAGGCGGGGCGGATGGAGTTGGAGTTGACCGAGTTTGACCTTCCCACGGCCATCGAGAATGCGCTGATGCTGGTTCGCGAGAGAGCCGGGCGCCGGTCCATTGCGCTTCATACGAACGTTGATAAGCGGCTTGGCCAGATTCAGGCGGACGAGCGGAAGGTCCGACAGGTCGTCCTGAACTTGCTGTCGAATGCCATCAAGTTCACACCCGAGGGTGGGCGCATCGAGGTCGGCGCAGTGCCGAAGGATGGATTCGTTGAGGTCTCGGTTAGCGACACCGGGATCGGCATCGCCCCCGAGGATCAGGAGAAGGTTTTCGAGGAGTTCCGGCAGATCGGGACAGCGGCGAAGAAGGTAGAGGGCACCGGGCTAGGACTTACCTTGTGCCGGAAGTTTGTCGAACTCCACGGCGGGCGGATCTGGGTGAAGAGCGAGGTGGGGGTGGGCTCGACGTTCACGTTCACGATTCCGGTGCGTCATGGCGAACGAGGTGATCGCGATCGTCGAAAGACAAACCCCCTAGAGCTTGCATTCCCCACGGACGATAGTGATGAACTTTGATCGCCGGTCGGTTCTGTTGGGCTTGGCGGCCGCATCGGCGCTCGTCGGAAGCGGGGCGAGCAATTCGACGGCGCAGGAATCAAAAGGCGGAGAGGTCAGCTCACCCCGAAATAGACTCGGGAGAAATCACATGAAAGCCGTCGTCATCGGGGAGTCGTCGGGCGCCAGCAGGGAAGCGATCATGGCCGTCTATCCGCGCCACAAGGCAGTCGTGGACAAATTCATTTCGCGGGGCGTTGTCTTGAGGATCGGGCCGTTTACGGATGGAGGAAACATGGCCATTTTCAAGACACGGGCGGACGCGGAAGCCTTTTCAAAGGCGGACCCCTTCATCCTTGAGGGCTTGGTGAAATCGTTCGTGATCAAAGATTGGCGCGATTCGCTACTGCCGGAGTGACTCGGCAATCATGCGGAATCCTTGGGCTGACAAACTCTGAAAGGGCGATCGCGTCAGAATCAAGGAGACCGGCGAGACGGGGAGAATCGTCCAGATTCGCCAGCGCGCTCCACGCGGGGCGCAGCGGATACCACGTTGTGGGCCGAGTGTCTCCTTTTTGGGTTACGCGCAGAATCCCCGACAGCCCCCGGCGACAGCCGGCTCGAGGCAAACGGGACTCCCAGGAGACTACGATCCCTTGCAGATGGCGCACTTAGACGCTGCGGAGCTCTGAGCCTGCCGATCGCTCGTCCGACCGGACCCTCTCTTCCGTGTTAGCTGCGCACGTAAACCCCGTCAGCCCCACGTGCCGGCTGCACGTCTGATTTTTTGCGATCCCTCGCGAGGAATTTGCGGTGCCAATTGCCTCCTCAATAAAACCAGCGACTTAGGGTTGGCCCGCTCCTTGCCGTTGTCGGTGTCCTATGCCTACTCTGTCGACGGCGGCGGTCAACGAGTTCCCCATGGCCGGTGGTCCCAAACTCGGTTAGGACGCCGCGATGCTGCAGATTACGAACTTCCTCAAAGGGCTTGGTCTCGAGCAGTACGCGCACTGCTTTGCCGAGAATGACATTGATTTCACGCTGTTCCGCGATCTGACCGAGCAGGATCTCGAAAAGATCGGTATCCAGTCACTCGGTCATCGCCGCAAACTGTTGCGCGCGATTGCCGACCTGAAAGACGTCGATACGACATCCGCGATCCCCGTTGCGCCGGCGGCGCCTGCCGTGCCGCGTTTGCGGGACGCCGCTGAGCGCCGCCAGGTCACGGTGATGTTTGCAGACCTTGTTGGCTCGACGGCGCTCGCCGCCCGCATGGACCCGGAAGATCTGCGAGCCGTCCTTACGGCCTACCAACATCGAGTGGCCGACACCGTGCATCGGTTCGATGGGTTCGTGGCCCAATACCTGGGCGACGGCGTGCTGGTGTACTTCGGTTATCCCCGCGCCCACGAGGACGATGCCGAGCGCGCGGTGCGCGCCGGGCTCGCGCTGATTGAGGTAGTGACCGGGCTGGCGTCGCGCGCCGTTCTGCAGACGCGCGTCGGCATTGCGACCGGGATGGTCGTCGTCGGCGATCTGATCCAATCAGGGAACGCACCGGAGCGTGGCATTGTGGGCGAGACGCCCAACCTGGCGGCGCGGCTGCAGGCGATCGCCGACCCGAATACCGTTGTCATCGCCGAGAGCACGCGAAGACTGCTCGGCAATCTCTTCGAACTGGAGGACCTCAGGCCCAGGGCCCTCAAGGGCATCTCCGGGCCGGCTCGGGCCTGGCTCGCGCTGCGGGTGAGTTCCGTGGAGAGCCGCTTCGAGGCACTGCACGCAACCGGCCTCATCACGCTCGTGGGGCGAGCAGAAGAAACCGAACTACTCGTTCGCCGCTGGTCCAGGGCCAAGAGTGGTGAAGGCCAGGTGGTGCTCCTTTCCGGTGAGGCGGGAATCGGCAAATCGCGGCTTGCGGCGGAGCTTCTGGAGCGCCTCGCGACCGAACCGCATACGCGCTTGCGGTATTTCTGCTCCCCGCAACACACGGACAGCCCGCTGTATCCGGTCATCGGCCAGATGGAACGTGCCGCCGGCCTGGCGCACAACGATGACCAGCAAACGAAGCTGGACAAACTCGACACCCTGCTCGCGCAAACGTCGACCTCTGTCCAGGATGCGGCACTGTTTGCCGAGCTGCTGTCGCTGCCGAACGATGGACGCTATCCCGCGCTCGAGCTCGCTCCGCCGCAGCGTCGCCAGCGGACACTGGAGGCACTCGTTTCCCAGACCAAAGCCCTGACACATACCAGTCCACTGCTGATCCTCTTCGAGGATGCGAATTGGACCGACCCGACGAGCCTCGAGGCGCTCGGCCGGTTGGTGGACGTGATTGCGACCCTGCGCGTTTTGCTGGTTGTGACGTTCCGGCCGGAATTCGATCCGCCCTGGATCGGACAGCCCCACGTGACGGCCCTCACGCTCAATCGGCTGGGCCGGCGCGACGTCAGCGCCATGATCGATCACGTCGCCGGCGACACGCGGCTCCCCACGAGCATCCGGGAAGACATCATCGAGCGCACCGACGGCATTCCCCTGTTCGTAGAGGAGATGACCAAGGCGGTACTGGAGGCAGGGAGCGTGAGCGAAGCGCAGCGGACGGCGGCGGCCGTTCCGTCGCCGGCCAGGGCCGTCCCCGCAAGCTTGTATGCGTCGCTCATGGCGCGGCTCGACCGGCTCGGTCCCGCCAAGGAGGTGGCGCAGATCGGCGCGGCCATCGGGCGAGAATTCTCCTATCCCCTTCTGGCGTCCGTGGCGCGCCAACCGGAGGCGGACCTGGGATCGGCGCTCGACCGTCTTGTTGCGGCCGGCCTCCTGTTGCGGCGGGGCGTGCCGCCGTATGCGGGCTATCTGTTCAAGCATTCCCTGGTGCAGGACGCGGCCTACGGCACCTTGCTGCGCGAGCCGCGACGCGCGCTTCACGCCCGCATTGCTGAAATCATCGAGAGCCAATTCGCGGAGATCGCCGAAAGTCACCCAGAGCTCTTGGCCCGTCACTTCACGGAGGCCGGTCTGGCCGAGAAGGCCACGCGCCTGTGGGGCAGAGCCGGGCAGCGTTCGCTGACGTGCTCGGCCCTGGTGGAAGCCATCGAGCAGTTCACACGGGCGTTCACCGAGATTTCGACCTTACCAATGACGCCCGCGCTGCGGCGTGAGCAGATCAAGCTCCAAGTCGCCCTCATCACCCCGCTCGGCCATGTCAAAGGGTTCACGGCGCCCGAGACCAAGGCGGCGGCGGAGCAGGCCCATGTTCTGATCGAACGAGCTGAGGCGCTCGGAGAGCGCGCCGAAGACCCGTTGCTGTTGTTCTCCGTTCTCCATAGCTTCTGGGTCGCGAACACCGTGGCCCTCAAAGGCGACGTCGCGTGCGATCTTGCTGGGCAGTTCCTCGCCCTCGCGGAGAAGCAGGGGGCGACGATCCCGCGCATGATTGGGCATCGCCTCATGGGCGCGTCGTTGCTGTGTACGGGGCTGCTCGCGCAAGGCCGGACGCACCTCGATCAGTCCGTGGCGCTCTACGATCCGGCCGAGCACCGGCCACTGGCCACGCGATTTGGCCAAGATAACAGGGTCGCAGCCCTCTCCTTCAGGTCAGTGATTCTATGGTTGTCAGGCTGTCCCGACGCCGCCCGCGCCGACACGAATAACGCGCTCAGGAATGCGCGCGAGGTCGACCAGGCTGCCACACGGATGTTCGCGCTCGTCTATGCAGG